>Ga0302325_10000037_pt1 | contig 359900 bp, 338 predicted proteins | sample Palsa_T0_2_FD_201948 | JGI IMG/M metagenome (GOLD analysis project Ga0302325, IMG submission 201948) | Peat permafrost microbial communities from Stordalen Mire near Abisko, Sweden - Palsa_T0_2 | ecosystem: Environmental > Terrestrial > Soil > Palsa > Peat permafrost | place: Sweden: Abisko...
CAGCCACTCCCGAGGGTCCGGCGGCATCAAAAACGACTGCTCACGATCACACGCCAAGAAGTTGTAAGCCATACCCCGAATCATCCGAACCACCCCGGACAGACCCGAAGGTTTGCGCGACACCCACGACGGTGGGCAGGTGTCGTGCGACGAGGAGCTCGTCGCACATCTCGAGCGCGTCGCTGCCAGCGAGGACGACCTGACGGTCGATCAGCCTCCGCATCGGATATGTTCGCCGAATGCAATGGCTCGGTTGCTGGCGAAGCCGTCGCGGCGTTGTGTTGGCGCTTGCGCTCGTGGTGCTGGGATCGGTTTGGCTGGCGTCGTCTGCGAGCGGCTACGTCTACTGGTCGACGGGAAACTTCGACACGATCGGACGGGCGAACCTGGACGGCACGGGCGTCAATGACAGCTTCATCAAGGACGTGACCGATCCTCAGGGACTCGCGCTCGGACCCAACGGCGAGTACATCTACTGGGCGATAGCGGGTGCTCCACATGCCTTTGCCGGCCCATATGGATCGATCGGCCGGGCAACCCTCGACGGCGAAGATGTCTCAAATGGCTTCATCAAGCCGGTCATCGAATACGCCGGCCCTTACATATGGAAGGCCTACGAGGTCGACGGCGGGGTTGCCGCCGACAGCGCCCACGTCTACTGGAGCGAGCTGAGCGACCTGCCCAGGCAGCAGGGCGGGTACACCAACGGCGCGGACCTCGCAAGGGCAAACCTCGACGGCACGGCCATCCAGGACGGCTATGGGGCCACCGGGCCGGACCCCACCGCGATGGCGGTGGACAGCAACTACATCTACTGGGTCAACGCGAACAACGGCACGATCGGACGGTCGACCAACCTCGCGGCGGGCGTGAACCAGAACTTCATCACGGGTGCAACCGACGCGACCGGACTGGCGCTCGGCGCCAGCGGCACCTACATCTACTGGAGCGCCAGCAACGGCACGATCGGGCGGGCGAACTACAACGGCAGCGGCGTTGACGCTGACTTCATCAAGGGTGCAGACAAACCACGCGCGGTCGCCGTCAACGCCAGCTACGTCTACTGGATCAACGCGAACGGCACGATCGGGCGAGCCGACGTAAACGGCACGGGCGTCAACCAAAGCTTCATCACCGGCGCAACCAACGCCGGGAACGGTCTCGTGGTCAACGATGGGCCGCCGGGAATCGCAAGCGCGAGCCCCTCGAGCGTCTCCTACGGGACCCAGGCGCTGCAGAGCACCAGTCCGGCTACATCGGTGGGCATCACGAACACCGGTCACGGCGCCCTCGTGGTCAGCCAGGCGCAGCTGACGGGCGGCGACCCGGGCGAATTCAAGATCGCCGAAGACACCTGTCTTGGGGCGACGGTCCAGCCGGGCGCCGCCTGCGAGCTGTTCGTCCAGTTCGCGCCCAGCGTTCTCGGAGTGCGCACCGCCACGCTCACGCTCACCAGCGTGGATCAGACGGGACCGTTGGAAGTCCCGCTCTCCGGAGAGGGTGGAGGAGTGACGGTCTTGGGCCAGTCGCTGACCGGCCTGCCTGCGGACACCCCGAGGCTGAGATTCTCGCTCGCCACCACCACCGGCGCCCCGCGACTGAAGACGATCGCCATCTCGGCACCCGCGGGACTGAGCTTCGCGGACCCGCAGGCGAACGTCGAACGCATCAAGGTCTTCGCCCAGGGTGTTAGCGTCGCCACGTTCACCGCCAACGTCAGCGCCAACGACAAGACCTTGACGATCAAGCTCGCGACCCCCGCGAAGAGAGTCCGGCTTGCCATTGCGAGCCCCGAGCTTCGGGCGACGAAGCATCTGTCCGGCCTCGCGGCCAGAGGGACGCGCCTGCTACTCCTGTTCCCGGTCGCGGCGACCGACACGCTGAACAACACCACACAACTGCAACTGGGTGTGATCCTCGGCAAACGACCCAAACTGCTGCGGTGAGCTGAGCACGCCCGGATCGATGGTGTCGTGCGACGCGCACGGCGCCAGCCCAGCTCCGCTGAGGGAGCGTTCCTCGGGCGTCCCTCAGCCGGCCGGCGAGTGCGCTCGGCTGCGCTTCGGGCGGCGCTGGGGCACGGCCCGGGTGGGCGGAGAGTGCTGCGTGTCGCCCTCGGGGCTTGCGAGCCGGCGCTCGAGGTCGGTGAACGCGTCGATCATCTCAGGGGCTTCGAAGGCGCGGTTGCGCCTGCCGAGCGTCGTCTGGTTCAGGATCTGTGCTTTCACCAATCGCGGGAGCGCGGCGTTTACGGCCTGCTCGCTGCGGCCGATCAGGGTCGCGGCGCTAGGCACGCTCATGATCGGTGCGCCGGGGAGGGCATCGAGCAGCAGCGCGGCCGCAGAGTCGCGGCGAATGCGGCCCAGACGCCCACGCCAGTGCGACTTGATCTCGGCGACGGTTTGCTCGTAGGCCTCGGCGTCTGCGACAGCGCGGCTGGTCGCCGTGGCGAACAGCGCAATCCAGCCGTCGAGGCCTTCCTGCGCGGATGGTGAGCCGGCGGGCTCGTGGTGTCGGGTCGCGGTCAGCCCTCGGACGTAGTCGCGCGAGAAGGTGGCGAGCGCAAGCGAGATCGGAGGGGTGACGTTGACCGTCAGGCCGCGCCGGCGCAGGACCAGCTGCACGAGGGCTCGCCCGACGCGGCCGTTGCCGTCGATGAACGGGTGAATCGTCTCGAACTGGGCGTGCGCGAGCGCCGCTTGGACAAGCGGGGGCAGGCCGTCCTGGTTGCAGAACTCGCACAGGTCAGTCATCAGGGCGGGCACCCGGCCATGAGGCGGAGGGACGAACTCGGCGCTGCATGGGTTGTACGAGCTGCCGCCGATCCAGTTCTGCTCTTCGCGTAGCCGGCCGGCGTGGTCCTCGAGGCGTGTTGCTTGAAGCAGACGCGCGTGGGTGTCCAGCAGCCGCTCGAGCGTGATCGCCCGGCCTGGCTCCTGGTCCTCCAGCGCGGCGGCCATCGCCTCGATGTTGTTGAGGATCTCCTGGGCGGTGACGTCCGTGGCCCGGTGGCCGAGCACCCGCACGAGCTGTGCCTTCAGTAGCCGCCGTCCGCCGATCGCAAGACCCTCGATCTTCGAGGAGGCGACGACCTCGGCGCGGAGCAAAAGGCGCGCAATCGCCTCAGAGTCAGCGAGGCTGTGCGCTCGCGCCTCCAGCCGGCTCACCGCGCGTTCTGCGTCAGCGACATCTGCGGCGCTCGCGCCGTCGAGCCGGATTGTCCGGTCCATGAGACGATCGGGCACGTACGCTTCGTACTCACAGCCTTGGCGGTCTCTGCGCGGGAGTCCCTCGGTGGCTATGGGCGTCCATCTAAGCTTGATCAGCTCAGGCATGTAATCAAGGTTAGCAGCAAAGCTTGATTATAGACGCCGCGTGATCACGCTTCGCTACGGCTGGCGGTGAGGTGTCGAGCAGGTTGCCCGTAGAGCTGGGATGTGCGCGCGCCCGCGCCTCTGCTGGCCGTCTGGCATCGGCCGACCGGCGCGGCCCGAAACCCGAAACCGCCAATTTCCAGCCATTTCTCGATGCGGATGAGAGGACTCGAACCTCCACCTGGTTACCCAGACACGGACCTGAACCGTGCGCGTCTACCAATTCCGCCACATCCGCGTGGGGGCCGTCGAAGATATCGAAGATGGGCGCCGGCGGCGGGATCCGGTAGCCATCCGGGCGCAGCGCACGTGACCGCTGGTCGTGGCCAACGAGGGCGCTCGCTTTGCTAGCCTCGGGGTCGCAATTCGCGCCGCTATCGTCCAGGGGACTAGGACGCCGCCCTCTCATGGCGGAAACCCGGGTTCGAATCCCGGTAGCGGTACTTGATCCGCCTCATGTTTATGGGGCGTTTCGCGTTTCAGGTCCGCTGACTGGAAGGCCGGGCGCGAGATCGCGATCGTTCCCGTTCGTTGACCGGGCGGACGCTCGCCGCTGCTAGTGGCGCAGTGCTGCGCCGAATTTGCCAGGTGGACTGAAGGCCTGCGTTCCGCAGCGGAAGAAGAACGGCAGCTGCCGGAGGCCGGCGGCGATCGTGGCCGACGCCGGGCCGAGCACTTCCTGCCCCGATTCGGGACTTCGCCAACAGCCGGCGGGAAAGTACACGCTTCGCGAAGTCGCAGCCCGTTCGACCACCGGCGCCACCAGCACATCCGGTCCGAGCAGCCACTCTTGATCCTGCTGAGCTGCCTGTGGGTCGTTTGGGTATTCGAGGTACAGCGGGCGCGTGATGGGCAGGCCAGTTTCATCGGCCTCCTTCCACAACGTGGCGATCAGTGGCGCCGCGCTTATGTGAAGCTTGGAAAGCTGCTTGTATATCCCGACTGCGCGAGTGCCCTTGGTCCATGGCGTGTGCTCGATCGAGATCGCGCCATGCAGGCGGAACAGTGGCGTAAGCGCCGCCAGCTCCGCCCAGCGAATGAAGAGTTCGCGGGTGGTGGGCGGTGAGCCGGCGCGATCGTAGTAGCCGCCGATGTCCGTCGTATACCCGAAAGCGCCACCGATGGCGCGGTTGAGCATGTCGGGCACCACCGAGGCGATCCCCGAGGCAGCGCCCCAGTCGGTTGTCTCATCGCCGGCGAAGTTCGCATTCTCGTAGGCCGCCGAGCCGGGTTCGCCGCTGTAGCCGCTGCGTGTGTAGAAGAAGATTTCCCGGCCAGGGTGCGCCGCTTCGAATTCTTCGACCGCTTCGCGTGTCACCCGTTGGTAGACGATCGGGTAGCGATTGTGCATCTGGGCTCCAGTTGACCCGTCGCTGAAGTGCATTTCCGGCTGGACCTGCTCGCCGAAGTCGAGCATGAACCCGTCTGCTCCGAGTTCGAGCGCCGCCTCGATCCGCCCCTTCCACCATCTCACGGCAGCCGGATTCGTGAAGTCGATCAACGCCGTGTTCGTCCCATAGGCGTCCGGGAAGATGTACGGCTGACCGTTGGCGGTCCTCGCCACGTATCCATCCTGAATGGCCGTTTCGTATCCCGACGGTTCTTCCTGGCCGATCCCTTCCTGGCCGACGAACGCCCTGAAGTAGACCAGGGCGTGAATGCCGAGGGCATGAAGCTGCGCGATCACACCTTCGAGCGCCGGCTTGCTGAGGAACTGCCAGTCCTCGATACGGTAGCCATCCACCGGGAGCTTGTGCTGGGTGATTTCACGAATGTCGCTCTGGATCTGTTCTTCATACGTGGCTTTGCTGACGCCGAGTTCGCCCTCCCGATCGAACATCGGGCCCAGCGCCCAGGAGGGCGGGACGCGCTGACGACCGGTGATAGACGTGAGCGTCGAGATGGCCTCCGTCATGCTCCCCGGTGCAACTACGTAGTCGATCGCCGGCGCAGCCACCTGTGTCTGCCAAGCGTCGGGGTTTTCGGGGTCGTCGAGGCGCCAGCGCGAGAGCTCGCTGTCGTCCAGTAGGAACCCGTAGCCCTGGTTGGACACGAACGAGGACTGCACGTAGTAGGCGGCCTGCGGACCGTCCGGGGAGAGCATTTCGGGCGAGCCGGCGGCGAAGTTCTCCTGATCCAGCCAGTTGTAGAAGTCCTGGCCATGCTGGTCGAGCGAGTTGTGGCGGCCGCCGAACCCGTGAAAGGCCTCCGACGGGCTCGAGCTGAACGAGTCCGCCATGGCCGCCACTCCAGCCGGATCGCTCGGGACGGCCGAGACGCGGATCGCACCGGCGCCCTGCGGTGCGACTATCGCAATCAGCTGGCGACCCGAGGGGTCATCGGTGGACAGCGTGAGCTTGACTCCTTCGCCTTCGGGGGTTGCGTCGAGCACTTCGCGAGCGGAGTACTCGGTCCCAGATTCCAGGTCTGAGCGTAGATCGCCCGCGTTGAGGCCCCCGGTGAACGTCCCCGGCTCGTCATCACCGACCAGAAATGAGAGCGGCGCATAGAGCGCTGGGCCGGTAGCTTCGCTCGGCATTCCGGGCAATGTCGGAGGGAGCGTCAGCGGTTCTTCCCCGGACCCCGAGACCTCCGAGAGGACCGTCTGGTCGTCCGCGTTCGTGAACGAGATGCCAAACGGGGTACGCGTGATCACCGCCCCGGCATCCTGTCCAGTGACCGTAATCTGGTCCGGCCCGATGCTGATGCTCGCGCTCGCCCGACCGGGAAATGCGCCAACCCCGATCGCTGAGATCGCGACGGCGAGGAGCGTCACCGCCCGGAGCCGCACGGCACCTGCCGTCGGCGATGCCATGCCGGTTACGACCGCGTCCATCGTCTCCTCGATCCCCGCTCCATCGCCCCGAGCATACGATTGACAATAAGAAATGTCAATTCGCAGCGGTCGGGCCCAGGTCCCTCGCGCGTTGCCGTAGGCTGGATCCGTGCAGCGGCTCAGGCGTCCCGTCGAATGACCGAGGCAGCGCGCTTGGGCGAACCCGATCGTGCAGAGCGCCTGCACGGCGGCATGACACGAGAGGAACGCGACGACGCCCGCCGGCGCCGGCTCCTCGATGCAGGTCTGCAGGTCTTCGGCGCCGAGGGCTACGCCACGAGCACGATGAGCGAGATATGTCGGATTGCTCGCGTCACCGAGCGCAACTACTACGACCACTTCGCCTCGCGCGAGGATCTTCTCGTCGCGGTGTACGACGAGATCATCGCCGACGTCACAGCAGAACTCGTTCATGTCCTGAGCACCGAGCGCGACGATCCCGCGGAGCAGATCGACGCGGGCCTTCGCACGTTCGTTGAGACGATCGCCAATGACGAGCGCCGCCTGCGGATCAACTTTGTTGAGATCGTCGGGGTCAGCGCAAGAGTCGAGGCGCATCGCCGCGATGTGATGGTCGGATTTCAGCAGCTCGTCGCCGCCCAAATCAGCCAGTACCGACAACGCGGCCAAAAGCAGGCCGATGACCAGCTTCGTATTACGACGAGCGCACTCACCGGAGCCATACAAGAGTCGCTCGTCGACTGGGTCAACCGCGACGACCGCCCGCCGCTCGAATCCATCATCGCCGAGCTTTCACGGATCTTCTCGCTAGCGCTACTCGACCCCTCAGCTCGCGGCTGACCCAAAAGTGGAGTGGACGCCGTTTGACGTGCAGCCCGGGAACGCGTTGGAGCGTGCAGGCGCCAGATCTCCAGTTCCGCTGGTAGGCGCTCCCGCGCGCAGCCGGATGGCTTGCGACAACGAACGGGGGAGGGAAGGATGCGCCGCGTTCTGCTGGTCGTGCTTTTTGGGACCGCTGCGGTCGCGCTGCTGACGAGCGCCGCCGGAGCAACCGCCGCGTCAGGGGCGTTCAAGACCGGGACCTACGACATGAAGCCTTCCGGGTCCAAGGTGACACTGAAGCGCGCGCAATGCGCCGGCAAGCTGCAGTTCTGCGTGGCGCTCCCCAAGTCGCCCGCGATCGTCTGCTTGGGGGGCCCCTCCGAAACTCTTGACATCAGCGACTTCACAACTCCGGTTGCGCTCCCCAGCTCAGGCAAGCTGACCGAGCACACCACATTCACCGAGGACCTACTGGGCCCCGGCGCACCACCGGCGACCGGCCAGTCGGCGTTCTCGATCGCATTCAAGAAGAACGGCACCGCCAGCGGCTATGTCGAAGTGAGCCTGACCTACCCACTGCTTTCAAACGAGACCACACCGGAGAAGTGCTCCGGCAAGATGGCGTTCACCGCCAAGCTGGCCTAGCTTCGCTCGCGCCAACAGGGGACTTCATGCTTCAGCGCGGAGCGCGCGGTGCCGTTGCCCCGAGCTCGGCGGAGGCGTCGTGGTGGGACGTCTCGACGCCAGCCGTTGCTCTTGCCGGGGGCGTCGCGTTGGCCGGTGGGTCGATGGTGGAGGAGTAGTAGGCCATCAGCAGCAGCAGGCCGGTGTCGCTCAGCGGGCTCAGCTCGCTGACGTGCATTTCGCGCATCGCCTTCGCGTCATCCGTGCTCACCGTCTCAGTTGCGCTCATCGTGGCTCCTTCCGCGTCGCTCTTTCAGATCCATGTCGGCAGCGCGGCTCTGCCTCCTTTAGCGCGGTCAGGAATCTCTCCTGTCGCAACCGTCGCGGCCGGGCGTAAAGAGACGGAGACCCAGCGCCGATGAAGGCGGAGTGCGGCGCGGATTTGTGACCTTGGCATTGCTCGTGGTGATGCTCCTGGTGGCTGCCGCCGTGCTGTTCTCCACCTCGTCGGCCCATCACACCCAGGCAGCGGCGAGCACGGCCGCGCGGGCGCCCGGCACAGCCGCGCGCACCCCGAGCGCCACGGTTCAGGCATTGCGAGCGCCCTCGTTCGCGACCGCTTATGAGCCCGGTTGGACCCTTACCAGCAAGGTTGGTCCCGATGGGGCCACCAGGCACCAGCTCAGCTCGACGGGGGCCCCCATCGACGGCCTCGGGCTTCCACCTTCGGGCGCTGTTGGGATCACGATCGACGAAGGCCCGCTGTCGGGTGTCCTCGATCGACGGTTCCTATCGCTGGCCGACAAGAGCGTCCTCGCTCTGCTGCGTCTCACCGTGGGAACTCCCCGAGGCGCGCGGGAGGTGACGCTCGCGGGCGCTCCACGGGCGACCACGCTTGGCGGGGTGCAAGCTGCAGAAGAGGCATACACGTACTTCTACGAAGGGCGCCAGAACACCCAGGTGGACGTGCTCAGCAAGCGTGACGGCCACTCGGTGCTGATCGAGTTGGATGCCGAACCGGCGCTCAGCCGCCAGAGCAAGGCGGCACTCGAACTCCTGGTCACGGACTGGCGCTGGAGCTAGCTTCCCCGCGGTCAGGCGCGCACTGCTCAGCGCTGTAGGAATCCCTCGAGCTGACGCGTCTCGACCGTCGCCTGGCGCGCGCGAGGGTCCCCATGCGCGGCGCTCACGCGCACCTCCGGGGGCACACGGGGAACGCCGAAGCCGCCCAGCCGACCCTCGTGTGCGTCGCGCTCGGCGACGAACACGATCCGCTCTCGACCTGGGTACTCCCACTCGAACGGGTACTCCCCCGCGTAGGCGCGGCACGCGCCCAGCAGCCCGTCGGCGCTCCTCGCGCACGCGCGTGCGCGGGCGCGATCACGGCACACGAACACGACCATCGGCACCGCCTGTGCGCGTCGCCCGTAGCGGCGGGTGTGCACCGACCAGCCCGCCAAGAAGTGGTCGTAGCGCTCGAGCTTGCGCGCCGCCGGCCCGTCGATGGGCCGGTCGTCCAGCTCGACGATCACGTCGGTCGCCGGCTCTGAGTGCCCACGGCCGGCGATCTCGAGGATGGCGTCCGGGCGGACGCTCTCGAAGCGCTCGACCTCCACCCGCCGCCCGCCATCCTCGACGCGAACGAAGCCGTGGGGCGCGCGTCCGCCGGGCAGGCGCAGGTCCGATGGCGCGAGTGCCGATTCGCCGTCACCGCCGCGTCCGGGCGGGGTGAGGACCGCTTGCGCCGGCCCACGCAGCCGCGCGCGTCCGTCGCCCGACGCTGCCCGGAAGGCGAGCGCCCAGCCGGCCACGTGCACGTCGTGGCGCGCCTGGCGCAGGGCGCGCTCGCCCGTCCCCGTTGCCGCTCGCCCATGAGCGACGGAGGGTGGGGATCCCTCGGCGCCCGCATCCCCGCCGCGGCGGTCTACGAGCACGCCCATACCTGCCGGGGAGATCACGTAGCACATCGGGATCCCGCCGCCGTCGCGGCGATGAAACTGGAGGCGCTCCACCAGGTTCGCGTCGGACAGGCGCTTGAGGCGCCGCTGGGTGGTGGTGGTCGCACGCCCCGGGTTGAAGCGGCGGTGGATCTGGCTCGTGAGCACGTGCTGCATGCACGCGATCAGCTCGAGCATCTCGAGATCGAGTGGCTCGAGCTCGATCGGGCGGGGAGACGCGACCTGCTTGGCCCAGCGAACGCTGTGAGCGCCGTCCAGCTCGACCAGCTCGCGATAGCTCGCGGCCGGCAGACCCGGCGGACCGGCATCGGCCGAGCACGCCGCGCCCGCGGGCGACGGCTGCGGCAGGACCGCCGCCGGCGGTGTGGGCGCCTCGGGCGCGGCGGCAGGGCTGCCGTTTCGTCCCGCTCGCTCGCGTTGATCCCAGTGCGGTTGGCGCAGGTCGCTGCGATGGCGTCCGCCGCGCTCGAGCTGGCGGGCACGGTGCTGGGCGACGCGCTCCCGGTCGACGGCCAGCGGCAGCGTCTCGGCGACGAACGGGGGCTGGCGTCCCTCGGGCGTGACCCAGCTCGCGATCGCATTGTGGCGGGGCAGGTGCAGGCGCACGTCCGGGCGGCCGAGGCTCGAAAGGCGCTCGATGCCCGGCCGGACGGTGTCCGAGAACTCGGCCATCGTCAGACGGACCGCGTCACGCGCGTCGCGGGCGGAGGCGGTGGCGAAGTACACGCGATGGGCGAACAGCGCGTCGAGCTGGTCGCGCACCTCGCGTTCGGTCCACTGGGCATCGGTCTGCCAGCAGGCGACCGTCTCCAGGCCGGCCGACCGCTTCAGGGCCAGCGTTTCGGCGAAGCCGCGGTTGATCACCAATGGCGCCTCGTCGACCTTCAATGCCACCGCCACCCTGTGCTCAGCCGGCACGAGATCCTGCTGGCGAGCGAGCGCCGCGTCGAGCATGCCGACGAGCAGCTGCATCACCACGGAGGTGTTGCCGGCGCCCATGGCGCCCAGCGCGCCCTTGACGATCAGCACCTCGGCGCCGGCGATCACCTGGTCGAAGTCGACGGTCAGCGAGTCGTTGAGCAGGACGCGCTTGATCGAGGGCGAGTTGAGGAGCCGCGCGAGCTTGTTCACCGGGGCGTCGAGCTTGGCGGTGGTGGTGCTGCGCGCGTCGGCGAGCTGGGCCGAGAGCTCGGCGGTGAAGAACTCGGAGATCTCCTTGAGCTCGGGAAGCTCGCGCACGCGCGCGCCCACCCGGCTGCGATACGCGTAGCCCTCCTCGCCGACCGACAGCAGCCGCGCGGCGTCCCAGAGCGTGCACCCGCGGTCATAGGCGAGCACGGCGATGATCGCGTTTCGCAGGTAGCGATCGGAGGAGGCTCTGATGTCTGCATCGGTGAACAGCCCCTTCAGCGCCGCCACCACATAGTCGGCGATGACGTCGGCTGGGGCATCCACGGCGAGCGGGTTGAAGCCGCACGTCGGATGCGAGAGATCGAGCAGGGTGCAGGTGCGCGCGAGTGGCACCACGCTGAGGGCCGCGTCGGCGGCATCGCCCTTGGGGTCCAGCACGATCACCGCGCACCGCTCCCGGCGCAGGTCCTCGGCGACGGTGGCCACCAGGAAGCTGGACTTGCCCTGCTCGACCGTGCCCGGCACGGCGGTGTTCTGCCTGCGCAAGGCCTCGTGGATCGAGACCGCTCCGAGGGAGTCGCGCAGCGTGCCGCGCCCGTCGCCGGGGCGCAGCACCGCGGGCGAGGCGGGCGCCAGTGGCAGGCCGGAGCGCGCGAACGGGACCGTCATGTAGTCCACGGACGGGAGCTGCCAGATGGCGGCCAGCTCGGCGGGGGCGAACACGCCCTTGCGTATCGACGGCAGCGGGTTGCCCTCGCCACGTCGGACGCGACGGGCGTACAGGCCGAACATGCCGTGGCGTATGCCCGTGCCGCGCTCGACCAGTCGGTTCTCGCCGCCCTCGGCGCGCAGCTCTGAAGCGATCCGCTCGCACACCGTGCGCTGACCGGCGATCACGCGCAGGTCCGCGAAGAACAGCGGCTGGTGCTGGAGCTCGAGCCCTCCGCGCAGCTCGGCGTCCTCGACCATCGAGCGATCGCGCATCACCAGATGCTCCCTGCGCGCGCGTGAGAGCCGCGCCTCGCGGCGCTTGTACAGGTGCTTGGCGTAGGCCTCGAACAGCGCTGGCGCGGGGGTGAGAGCGAGCTGCACGAACGCGGGCTCCTCACACGCGCCCATCACGGTCAGCAGGCGGTCCACGAGCGGGGGGGCGGAGCGACGGGTGAGGGTCTCGAGCGTGTTGACGCGCGCGATGAACTCAGCATGCTTCTTCAGGCGCAGGACCACCGGCGGGGCGCCCAATTGGCGCTCGACGGGACACAGGCGGCAGTTGGGGTAGGTGGCCTGCAGGGCCGACTCGAGCATTCGCTCGTGTCCCTCGCTACAGGTGAGTGCGAGCCACACCGCCTGGGGCGTGTCGCTCGTGTGGTGGATCTCCAGCGACAGCGACGGTTGCCCGGCGAGCAACCGGCGCCACCACCTTTGCAGCACGCGCTTGTGCAGCGCGGCGAACATCGCGATCAGCTCCTGTGTGTCCGCGTGATCGGCGCGGTAGACCTCGATCCTCAGGCGCACGTAGCGCCGGCGTCTGCGCGCGTGCAGCCGCGTGTGCGCGAGCGACGCCCCCAGCGCCAGTACGGGCACCGCGAGCACATCGGCGCGCGCGCCGGCGAGCGCTGCCACCCGGCTCCACAGCGCCCGGGCGCAGTGCTCGAGCGAACCGGCCAGCGCTGACAGCGTGAGCCGCAGCTCGCCGCCGCTCGCGTGGCTGCGCAGCAGCCTCCCGGGTCCACCGTCGAGGAACCAGGCGAGCAGCATCAGGCCCACGACGATCGCGAGCAGCCCAAGCAGTCGCCACAGCAGGAAGCGAAGCACCTGCCCAGCGCTCCGACCGGGCGCGCGAGGCGGGACAACGGGAGCCAACGCTCGCGGCGACGCCGCGGCCGCTCAGCCCGAGCCCGGATGGCCAGGGCACGCCGTACACGGCGCGCCCGGCGAGGATCCGCGTGCGCTCAGCGCGGCCGTGTGGCTCGCTCGACCTGCGTGCCCCGCGCGGTCAGGTGCCACGCGTTCGCGGCGCCCTTCTCCTGTCCCTCGCCGAGGTTCTCGACCAGCTTCAGGCGCGCCAGCCGGTTGAGCAGCTTGGATATCTGACCCTGGTCGATGATGCCCGACCCTTCGGCGATCTCGCGGTTGCTGGCGCCGGGCTGCTCGGCGATCACCATGAGCACGCGCACGGTCCTGTATGTGAGGCGCATGTTCAGACCTTCCAGCGGGTCCTTCGGTCGCGCGAGCACACGAGGTCGCGTGCTCTCGGGCAGCTCCAGCGACGGCCTCGTCAGTTCTCTGCCGGCCGCTCGCGCGCCCAGGTAGGGCAGCACGATCATGCTCATGAGCGAGCCGAGCAGGCCGACCAGCGGTTGATCGCCAGGTTCGAGCACTCGCGTGTGCAGCACCGCGAAGATCGCACCGACGACGCCTTCGGCGGTGACCTCCGGCGGCTGGCGGGTCGCGTTGGTCACCGTGCGCCCGCGGTCGATCACCTCGGCCAGCTCGTCGAGCACGCTGGCGCGGCGATCGAGCACGCGCTCGCCCGCCCCCAGGGCCTCGACGATGCACAGCTTTGCGAGCCCTGGCTCTTCGTCCATGAACATCAGCAGACGAGCGAGCGCCGCACGGATGCTGTCGCGCCAGTTGGACTCCTGGTCGTAGGCTTCCTGCGCGATCGCCCGGGCCTGCCCGAGCGCCTGTTCGAAGGCGGCCAGAAAGCAGTCCTCACGGTCGGTGAACACGTCGTAGAACGTCTTGCGTGAAACCCTTGCGCGGCTGATCACCTGCGCGACGGTCATGCGCGCGTAGCCGACGTCCTCCACGGCCTCCACGGCGGCGGCGAGCATGCGGCTGCGTTGAATCTGTGTGACCTGCCCACGCGGCAGGCCGCCGGGGCCTGGGCGCAGGCGCCCCGTCGCAACGCGAGTCTTGTACATAACAGTCATGTCTACCCCGCCTGTCTTCTCATTCGCCAGTATTCGTGAACACTCGGGTTCGCTCGAGCCAGAGCACCCCAGTGGTCACACGCATAAGGGCAGGCTCCGTGCCGGCCCATGGGCACCCGGGAGACTCCCGGGTGTAGATGGTTAAGTCGAGGCGCGTCTCTGACTATGTCCCGCTGACCCGAATACAGTTCCATGGATTCAACTGGGCTTGACCCCGATCTCCCTTCTACGGATTGTCTTCGATGGTTCCACGAAGTCCATTATCCAGAAATCGCAGCGTTTCGGCAAGGCTAGCCGGAACGGCGGACGGCTGTGGGTCGAAGTTCTGAAGTGTGGCACGCATCTGGAGCCGCAGTCCCGTAGCCGGACCTGCGCCCGACCCGCTCGCGCTCCGGCGGGATCGGGCGCGCTCACGCCCGCGCAATCGCGCCGGCCGACCCGGCTCTTGCGTCGCCTGCTCGCGCAGTCGCCTCCCCGCAGGGCCCCGACGCCGCGCAGTCGCGCGCGTCCCGTGGGGAACCGCGACTGCAGCGGTGCGCTCGCGCAGTTGCGCATCACAGAGCCAATGTGACCCGATGCGGCAGGGCGACTGCGTGGTACGGCCGGCGCCGCGACGGCCGTCTGCGGGGCGCTCTCCCGGACTGCCGCTACGCTCGCCTCCTCCCCCGATCTCCCCTTGAACCAGCCGGCATCCGCCGATTGCACCGACAGCTCCTCGCTACCACGAGCGAGCACCCGCGCAGCACAATTCACGTACGCCGGCTGGTGGCGCGTGCGGTCATCGCGGATCAGGCGCTGGCTCTGACGCGTACGCCAACGCGGTCGGCTGCTTGGCACGATCGACCCAGCGGTACCCCGGTGCCCGCGCCCTTGCTGCCCGAACGGGATCGGACGAGCGAGTTCGCGCCAACTTCATGCCTCCGCGGCCTTCGCGATCTGGTCTTTCCGAGACCCCCGTAGGGGGTTCTCGGAGCGCCGGACGCGCGCCCTGCACACGACTCCGAGGGCCTTGACGGCCGCTCGTCGTGCTCCTAGAAGGCGGGCGGAACCGACCGCCGGGGCGCACGGCGCGCCACGTCCGACCACCGCCAAGGAGACAGCCATGACGAGCATTGCATCAGCCGCTCCCACCGCACAGCGCAGAAGCGCGCGCCGCGAGCGTCCCCGCCACCGCCGCGCCTGCGTTCGGCGCGAGCGCGCTGGAAGCGCTGATCGCCTGCTCGGACGCTACGTCGACCGCGACGGCAGCCCGCGCGAGGTGATCGCCCGTGGGGGCGCTGCCGGGAGTGTCCTGGTGATCGACCGCCAACGCGTCACGCATGACGATCCGCGCCTGGTGGCCCATCTCGCCGCGGACGAGCCGCCGGAGAACGCCGAGCTGGTCTGTCGCTGTTACATCCGAGACGTGGCGGCAGATCGCGGTCGCTGCCGCCCGGTGGCGGCCGAGGACATGAGCGGCGCTCCGCTCGGGGACCGGTGGGAGGCGGGACTGGGCACCCCGGTGGCAGCCGGAGCGACGGTGCCGCCCGACCGCCGTGGCCGCTCCTACATGCTCGAGCTCCTGCCGAGCCGCATGTCGATCCCGGAGCTGCGCTGGTGCAGGCGCGAACCGGCGGCAGGGGCGCGTGAGCCGGTGAGCATGCGCGAGGCGATCGCCGCGCTGGAGAGCTATGAGCCGGTGCGGACGCTCACGGTGCAGGCGCTCGCGCGCCACGACCAGGACGCCGGGGTCTCCACAGCCGTGCTGGGGGCTGAGCTGGCGCGCGTGCAGGCGAGCCCGATCGTGCTCAACCGAGCGCTCCGCGAAGCGGTGCTCCGGGCAGTCGAGACGGAGCGGCTCAGCATGAGCGAGATAGCGATCCGCTGTGGACGGGTCAAGCGCGACCGGCGGGGCAACGAGGCGGGTGAGACGAGCTGGCTCGCGCGCCGCGTCGGGCTGCTGCCGGAGGGGGGCGCAAGCGCGCCAACCCCATGGATTCACACCGACGTGCTGGCCCTGATCGCCCGCCGCGGCCTGGCGATCAGCCCGCGTGAGATCGAGCTCTGATGAAAGGGGCGACGGTGGGACCGATACTCGTGGTCGAGTCCGAGCGGAGCGTTGCCAGGGCGATGATCGAGCAACTGGTGGCGGACGGCTTCGATGTCGAGCTGGCTCGCAGTGCCGAGCACGCCCGCGTGCTGGCGAGCGCGAGCGCCCCCGTGCTCGCGGTGCTCGGCCGGCTGGACGCGCCAGCCGGCGCGCTGGAGCTGCTCCGAGAGATACGCCAGGCGGGCCAGCTCGGGACCCCGTGGAATCGGTGGTTGCCGGCGATCGTCGTGGCCGCGGACGGCCACGAGCTGGACATGCTGAGGGCCTTCGAAGCGGGCGCCGACGACTTCCTCGCCAGACCCGCTGCCTACCTCGAGCTGCGCGCGCGCCTGCGCGCGCTCCTGCGCCGGACGGCCGATCAACCGGCCCGGGCGCATCCGCTCGAGGTCGGGCCGCTCGCGATCGACACGTTTGCTCGCACGGTCACCGTAGAGGGTCGGGAGGTGAGCCTGCGCAGGCTGGAGTTCGAGCTGCTCGTGCACCTCGCCCGCGAACCGGAGCGGGTGTTCGCCAAGGCGGAGCTGATGCGCGTCGTGTGGGGATACCGCTCGAGCGGATCCAGCCGCACGCTCGACACCCACGCGAGCAGGCTTCGCCGCAAGCTCGCAACGGCAGGCGCACAGGGATTGGTGATCAGCGTGTGGGGGGTCGGTTACCGGCTGACCTGAGCGCTCGGCTGCGCGCGAGCGAGGGAACACGAATCTTCTCGGGCTGACGCAGTCCGTGATGCAGCACATGCAGCACCGCGATGGCGGGCCTCGAGGCCCGCCATCGGCGTTTAAACCACCCACGGCCGGCTCGCGCCGGCTCGAGCGGGCCCAGCCCGGTGGGCTGGGTCGAGAAAGGAGCGGCGAAATGCCCTCACACACATTCACTGAAGGCGCCCCCGAGCTTCGCGGGAGCATCGATGAGCTATTGCACTGGCTGGCCACCGCCAGCGCGCACTGCGCGATCGCTGTGGTGCTCGGTGCGCTTGCCGCGAGCGCGATGCGCACCAGACATCTGCACTGGAGCTGGGGCGCGGGCGCGGTGGCGCTCGTCACAGTGGCCAGCCCAGAGCTCTCCGGCTGGTCCTTCACGTTGCTGCTCGCCGCGCTGTTCGCGACCGTTCGGGGCCGGCGCTGGCATCGCGAAGACCTCGAGGCGGGCGCAGACCTGGCGGAGCTCGCCGAACGGCGCTCGAGGCCGTGGGATCTCCTGTACGCGTGCGCACGGGGGCTGCTGAGCCGAGTGCGCGAGTACCTCGGCGGCGCGCGCTGGCTGCGGGGGTGCGAGCTCCAGCTCGGGGTTGATGAGGGCGGGCGCACGGTGTCGATCCCGTTCGCCGGCTCCGGTGGAGCGCACACCCTCGTGGTGGGCGCGACCGGGTCCGGCAAGACGGTCACGCAGAGCTGGATCGCGGTGCGCGCGATCGAGCACGGGATGGGGGCCGTGGTGCTCGACCCGAAGGGCGATGCCGACCTGCGCGAGCACATCTCTCGCGCGGCGCTGGCCGCAGGCAGGTCGTTCATCGAGTGGACACCCCGAGGGGAATGCGTCTACAACCCCTATGCGCGGGGCGGCTCCGGTGAGATCGCCGACAAGGCTCTGGCCGGCGAGCGCTTCACCGAGCCCCACTACCTGCGTCAGGCGCAGCGCTATCTCGGGCATGCCGTGCGGGCGTTGCGCGAGACCGGCTGCGAGGTCAGCCTCCCGGCGATCGTCGCGGCACTCGATCCCGCGCGGCTGGAGCTGCTCGCGCGCGAGCTGCCGGAGAGGCAGGCTGGGGAGACCTTCGCGTACCTCGATGCTCTGTCCTCCAGACAGCGGAGCGAGCTGTCGGGAGTGCGTGATCGTCTGGCCATCCTGGCCGAGTCGGACGTGGGGCGGTGGCTCGATCCGCGCACGGCCGGCGCTCGGCGGTTCGATCTGCTGAGCGCCGCGCGCGAGCGCGCGGTCGTGTACTTCAGCCTCGAGTCCGACAGCCGGCCGCTGCTCAGCGAGATGCTGGGCGCGGCGATCGTCCAGGATCTGCAGACGACCGTGGCGGCCCTGCAGGGAAGCCCGGTGGCGACGCTGGTGGCGATCGACGAGTTCTCCGCGATCGCCTCCGAGCAGGTGGTGAGGCTGTTCGGCCGGGCGCGCTCGGCCGGCTTCAGTCTGCTGCTCGGCACGCAGGAGCTATCGGACCTGCGGCTCCCGGGGCGGGAGCGGCTGCTCGACCAGGTGCTGGGCAACCTGTCGGTGCTGATCGCCCACCGCCAGGTGGTGCCCAGCTCGGCGGAGCTCATCGCCAGCGTGGCGGGCAGCAGGGGGGCGTGGAGGGTGACCCGGCACAGCGATGGGCGCTCCACTCGCACACGCACCCGCGAGCAGGTGCTCGAGCCAGACCGCGTGATGAGCCTGAGCCGCGGCTGGGGAGCGGTGCTGGTGCTCGCGGACGGGCGCAGTGCGCGCATCGCGCGGATGTTCTCGCCGGGGCCGCGGCGCTGAGCCTCGACGCCCGCACGGCGCGCTGAGCCTCGAGCCGTTGCCGGCACCTTCGCGCGGTGACGCGCCGGTCGGGGCGTCACCCGGAACCTCATCGACGACGGAAAGGAGGACCGAAATGGTCCGCAAGAGCAAGAGCTGCTCACCCGAGCAGCTGGCGATGTTGCGTTGGACGGCCGGTCTGGGTGCGGTCACGGCGGCGGCATTCGCGCAACACATGAACGTAACCCTCGCGTCTGCGCGCGCGCGGCTGTCGGTAGCCGAGCGTGCCGGCCTGCTCGTCCGCAAGCAGGTGCTCGCCGGCGAGCCCGCGCTGTACACGGTCACGGCCGCCGGTCTGCGGGCCGGGGCGCTCCGCGGTTTGGAGCCGTGCCGAGTGAGCGCCGCGAACGCACCGCACGCGATCGCGTGCGCTGGCGTCGCGGCGGCGCTCGAGCGTGCGTATCCCGATCACAGGGTGCTCGGCGAGCGCGAGCTCCGCCGTGACGAGCGGGACTCCGGCGCAGCGCTCGCCAGCGCATGGTTGGGCGGGGGTGGCGGGCCGGGCGGCTCGGCGGTCGAGCCCCGGGGCGCTGAGCCCCCGGCCGCTCACCGCACGGGCGCGGGTGGGGGGCTGCACCGGCCGGACCTGGTGCTGTGGCCGCTGGCCGAGGAGCGTCTGCCGGTGGCGGTCGAGGTGGAGCTGACCGTCAAGGCCCCGCAGCGCCTGCTCGAGATCTGCCGCGCCTGGGCCCGCTGCCGCTGCGTGGCGGGCACGCTGTATCTCGCGCCGGCCGACGTGCAGCGTCCGCTCACTCGCGCGATCGAGCGCGCTCGCGCGGGCGAGCGGGTGCTGGTCCTGGGACTCGACGCGCTGGCCCACGATCGGCCGGGTGGGGAGCCGCTCGCGAGTACCGTCCCAGGCGACGCGTAGCTTGGCTGTCGGGGGCCAACCTCTAGCAATGGAGAGCGACATGTTCAGCATCAACCGCGTCGTACTGGTCGGACGTCTCACCCGTGACCCCGAGCTGCGCGCGCTTCCGTCGGGTAGGAGCGTGTGCGGCCTGCGCATCGCCTGCAACTCGGCCCGCAAGGATGCCGACGGAGGGTTCGTCGAGCGGCCGAACTACTTCGACGTGAGCGTCTTCGGCGCCCCCGGCGAGAGCGTCAGCCGGTACATGCGCCGTGGCAGCAGGGTCGGGGTCGACGGCAGGCTGGAGTGGCGCGAGTGGGAGACCGTCGAGCAGGAGCGCCGCCAGGCCGTCAGCATCGTCGCCGACACGGTCCAGTTCCTCGACGGTCCCGCCGGCGAGGACCCACAGCTCGGGGCGGCCGCGGCGCACGGAGAGGATGGAGGCGAGCCCGAGGCCGACGGCGCCGGCGAGCTGGTGGGCGTGGGTGCGGGGGTGGAGGACGACGAGCTCGTCTTCTAGTCCCGGCCGAGCCTGGATGGGCCGGGCAGCGGGCCATGCGGGTCAGGACCAGCGGTGGGGCATCGTCCGAGCCCCCCCGTTGGCCCTGGGCCGCCTTTTGTGTTTAAGAACCTGTTGGGTCGGCCGTGGTGCACGGGCGGTGCACTGTGCGTAAACTGCCCGCGCCGCACCATCGGCGCCGGACACGGCCCGTAGGCAAGCCTCGCACGCAAGGAGCCCATCTGGCGATGCCAGTGAACACGAAAGCCATCGGCAAGACCTACGCGCCCGTCGTGTATGCGGTGGGCCGCGAGAAGATCAGGGAGTACGCCCGCGCTGTGGGCGAGACGAACCCGGTGCACCTCGATGTCGAGGCTGCCCGCGGAGCGGGATACGCCGACGTGGTCGCGCCGCCGATGTTCGCGGTGGTGTACAGCGCGCCGTCGGTGGGCCCGCTGATCTTCGATCCCGAGATCGAGCTGAACTTCGCGATGATGGTGCACGGCGGCCAGGAGTTCGTGTGGGGCCCGCCGGTGGTCGCGGGCGACGAGATCACGACGACGACGAGCGTGAAAGACATCTCAGAAGACGACGGACGCGGCTACTACGTATTCGAGTCGGTGGCAAAGAACCAGCGCGGCGAGGAGGTCTGCCGCGGAACGTGGACCAACATCGTGCGAGGAGTGTGAGCTGATGGCGCAGCTGGAGCAGGGAGGGCAGATTCCAGAGGTGCGGGTGACGCCCGACAAGTACCTCACGGTGCGCTACGCGGGCGCGTCGGGTGACTTCAACCCGATCCACATCGACGAGGAGTTCGCGCGTGCGGTGGGGCTGCCCGGCCGCATCCTGCACGGGCTGTGGACAATGGCACAGGTGGCACGGGCGCAGACCGAGGCGGCGGGTGGCCCGGAGCACCTCAAGCGCCTGTCCGTGCAGTTCCGCGGCATGGGCGTGCCCGAGCAGGAGGTCGTGATCACCGGCACCGTCCGCGAGCTGACCGATGGACGCGCGGTGATCGACACGGTCGCCGAGCAGGCGGGCAAGCGGATCATCCGCAACGCCCAGGCCGAGCTCGCCCTGTAGGCACAGCGCGAGCTGGCGCCATCGCGGCGCCTACAATCACCTGCATGTTGAGCCCTCGACAGGAGCGCATCCTGTGCAAGGTGGTGGACGACTACCTGCGGACCGGTCAGCCGGTTGCCTCGCGGGTGATCGCCGCCGACGAGGATCTGGACTGCGGGCCCTCGACAGTACGCAACGAACTCGCCCTGCTGGAGGAATACGGCCTGCTCGCCCACCCGCACGTGTCCGCCGGGCGTGTGCCCACGGACGCCGGCCAGCGCTACGTGGTCGACCGCCTGCTCAGCTCCGGGCCCAGCGCGCTCGCGCGTCCGCGCGCGCTCGAGCTGTCGTTGATCCGCCGCGAGGTGGAGGAGGCGATGCGCACGACCACGGAGACGCTCTCGCAGGTGACCAACCTGCTGGCGGTGGTGTCGGCGCCGTCGATCAACGGGGCGAGCATCCGTCACGTCGAGGTGCTGGCGCTGCAGCCGCAGGTGGTGGTGGTGGTGGTGATCACCTCCGCCGGCGGCGTGTCCAAGACGTTCGCCACCTTCGACCGGGCCGTCGATCCGGGGTTGGTGGCGTGGGCCGGGGAGTACCTCAACGAGCGTCTCGTCGGCCTGGGCCTGGGCGCGCGCATGCTCCAGCAGCGGCTGGTCGACCCGAGCCTGTCGGCCGTGGAGCTCGCCTTCCTCGAGCGCTTTGCGCCGGCCTTCGGCGAGCTGGCCGGTGCCGGCGAGGACGCGCTGTTCGTGGAGGGCACGGCGCGCCTGTTCGAGACCGCCCGGATCGAGGACACGACGGAGGTGAACGAGCTGATCGACCTGCTCGAGCGGCGGGTGGCGCTGCTCCACGTGCTGCGCGCGGCGCTGGCCGAGCCCGGCGTGTACGTGCGCATCGGCCACGAGAACGAGCTGCCCGCCATGCACTCGCTGGCGCTGGTGGCCACCGGCTATGGCGTGGCCCGTCGCAAGCTGGGCACGGTGTCGTTGATCGGGCCGGTGCGCATGGACTACGCGGGTGCGATCGCGACCGTGCGTGAGGCTGCGCACCAGCTGTCGCGCTTCGTCGAAGACGCCTATGCAGAGAACTGACCGGACGCGCATGCCCCGTGATCCCTATGAGGTGCTGGGCGTTCCGCGCGACGCTTCCGCGCAGGACATCAAAAAGGCCTTTCGCCAGGTGGCGATGGAACTGCATCCGGACGTCAACGCCCACGACCCGGATGCCGAGGAGAAGTTCAAGGAGGCCGCCGAGGCCAACGAGATCCTGTCCGACCCCGAGCGGCGAGCCACCTATGACCGCTATGGCCACGAGGGGCTGCGCTCGGGTGGCTACGCGCCCAACTTCGACGGCTTCGGCTCGATCAGCGACCTGTTCAACGCGTTCTTCGGCGGCGCCGCGGGTGGGCAGGCGGGGCCCGCCCAGGGCGGCGACGCGGCCGTTGCCGTCGAGCTCGATCTGCGCGAAGCCGCCGAGGGCGTCTCGGCGTCGGTGACCTTCGAGGCGATCGAGCGCTGCGAGCACTGCCACGGCAACGCCGCCGAGCCGGGCACGCCGATCGAGACGTGCGAGCGTTGCGGCGGCGCCGGACAGCTGCGGGGGGTGACGCAGACGCTGCTGGGACAGATGGTGCGCACGATGAGCTGCCCGGACTGTCAGGGCGACGGGCGGGTGCCCAAGCAGCCGTGCCGGCGCTGCCATGGCCGCGGGCGCGTGGCGCGCAAGCGCACGCTCGAGGTGGAGGTGCCCGCGGGCATCGCGGACGGGCAGCGAATCCGCCTCACGGGCAGCGGCCACGCGGGCGGACCCGGTGCGCCGGCGGGCGACCTGTACGTGGTGGTGCGCGTGCGCGAGGACGATCGCTTCGTGCGCGAGGGCGATGACCTGATCACCGCGCTGGATGTCGCCGCGCCGCTGGCTGCCCTGGGCGGCACGCTGGAGGTGCCCACGCTCGATGGCAGCGCTTCGATCGATCTCCCGGCGGGCAGCCAGCCGGGAGAGGTGCTCACGCTGCGCGGAGCCGGCATGCCCTCGCTCAGACGCGGCCGCCACGGTGACCTGCGCGTGGTGGTCAACGTGGTTGTCCCGCGCCGCCTCAGTGACGAGCAGCGCGAGCTGCTGGAGCGCTTGAACGACAGCCTGAGCGAGGAGAACCTGCGCTCGCCGCAGGAGTCCGTGTTTGCGAAGCTGCGTCGCGCCCTGGGCAGTCAGGCGGCGTGATCAGGCTCGCCGTTCGCGTCGCCAGCGCCGACGCCGAGCTGGTGCTCGCCGAGCTGCTCGAACTGGCGCCGGCGGGTGTGGAGGAGGTTCACGGCCGGCCGGGAACGCCTGACCAGGGAATCGTTGAGTACGCGGTGTACGGAGCACCGGGCGAGCTGCCGGCGCTCCCCGATCTGCGTGCGGCCGCGGGCGACGCGCTGGTGGAGGTGTGCACCACGGAGATCCCGGATGACTGGCACGAGCGCTGGCGCCAGTTCCACCGTCCGGTGCTGATCGAGAGCCCGGGCGCGGCGAGCGGCGCGCTCGCGCCCGTCGGCTCGGTGCTCGTGCGCCCGCCGTGGGAGGCAGGCGGCGACGCGCCCCGGGGCGGGCTCGTTCACGAGATCGTGATCGATCCCGGGCAGGCGTTCGGCACGGGCGCCCACGCCACCACGCGCCTGTGTCTCGAGCTGCTGCTGGAGCTGGCGGCCGGCGAGCCGGGCCGCGGTGCGCTTTTGGACGTGGGCACGGGCTCGGGCGTGCTGGCGATCGCTGCCCACGCCCTCGGGTTCGCGCCCGTGCTGGCGCTCGACAACGAGCTCGAGAGCGTGGCGGCCGCGCGCGAGAACGCGGCCGTCAACGGCGCGGTGATCGAGGTGCGCCGCTTCGACCTGCGCACACAGGAGCTGCCCTGGCCGGCTCCGGAGTCGCGGGGGATGACGGTCGTGCTCGCAAACCTGCTGCGCCCGCTGCTGCTCGAGCTCGCCGCCACCCTGTCCGCGGCTCCTGCCCACCTGATCGCCGGCGGTCTGCTGGTCGGGGAGGTCGACGAGGTGCTCGACGCGTTCGCCGCACGCCTGGGTCTGAGTGTGCGCGAGCGGCGCGAGCGCGGCGAGTGGGCGGCCGTGTGGCTTTCGACCGGATGATCCGGTTCAGGTGCGTGGCTCAGCCGCCGTCCGGGATCTCCGTCACCGCCCGCACGAGCGATCGATACACCAGATCGATTGCCGGACGAATGCCGTCCTGGCTGCTCAACAGCTCCTTGGCGGCAACCAGCGCCGCGCCGATCGTCTCGAGCGCCTCGCCCACGCCCTGGGGGTCCGGGTCGCGACACGAGGAGATCGCCATGTCCAGCATCCCCCGCGCCTGCTCGATCGCCCCCGAGAACAAGCCTGGACCGACCAGGCTCGCATACCCGTACACGCGCGCCAGGCGGCCGGAGAGCTCGATCGAGTCCCGCCGTCTTGGGGCGCTCGTCGCGGGCAGGCCCTGACCATCGAGCAGCGCCGCCATCGTGCCCCCGAGCAGCCCGCGGGTGCTCGCCTCGTCGAGGCGGGCGTGGGCGGCGACGCGCAGCGCCATGTACAGCGTGGTCGCCGGCTGACCGTACGGGGGATCGGACGCGAACACGATCCTCTCCGCGGGCGCCCGCGCGAACAGCTCGATGACGTCCACCGGGAAGAAGCACGAGATGTCGTACAGCACGCCCGGGTGCTCGGCCAGGCGCGTGGTCAGGATGCCCTGGTCGCAGATCGCGCCGTGCGCCAGGATCAGCACCACGCCGGGATGCTCGAGGGCGAGCCCGGCGAGCCCGTCGGCCAACGGCGGCAGCCCGCGCCCGGCGTGGATCAGGATCGGCACGCCTGCCGCTTCGGCAACGCCGAACACCTCACGCATCTCGGGCCCGTCGAACACGAAGTCCTGAGCGCGCGGGTGCAGCTTGATGCCACGGGCGCCCGCGGCGAGGCAGCGTTCGGCCTCGCTCACCGGCGCTTCGGCGGGATCGAGCCGGCAGAAGGGCACGAGCCTGCCCTCGCTTTCGGCCGCCCACGCCAGCACGCGGTCGTTGGGCACGCTGTAGGAGGGCCTGCGCTCGGGGTCGTGCAGCGGGAACACGCACGCGCGCCGCGCCTGCGCCCGGTCGAGCTGGTCGAGCAACTGCTCGAGGGTGAGCGAGCGCCCGTCCTCGTCGAGGCCCAGGTGGGTGTGCGCGTCGATCACTTCCGCCTGCGCCGGGCGCAGGCGCTGAACCTCCTCCAGGAACGGGGCGAGCGCGCTGGCGTACAGGGAATCGTTCACGGCCGTGCACCCTATTGTGTCTGGGTGGCCTGGCAGGTCGTGATCGCGGGCGGTGGGTTCGGCGGCTTCTACGCCGCACGCGCGCTCGAGCGCCTGCTGGCGCCCCACAGCGCGCGCGTGACGCTCGTCAACGACGCGAACTTCATGCTCTACACGCCGCTGTTGCCGGGAGTCGCCGGGGCCACGCTCGATCCGCGCCACGTGGTCGTCCCGCTGCGCTCACAGCTGCGCACGACGAACCTGCTGGTCGGCCGGGTGACGGGTCGCGATCCCGTCGCGCGGACGCTGGCCGTCCGCCGCATCGACGGCCAGCAGCTCGAGCTCGGCTATGACCACCTGCTCGTCGCCCTCGGGTCGGTGTCACGAACGCTCCCCGTGCCCGGCCTGGCAGAGCACGGGATCGGCCTGAAGTCGCTGTCGGACGCGACCGCCCTTCGCAACCAGGTGCTGCGCTGCATGGACATCGCCGAGTCGGTCGAGGATGCGGCGCTGCGCGCCGAGTACCTGTGCTTCGTGTTCGTCGGCGCGGGCTACGCGGGTGTGGAGGGGCTGGCGGAGCTGCAGGACTTCGCGGCACACGCGATCGAGCTGTATCCACGTTGCGCCGCGCAGGGCATGCGCTGGGTGCTGGCCGAGGCCAGGGACCGGATCATGCAGGAGGTGCCCGCCAGCCTCTCTCGGTTCGCCGAACGCGAGCTGCGCGGCCGTGGGATCGAGGTGCGGACTGGCACCGCGCTGCGCGAGCTCACCGCTCGCGCCGCCACGCTGTCCGACGGCGAGAGGATCCCCACCCGCACGCTGGTGTGGACCGCCGGGGTGAAGCCCAGTCCGGCGCTCCTCGAGCTCGGCCTACCGCTCGACCGCGAAGGGCGCGTGCTCGTCGATGCGACGATGCGCGTCGCGGTCGACTCGCCGGCCACGCCGCTCGCGCAGGTAGCCCCAGCGCCGGGCAAGCCCGGAGCGGCGGCGGCCGCGAGTGGCCCGGGCGCCGGAGCGGGCGTGTGGGCGATCGGAGACTGCGCGGCCGTCCCCGACGCCTCGCGTCCCGGTCGGTCCTGTCCCCCGACCGCGCAGCACGCGATCCGCCAGGGCCGCCTGGTGGCGCGCAACATCGCCGCCGCCCTCGCCGGGGGTGAGGCGCTGCCTTTTCGCTACCGCAGCAAGGGGATCGTGGCCGAGCTCGGTGACAACGAGGCGGTGGCGATCACGCTGGGCATCCGCTGGCGCGGGCTGCCCGCGTGGCTGATCGCGCGCACCTATCACCTGCTGATGATGCCGGGTATCGGGCGCCGCTTGCGCCTGCTGGTGGACTGGAACGTCGCCCTCGTGTTCGGCCGCGATGCCGCCGCGCCTGCGCGGCTCGGCGACCCCACGCCGCTCGAGCGGCCATGAAGGCAGTGGCGCATTCGCGCCAGCGGCGTATCCTGAAGAGGGGATGGCGATACTCGAGCAGATCAAGGTGGACCTGCAGGGAGCTATGCGCGCGGGCGAAAAGGAGCGCGTGGGAGCGCTGCGCATGGTGCTCTCCGAGCTGCAGAAGGCGGCCAAGGAGGGTGGCGATGACGCATCGTCCCCGGAGGCGGAGCTGGCGGTGCTGCGCCGCGAGCGCAAGCGGCGGCTGGAGGCCGCGGCGGCCTATCGCGACGCAGGCCATCAGGAGCGCGCGGCGGGCGAGCAGTCCGAGGCGGCGCTGATCGGCACCTACCTGCCGGCTGAGCTCTCCCAGGAGGAGCTCGAGGGGATCGTCACCCGCGCGGTGAGCGACAGCGGCGCGGCGTCGGTCAAGGACATGGGCATCGCGATGAAGCAGGCGATGGCGGCGGTCGACGGCCGCGCTGACGGCAAGCGCGTGTCAGGGCTCGTGCGAGCGGCCCTCCAGGGATGAGGACACAGATCGAGCTCTCAAACGTCGTCGCCGCCGAGCTGGCCGGCAGCCAGGACTCGGTGCTGCGGGCGCTGGAGGCGCACCTGGACTGCAAGGTGTTCCTGCGCGGCAACCTGCTGACCTTCGACGGCGAGGAGACCGAGACGCACGCGGGCGAGCGTGTGGTGCGCGAGCTCGCCGACCTGATCGCCGCCGGCCACCAGATCGGGCCGGGCACGATCTCAGCCGTCACCGGCGCGTTGGATGCCCACGAATCACCCGCCCGAGTGCTCGAGGACGTCGTATGGCGCCATCGCGGACTGCGGGTGGCGCCAAAGACGATCAACCAGAAGCGCTACGTGGATTCGATCCGCGCGAACACGATCACCTTCGCGGTCGGGCCGGCGGGCACGGGCAAGACGTTCCTGGCGGTCGCCCTGGCCGCAGCGGCGCTGTCTCGCCACGAAGTCAACCGCATCATCCTCACGCGCCCGGCTGTCGAGGCGGGCGAGCGCCTTGGCTTCCTGCCCGGCGATCTGATGGCCAAGGTCGACCCCTACCTGCGCCCGCTGTTCGATGCGCTGCACGACATGCTCGACCCAGAGAAGGTCGCTCAGCACATCGAGCGCGGCGTGATCGAGATCGCGCCCCTGGCGTTCATGCGCGGGCGCACGCTCAACGACTCGTTCGTGATCCTCGACGAGGCGCAGAACACGACCCCCGAGCAGATGAAGATGTTCCTCACGCGACTGGGGTTCGGCTCGCGGATGGTCGTCACCGGCGACATCACCCAGGTGGACCTGCCACGCGAGCAGCAGTCCGGCCTGATCGCCGTCGGTGAGGTGCTCGATGCGGTCGAGGGGATCGAGTTCGTCCGCTTCGGGGGTGAGGACGTGGTGCGTCACAAGCTCGTGCAGCGAATCGTGGAGGCATACGACGAGCATTCCCAGCGCCAGGCGCCGGCAGGTGGCGCCGAGGCGCCGCGCGCGGTTCGCAGCGCCTGAACGCGGATGATCGAAGTCGAGGTGTTCGGCGCGAGTCTCGCCCCCGAGGCGCCGTCTGCAGAGGAGATCTGTCGACTGTGCTCGCGCGTGGCCGCCAGCAGGGGCATCCGCGAAGCGCACGTGGCGATCGAGTTCGTCGACGTCCCCCAGATCGTCCGCCTGAACACACAGCACCGCGGCAAATCGGCTCCGACGGACGTCCTGTCCTTTCCGATCGACGGCGTCGAGCCCATTTCCGGGGACCCGACGGCCGCGCCGGTGCCCGCCGACCACAGCCTCGCCAGCGAGGGCCTGCGCGGGGCTGGCGGACGCGAGCCCATGCGCGAGCTCGGCGACGTGGTCATCTGCCCGCGGCACACCGCCGATGTACGCGAGGCGATCGTGCACGGCATGCTGCATCTGCTGGGCATGGATCACGAGCACGACCACGGCGAGATGCTGGCGCTGCAGCGCGAGCTGCTCGCCGGCGCGCACGAATGACCCGTGCCGGCTTCGTGGCGCTGGCGGGCAGGCCCAACGTGGGCAAGTCGACGTTCGTGAACGCGGCGCTGGGCGAGAAGGTGGCGATCGTGTCCGACCGGCCGCAGACCACCAGACGCGCGATCCGCGGTGTGTACAGCCACGGCGAGTCCCAGATCGTGCTGGTGGACCTGCCGGGCGTGCAGCGCCCGCGCGACGCGTTGACCGCGCGCATGGCGCGCCGCGTCCAGCACGAGCTCGAGGGCGCGGATGCGGCCCTGCTGATGCTCAGCGGCGCGGAGGGCGTGGGTCCGGGCGATCGCTTCATCGCCGGGACGCTCGCCGCCACGGGCGCCCCGGTGACGATCGCCGTCAACAAGATCGACCGCCCCTCCAGGGCGGCGCTGATGGCGACGCTCGCGCAGGCCGCCGAGCTCGCGGCGCGAGCCGAGGTGTTTCCCATCTGCGCGCGCACCGGCGCCGGCGTGGCCGCGCTGCTCGAGCACCTCGCGACGCTCATGCCCGCGGGCCCGTTTCTGTTCGCCGCCGACGCCGGCAGCGATCAGCCGCAGGAGCAGTTGCTCGCGGAGCTGATCCGCGAGGCGGTCATCAGGCGCACCTTCCAGGAGCTGCCGCACGCGGTTGAGGTGGTGGTCGAGGAGCTCGAGCACGTGCGCCCGGGGCTCGTGCGCGTGCGGGCGCTGATCTGGACCGAGAGCGACTCCCAGAAGGGGATCCTGATCGGCGCCAGGGGCCAGATGATCAAGGCGATCGGCACGGCCGCCCGCCGTGAGCTCCAGCGCGTGCTCGGCAGCCAGGTGCACCTCGAGCTGTCCGTGCGCGTGCGGCGCGACTGGCGCGGGGACGAGGCGATGCTCGATCGTTTGGGTATCACCTAAGATTCCGATAATCGCAAGTCGTCGGCTGCCGCGTAGTTCCAGTTGATTCAACTCATTCCCATCGTTGGCGTGCGGCGAGTCGCTATTTGGGATACCTTCTGCTTTCCAGAACGGCCTCGTGGGAAGGGTGCATGTCGGCGAAGTACGCGATATTGGGACTCGTGATCGAGCGGCCCGGCTACGGGTATCAGCTCGCGCAGCGCCTGGAGGAGCGTTTCGGTTCCTCGGCGTTCGCGCCCTCGGGCGTGTACTCGGCGCTCGATCAGCTCAGCCGCGACGACCTCGTCCGGGCCGCCGGGGAGGTCGGTGCCGGGCCGGCCCGCCGCGCGGCCCCGCGCATGATCTACGAGGCCACGGACGAGGGGGTAGATCACTTCGAAGCGTGGATGCTCGGCTCCTCCCCGGCGCCGCCTCTGCGCGATGAGCTGCACATGAAGATCGCGCTCTGCCGTCCGCGCAACGTGCCGCCGCTGATCGACATGGTGTACGGCCAGGAGCTCGCGTGCATGGCGCGCCTGCGCGATCTGGGGCAGGAAGCCGAGCTGGAGCTGGCGGGTGACGGCCAGGAGTGGTCGAGGCTCATGCGCACGCTTGCCAGAGACGCCGAGATCGCATCCTGGAAGGCGCGCATCGAGTGGTTGCAGAACGCGCGCGAGATGCTGGAGCGGCTGCTCGAGGACTCGCGCAGAGCGGATCCACGCGGCGCGCTGGTGGCCCGCGAACGAGCCATGCCGCGCGCGCGGGCCGCTCGACTCAGGGCGTTGTGATGGACGCCGCGCTGCTCACGCTGGAGTCCGTGAGCAAGAGCTACTGGCGCGGGCCCCACGAGCTGCGGGTGCTGAGCGGGCTGTCGTTGGAGACGGACGCGGGCGAATTCACCGTGGTGTGGGGCAAGCGCGGCGCGGGCAAGACGAGCCTGCTGAAGATCGCCGCCGGCCTCGAGTCCTGCGATCGCGGCAGCGTGCGCTTCCAGGGAGTCGATCTGGCCTGCATGTCAGAGGGCGAGCACGCGCGCATGATGCGCGAGCGAATCGCCTGGGTGCGGCGCAGCGGGCCACGCAGTGATCTGCGGATGCTCGACTACGTCGCGCTGCCGCTCCTGCCCGCGCACGGCCATCGCGGAGCGTACGCGCAGGCGCGCGAGGCGCTCACTCGCGTTGGCATCGGCGACTGCGCCCAGCAGTACTGGCAGAGCCTCTCCGATGGGGAGCGTGCGCTCGTCGGGATCGCCAGGGGGATCGCGAGGAGACCGAGCCTGCTGCTCGTCGACGATCCCACCGCGAACCTCTGCGTGCGCGAACGAGAGGAGCTCGTCGCGCTGCTGCGCGAGCTGGCGGATGGCGGCGTGGGCGTGCTGATGACCGTCCCCGACATGAACGAGATGATGGGCGCCCATCAGATCGCGGCGCTCTCCGGCGGGCATCTGATCGCGCCGCCGAAGGCGCCCGAGCCCCCGTCCAACCTGATCCATTTCCCAGGCGCGGAGCGCCTGGCCTAGGTTCGACTCGGGACGCTGGGTGCTGGAGCTACAGAACGTCGTCAAGCACTACCCGGTGGACGAGGGAGAGCGCGTGCGCGCGGTCGACGGTGTGTCCTTGACCGTGGCGGCGGGCGAGGCGGTGGCCCTGTACGGACCCAGCGGGTCGGGCAAGACCACGCTGCTGATGCTCGTGGCGGCGCTCCTGCGTCCCGACAGCGGCGCGGTGCTCGTCGACGGGCGCGACCTGTCCACGCTCAGCGAGCGCGAGGCTGCCCGCCTGCGGCTCCGCGAGCTCGGCTTCGTGCGCCAGGCCCTGCATCTGATGGACAGCGCAAGCGTGCTCGACAACGCCGCGCTGAAGCTGCTGGGGAGCAATCTGGGGGTGGGCGCGGCCCACCGCAGGGTGGCGCCGCTGCTGGAACGGCTCGGCCTGGGCGAGCGGCTGGAGCATCGCGCGGAGCAGCTCTCGATGGGCGAGCGCCAGCGCGTGCTGATCGCGCGGGCGCTGTCCACCGAACCCAAGCTGGTGCTCGCGGACGAGCCCACGAGCAACCTGGACAGCACCCGCGCGCACGAAGTGCTGGAGCTCCTGGCCGCCATCTGCCACGAGCGCGACACGGCGGTGCTGATGGTCACGCACGATCCGCGCGCGGCCGCACACGCGGATCGCGTTCGCGCGCTGCGCGACGGCACGCTCATCGAGTACACACCCGACGAGCTGCCCTCTGCCGTGGCCAGCAGCTAGGGAGCTCCGCGGCGATGCGGCTGTCGAACGTGGTTCGGCTCTACCGCGTCCGGCTGCGCAGCCGGTTCGTCCAGGAGGGCTTTGCGGTGTCCGGCATCGCGATCGGGGTGGCGCTGCTGTTCGCCTCGCAGGTGGCCAGCACGAGCTTGAGCGGATCGGTACGCGAGGTCACCGCGGGGATCGTGGGGCAGATGCGCTTTCAGCTCGTCGCGCGCGCGCCCCAGGGGTTCGACCAGCGGCTGCTCCGCGACGTCGATCGCCTGCCGGGTGTCAGCCAGGCACTGCCGGTGCTCGAGGCCAGAGCGGACGTGCTCGGCCCAAGCGGAGCGCGCACGGTGGACCTGCTCGGCGCCGACCCGCGGCTGGCCTACCTGGCGGGACCGCTCGTGCGCCGGTTCACCTACACGCCACTGGTCGGCCTGCGGGCGCTCGCGCTGCCCGAGCCGATCGCCCAGGCGATCGGCGTAAGCTCGTTGCAGCGGGTGAGACTGCAGATCGGCAGCCGGGCGCCGACGGCGTACGTGGGGACCACGCTCACCGCGCAGAACATCGGCCCGCTCGTGGACAGCCCGATCGCGCTCGGCCCGCTGCGCTACGTGCAGGCGCTGGCCGGGATGGGCGGGCGCGTGACCAGCATCTTCGTGCGCGCCGAGCCCGGCCGGGAGGTCGAGGCCAGGCGGGCCCTCGGTCGTCTGGCGGCGGCGCATGCGCTGAACCTGCGACCGGCCGACTTCGAGGCGACCCTGTTCGACGAGGCGGCCGGCCCCACCAACCAGTCGATACTGCTGTTCTCCGCGATCAGCGCGCTCGTCGGCTTCCTGTTCGCGTTCAACGCGCTGCTGCTGACCGTTCCGCAGCGTCGCAACATGGTGGAGGATCTTCGCCTCGACGGCTACACGGCGGGCATGGTCATCGAGATCCTGCTGTTCGACGCACTCGTGCTCGGCGTCCTGGCCTCGCTCGCCGGGCTGGCGTTCGGCGAGCTGCTGTCGGCGGGATTCTTCAGCTCCAAGCCCGGCTACCTGTCGCTCGGCTTCCCGGTGGGCTCGCAGCGGATCGTGACCTGGCAGAGCATCGCCCTGGCGCTCGCCGGTGGCACCCTCGCGGCCGTCGTGGGCGTACTGGCGCCGCTGCGCCGCGAGGTCTTCGCGCCGCTGGCGAGCGCGCTGGCACGGCCATCGCGTTCGCGTACGGCGACGCCCGCGGCGGTGGCCGTCGCGGTCGTCTGCCTGGCGCTGACCACCGTGATCCTGGTGAGCGCTCCACAGTCCGCCATCGCAGGGATGGTGAGTCTGATGATCGCGCTGCTGGCGCTCCTGCCCGTGGCCCTCACGGGCGTGGTGGCGGCGCTCAGCAGGCTGCGACGCTTCACCGCCGGAGTCGCCACGCATCTGGCGATCATCGAGCTGCGTTCGCGTGCCAATCGCGCCCGCGCCCTGGCGGTGGCCGCCACCGGCGCGATCGCGGTGTTCGGCAGCGTTGCCATCCAGGGCGCTCACGCCAACCTCCAGCAGGGCCTCGACCGGCTCGTGCGCGAGCTGAACGCGAACGCCCAGCTCGTAGTGATCCCGCCCGGCGAAGAGAACCTGCTCGCGACCACTCCGTTTCATCCCGTGGACGTCGCGGCGCTGCGTCGTGTGCCGGGTGTCAGCGCCGTCGAAGCGCTGCGAGGCGACCTGCTGGACTACGGCGACCGGCGAGTATGGGTGATCGGCGCACCGCCAGGCGCGAAGGAGCCGATTCCCGACACCCAGTTGCTCAGCGGCGGCCTGCGCACGGCGGTGGCGAGGCTGCACGCCGGCGGCTGGGCGGTGATCTCGCAGGCGCTCGCCGACGAACACCATCTCCATATCGGGCAGAGCTTCGTATTGCCCTCGCCGCGACCGGTGCGCTTTCGCGTGGCTGCGCTCATCACCAACCTCGGCTGGCCACCCGGCGCGATCGTCCTGGGCTCCACGGACTTCGCCCGCGCATGGGGCAGCAGCGACCCCAGCGCCTACTACGTGAGACTGGCCCCCGGGGTCGCACCCCAGCCGGCCCGCGCCGAGCTCGAACGGGCCCTCGGGGCGAGCTCGGGCTTGGGCGTGGAAAGCTCCCGCCAGCGCGAACTGCGCCAGCGCTCGGCCAGTCGTCAGGGCCTCTCGAGGCTCACCCAGATCTCGTGGCTGGTGCTGATCGCGGCCATCCTGGCGATGGGCGTGGCGATGGGCTCGATGATCTGGCAGCGCCGCGTGCAGCTCGCCGACCTGAAGGTCGATGGCTTCACGCGGCGGGAACTGTGGGACTCGCTGCTGATCGAGTGCGCCGTGCTGGCGGGAACGGGCTGCACGCTCGGCGCGGTGTTCGGAGTATTCGGCCAGATCCTCTTGAGCCACGCGCTCGCCAGCGTGACCGGCTTTCCGGTCGTGTTCTCGGCCGACGCGTCGACCGCCCTGTTGAGCTTCGGGATCGTCACCGCCGTGGCGGTGGGGATCGTGGCGCTGCCCGGTCACGCGGCCGCCCGCACGCGGCCCGCGGTCAGCCTGCAGGAATGAGCTCGAAGCGGCGTTCCCGCGGGGTGCCGCGCATGGACCGTCCAAAGACGTCCACAGTATGACATCGTGCTAACTGTTAGGTCAACGAGTTCCGATCATTGGATCTATGGCAGGTCCGGCTCTGTCGTCGCGCGATCCACTGCCGCTGTCTCGCGGGCAGTTGCACGCCCTCACGGCTGCCGCACTGCGGGAGCTGAGCTGGGGCCTGCGGGCGGCGTCCCGTGAGATGCGGGCCTGGCGCAGTCGCGCCCGCCTGATTCCAGACGGGCCGATTCGCGAAGACGCGCTCGAGACGCTCGAGCGCAAGCGCACCCACATCGTGGGCGCGGGCCTGTTCTCGATCCTGCCCGCCCGTCGCGACCGGCGCCTGCTGCGCGTGCTGGTGGCCTACGAGATCATCATCGAGTTCCTCGACAACGCGCACGAGCGCGCCGCGGGGCGGCGCAACGGGAGCCAGCTTCACCGCGCCCTGGTCGAGGCGTTGGATCCGTCGGCGCCGATCTCCGACTACTACCTGCACCACCCGTGGAAAGAGGATGGCGGCTACCTGCGCGGGCTCGTCGAAGCCTGTCGCGACGGTTGCCTGACGCTGGGCTCATACGCACAGGTGCGCCCGCTGCTGCTGCAGGGCGCCAGCCGCTGCGGTGGCGTGCAGAGCATCAACCACGAGACCGACTCGCGCCGGCGCCGTGCTGCGTTGAACCGGTTCTCGGGCACGCACTTCCCCCACGAGGCCGAGGCGAGCTGGTGGGAGCTGGCGGCGGCGGCCAGCAGCTCGCTGGGTGTACATGCGCTGCTCGCCGCGGCGGCCTGCGGCGGGCAGGATCTGGCGAGGGTGCACGCGGCATACGTCCCCTGGATCGCGGCCGTCAGCACCCTCCTGGACAGCTACGTCGACGAAGCGCGTGACGCTGCCGGCGGCGAGCACAGCTACGTCGCCTACTACCCCGACCGGGACGTCGCCCTGCGGCGCATGTCCGAGCTGATCGGGCGCTCGCTGCACGAGGCCAGCAGCCTGCCCGCCGGTCACCGGCATGCGGTGATCGCGTCATCGATGATCGCCATGTACCTGTCGCACGAGCGCCTGCGCTCGCCGGCGCTGCGTGCCAGCCGCGATCACCTGGCGCTCGCCGGCGGCTCGCTCACCAGGGTCCTCGTGCCCATCCTGCGATTGTGGCGTCTCGCGTACTCCGTGCGCGCCGCATAGGCGGGCGGTGCGCCCGGCAGGCCGCGCCTTGCAGACAATTGTACTATGTCGTTCTCCCGGTAGTCAGAACTGAATATTCAGGGCCGCCTTGGCGCCCGGGTGCAAGAGCTGCATGATGGTGAGCGCACGATGATCGACGAGAACTCCACCGGAGTGCTGCCGCTGGGCAGCGATGTCGCCCGCCACGCCCGGCGCGCGAAGGCGAGCGGCTCGGCTGTCGCCAGAGCGGCCGCGTCACGCCAATGGCAGCAGCGCCCCAGCCGGCCGCGGCCGCGAGCTGTAGCTCCGGCCGACGCCGGTGGCGAGGAGACGATCAGCATCGAGCTCTCCAAAGCCCAGGTCGACCAGGTCGTTCGTGCCGCTGGCAACGGTGGCACCATGTCGGTGCTGCTGTCGGCCGTCAAAGACCCGGGTTGGAGCCTGTCCCTCGACTCCGAGGAGTGGGTCTACCCCGCTCAGATGGAGGATCGGCGCCTGTCCCGCTCGCTGCTCTCCGGCCTGCTGGTGCTCTCCTGCTTCCCCCCTGACGGTGGGTACATGGGGATCGCCGAGCTCGCTCGCACGCTGGGCATGAACACGAGCACCACCCATCGCTACGTGACCACGCTGTTGGCGGTGGGCCTGCTCGAGCGGGACGCGGCCACGCGCCGCTACCGGCTGGCGTCGCTCTGAGCGGCGCTCACAGCGCGCGCTCGAGCCGCCCTGCGATTACGCCGAGGGCGGCCCGATCGAGCTGTGGCGCCCACACGAATGGGATGCCCACCACCGGGAGCTCGCGCCGCCGCAGGCGGGCGAGCTGGTTGTGTTGGAAACGCGCCCGGCGGTGAATGGTCTCGGCCGCGCGCACGGCCGAATGCCTCACCGCTTCTCGGTCTGCCCGCAATCCGCTCTCCGGACCCGGATGCTCGTGGCTCTCACCGGCGCTCGACGGGGCACCGCCCCGAAGCGATGCGAGGCCCGCCAGCTCCGCGGCGGTGAAGCGTTGGGGCAGCAGTGCGTTGACGAGGACCGCCTCGAGGTCGCGCCCCAGCCGCGCGCGCAGGCCGTCCTGGAGCTCGAGCGTCTCCGTGACCGCCATCTCCGTGCCCAATGCCACCGCCAGGTAGGCCGAGCGCGCGGGGCTCTCCAGCAGTTCCTGGACCTTGCGGGCCTGTCCCGCCACCGGGCCCACACGGGCGATCGCCCCGAACGTGTGTGGCGAGCTGAGCATGCCGAGCGCATGGCCGGTGGCTGGCGCGTCCAGTACGACCAGTGGGTGCTCGCCGGCACGGCCGCCTGCACGCTGCCCGCCCGTGAGCCGCCAGATCTTGACCATCGTCACGAGCTCCTTGGCGCCGGGGGCGGCGGCGGCGAAGTACTGAAAGGTGCCGCTGGAGGCGAGCACGCGTCCCGACACCCGGCCGCCCAGCACCTGCAGCCACTCGAGCAGGGCGCGGTCGGGATCGATGGAGATGCTCGACAGGTGCGCCGCCAGCCCGCACTCGTGTCCGGGGCGGGCCGGCTCGACGCCGAACAGGCCCGGCAGCCGGCTCTCCTCGCCGACCTCCACCACGATCGTCCGGCGCCCGGCGCGCGCGGCGGCCAGGCCCAGCGCTGCCGCGATCGTCGTCTTGCCCACGCCACCCTTGCCGGTCACGACGAGCAGCTTGCGGTCGAACGGCGATTGCATGGCCGTGGCAGTGTGGCTCAAACCGGCCGTCGCACGGTGGGACCTACAATCGTGGCGATGAGCGCACCGGGGGTTCCCATCGCGGACGGGCAGCCGCGCACGATCGACGAGCAGGTCAACTACGACCGCGATGGGCTGATCGCGTGCGTCGTGCAGCACTGGGCCAGCGGCGAGGTGCTCACGCTCGCGTACATGAACGCGGAGGCGCTGCGGCGCACGCGCGAGACCGGCGAGCTGCACCTGTGGAGCCGCTCCCGAGGCGAGCAGTGGCACAAGGGCGAAAGCAGCGGCAACGTGCAGAGCGTGCGAGCTCTGCGCCTGGACTGCGATGGCGACGCGCTGCTCGCGCTGGTGGAGCCTGCCGGGCCGGCCTGCCACACGGGCGAGCGCACCTGCTTTCACCGTGGCGAGCTCGATCCGGGAGCGCCGCACGAGACGCTCCCAAGCCTCGAGCGCACGATCGAGGCCCGCGCCCTCGAGCGTCCCGGTGGCTCCTACACGGTGACGCTGCTCGACGACCCCGCCCGCATCGGCGAGAAGGTCATGGAGGAGGCCGAGGAGGTCGCCCGGGCGGCGCGCGAGGAGTCCGACGAGCGCGTCGACGAAGAGGCCGCCGACGTTCTCTATCACCTGCTCGTGCTGCTGCGCAGCCGCGGACGGGCGCTTGCGGACGCTGAGCGGGTGCTCGATGGCCGTCGCTCCTAGCCTCGCCGGAGCGGAAGCCGCGAACGTCACCCCGGGGCTCGAGGAGGTGCGCTCGCTGGCGCGCTCCCACGACCTGATCCCCCTGCGCTACAGCTTCATCGAGGACTGCGAGACGCCCGTGTCCGCGTTCCTGAAGCTGCGCGCGCTGGCGCCCGGGGCGCCCGCCTTCCTGCTCGAGTCAGCCGATCAGGGACAGCGCGTGGGGCGCTGGTCGTTCATCGGCTTTCGCCCCCGCTCGGTGCTGCGCTGGTCCCTCGGCGACGGCGGCGACCCCTACGCGCTGGCCGCGGAGCGGGTCGAGCGCTTCCGCCAGGCGCCGATGCGCGATGCGCCACCGTTCACCGGCGGAGCCGTGGGCTTCTTCGGCTATGACCTCGTGCGCACGGTCGAGCCCCTCGGCAACCCCTGGGATGCGCCGCATGCAAAGCGCGATGACGCGCACGAGCCCGGCCTCGACGGGAGCACCGATCCCCTCGGACTCCCGGACATGGCGCTCATGCTCTCCGATGCGCTGGTCGTGTTCGACCATCTCAAGCACACCGTCACGATCATCGCCAACGCCGATCTGCAGGCCGAGCCGGACGTGGCGCGAGCGTACGAGCAGGCTGCGCGCACGATCGCCGAGGTGCGCAGCGTGCTCGCCGGCCCGGTGCCCCGCGGTGAGCACGTGCAGCCTGGTACCCGTAAGGCGCCGGCGTTCCGTTCGAACATGCCGCGCGAGCGCTTCGAAGCGATGGTCGCGCGCATCGTGGAGTACATCTACGCGGGCGATGCCTTCCAGGTGGTCCCTTCGCAGCGCTTCTCGGCGCCGGTGCCGGTCGAGGCGTTCTCCATCTACCGCGGGCTGCGCGCGGTCAACCCGAGTCCATACATGTACTTCCTCGACTTCGGCGACTTCCAGGTCGCCGGTGCGAGCCCGGAGCCGCTGCTGACGGTCAGCGGACGGCACGTCAGCACCAAGCCGATCGCCGGCACCCGCCCGCGGGGCGCCACGCCCGAGGAGGACCGGCGCATCGAACAGGAGCTGCTCGCCGACGAGAAGGAGCGCGCCGAGCACGTGATGCTCGTCGACCTCGGGCGCAACGATCTCGGCCGCGTATGCGAGTACGGCAGCGTGCGGGTGGACGAGCTGATGGAGATCGAGTCCTACAGCCACGTCATGCATATCGTCTCCTCGGTGTCCGGCACGCTGCGCCCGGAGGTGGGCGCGATGGATGCGCTGCGCTCGGTGCTGCCCGCGGGCACGCTGTCGGGCGCGCCGAAGGTGCGGGCGATGCAGATCATCGACGAGCTCGAGCCGATCAAGCGCGGCGGCTACGGCGGCGCCGTCGGCTACCTCAGCTACGCCGGCGACCTCGACACCGCCATTCACATCCGTACCGTGGTCGTCAAGGACGGCATCGCACACGTGCAGGCGGGGGGTGGCACGGTGGCGGACGCCAAGCCCGCGTACGAGTACGAGGAGTCCGTGGCGAAGACCAAGGCGGTCATCCGGGCTGTCGAGCTCGCCTGCGAGCAGGCGGACTGGGCGTGAGCGCCCGCGCGGGCGCGCCGGTGCTGCGATGAAGGTGCTGGTCCTCGACAACTACGACTCCTTCGCCTACAACCTCGTGCAGTACCTGGGGGAGCTGAACGCCGACGTGCACGCGGTCCGCAACGATCGCGCCACCGTGGAGGAGTTGCTCGCGGAAGGCTACGAGCGCTGCGTGGTCTCGCCGGGACCGTGCACGCCCGAGCAGGCCGGGATCACGCTCGAGCTCGTGCGGCGGATGCCCGAGGCGGGGGTGCCCACGCTCGGCGTATGCCTCGGCCATCAGGCGCTTGCACAGGCGTTCGGGGGGCGCTGGAGGCTGCACACGCCGGTGCACGGCAAGGCCACGCAGATCGAGCACGACGGACGCACGATCTTCGCCGGGCTCTCCTCGCCGCTCACGGTCGGGCGCTATCACTCGCTGGTCGTGGACGCCGACCTGCCCGATTGCCTGGAAGAGTCGGCCCGCGGCGATGGCGTGCTGATGGGAGTGCGCCACCGCGAGCTGCCCGTCGAGGGGGTGCAGTTCCATCCCGAGTCGGTTCTCACCGAACAGGGCCACGAGCTGCTGCGCAACTTCCTGGAGCGCTGCTAGGGATGCCCAACGCGATCCTCACCAGCGCGATCGACGCGCTCGCGTCCGGGCGCGACCTGAGCGCCCAGGACACGGCGGAGGTGCTGGCGGAGATCATGCATGGCGAGGTCTCAGAGACGCAGATCGCGGGCTTCCTGATCGCGCTGAGGACCAAGGGGGAGACGGTCGATGAGCTGGCTGGGCTCGCGCGCACGATGCGGGCGCTCGCGGCGCACGTGCCGAGCGAGCGCGACGATCTGCTCGACACGGCCGGCACCGGGGGTGGGCGCAGCAGCTTCAACGTGTCGAGCACCGCGGCGCTGATCGCCGCCGGGGCGGGCTGCGCGGTGGCCAAGCACGGCAACCGCTCGGCCACGAGCCGGTCGGGGTCGGCCGACCTGCTCGAGGCGCTCGGCGCGCGCATCGACCTCGGGCCGCAGGCGGTGGCGGACTGCATCGACGAGGCGGGCTTCGGCTTCATGTTCGCGCCGGCCCACCACCAGGCGACGCGCTTCGTGGTCCCCGTGCGGCGTGAGCTGGCGGTGCGCACGATCTTCAACCTGCTCGGTCCGCTGACCAACCCCGCCGGGGCGCGGCGTCAGTTGATCGGCGTCTCCGACGCGGCGTTCCTGGAGAGGATGGCGGGCGCGCTGGCCAGGCTCGGCGTCGACCGTGCCCTCGTGGTGGCGGGCGAGGATGGGTTGGATGAGGTCTCGGCGAGCGCGCCGACGAACGTCGTCGAGGTCAACGGCGAGGAGCTCAGGCGCTACGTGCTCACCCCGCGCGAGGTGGGCATCGATGCGGACGTGGGGGAGGCGCCGGCGGGGGGAACGCCGGCCGAGAACGCGGCGGTCACGCGCGCGATCCTGCGCACCGACGGCGGCGCTCAGCGCGGCGGCGAGGCCACCGCGAGGGCGACCGCGCCGGGCGAGGAGCTCGCGGTGATCAACGCCGGCGCGGCGATCTACGCGGCCGGTGGGGCGGACTCGATCGCGGCGGGCGTCGAGGCTGCCCGCGACGCGATCGCAGACGGACGCGCGGCGGACGCGCTCGAGCGCTACGTGCAGGCCAGCCGCCGGCTTGCGCCGGAGCGGGCGAGCACGTGAGCGCGCGGACGGAAACGGTGCTCGATCGCATCCTGGCGGAAACGCGTAAGGAGGTCGAGCGTCGCAAGCGCGAGCGGCCGCTGCCCGCGGTGACGCCCGCCCGAGCAGCGGGCGAGCGCGCCTTCCGCGACGCCCTGGCGGGCGAGGGCATCGGGGTGATCGCGGAGTTCAAGCGTCGCTCGCCGTCGGCGGGCGAGCTGCACGAGCGCCCGCAGCTCGAGGAGATCGTGGCCGCATACGAGCGCGGCGGCGCAGTGGCGGTGTCGATCCTCACGGAGGGACCGAACTTCGCGGGTGCGCTCGAGGATCTGGGCGCCGCCCGCCGGGCGTGCGCTCTGCCGTTGCTGCGCAAGGACTTCATCGTGGACCCCTACCAGCTGCACGAGGCGGCCGCGGCCGGGGCGGACGCGGTCCTGCTGATCGTGGCGGCGCTCGCGCCGCCGGCGCTCGCCTCGCTGCACGCGGCGGCGCGTGACCTGTGCCTGGACGTGCTGGTGGAGGTGCACGATCGAGACGAGCTCCAGCGTGCGCTCGCGCTCGGTGCGGAGGTGATCGGTGTGAACAACCGCGACCTGCGCGACTTCAGCGTCGAGGTGGGACGCACGGAAACGCTGATGGGGGAGGTTCCCGCCGACGTGATCGTGGTCTCGGAGTCGGGGATCGTCACGGCCGAGCAGGTGCGGCGTCTGCGCGATTGCGGCGTGCGTGGCGTCCTGGTGGGGGAGTCTTTGATGCGGGCACCGGACCCCGCGCAGGCGGTGCGTGGGCTGACCGCATGGCGCCGTGAGATTATTTAGGCGCTCGCGGGCCGGGCTTTAGATCAGCTTGATGGCCTTCGTTCATCCTCTTCTGCAATGAAACGCATGTTCCTGATCCCATTCGTGTCCGCCCTGCTGGGCGGTGGCGTGGTCGTGGCGGTGCTCGCTGCCGCGGGCGACCTCGGTGAAAGCAAGAAGACGATTGTGACGACGGTCGAAGCCGCGGCTCCGGCCACCCCGTCGAACGCCTCGCAGCGGACGGTCGGCATGACCCCGCACGAAGCTTACGTTCGCGACGCGCCGGGTGTGGCGTTCGTGACCTCGACGATCGTGCAGAAGACGGAATCGCCATTTAACATCTTCGGCGAAGAAAGCGAGCGTCAGGGCCAGGCGACCGGGTCGGGCATCGTAATCGACGCCAACGGCACGATTCTCACGAACTACCACGTGATCGAGAATGCGATAAAGGTAACTGTCAGTTTCGAAAAAGGCCAGTCGGTAGAAGCTCAGGTGGTGGGCAAGGACCCCTCCGACGATCTCGCCATCCTGCATATCTCACCCGACGGGCTGAAGCTGCACCCCCTGAAGCTGGGCGACTCGAGTACCGTGCAGGTCGGCGATCCGGTGTATGCGATCGGTAACCCGTTCGATCTCGAACGTACGCTCACGACGGGTGTGATCTCCGCGCTGCAGCGTGAGATCACAGCGCCCAACGGTTTCACCATCAACAACGTGCTGCAGACGGATGCCCCGATCAACCCGGGCAACTCGGGCGGCCCGCTGCTGAACGCCTCGGGCGAAGTGATCGGCATCAACTCACAGATCGAGACCGGCGGCAGCGGTGACGGCAGCGTTGGCATCGGCTTCTCCATCCCGATCAACACGGCCAAGTCCAAGATCGCGGAACTCGAGAAAGGCGGCACGGTGCGCGGCGCGTACCTCGGGCTGACCTCGCTCACGATCGACGGGTCGCTGTCGGCGCTGAACCTGCCGGTGAAGTCGGGAGCGCTGGTGCAGAGCGTCCAGCCCGGCACGGCCGCGGCCAAAGCGGGCATCCGCGGCGGATCGGTGAACACGACGACCGAAGACGGGCAGGTTGCGGTCGGCGGCGACATCATCGTCGGCATCGACGGCAGGAAAGTGGCCAGCTCCGAAGAACTCGCAAACGACATCGGCGAAAAGAAGCCGGGCGACACGATCAGCGTCGAACTGGAACGTGCAGTGGGCAACGGCAAGTACAAGCAGATGACGGTCAAGGCCACGCTCGGTCAGCGACCGAACTCGGTGCCCAACCCGAACACCCCCGAAGGCTAGTCTCACCGAGTCGGGCCGGACCCGGGCGCTGCCTGGCGCCCGGGCACCGGAACATCGGGCGGCTGGAGCTCGCGAGCATCGTTCGTCCCGGCCGGCGGCCCGCTACCGTGGAGTCCATGCAGTCCTACCCAAGGGTGAAGATCTGCGGGATCACGAACCTCGCGGACGCCGAGCTGGCGGTGGAACTGGGCGCGTGGGCGCTCGGGATGATCTTCTACGCGGGCTCGCCACGGCGCTGCGCGCCCGCGCAGGCACAACTCCTCACGGCGGCGCTGCGTCGCAGGGTGGAGCTCTGCGGCGTGTTCGTGAACGCGCCTCTCGAGCAGGTCGTGCGTGACAGCGAGGAGCTCGGCCTGAGCATGGTGCAGCTCCACGGCGACGAGGGTCCCTCGTTCTGCGCCGAGGTCGCGCGCCGCACCGGCGCGCGCGTGATCAAGGCGGCCCAGGTATCCGGCCCGGGGGACGTGCAGGACGTCGAGCGCTTCCACGTCGACTTTCATCTGCTCGACGCGCGCGCGAAGTCACCCGCCGGGCGCGAGCTGCGAGGCGGCACGGGGGAGACGTTCGACTGGAGGTTGCTGAGCGCGCGCCACTCGCACGTGCCACTGATCCTCAGCGGGGGACTCGACGGCGAGAACGTGGCGGAGGCGATCGCCATGAGCAATCCGTTCGCCGTGGACAGCGCGAGCGGCACGGAGGCCGCGCCCGGACACAAGGACCCCGTGAAGCTGCGGGCGTTCTTCCAGGCCGTCGCGACGTCCGCGCCGCCGGCCGGGATCGAGGACAGCCTCGCCGTGCCAGCCGTGCCAGCCGTTCCGGCCGTCGGCCCCGGGGGTCGGGCGTGAGCGCTCCCAGCGCCGCCGGCGCCGCGGACGGCGTGGGCGAGATCGAGCATCGCTTCGGCCCCTACGGCGGCCAGTTCGTGCCGGAGACGCTGATGCCCGCGCTCGCGGAGCTCGAGCAGGCGTGGACACAGGCCAGATCGGATCCCGCCTATGGCGCCGAGCTGGGTGGGTTGCTGCGCGACTTCGGGGGGCGCCCGACGCCGCTGTATCGCGCGCGCCGGCTGTCCGAGCGGGTGGGGCGGAGCGTGTATCTCAAGCGCGAGGATCTCAACCACACCGGCTCACACAAGCTGAACAACGCGCTCGGTCAGGTGCTGCTCGCCAAGCGCATGGGCAAGCATCGGATCATCGCCGAGACGGGCGCCGGCCAGCACGGTGTGGCGACGGCCACCGTATGCGCGCTCCTGGACATGGAGTGCGTGGTGTACATGGGCGTGGAGGACACGCGCAGGCAGCGGCCCAACGTGCAGCGCATGCAGCTTCTGGGGGCTAGCGTCCAGCCGGTCGATGCGGGCGCGAGGACGCTCAAGGAGGCCACCTCGGCGGCGATCCGCGACTGGGTGACCAATGTCCAGGGCACGCACTACGTGATCGGCTCGGCCGTCGGACCGGCGCCATATCCGGCGATGGTCCGCGACCTGCAGCGGGTGATCGGCGTGGAGGCCCGCGCGGCGCTGCTCGAACGCGAGGGCCGGCTGCCCTCGCGGGTGGTGGCGTGCGTGGGAGGCGGCTCCAACGCGATCGGGATGTTCGCGGCGTTCATCGGCGACGAGCAGGTGGAGCTCGTGGGCGTGGAGGCGGGCGGCGAGGGCATCGAGACCCCTCGCCACGGCGCGCCGCTGACGGTGGGCGGGCGCCCGGGCATCCTGCACGGCTCGCGCTCCGCGGTGATGCAGGACGAGGAGGGCCAGATCGTGCAGGCGCACTCGATCTCGGCGGGACTGGACTACCCGGGCGCGGGACCGCAGCACGCCTACCTGCGCGACAGCGGTCGTGCCCGCTACGTGGCCGTGACCGATGCCCAGGCGCTGTCGGCGTTTCGCGAGCTGGCACGGCTGGAGGGCATCATCCCGGCGCTCGAGACCGCGCACGCGCTGGCGTGGGTGCTCGCGCAGGAGGAGGGTGAGCTCGACCTCGTGTGCCTGTCGGGTCGTGGCGACAAGGACCTCGCGGAGGTGCTCGGCGCGGGCGGGGCGGGGCCGGCGGGCGAGGCCCTGGAGTGAGGTGGCGGTGAGCGCGGTGCAGGCGAGCAGCACGGGCATCGAGCGGATCGCGCAGGCGTTCGCGGGCGCGCAGGGGCGCGCGGCGCTGATGCCGTACGTGATGGGCGGGTTTCCAACGCTCGAGGAGTCGCTGCGGATCGGCCAGGCGTGCGTGCAGGCGGGCGCGGACCTGCTCGAGCTCGGCCTGCCCTACTCGGACCCGCTGGCCGACGGCCCCGTGATCCACGCGGCGGCCACGCGCGCGCTGGCGGCGGGGGCGAACGTGGCGGGGGTGCTGGAGGTCGCGCGCGCCCTCTCGGCGAGCGTCCCGGTGGCGCTGATGTGCTACGCCAACATGGTGTTCGCACCCGGCGTGGACGCGTTCGTCGAGCGTCTCGCGCGGGCGGGCGTGTGCGGGATGATCGTGCCGGACCTGCCGCAGGGCGAGGCGCCGGAGGTGCTGCAGCGCTGCGACGAGCGCGGGCTCGCGCTGATCCCGCTGGTGGCGCCCACGACCACACCCGAGCGCATGGCCGCGATCGGCGCGGGGGCGCGCGGGTTCCTGTACACCGTGTCGGTCGTGGGCACGACCGGCGAGCGCCGTGCGCTGGGCGGTGACCTGCACGAGATCATCGCCCGCGCCAAGGCGTGCACGGACGTTCCGGTGGCGATCGGCTTCGGTATCAGCACGCCCGAGCAGGCGCTGCGGGCGGCGGAGGCGGGCGCCGACGGGGTGATCGTCGGCACGCGCCTGGTGCGCGCGGCGGACGAGGCGGAGGACCCCGCGGAGGCGGTCGGCGCGGTGGTGGGCGCACTCGCTGCGGGTCTCACGCCGGCTCGATAGGATTGCCGCGCATGGGATTCATCCTCACCGTCACCGCCGGCCTCGTCGTATGGATCGTGTTGTGGGCGGTGGGCGTCAAAGGCTTCGACGCTTTCCTGCTGGCGGCGGTGATCATCCTCGTCGGAGCGTCGCTGAAGATCCTCTCCGGCTATCTCCCCCGCCGCAGCAGCTAGCCCGCCCATGCTGGCGCGCGGGCTGGGCCTGGTCGCTCTCGCCGCCGTGCTGCTCGGGGTGGTGGGCTGCGGTGGCGTGGCGGTGTCCGACGTGGCCGAAGCGACGGGCGGCCAGTTGACGATCTACTCGAGCCTGCCGCTGCAGGGACCGACGGCGGGCATCTCCGAGCAGATCGTGGACGGCGAGAAGCTGGCGCTCGCCGACGCCGGAGGGCGCGCGGGTCCGTTCAAGATCGAGTACTCCTCGCTGGATGACGCCAACCCCACCAGCGGCCAGTGGGAACCGGGACTGACCGCCACGAACGCCAAGATCGCGGCGCAGGACACGAGCACGATCGCCTACCTCGGCGAGCTCGACTCGGCCGCGACGGCGGTGTCGCTGCCGTTCATCAACGCCGCGGGCATCCTCCAGGTGAGCCCGGCCAGCCCGTACGTGGGGCTCACCTCCTCGCTAGACGCAGGGCAGGACGAACCGGAACGCTTCTATCCGAGCGGCAAGCGCACGTTCGTGCGCCTGCCGCCGGGTGACGTGGTGCAGGCGGCGGCGCTGGTGCAGCTGCTGGCCTCGCGGGGGGTGCACAAGCTGTACGTGCTCGATGACCAGGACGCCTTCCAGGTGCCGCTCGCGGACATCGTCGCCGGCGACGCGGAAAAGGCGGGGATGACGGTGCTCGCGCACGACAGCCTGTCGACGCAGGCCAACGCGGTGTTCAGCGGCGAGGTGGTGAAGATCGCGGGCAGCGGCGCGCAGGCGGTGTTCCTGGCGGGCGCGGAAGGCAAGGGCACGGCGAGGCTGTGGCGGGAGCTCGCCCGCGCCAACCCCGACCTGCTGCTCGCGACGTCGGGCGCGACCGCCGGCGAATCGTTCCCCTCGCAGCTCGGCGCGGCCGCGGCCAACACGTACCTGAGCACACCGGTGCTGCCGCTCGCCCTGTATCCGGCGAGCGCGCGGGGGGTGCTGCGCCGCTATCGCAGCGTGTTCGGTCAGGAAGGCGGCCCGTTCGCCCTCTACGGCTATGAGGCGATGACGCTGGTGCTCGACGCGATCCGCAGCGCGGGCGCCCGCGGCAACGACCGCCAGACGGTGATCGAAAGGGTGTTCGCCACCCGCGAACGCAACTCGGTGATCGGGCGCTACTCGGTGCAGGGCGACGGCGAAACGACGCTCTCGCGCTACGGGTTCGACCGCGTGATCGGCGGCCGCACGGCGTTCTACCGGGCGATCGACGTCGGCACGGGCACGAGCCGGAGCGCCGGCTGAACGACCGGCTCGGGTCTCGGCGGCTAACGCAGCCCGAAGACCAGGCGGAAGCGCTGCACTTCGCCGCTCAGCTGGCGCCCGCCGCCGGCGAGCGTGGTGGCGGAGCGCAGGTAGGGCGCGAACTGCGCGAGCGGTGGCTGTTCGAGCAGCCCGATCCCTTCGAAGAGGCTCACCAAGGTGGGGAAATCCAGGATCACGCTCGGCTGGATGCCTTCGCCGAGGCTGGCGGCGGCGGCCGCGCGCGCGGGAGAGCCCGCGAGCGTGCTCGGGGGATTCAGAGCGCTCGTCACGGACTGTTCACCGAGGCCGAGCACGAACTTGGTCTGTCCGTCGGCGGCGCGTCCGTTGGCGATGTCGAGCACGAGCGGCAGGCCGGTCAGCCTGACGCCGACCGCGGCGTCGGTGCCGGGGATCGAGGCGGGGGCGGTTGCTCCGCCCGCCTTGCGCAACGCAGCGGCGAGCTCGTTGACGGCCGCCTGGGAGGCGGCCGGGTCGGTGGAGGTGATGACGACCGCCGCCCGCAGTTCGAGCAGCCCGGCGCCGCTGGCGAAGATCCCGGCCCTTCCCATCCAGCTCGCGAACTCGTGCTTGGCCTGGGCGTTGTCGGCGCCGAGTATCTCGAGCGGCGCGATCAGCCCCGTGAACAGCGAGTCCAGGCCGAACCCGGTTGCGGGGGCGGTCGGGCCCGAGCTGCCGACGCTGCTCCCCAGCGAGACGAGCCCCTGGATGTCCTGGGCGTCCTTGCTGAGGGTGGCGCCGACGTGGCCGAGCCCGATCGCCAGCCACGATTCGCCTGGCAGTTCGTCCAGCGCTTGGGCGCTTTCGGGATCGGCCGACAGCAGTCCGTCGCTCTGCGGGCTCGCTTCCGGGGCGAGCGTGTCGGCGTCGAGCGCCAGCGAGGTGGCGGCCGGCACGAGCGAGATGTTCGCTTCGTGGGTCCCCGCGAGGACCTGGAGCACCCCCGAGAGCCCTTCGCCGCCGGCCGCTTGGCTGGCGGCCGCCTTGGTGTAGAGGTGCGCGAGTGCGCCGGCGGGTGCGGCGGCGAGCAGCTTCGCGTAGCCGCCGGCGTGCGCCAGCGAGCTGCCGCCGCCGGTCGTTTCGATCACGCCCCGCAGCCCCGACTGGCTGCCGATGACGGCGAAGTCGTGGACGAGACCGAACGCCACGCCGCCGGAGCTGAGCTCGTATGAGACGCCGTGGAAGCTGGTGGTGTGGGCGCCGGCGTGGGCGGCCTGGGAGTCGAGGAACGAGCGCGCCTTTTCCGGGTTGCTGGTGTCGAGCACGATCGCGCCTTCGGCGCCGCCCGTGCCGAACGGGAACGCTCCCGGCGCGCCGCCGCCGAGCAGGCCGTGCTCGAGCAGCGAGGGAATGGTGGCGGAGGCGTGCAGCGAGGTCAGGAACACGCCCGCGTAGGGCCCGAGCCACGGCTCCACGTCGCGGCTGTAGCTCAGCGTGGGCGAGCCCGGCGTCTGCAGGGCGGCGACCAACCGCAGGTAGGGGTCCGCCTGATGGCTGAGGGCGCGTCCCGCCGCCCGCGCCTGCTGTTGCAGCGAGCCCGTCGGTCGCACGGTGGCGCCCGCGTAGAGCGCCGCGCTCGCCGGCACCGCGGTCGCGGGGTCGGCGCTGGTGCCGCCGGGGTTGCTCGAGCCGCAGCCCGCGACCAGGCCGGCGCAGGCCACCAGCGCGGCGGTCGCGGCGAGGCCTTTGAGCGCACGGGGGCGATGGCGCGGGCGGGGCGCTCGGCGGAGGGCTGGGGAGGACAGGGCGGGTTTCATTTCCGGCCCGCTCGTACGCTGGCCGAGGCGATCGTACAACCGCCACCCACCGCCACGCGCCATCCCCGCGCTTGCAACGCGCGTTTCAGCGCGCGCGCGTGCACCGCCCCTTGCATTTGCGGGCGGCGGCGGGTCGCGTTGCCGGTCGCCCGGGATGTGCAGTGTTAGCAGGGGTTTTGGGCAGGACGAGGGTCTCGGACAGCGAAAGTGGGAGAAGATGTGCAAATGGGGTTGCATTGTGGGAGGAAGTGGGATATGTTCGCGCCAGCGAGCCGGGGTGGAGGGGCTCCTCCCACTCCTCCACCTCGGCTCGGTAAGCAAGCTAGGGAGCTCCCTTGGTCCCGTTTCGTGGCACCTTCGACCATACGCTCGACGCCAAGAACCGCCTGACGGTGCCGGCCCGCTATCGAGCGGCGCTGGCGGACGGCGTGGTGCTGGCGATGCCCGTGGACCTGCAGCCGTGCGTGGGCGTGTGGCGAGTGGAGGAGTACGAGCGCTACACGAAGCGCGCCCTGGCGGAGCTGCCACCCCTGTCGCCGCGGCTGACCGAGCTCGAGCGCTTCTTCTACGGCAGCTCGCACGACGCCGAGCTCGACTCGGCCGGGCGGATCATGGTCCCGAGCTTCCTCGGCGAGCACGCCACGCTGGTGAAGGAGGTCGTGGTGGTCGGTGTGGGCGATCGTCTGGAGCTGTGGGCGAAGGGTGCATGGAACGAGCATCGATCGACGCTGCTGAGCGGCGTAGCGGAGGTGACCGCGCGTGTTGACGACGCTGCGTGACGCCACCGACGCCCGTGCCCGCGAGCTGGCCCCGCTCGATCTGGCGAGGCGCAGGCGCGGCTCGGGTGAGTCCTCGCAGCGCTCGCGCTCCCGGCGCCAGGGCGCTTCGCCGACCGCGGGCGGGACGGGCGGGGCGGGCGGGGCTCCATACAACCGGCCGGCGCACACGCCCGTGCTGGCGAGCGAGCTGCTGGCGCTGCTCGACCCGCGCCCCGGAGCGCTCGCGATCGACTGCACCTTCGGGGACGGCGGGCACGCGCGGCTGGTGGCCGAGCGGCTCGGCGCATCGGGAACGCTCGTGGCGATCGACCGCGATCCCCTGGCCGAGCAGCGCTTCGCGGCGCTCGCACCCGAGCTCGCCTGCAAGCTGCGCTTCATCCGCTCGGGCTACGCCGAGGCGCTCGAGCTGCTCGCGGACGAGGGCGTCCACGCCGACATCGTGTACTTCGACCTGGGCATGTCCTCGATGCAGGTGGACACGCGCGAGCGCGGCTTCTCCTACTCGTACGAGGCGCCGTTGGACATGCGCATGGATCCCGCACAGGAGCTGAGCGCCCGCCAGATCGTGGCCGAGTGGGACGAGCGCCGGCTGGCGCACGCGCTGCGTGACTTCGGCGAGGAGCGTCACGCGGGCGCGATCGCGCGGGCGATCGTGCAGCGACGCGAGCGGGCGCCGATCGAGACGACGCTGGAGCTCGTGGAGACGATCTGCTCGGCGCTGCCCGCCCCGGCCCGGTTCGCCGGCGGGCACCCGGCCAAGCGCTCGTTCCAGGCGCTGCGGATCGCGGTCAACGACGAGCTCGGACAGCTCGATCGGGCGCTCCCGCTCGCGTGGGATCTGCTGCGCGACGGCGGCGTGCTCGCGGGCATCGCCTTCCAGTCGCTCGAGGACCGCCGCGTCAAGCGCTTTCTCAGCGCCCGCGCGCGCGGCTGCGTGTGCCCTCCGGATCTGCCCGTGTGCGCATGTGGCCGCCAGCCGGAGGCGGCCCTGTTGACGCGCCGTTCGATCGTGCCGGGCGCCGACGAGGTCGACGAGAATCCCCGCGCGGCCTCGGCGCGGCTGCGCGCCGCCAGGAAGCTCGCGGGCGACGCCACGCCGGCGGCGAGTGGGAGGCCGGGCGCATGACCCCCCCGGCGGCGGCCGCCGCGCCGAGCGCCCCCGCCGCCCCGCGACGCGCCCGCACGAGGCCCGCTCCCCGCGTGGCTCCGGCGCGACCACGACGGGTATCCGGCCCCGCCCGCCCCCCCGCCCGCCCGCCGGCGCGTCGCTCCGCCCCCCCTGCGGCGCGCACGGTCCCATCGGCGCAGGGTGGTCTGGCGGTCGGCGTCCTGAACGCGGCGGAGAGCCTCTCGCGCCACCGGGCGCTGGATCGCTTGATTCGCGGACGTGTGTGGATCGCGCTGATCGCGTTCGCGCTGATCGGGATCGTGGCCCTGCAGTTGCTCGTGCTCCAGTTGAACGCGAGCATCGGTCGCGCGCTCGAGCGCCAGGCGCTGCTGCAGCGCGAGAACGCTGCGCTCAGCATCGAAGGCTCGGAACTGGCGTCCGGCGAACGCGTGGAGGCACAGGCGGCGCATCTGGGCATGACGCTCGTGCCGATCGGTGCCCTGCGGTTCCTCACGGCCGACCCGCGCGCTGACGTGAAGCGTGCGGCGGCGGCGCTGAACGCGCCGGGGCACAGCGCGAGCGCCGCTCAGGCCTCGGCGCAGCCGTCGAGCACGTCATCCGCCGGCGAAGCCGCGCCCGAACAGGCGGCGGGCGCGAGCACCGCGGGCACGCCGGCGGCGGAATCCCCGGCCAGCGCGACGGGTGAAGGCGCCGCGGCGGCGAGCGCCGAAGCGGGGACGGGGACCCCCGCACCGAGCTCCGCCGAGACGCAGGCGCCGGCGAGCACGCCGACCGCGCCGAGCACCCCGACAGCGCCCAGCGCGCCCACGTCGGCGACCGGGGCGAGCGGGACGAGCGGCGAAACCGCGCCCACGAGCTCTGCCGGCGGGGTGGGCACGGCGGGCGGCATGGGCGCCAACCAGTCGCTCGGCCCGGGGTAGCGCGTGGCTTCGCTCCAGCGGCGCGTGGGCGCCATCTTCGGGCTGTTCTTCGTGCTGCTCGTGGTGGCCGCCGGGCGCACCGTGTACCTGGGCGTGCTGCGTGGCGGCTCGCTGCGCAAGGCGGCGAGCGATCAGCAGGTGACCTACGAACCGGTAACGGCGCCGCGAGGCACGATCACCGACCGCAACGGCGTCGACCTGGCGATCTCCGAACCGGCGCAGGACATCTCCGCGGATCCCGAGCTGATCGGCGATCCGCTGGGCGCGGCGCGGCGGCTCGCGCCGCTGCTCGGGCTCTCGCCGGCGAGCGTGCTGGAAAAGCTCTCCGAGCGCTCCGGCTTCGTGTATCTGGCGCGGGCGCTGCCGGCGCGCGCGGCGCAGGCGGTGCTGGCGCTGAAGATCGACGGTGTGACGGGCACACCGGTGATGCGCCGCGTGTATCCCCGCGGCACGCTGGCGGCCCAGGTGCTGGGCGTGGTGGGCACGGAAGGCAAGGGGCTGGCGGGCCTCGAGTACTCGCGCAACGCGCTGCTGACCGGACGCTCGGGCGAGCGGCGGGTGGTCAGCGACGCGCTCGGGCAGCCGGTGTCGATCGCGGAAACCCGGCGCGAGGTGCCCGGCCAGTCGCTGACGCTGACGCTGGACGCGAACATCCAGCAGCGCGCGGAAGACGTGCTCGGTGCGGTGGCGCGCGTGTTCACCCCCAAAGATGCGACGGCGATCGTGATGGACCCGCGCACCGGGGCGATCCTGGCGCTGGCGAACTGGCCACAGGTGGACGCCAACGATCCGGGCGTCTCGCCGCCGGAAGCGATGGAGGATCGCGCGGTCGGGCTCGACTACGAACCGGGCTCCACCTTCAAGGTGGTGGCGGTGTCCGGCGCGCTGGAAGCGGGCCTGATCACGCCGAGCACGCCGTTCAACATCCCGGACCAGATACAGGTTGCCGAACGGACGATCCACGACGACACCGAACATCCGGAAGAAACGCTCACCACGGCGCAGATCCTGGCCCGTTCGAGCAACGTCGGCGCGATCAAGATCGGCGAGCTGCAGGGCTCGCAGCGTTTCAACGGATGGATCCACCGCTACGGCTTTGGCGCTCCCACCGGCGTGGATCTGCCGGGCGAGGAAGCCGGCGCGACGCTGCCACTGAGCGAATACTCGGGCTCGTCGATGGGCAACCTGCCGATCGGCCAGGGTGAGCTGGTGACACCGATGCAGATGGCTACGGCGTACGCGGCGATCGCCAACGGCGGCATCCTGCGCCCGCCTCACATCGTGAGCGCCATCGGCGGGCGCGCCGTGCCGGAGCCCCATGGGCACCGCGTGATCACGCCCACCACCGCCGCGGAGATCCGCCAGATGCTCGAGGGTGTGCTGGGTCCGGAAGGCACGGCCAGCCAGGTGTCGATCCCGGGCTACCAGCTCGCGGGCAAGACGGGTACGGCGAGCAAGATCAACCCGGAAACGGGCGAATACTCGGAAAGCAAATTCGTCGCCTCGTTCATCGGCTTCGCCCCGGCCAGCGATCCGCAGCTGCTGTGCGCGGTGGTCGTGGACGAACCCGGCTCGGGCTCGATCTACGGCGGCGCGGTGGCGGCGCCGGCGTTCGGGCAGATCATGAGCTTCGCGCTGCCCTACCTGGGCATCGCGCCGGGGTAGGGGCACTACAACTAGAACACGCGCGTCGCTTGGCTCAAGCTCGCGCCGGACGGGTCCGATCTATGCCTGCCATGGCTACGGACCGCCTTCGCTACGGGCCCATGATCGCGACGGTCGGCGCCGCGCTGCTCGCGGTGTCCGTGTTCCTGCCGTGGTACTCGTTCCGTGTGACGGCCCAGGGGGCGGCATCCGCACAGCAGGCGCTCGAGAGCGTGGCGGCCCAGTTCGGCAACACCGCCTTCCAAGACGAGGCGAAGACGATCGGCAGCGGCTTCGGGGCGCTCGCCGGCCGGCAGCTGGCGACGGTGAGCGCGCACGACGTGTTCAAGGACTTCTACCTGGTGCTGCTGATCCTTGCGGCGATCGCGTTCTTCGCGGCGCTCGCCCGCCTGGCGGGTGCGGAGCTGAGCGCGTGGGGGAGTGGCGGGCAGATCGCGCTCGTCGGGCTGCTGGCGGCCTTGTACGTGGCGTTTCGGATGGTCGATCGCCCGACGCCCCCGGGCGAAGCGTTCACGGTGTCGCTGGGTTTGGGCATCTGGCTCGCGCTGGGGAGCTCGCTGGCGATCGTCGTCGGGGCGATGTGGCCGAACGGTGCCGGCGGGCAGGCTGATTCGGCGCAACTGGCGGAGACCTGGGAGGGGTTCTCCGGCTGGACCCCCGAGACCTGAAGCCGCCGGCGCGCGAGACTGCCGCGCTGGGTGCTCGCCCGTCCGGGAGCCTCCTACCCCTTGAGTAGCATCAGCCCATGCGACTGGACGGTTTGATCGCCGGGGAGCTGGTGGGCGACGCCGCGTCCGTCGAGATCAGCGCGCTCGCGTACGACAGCCGCAGGGTGACCGCCGGCGCGCTGTTCTTCTGCGTCCCCGGCTTCAACAGCGACGGCCACGAGTTCGCGCCGCAGGCGGTGCGCGCCGGGGCCGCGGCGCTGGTCGTCGAGCGCCCCCTGCAGCTGGGCGTGCCCGAAGTGGTGGTGGCCTCGGCGCGGGCGGCGATGGCGCCGGCGGCCGCCCGCTTCTACGGCGAGCCCGCGCGGGAGCTGCGGGTGGTGGGCGTGACGGGGACGAACGGCAAGACCACGACCGCCTACCTGGTGAGGGCGCTGCTGGAGGCGAGCGGCGAGCAGTGCGGCATGCTGGGCACGGTCACATCGGTGATCGGCGGCAGCGAGCGCGAGGTGACGCGCACCACCCCCGAGGCGATCGACCTGCAGGCCGACCTGCGGGCGATGCTCGACGGCGGCGATCGCGCCTGCGCGATGGAGGTCTCCTCGCACGCGCTCGAGCTCGGACGCGTGGGGGCGATTGGATTCGCGGCGGCGGTGTTCACCAACCTGACGCAGGACCACCTGGACTTCCACGCGAGCATGGAGGACTACTTCCAAGCCAAGCGGAGGCTGTTCGTGCCCGTTGGGCCCGGCGACGCCTCCCAGCTCGGGCGCGAAGAGGCTCCTGGCGTGAGCGTGATCAACATCGGCGACCCCTACGGCCGGCGGCTGGCGGCGGAGGCGCAGGGCGCGCGCACGTTCGCGGTGGACGGGCCGGCGGACTACAGCGCGACGGACCTGCACTACGAGCTCGACCGCTGCCGCTTCACCCTCGATACGCCCGACGGACGGCGCCGGCTCGTGTTGCCGATGCCGGGTCGCTTCAACGTGGCCAACGCGCTGGGTGCCCTCGCCGCCGTGCACGCGCTGGGGGGCGAGCTCGACGTGCTGGTGGCTGCGCTCGAACGCGGCGTGCGCGTGCCGGGTCGCTTCGAGCCGGTGGACGAGGGTCAGGACTTCGCGGTGGTGGTCGACTACGCCCACACCCCCGACTCGCTCGAGAACGTGCTGCGTGCGGCGCGCGAGCTCGCCGACTCCGGCGGGCGCGGGCGGGTGCTGTGCGTGTTCGGCGCGGGGGGCGACCGCGACCGGGGCAAGCGCCCGTTGATGGGCGAGATCGGCGCTCGTCTGGCGGACGTGGTGCTCGTCACCTCCGACAATCCGCGCTCCGAGGACCCCGAGCAGATAATCAGGGAGATCATGGATGGCGTGGTGGGAGCCCCCGGTGAGGCGGACGGGCGTCAGGGTGCGAGCGGACCCGAGGGCCGGGAGCGCGAACGTGTGCGCGCGCTCACCGATCGTGGGGCGGCGATCGGCGAGGCGATCGCTCGTGCCCGCGGCGGCGACGTGGTGGTGATCGCGGGCAAGGGCCACGAGCAGGGGCAGGAGCTCGCGAGCGGGCAGAAGATCCCGTTCGACGACGTGGCCGTCGCCAGGGCGGCGCTGCGTGCACGTGACCACGCCGGGCCGCACGCCACGCTCGCCGGCAGGGCCGGAGCCGGGGCGGCATGAGGGACTGGGACGCGCGGCGCATAGCGGCCGCGGCGGGTGCGGAGCTGATCGCCGAGCCCGCGAGCGCACGCCGTGACGGGCCGCAGGAGCGCCCGCTGGGTCCCACCGGCGTGAGCATCGACTCGCGTACCGTTGCCGCCGGCGATCTGTTCGTGGGTCTGCCTGGCGAGCGGACCGATGGCGGCGAGTACGCGGCACGTGCGCTGCGCGCCGGAGCGTGGGGTGTGCTGGTGGCGCCGCCACATGCTGCTGCTGCTGCTGCTGCCGCCGCCGCCGACGCAGACGCCGATGCCGCCGTCTCCGGCGCCGTGCGTGACGGCCCGGGCGAGCCCCAGGGCGAGAAGACGGTGCGCGCCGGCGCGGTGCTCTGCCACGTGGATCCGCTGCAGGCCATGCACGCGCTGGCGCTTGCATGGCGGCGCGAGCTGGGCGGGCGGGGCGCGAAGGTGGTCGCGGTCACGGGCTCGACCGGCAAGACCTCGACCAAGGACATCCTCGCGGCGCTGCTCAGCTCGAGCATGCGGGTGGCGGCCACCCCGGAGAACCTGAACACGGAGATCGGGCTGCCGCTCGCGCTGCTGGACGCCGGCGATGACACGCAGGCGGTGGTGCTGGAGATGGCCATGCGCGGCCCCGGCCAGATCGCGCAGCTGACGGCGATCGTCGAGCCGGACGTGGGTGTGATCGTGAACGTCGGCCCGGCACACCTGGAGCTGCTCGGCTCGCTGGAGGCGATCGCGGCGGCGAAGGCCGAGCTGATCGCGGGTCTGGCGGCCGGGGCGAGCGTGGTGGTGCCCGCCTCCGAGCCGCTGCTGGCGGCCCACCTGCGCGCGGATCTGCGCACGATCACCTTCGGTGAGGGCGGCGAGGTGTCGCTGGCCGAGCGTCGCGGGGATGGCTCGGTGGTGATCGACCACGCCGGCGAGCGGATCGAGCTGCGCCCGTCCTTCGCCCAGGCGCACAATCTGCGCAACCTGCTGGCCGCGGTGGCCGCGGCGCGCGCCCTCGGGCACACGCCGGAGGGGGAGCTGGATGTGCGTTTCTCGGCGATGCGCGGTCAACGCGAGGAGCTGCCCGGCGGCGTGGTGTTGATCGACGACTGCTACAACGCCAACCCAATGTCCATGCGCGCCGCGATCGACGAGCTCGCCAGGGACGCCACCGGCCGCCGGGTGGCGGTGCTCGGCGACATGCTCGAGCTCGGCGCGGACGCGCCGGGGATGCACCGCGAGCTCGGCGTCCACGCCGAGCAAGCCGGCGTGGAGGTGCTCGTGACCGTCGGCCCGCTGGCAGCGGAGATAGCGGCGGGATTCGCCGGCGAGACCCACCGGGCGCTCGACGCGCTTGCGGCGACGGAGCTGCTGGAAGGCTTGCTGGGCGAGGGCGACACGGTGCTGGTGAAGGGCTCTCGCGGCGTTGGCCTCGAGCGGGTGACGGCGCGCATTCGCGAGCTCGGCGGCGGGCTCGGACAGCCACCCAAGGTGCCTGCGGGCGCCGGTGCACGGGGGGCGTCGGCGGGCGAGACGCCCGAGGCCGCGGGCGCCGGTCCGGGGCGCTGAATGGGCCGCATCCTCTTCGGCGGCACGGCTGCGCTGCTGATCTGCATCTTCCTCAGCCCCAAGTTCATCGAGTTCCTGCGCAAGCGCGAGTTCGGCCAGCACATCCGCGAGGACGGCCCCGAGGGTCACCACCAGAAGGCGGGCACGCCGACGATGGGCGGCCTGATCATCTTCCTGGCGGTGTCCACCTCCTTCCTGATTCTGAGCGATTACGAATGGCGCTCGGTGGGCGTGTTCGGCGTGGCGATCGCGTGCGCGCTGCTGGGCTTCGCCGACGACTACATCAAGCTCGTCAGGCGCCGCTCGCTGGGGCTGCGGGCGCGCACGAAGCTGGTGGTGACGGTCGCGATCTCCCTCGCGCTGTGGTTCGTGGCCAGGCACGAGGCCGATCTCGCGCCGACGCTGGAGCTGCGCTTCGTCGACTACCACATCGACCTCGGCCCCTTCTATCCGCTGCTGATCTACCTGGTGGTGGCGGGCACCACCAGCGCGGTCAACCTGACGGACGGCCTCGACGGCCTGGCGGCCGGCTGTGCGGGGATCGTGCTGCTGGCGTACGTGGGCATCACGTTCCTGACGGAAGACTTCGACATGGCGATGCTCGCGGGCTGTCTGGTGGGCGCGTGCATCGGCTTTTTGTGGTTCAACGCGTTCCCGGCGACGATCTTCATGGGCGACACCGGCTCGCTGGGGCTCGGAGGCGCGATCGCGGGCCTCGCGGTGATGACCAAGACCGAGGTGCTGCTCGTGCTGCTGGGTGGGATCTTCGTGATCGAGGCGCTGTCGGTGGTGATCCAGGTGATCTCCTTCCAGGCGACGCGAAGACGGGTGTTCCTGATGGCGCCGATCCATCATCACTTCGAGCTGAAGGGATGGTCGGAGACCAAGATCATCCTGCGCTTCTGGATCGTGGCCTCGATCTGCGGCGCGATCGGCTTCACGATCTACCGGCAGAGCAGGGGGCTGTGAGGGCGCGCTCGCCGCGGGAGCCCGGCGCGGGGTCTGAGCAGCTCGATCACAGGCACGCTGCCGGTCGCTGGAGGCTTCTCGCGGCGGGCGTCGAAGTGAGCATGGATGCGAGCACGGTTCGCCAACGCCGGCCTGGGGCGGCGCGCTGGCAGCTCGGCTGCGCACCCGCGGGCGCGGGCGGTGCGCGAGCGCCCGCTCGAGCACCGCATGTTGATGACCGCCACGATGTGCCTGCTGGCGTTCGGGGCGGTGATGGTCTACAGCGCCTCCTCGGCCACGTCGCTCCTGCAGGGCGAAGGCTATGGCGACAGCTTCCTGGTCAAGTTCGTGGTGTACGGGGCGATCGGCCTAGTGGCCATGCAGGTGCTGGCGCGGGACGGCGTGGCGAAAGCCCACCGCATCACGCCGCCGCTGCTGGTGACGTCGTTCGTGCTGGTGCTCGCCGTGCATGTCCCGCACGTGGGCGTCACCGTCAACGGCGCGCAGCGCTGGATCGGGCGCGGGCCGCTGCAGTTCGAGCCCTCCGAGCTGATGAAGCTCGCGCTCGTGCTGTACGTGGCGACGCTGCTGGCCAAGCGCCCGCGGTGCGTGCACGACCTGCGCGAGCTGGCGAGGCCGCTGCTGCTGGTGGTGGGCTCCGCGTGCCTGCTGGTGTTCACCCAGCCCGACCTGGGTACGGCGATGGTGATCGCGTTCACGGTCGCCGCGATGCTGATCGCCGCCGGGATGCCGCCACGCAAGCTCGCGCTGCTCGCCGGCTCGGCGCTGGGCCTGGTGCTCATGTACGCGCTCGTGCAGCCGTATGCGCGGGCGCGGCTGACGTCGTTCATCGATCCCTGGGCGCACGCCTCCTCGAGCGGCTTTCAGGCGGTGCAGGGGCAGATCGCGATCGGCTCGGGGGGGTTGTTCGGCGTCGGCCCCGGGCAGTCGGTGCAGAAGATCTTCTACCTGCCGGAGGCGCCCACCGACTTCATCCTCGCGGTCATCGGCGAGGAGCTCGGCGTGGTGGGCGTGTTCGCGCTGCTGTTCCTGTACGGGCTGATCGCCTACGCCGGCCTGCGCGCGGCGAAGGCGGCGCGCAGCCTCTACAGCGCGCTGATCGCGGTGGGCGTGACCTCGCTGATCGTCTCCCAGGCCGTGCTCAACACGTTCGCGGTGCTCGGCCTCGCGCCGCTCACGGGGGTGCCGCTGCCGCTGGTGTCCTACGGCTCGAGCAGCATGGTCGTGACGCTGGCGGCGATGGGCCTGTTGCTGAACGTCGCCGCGGGCGCGACCGGGCACGTGCGCGCCGTCTCGCCCGCGCGTCGGCGCGCGGGCGCTCGCGCGCCCACATCGCGCCGCGCCGTGCTCGTGCAGCCGGCCACGGGGGCGGCTCGCGGGCGCGCCTCGTCCGCGCGCGCCGACGACGTACGCGCGCGGGAAGCGCCACGATGGGGTGCTGATGGCGAGGCCGGCGAGGATCGTGATAGCCGCGGGCGGGACCGCTGGGCACGTGGTGCCGGCGCTCGCGGTGGCCGACGCGCTGCGAGCTGAGGGCGCCGAGGTCGAGTTCGTAGGCGCCGATCGTGCGGAGGCGCGGCTCGTGCCGGGGGCGGGCTATCCACTGCACACGCTGACCCTCCGCGGCCTGGACCGCTCGAATCCGCTGCGCGCGCTGTACGCGCTGGCGCTCGCCGCGCTGGCGATCCCCCGCGCGCGGGCGCTGCTCAGACGGCTCGCTCCCGACGCGGTGATGGGCGCCGGCGGCTACGTGGCCGGCCCGGTGGCCCTGGCGGCGCTGAGCATGCGCATCCCGCTGGTGCTCACGGAGGCCGACAGCCACCTCGGCTTGACCAACCGTCTGCTCGCGCCGTTCGCCCGGCGCGTGTGCCTGGCCTTCCCGCTGGCGGGCCGCGAAGGATCGCGCTACCGCGTGACGGGGCGCCCGATCCCGCCGCCGTCGGACGATCGCGCGCGAGCACGGGAGCGCTTCGCGATCGAGCCGCAGGAGACCTGCGTGCTGGTGTTCGGCGGCTCGCTGGGCGCGCGCTCGATCAACCTCGCGGCTGTCGAGGGGCTCGCGGACGCCGCCTTTCACGTGTTGCACGTGTGCGGCGCGCGCGACCATCCGCAGCTGCTGGCGCGGATCACCCGGGCGGGCTACGACCTGCGCGAGTACCTCGACCTGGACGCCTTCGCCGACGCGCTGGGTGCCGCCGACCTGGTGGTCGCGCGCTCGGGCGGCTCGGTGTTCGAGATCGCCGCGCACGGGCTGCCGGCGATCCTCGTCCCCTACCCGCACGCCTCCGCCGACCACCAGAGCGCGAACGCGCGCTGGATGGCGCAGGCGGGCGCGGCGCTCACGATCCCCGACGCGGAGCTGAACGCCGGGCGCCTGCGCGCCGAGGTGGACGCACTGCTGTCCGACCGCGATCGCCTGGCCGCCATGGCCCGCGCCGCGGCGGAGCTCGCCCGCCCGCAAGCGGCGCAGGACGTCGCCCAAGAGCTCCTGGAGGCCGCCGCATGAGCACGCCCTGGCGCGGGCGGCGGATTCACTTCGTCGGGGTGGGGGGCGCGGGCATGAGCGGCTACGCGCGGGCGGCGCACGCGCTGGGCGCCGAGGTGAGCGGCTCCGATCGCGCCCCCTCCCCGTACTCGGAGCGCCTGGCCGCCGACGGGATCATGCGGGCGCACATCGGCCACCGCGCCGAGAACCTCCCGCGGGGCGAGGGTGTGGAGCTCGTGTACTCCTCGGCGGTCGCGGCGGACAACGCCGAGCGGCGCGCGGCGCGCGAGCTCGGCATCGCCGAGCGCCCGCGGGCGGAGCTGCTGGCCGAGCTGACGGGCATGAAGCGGACGATCGCGGTGGCGGGCACGCACGGCAAGACGACGACCGCGTCGATGCTCGCGCACGTGCTGCGGGCGAGCGGCCTGCGGCCGGGGTGGCTGGTGGGGGCGGCGATCGGCGGCGGGCTGGCGAACGCGGAGTGGGGGGAGGGCGAGTGGCTGGTGGTCGAGGCCGACGAGTCCGATCGCTCGATGCTGAGCCTGCACGTGGAGGTGGCGGTGCTGACGAACGTCGAGCTCGACCACCACGCGACGTTCTCCTCGCTCGCGCAGGTGCGGGCGGCGTTCAACGAGTTCCTGGCGCGGGCCCGCACCGCGATCGTGGTGTGGGATCGTCCGGAGCTGCTCGAGCTCGCGCCGGCAGCGGAGCAGGCGCAGGTGATGACGTTCGACGTGCGCGACCCGCTGCTCACGCCCGCGGGCGTGAGCTTTCACTGGCGCGGGCGCGAGGTGACCCTGAGGGTGCCCGGAGCGCACAACGCGCTGGACGCGGCGGCGGCCCTCGAGGCCGCCCGCCTGGCGGGCGCGCAGCCGGCGGCGGCGATCGCTGCGCTGGCCGACTTCCACGGTGCGGCCCGGCGCTTTCAGGCGCTGGGCGCGAGCACGGGCGGCGGGCGCGTGTACGAGGACTACGCCCACCACCCCACCGAGATCGCGGCCACCCTGGCGGCCGGGCGCACACTCGCCCACCGGCGCCTGGTGGCCGTGTTCCAGCCGCACCTGTACTCGCGCACGGAGCTGCTCGCGCGCGAGTTCGGGACCGCGCTGGCCCGCGCGGACGTGGTGGTGGTGCTCGAGGTGTACCCCGCGCGAGAGCGCGCCGAGGATCACCCGGGGGTGAGCGGTCTGCTGATCGCCGAGGCGGCCGCCGACGCGGCGGACGGCGCAGCCGTGTACTGGCTGCCCTCGTTCGCGGAGGCTCGGCGGCTGCTCGGGGAGCTGCTGACGGAGGGCGATGTGTGCGTGGTGATGGGCGCGGGGGACGTGGACGTGCTGGCCCGGGAGCTGGTGGCGGCGTGAGTGGCGCGCCGAGCCCGCCGGCGGGCGTGCGCGCGAACTTCGCGCTGGCGCGGCTGACGACCGTGAAGACGGGCGGGGCGGCCGAGTGGTTCGCGCGCGCGGGCAGCGAGGGCGAGCTCGGCGAGCTGCTGGCGTGGGCGGGCGCCCGAGCGCTCGCCGTGAACGTGATCGGCTCGGGGTCCAACGTGCTGGTGGCCGACGGCGGCGTGCCGGGCCTCGTGCTCAAGCTCGACCGCGAGCTCGCGAAGATCGCCGTCGAGGGCCGGCGCATGCTCTGCGGCGGCGGCGCCCGCCTGCCGGCGGTGGCGAGCGCGGCCGCCCGCGCGGGACTGTCGGGGATCGAGTTCGGCGTGAACATCCCCGGCACGGTCGGCGGGGCGGTGCGGATGAACGCCAACGCCTACGGCGGCCAGCTCGGGCGCGTGCTCGAGTGGGTGCGGATCGTCACCGCGGCGGGCGCCGAGCGGCGTGAGCCGGGAGCGCTCGGCCTCGCCTACCGCCACTCCAACCTCGCCTCCGGGGAGATCGTGGCTAGCGCGAGCCTGCTGCTCGCCCCGGCGGAGCCCGCCGCCGTGAAGGCGAGCCTCGCGGACATGCGTCGCCGTCGCCACGAGGCCCAGCCGCAGGGGATCAGGACGTTCGGGTCCACGTTCAAGAACCCGGACGATCCCGCCGCCGAGGGTCGCAGCGCCGGGGTGCTGCTGTCGGAGGCGGGCTGCAGCGGCCTGGCGGTCGGCGACGCGCGCTTCGCCCCCAAGCACGCGAACTTCATCGAGAACACCGGCGCCGCCACCACCGCGGAGGTGATCGCCGTGATGGCCGAGGGCCGCCGGCGGGTTCGGGAGCGCTTTGGCGTGGAGCTCGAGCCCGAGGTGCAGACACTCGGCGACGTGCGCTTCCCCTGGTAGATCCGGTGGCCGAGGTTCGTCGGGTTGCGGGCGCGGTTGCTCCGGTGACGGAGGTTCGCCGGTCGCGGGCGCGGCTCCGTTGGCGACCGCGGTAGGGGTTGCGTCGTCGAGGTCGAACACTGCGGTGATGGCCCGCCCGTTCGCCGCTCCCGCCCCCGGCCGTCTGGCCCGTGGATCAGCGCCGAGTGCGTCCCGAGCCCGGCGCCCGCTGGCCGGTCGCGCGCATGTCCTGCGCGCGTGGATGCGTTCGGCGCTGCGACGAAGGTGGCCGCGGATCGCGCTGCTGGCGGTGGCGATCGCGCTGCCGCTGCTCGCCTGCGGCTGGCTGTGGCTGCGCCAGTCGCCGTTCGTGGCGGTGCAGCGCGTGCAGATCTCTGGCGTGGGCGGCGTCGACGCCCAGGCGGTCGACGCGGCGCTCACGCGGGCCGCGCACGGCATGAGCACCCTCGAGGTCAACGTCGGCGCCCTGCGCGCGGCGGTCGCTCCCCTGCGGGTGGTGAGCGAAGTGCGTGCGATCCCCAGCTTCCCCCACGGTCTGCGCATCGAGGTGGTCGAGCAGCTTCCCGTCGCCGTCCTCACGGCCGGCGGCGAGCGCACCGCGGTGGCGGCCGACGGCGCGGTGCTCGGGCCGGCGCTGGCGTCGGGCTCGCTGGCGAGCATCGGCGCATCCGTGCTGCCCAGGACCGGCGCGCACGTCGGCGGCGCCAGCCTGCTGGGCGAGCTGACGGTGCTGGGGGCGGCGCCCGCGCCGCTCGCAAGGCACATCGAACGCGTGTTCACCGGCGCCAAGGGTCTGACGGTGGCGATGCGCGACGGGCTGCTGGTGTACTTCGGGGACGACACGCTGCCCCATGCGAAGTGGCTGTCGCTGGCGCGCGTGCTCGCCGACTCGAGCTCGGCCGGAGCCTCCTACGTGGACGTCCGCCTGCCCTCGCACCCCGCCGCCGGGTTCCCCGCGGGCGTGACCCCGCCGGCGCAGAGCACGACTGCGAGCGCCGGGTCGGGTGCCCAGGTCGGCAGCCAGGAATCGACGGTCGGCGCGCTCGCCGCCGGCCTGTCGGGCCCGAGCACCGCGACCTCTTCGACGGGCACCGAACCCGCCAGCACCGCAACCGAACCCTCCGCCGAAACGGGCTCCGGGACGACGGCGCCGGCGGGCTCGGCGCCGGGCCCGGAACCGGCGCCAGCCGAAGCGGCCGCGGCACCGGCGGAAGCCCCACCGGGAGGCTGATCAACAGTCAACCTCGACTTCAGGTTCATGTGAGCTGGGCCGGATTCTCAGGCAGTGGTCGAGAGTCGGGCGATCTGCAACGTTCGTTGCGAGAGTGGACGCCGTCGTTGACAGGGCGAAGTTCCCTGCATAACGTGCACAACCCCGCGGCCCGGCGAGCAGTATGCTGCGAACCCTTAATTCCTACTGAAGGCTTCGGTCAGAACCACCATGGAGAGAAGCGGAAGCTATCTGGCGGTCATCAAGGTCGTGGGCGTGGGCGGCGGCGGCACCAACGCGGTCAGCCGCATGGTCGACGCGGGACTCCGGGGCGTGGAGTTCATCGCCGCCAACACCGACGCCCAGGCGCTCGCCATGTGCGACGCCGACGTCAAGCTGAACATCGGCCACGAGTCCACCAAGGGCCTGGGCGCCGGCGCCAACCCCGACGTGGGGCTGGGCGCCGCGTCGGAGTCGCGCGACGACATCAAGGAGGCCCTCAAGGGCGCGGACATGGTGTTCGTGACCGCCGGCGAGGGTGGCGGCACGGGCACCGGCGCGGCGCCCGTGATCGCGGAGATCGCCAAGAACGAGATCGGCGCGCTCACCGTCGGCGTGGTCACCCGCCCGTTCGAGTTCGAGGGCTCCCAGCGGGGACGTCAGGCGATCGAAGGGATCGAGCGCCTGCGCGAGGTCGTGGACACCCTGATCGTGATCCCCAACGAGAAGCTGCTCGCGGTGGTCGAGCGGCGCACCTCCATGCTCGACGCCTTCCGCGAGGCCGACAACGTCCTGCGCCAGGGCGTGCAGGGGATCACCGATCTGATCACCATCCCCGGCCTCATCAACCTCGACTTCGCCGACGTGCGCACGATCATGCAGGACGCCGGCTCGGCGCTGATGGGCATCGGCACCGGCAGCGGCGAGAGCCGCTGCGCGGACGCCGCCCGGGCGGCCATCTCCTCACCCCTCCTGGAAGAGTCCGTGGACGGCGCCACGGGCATCCTGCTGAACATCACCGGCGGCAAGGACCTCGGGCTGTTCGAGGTCAACGACGCCGCCGAGATCATCCAGCAGGCGGCCGACTCGGGCGCGAACATCATCTTCGGGGCAGTCATCGACGAGAGCATGTCCGACGAGGTGCGCGTGACCGTGATCGGCACCGGCTTCGACCACCGCACCGGCCGCACCACCCGCCGCGACTCGCGCTCCACGCGCCCGGACCGCAACCCCCGCATCTCCGATCGCCAGCGCTCGACGCTGGAGATCTCCGACGAGGACATCGACGTCCCGCCGTTCTTGCGGTAGCCGCAAGCCTCTCTACCTGCCCCGGTCAAAGGCCATGGGTCACCGAGCCGGGGCTGTGCAGCAGCGACTCTTTGTAGTCGACCTGGCCGTGCTTGTCGAAGGTCACGTGAAGTTTGACGATGTTTCCGATCGTTGGGCACAGGATGCTCAGCCTGATTTCAAAGCTCTTGCCGGCGCGCCCCTCCGGGGTGAAGCCCGGGTTGGGCACGGTGTGGCTCTTGCCGTGCCTCTTGACCTCCAGCAGCGCGAAGTACGCGACGCGCTCTTTGCCGGTGATCGTCTCGTTGCACGGGCCCGCGCAGTGGACCGCCACGATCTTCGGATGCGGCGGGCCGGTCGTCAGCTCTCCGTCCTGTTCTATGAACCGCGCCCCGAGCGGGGCCAGGATCTTCACCTGGCCGTTGCAGTTGCCGGTGCCCGCGGTGCACGTCATCGTCCAGTTGACGTCGAACTCGACGCGCGTGCTGCCGGTCGCCTGCGAGGTGATGAAGTGCGTCAGGTACACGGTGAGCTTGCCGCAGGAGCACGGTTGCGCGCCGGGCGCGGCCGGCTGGGGGTTGGCCGGCGGGGACGGCGGCGGTGCTGGGGGCGTTTTTTCGGGCGGTTTTTCGCATGTGCCGGAGACCAGCACCGTGCCTTCCGGGCACGCGCAGCTGCCGGCTTTGTCGACCTGCCCGCCCGTGCAGACGGGCGCCGCAGGCGGGATCGCGTAGGGGCCTTCGTACGTCGTGCCGTTTTCGCTCACTTCCTCCTCGAGATCCGGTGGAGGATTTGCCGTCAGTTCGCCATCGGGGTCGCTCACGGGCATCGAGAAGATCGCTTCGCCGAACAGCCATTCGGCGAACTCGCATTCGAGCTCGAAGAGCGCGAGCATGCTGTCATCTCCGCCACCTGGACACGTCCCCTCGGAGCTCCCGATCTTCCACAGGCCATCTGATACGACGTCGTTCGGAGGCAGCTTCACGCGGACGCCCTCGATCCCTTTGCCGCTGTCGTTCGTCTCGTTGATCACGACTTTGTTGCTCGCCAGCGACCAAGTGCCCGGCACAGGGTTACTGCCTCCTTCGGCCGCCGCGGCCGAGCAGGAGATCGCCAAGGCGATTGGCACCAACAAAAGAACGAGCGCCGCGCGCGCAGACATCGCACCCCCCTGCCCTTCGTCGACGAGGGCGTTCAGGCTACCGGATCTCGGCGGGGGGCGCTCGCCGTCACCAGGCCCTGCAAGACTTGCACTACATGCGGCGCGCGCGGGCATACGCGGCGATCGGGCCGTGGCGCGACTCTTGGCGGCCGCCCAAAAGGTCAGCGAAGCGCTACATGGGGCCGCGCCCGCGCCGGCGGCCTAGCGGCGCCTCTCGCTAGCCTGGGAGCATGTCCTCGACGGCACCGGCGCTGCTGCGGCGCACACCCCTGTACGACCGCCACGTCGCCGCCGGCGCCAAGCTGGTCGAGTTCGCCGGCTGGGAGATGCCCGTCCAATACGAGGGCGTGCGTCAGGAGCACATGGCGGTGCGCGAAGCGTGCGGGATCTTCGACGTCTCGCACATGGGGCAGATCGAGACGAGCGGGCCGGGCGCGCTCGAGCTGCTGCAGCGCCTGCTGTCCAACGACCTCGCCAAGCTCGCGCCCGGCGGTGCGCAGTACAGCGTGCTGTGTCGTGAGGACGGCGGCGTGCTCGATGACCTGTTCACCTACCGCCTGGACGTCGATCGCTACCTGACGATCACCAACGCCGCCAACCACACGCGCGACCTCGCGTGGTTCAAGGGCCAGGCGAGCGGGATGGCGGACGTGAAGGTCAGCGACCGCATCGACGATTGGGCGATGCTCGCCGTTCAGGGGCCGCTGGCGCGCGAGATCGTCCAGGCGATCTCCGATCAGCCGCTGCCGCTGCGGATGACCGCCGAGCCGCGGCGGCTCGCCGGGGCGGAGGTGATCGTGTGCGCCACGGGCTACACCGGCGAGGACGGCGTCGAGCTGCTCTGCGGGCCCGAGGACGCGCCGGCGCTGTGGGAGGAGATCGTGCGTCGCGGCGCCACCCCGGCGGGGCTCGGCGCGCGCGACACCCTGCGGATGGAGATGTGCTTTCACCTCTACGGCAACGACCTCAGCGTCGAGCGCGGGCCGATCGAGGCTGGGCTCGGCTGGTGTTGCAAGGAGGACACGGGCTTCATCGGCTCGGATGCCGTCCGCGCGGCGCGCGCGCGCCCGCCACGCGAGCGGCTGGCCGCGTTCGCCATCGCGGGACCGGGGATCGCCCGCCAGGGCAACCCGGTCGTTGGGGGCGGGGTGGTGACGAGCGGCACGTTCTCCCCGTGCCTGCAGACCGGCATCGGGCTGGCGTATGTGTCCGCCGAGCACGCGCAGGACGGAACAGAGCTGCAGATAGACGTTCGTGGCAAGATGCGCCGCGCCGTGGTCAAGCACAAGCCGCTCTACAGAAAGGACTCGTGAATGGCGCAGGGCAGCTACCCCCCGGAGCTTCTGTATCACCCGGAGCACGACTGGGCCCGGATCAGCGAGGATGATCCCGATCACGCCACCTTCGGCATCACCTGGTACGCGCAGGACGCGCTTGGGGAGGTCGTGTTCTTCGAGGCGCCCGCGCCCGGCACGAGCCTCAGCAAGGACGCGCCGTACACCGAGGTGGAGTCAGTGAAGGCCGTCTCGGACGTCGTTGCGCCCCTCTCCGGCGAGGTGGTCGAGGTCAACCAGGCGGTGGCGGAGAACCCGGGGATCATCAACGAGGATCCCTATGGCGGGGGGTGGCTGGTGAAGGTCCGTCTGTCTGACCCCTCCGAGCGCGAGGCGCTGCTCGACGCAAGCTCCTACATGGCCACGCTGAGCGGCACTTGAGTCGCTACACCGCCATCACCCCCGAGGACCTGGACGCGATGCTCGCGGTGATCGGGGTGCCCACCCTCCAGGAGCTCTTCGACCGCCAGATCCCCGCGGCGGTGCGCCTGGGCCGCGAGCTCGACCTGCCCGACGGGATGGGCGAGCAGGACGTCTACGAGCACCTGCGCGCACTCGCCGCACGCAACACGAGCGCCGAGGACGAGCTCAGCTTCCTCGGGGCGGGGATGTACGACCACTACGTGCCCGCGGTGATCGACATGCTGATGGAGCGCTCGGAGTTCCTCACCCCCTACACCCCCTATCAGCCCGAGATCTCCCAGGGCGGGCTGCAGGTGATGTTCGAGTACCAGACGGCGATCTGCGAGCTCACCGGCCTGCCCGTGTCGAACGCCTCGGTGTACGAGGGCCCCTCGGCGGTCGCGGCGGCCGGCTATCTGGCGAAGCTGCACAACGGCGACGGGCGCTTCGTCGTGAGCGCCGGCCTGCACCCGCACTCGCTGCAGACGCTGCGCACCTACGCCCACGGCTATGGCGTGGAGGTGGTCGAGGTGCCTCTCACCCCTGGCCCCACCGGCGGCGTCACCGACCCGGATGCGTGGGCGAGCGCGATCGCGGCGGACGGCAGCGAGACGAGCGCCGCGATCTTCGCCCAGCCGAACTTCTACGGGGCGGTCGAGGACGCCGCCGCCCTCAGCGCCGCGGCCAAGGCGGCGGGCAGCCCGGCTGGCGCCCCGGTCGTGATCGCGCAGGTCGACCCGATCACCCTCGGCGTGCTCGCGCCACCGGGCGAGTGCGGCGTGGACGTGGCCGTCGGCGAGGGCCAGCCATTGGGCAACCGCCTGGACTTCGGCGGGCCGTCCTTCGGCATGTTCGCCGCTCGCGAGGAGTACCTGCGGCGGATGCCCGGTCGCATCGCGGGGGAGACCGTCGACGTCGACGGCCGGCGCGGGTTCGTGCTCACGCTCCAGACCCGTGAGCAGCACATCCGCCGCGAGAAGGCGACCTCCAACATCTGCACCTCCCAGGCGCTCAACGCGCTCGCCGGAGTCGTCTACCTGTCCTGGCTCGGACGCCGGGGGATCGTCGAGCTGGGCGAGCTGCTGCTCGCTCGCACCCACTACGCGCGCGAGCGGCTCGCGGGGATCCCCGGCGTCGAGAAGCTCCACGACCAGCCCGTGATCCGCGAGTTCGCCGTGCGCCTCGACGCCGATGTGGCGCAGGTCAGGCGCAGATGCGCGCGCGAGGGCGTCAACCCCGGCGTGGACGTGCACGCCCTCAGCGGCCGCGAGGCCGATCGCGGCGTGCTGCTGGTGGCGATCACCGAGCGGCGCACGCGCGCGGACATCGACCGCCTCGCGGAGGTGCTCGCGGCCGCGATGGCAAACCCCGGGCGGGCCGGGGAGAGCTCGCAGGGCGAGACGCACGCGGGCGGCACGCCGCGGCAGCGGGGTGAGGCGACGGTGGGCGTATGAGCACGGTCGAGACGCCCATGCAGCGAGACGCCGCCAGGACGATCTTCCAGAAGGGCGCGCCCGGGCGCCGCGCGTTCGTGTGCCCTGAGCTGGACGTGCCGGCGGTGGACGTCGCAGAGCTGTTGCCCGAGCGCTTTCGCCGCGCCGAGCCGCCGCGCCTGCCCGAGGTCTCAGAGCCCGAGCTCGTGCGCCACTACGTCGGCATCTCCAAGCGCAACTTCGACCTCGACTCGGGCTTCTACCCGCTGGGCTCGTGCACGATGAAGCACAACCCGCGCCTGCACGAGCGCGTCGCCGCGCTCCCCGGCCATGCGCGGCTGCACCCGCTGCAGGACCCCGAGCGAGCACAGGGGGCGCTCGAGCTGATGTGGAACCTGCAGGGCGCGCTCGAGGAGGTCTCGGGTCTGCCGCACGTCTCCCTGCAGCCCTCCGCCGGCTCGCACGGCGAGCTCGCCGGCGTGCTGCTCACGCGTGCCTATCACGAGGATCGGGGCCAGACGCGCCACAAGGTGCTCACGCCGGACACCGCCCACGGCACCAACCCGGCGACGGTCACCATGGCCGGCTTCGAGGTCGTCAAGCTCGCAACCAACCCCGACGGCGGCGTCGATGTCGAGGACCTGCGCGCGAAGGCCGACGGCGACGTCGCCTGCCTGATGCTCACGAACCCGAACACGCTCGGCGTGTTCGACCCGAACATCGCCGAGATCGCCGAGATCGTCCACGGCGTCGGCGCGACGCTGTACTACGACGGCGCCAACCTCAACGCCGTGATGGGACTGTCGCGGCCCGGGGACATGGGCTTTGACATCGTGCACTTCAACCTGCACAAGTCCTTCACCCAGCCGCACGGCGGCGGCGGACCGGGCTCCGGGCCGATCGCCGTGTCAGAGCGGATCGCGCCGTTCCTTCCGGTGCCGGTCGTCGCGCGGCGCGAGGACGGCACGTACGACCTCGACCACGGCAGCGGGCGGGTGGGGTCCAAATCAATCGGGCGCCTGCGCGGCTTCCACGGCAACTACGGGTGCTTCGTGCGCTCCTACGCCTACATCTGCTCACTCGGCGGCGACGGCCTCAAGGACGCCTCCGAAGCCGCGGTGCTGAACGCCAACTACCTGCTCGCGCGGCTGCGGGAGCACGGCGTCGCGGAGTACCTGCCACTCGCCTACGGCGAGCTCTGCATGCACGAGTTCGTGCTCTCCGGGGGGCCGATGAAGAGGGACCTTGAGATCAAGACGCTCGACCTCGCCAAGCGCCTGCTCGACTTCGGCTTTCACCCGCCGACCGTGTACTTCCCGCTGCTCGTCGAGGAGGCGCTGATGATCGAGCCGACAGAGACCGAGACGAAGGAGACGCTCGACGCGTTCGCCGACGCGGTGGCGGCGATCCTCGAGGAGGCCGCACGCGACCCCGAGATCGCCCGTGGAGCGCCATATTCGACCCCCGTGCGCCGCCTCGACGAGGTCGCGGCGGCCAAGAGCCCCGTGATCAGAGAGGCGTTGAGCTGATCGAGCACCGCAAACTCGGCAGCACCGGCGTCAGCGTCAGCCCGCTGTGCCTCGGGGCGATGATGTTCGGCGCGTGGGGGAACACCGACCACGAGGACTCGATCGGCATCATCCACCGCGCGCTCGACGCCGGGATCAACTTCATCGACACCGCCGACGTGTACTCGCGGGGCGAGTCCGAGGAGATCGTCGGCAAGGCGCTCGCCGGCGGGCGGCGCGACTCGGTCGTGCTCGCCACCAAGGTCCACGGCAGGATGCACGACCAGGATCTGAACCAGTTCGGCAACTCGCGCCGCTGGATCGTCGCGGAGGTCGAGAACAGCCTGCGGCGGCTGAAAACCGACTGGATCGACCTCTACCAGATCCACCGCCCCGAGCCCGATACCGACATCGACGAGACGCTCGCGGCGCTCAGCGATCTCGTGCACGCGGGCAAGGTCCGCTACATCGGCAGCTCGACCTTCCCCGCATACCAGATCGTGCAGGCGCAGTGGGCGGCCGAGCGGCGCGGGCGCGAGCGCTTCGTGTGCGAGCAGCCCCCCTACTCGATGCTCATCCGTCGCGCCGAGGCCGACGTCCTGCCGGTGTGCGAGACCTACGGCATGGGCGTGATCCCGTGGAGCCCGCTCGCCGGCGGCTGGCTGTCGGGCCGCTACCGCAAGGGCGGCGACTCGCCCGCGCAGAGCAGGCGGGCACAGATGATCCCCTCGCGCTATGACATGTCGATTCCCGGCAACCAGGCCAAGCTCGACGCGGCGGATGCCCTCGGGAAGCTGGCGGATGAGGCGGGGATGTCCTTGATCGAGATGGCCCTCGCGTTCGTGGTCAACCACCGGGCGGTGAGCGCCGCGATCATCGGTCCACGCACGATGGAGCAGCTCGAGAGCCAGTTGCCGGCGCTCGAGCGCACCCTCGGCGCCGACGTGCTCGACCGGATCGACGAGATCGTGCCCCCCGGCGTCAACGTCAACCCGGCCGACACCGGCTGGGATCCGCCGTGGCTCACCGACAGCTCGCTGCGCCGGCGCGCGCCCACGGGCACGGGCTAGCGGTGGGGGCGCGATGCGAGCACACGGGAGCTGAGCGCGGGTGAGGATCTTCTCCGGCATCCAGCCGACGGGACGCAAGCACCTGGGCAACTACATCGGCGCGATCGCCCAGTACGTCTCCAGCCAGGAGCGGGGAGAGGGCATCTTCTGCATCGTCGACCTGCACGCCATCACCGTCGCCTACGAGCCGGCCGAGCTGCGCGAGCGCCTGTACGACACCACCGCCATCCTGCTCGCCGCCGGCCTGGAGCCGTCGCGGTGCATCCTCTTCCGCCAGAGCGACGTACCCGAGCACACCGAATTGACGTGGCTGCTGTGCAGCGTCACCGAGCTCGGGCGCCTGCAGCGCATGCACCAGTTCCGCGACAAGTCGATCGCGCAGCGCGAGCTCGTGTCCGCCGGCCTGCTGCTCTACCCGGTGCTGCAGGCGGCCGACGTGCTCGCCTACCGCGCGCACGAGGTTCCCGTCGGCGAGGACCAGCGCGAGCACCTCGAGCTGATGCGCGACGTCGCGCGGCGCTTCAACGCCCGCTTCGGCGACGGGCACGAGGTGCTGGTCGTACCCGAGCACCGCATCCCAGAGGTGGGCGCGCGCATCATGGACCTGCAGGATCCGGCTAGGAAGATGTCCACCACCGGGAGCTCCGAGGCCGGCACCGTGTACGTGCTCGACGAGCCGCGCGCGATCGAGAAGAAGGTCAAGAGCGCCGTCACCGACTCCGGCAGCGAGATCACCCGCTCGCCGGAGAAGCCGGGCGTGTCCAACCTGATCGAGATTCTCGCCGTGGCGCGCGCGAGCACGCCCGAGGAGGTCGAAGCCGAGCTCGCGGACGCCCGTGGGTACGGCGATCTGAAGGCGGCCGTGGCGGGCGCGGTGGTCGAGTACCTGGCTCCCGTGCGCGAGCGTTACGAGAGCCTGCGCGCCGACAAGCAGGCGCTCGAGGGTGTGCTCGCCGACGGCGCAGAGCGCGCACAGGCGATCGCCGCGGAAACGCTGGCGGACGTGCGCGAGCGGATGGCCGTCGGTGCGCCCCGTCGGGCTCGGGCGGTACGGTGAGCGCATGAGCCTGGCGGCCCTCGAGCTCGACCTCGACGTCTTCAGCGGGCCGTTCGACCTGCTGCTCACGCTCGTGCTGCGCGAAGAGGTCGATCTGCTCGAGCTGGCGCTCGCGGACGTCGTGCTCGCCTACCTCGACCATCTCGAGCAGCGCGGCGAGCTCGACCTGGAGAGCGCCACCGAGTTCATCGTCCTGGTGGCCGCGCTGTTGGAGCTGAAGTCGCGGCTGCTGCTCAGCGGCGACGAGCAGGAGCTGCTGGACATCGAGCCCGAGCAGGCCGCCGAGGAGCTGCTCGCGCGGATGCTCGATGCCCGTCGCTACCGCACCGCGGCCGCTCACCTCGGCGAGCTGCTCGCCGCCGAGCACGGCGTGCGCTTCCGCGTAGCCCCCGCGCCCGCCAGCCTGCGGCGGGCGATCATCCACGAAGCGGAGGGCTCGGGGGACCCACGGGTGCTCGGCGAGGCCGTCGGGCGACTGCTGCTCAGGCCCCCGACGATCGACATCCGCCACATCGCCACACAGCGCGTGTCCGTCGCCGAGCGCCTGGCGCACCTGCGCCGCCTGCTGCGCCGCGGGAGCTTCAGCTTCGACGAGGCGGTGCTCGGCGCCGATCGCGTGACCGTCGCCGTCACCCTGTTCGCTCTGCTCGACCTCTACAAACGCGGGGAGCTCGACTGGGAGCAGCGCGAGAGCTTCGGCGAGATCGCCGTCCATCGCGCGACGGCCGCTGCCCCGGCCGCTGCCCCGCACGCGCTCGGCGCCGGGCGGGTGGGAGCTCTGGTGGGATGAGCGAGGCCGGGCAGGCGAGCGTCGTGAGCGTCCCCGACGAGAGCGTCGAGGAGCTAGCCCCCGAGCTGACGCCAACCGACGAAGCGCCGCCCGAGCTCACGCCGGCGGCCGAGGCGCTGCCCGAGCTGGCGCGGACCGTCGAGGCGCTGCTGTTCCTCTCCTCCGATCCCCTCGGCCCGGCCGAGCTCGCCGAGGCCACACGGGCCGGCGAGGGTGCTGTGAGCGCCGCCCTCGACGTGCTCGCCGAGCAGTACGCCCCCGGGCGGCGCGGGATCACCCTGCGCGAGCTCGGCGGCGGGTGGACGCTGGCGAGCGACCCCGCCAGCGAGGACGCAGCGCGGCGGCTGTTCAGCCGTCCGCGCGCCGCCACGCTGTCGCCCGCACAGGCCGAGACGCTCGCGATCGTCGCCTACCTGCAGCCCGTGTCGCGCCCTGAGATCACCCGCATCCGCGGCGTCAGCGCCGACTCGGCGGTCGCCACCCTGCTCGACCGCGGGCTCATCGAGGAGGCCGGGCATTCGCAGTTCGGCGCCGTCCTCTACCGCACCAGCCTGCAGTTCCTCAAGCTGTTCGGCCTGCGCAGCCTCGATCAGCTCCCCGACATCGCCCGCTGGGACCCCACGCCCGAGGAGCAGGCCGAGCTGCGCGAGCGCCTGCTGCGCGCCGGCGAGGCGCGCGCGGGCGGGCCCGGGGCCTAGCTTGGACCAACCCCGAGTCGGGCGGCCCCGGCGCCCGGCTCGCGCTTCCCCGTCCGGGTCGGGCGGGTACGTCCGCTGCAGCGGTGATCATGGCCGGCATGGCTGACGGGGCGGCGCACAACGGGGGCCATGGCGACCCCATGATCTGGGCGCTGCTGCCCGGCGAGGTGATCGAGCGCACGACCTTGCAGGACCGCTACGGGGGTCGCAAGCTGGGCGGCATCCGGCCGTCGAGCACGTCGCCCAACGTCCTCGTCTTCTCCGATCCCCCGGCGGGAGAGCCCTACGGGCACTTCGACGGCTGGCGCTCGGATGGCTGCTTCCACTACACCGGCGAAGGTCAGCGGGGCGACCAGCAGATGAAGTCCGGCAACGCGGCCATCCTCAACCACGGCCGCGACGGACGCGCGCTCAGGCTGTTCCAAGGTGCCGGCGGCCGCGTCACCTACGAGGGGGAGTTCGAGCTGGACACCGACAGTCCCTTCTACACGACCGATGCCTCCGAAGCCGGCAACGGGCCCAACCGCAACGTGATCGTGTTCCGCCTGCGCCCCCGCGACGTGCGCGCGAAGCCGAGCTCCTCGCTGCTCGACCGTGTGGCCAGCCCCGCCATCGAGTACGTGCCCGTGGAGGAGCGGTGGACGGAGGAGGCGTTCGTCGCGCCGAGGCGCAAGGACGGCGAGGCCGCGCGCACCGAGAAGGCCCTGGTGACGGCCTACCACGAGTACCTCACGCGTCAGGGACACGAGGTCGGCCGCCTGAAGATCGTCCCCACGGGCGAGGCCAAGCCGCTGTTCGCGGACCTGCACGATCGCACCACCAACACGCTGCTCGAGGCCAAGGGAACGGTCGAGCGCGGGGCGATCCGCATGGCCATCGGCCAGTTGCTGGACTACCGGCGCTTCGTCAATCCGCCGCCGCTGCTGGCGGTGCTGCTGCCATCGCGGCCCCGCCGCGACCTGCATGACCTGCTCACCAGCGCCGGCATCGGCCTGGTGTGGAGCGAGGGCAAGAAGTTCAAGGAGTCGGGCGCCGAGGCGGCCGAGGTGACGGTCGCGGGCTGACGTCAGCGTGACGCCGCGAGCTGCCCGCAGGCGGCGTCGATGTCGCGCCCGCGGGTGAGGCGGATGGTTGCGGGGATCCCCCGCGCTTCGAGCGCCGCCCGGAAGGCGGCGATCGACTCGCGGCTCGAGCCGCGGTACGTCCCGGCGGCGGTGGGGTTGTAGGGAATCAGGTTGACCTTGAAGATCGACGGCTCAGCCCCGCGGGGGTTCGCGAGCGCACGGGCGAGCGCGAGCGCCTGCTCGTAGCGGTCGTTGACCCCCGCGAGCATCACGTACTCGACGAACACGCGGCGGCGCTTGCGTGCGTAGAACGCGTGGCACGCGTCGATCACGTCGCACAGCGGGTAGCGCTCGTTGACCGGCATCAGATGCGAGCGCAGCGCTTCGTCGGCGGCGTGCAGCGACAGCGCCAGGCGCAGCGGCAGCTCGCACTCCGCCAGCCGTTCGATGCCGGGTATCCAGCCGACGGTCGAGATCGTGGTGCGCCGGTGGGTGATCCCGAGGTCGGGCAGGCGCGCGCAGGCGGCGAGCACGTTCTCGATGTTCAACATCGGCTCGCCCATGCCCATGAACACGCAGTGGCTGATCGGCGCCGGGTGCGCGCCTCGCGGCCTGCCATCGTGCGGGCCGTGGCCCAGGCCCTGGCCGTGGCGCTCGGCTTCTTCCACGCGCACGAAGTGCAGCGCCTGCTCGAGTATCTCCGAGGCGCTGAGGTTGCGCGCGAAGCGCATCTGCCCCGTGGCGCAGAAGGTGCACGTCAGGGGGCAGCCGGACTGCGATGAGACGCAGATCGAGCGTCGCCCATCGCGGAAGCGCATCAGCACCGCCTCCAACGGGAGGTCGTCAGCGGTGGCGAACAGCGCCTTGACGGTGCCGTCGCTCGCCTGGCGCTGCTCGCGCAGCTCGAGGCTCGAGAACGGCAGCTCCTGTCCGAGCGCCTCCCGCAGGGCGCCCGGCAGGTCGGTCATCTCCTCGTAGCCGAGGGCGCCCCTGGCCGCCCACGCCCACACCTGGCGGGCGCGAAAGCGCGGCTCGCCGCGGTCGGCGAGCGTCTGCTCGAGCAACTGGAGGTCCACGCCGCCTATGGTGGCAGCACATGCGCCTGGCCAAGTACCTCGCCCACGCAGGTGTCGCCTCCAGGCGCTCCGCCGAGGGGCTGATCGCGGCCGGCCGCGTGACCGTGGCGGGGCAGATCGTCACCGATCCCGCCCGCGACGTCGACCAGGACAGCCAGGTGGCGCTCGACGGGCGGGCGCTCGCGGGGGTCGAGCCGCGCGTCCTGTACGCGCTCAACAAGCCCGTCGGCGTGGTCTCCAGCGCGCGCGACACGCACGGGCGGCGCACGGTCGTCGAGCTGGTGCCGGCGCGGGGGCTGCGCCTCTATCCGGTCGGCCGGCTGGACATCGACAGCTCGGGCCTGATCCTGCTCACCAACGACGGCGAGCTCGCCAATCGCCTCACCCACCCGCGCTTTCAGATCCCCAAGACCTACCGCGCACGCCTCGGGGGAGGGGCCATCTCCGAGGCGGCGCTGGGCACGCTGCGCCGCGGCGTGAAGCTGGACGACGGGCCCACGGCGCCCGCCCGCGTGCGTCGCGTCGGGCCGGCGGGCGCGAACGAGATCGAGCTGACGATCACCGAGGGGCGCAACCGCCAGGTGCGCCGCATGTGCAAGGCGGTCGGCCATCCGGTGCTCGAGCTGGTGCGCACCCGCTTCGGTCCGCTGGCGCTCGACGGCCTCGCGCCCGGGGATCACCGACGCCTCGCCGATCGGCTCCTCGAGCGCCTGCGCGCGCTCGACCGCCCGTCCGCGGGCGGCAGGGCCTCGGCGATCACGGACGGTGCCCCCGACGGCGGTGCGCTCTGACAGAATCGCGCGCCATGCGACTGTTCGCCCTGCGCGGCGCCACCAGCGTCGATCGCAACGACGCCGAGGAGATCCTCGAGCGCACGAGCGAGCTGATGCGCGAGGTGATGGCACGCAACGCGCTCGCCGCCGATGACTTCGTGAGCTGCATCTTCACCGTCACCGACGACTTGGACGCCGAGTTTCCCGCCAAGGCCGCCCGCGCGATCGGCTTAGATCGGGTGCCGTTGCTGTGCGCCAGGGAGATCCCCGTCCCGGGGTCCATGCGCCGGGTCATCCGCGTGCTCGTCCACTACCACGCGCCCGAGGCGCACGTGCCCGATCCCCCGTACCTGCGGGGGACCGACCGGCTACGAGACGACCTGCACGCGGCACAGTAGTCCGGCCGGCGCGTAGCGCTCCGGCCGGCGCGCAGCGCCGTCACGGACGGAACGCGGCACAGTCCGGCCGGCGCGCAGCGCCGTCACAGACGAAACGCGACACAATGTGACGATGGCGATCGAGTTCGCAGAGCGCATCAGGCGCATACCCCGCTATCCGGTCGCCGGCGGCTACGCCGAGGAAGAACGGCTCGTGCGCCTCGCCAGCAACGAGTCGCCCTACCCGCCGCTGCCGGCCGTGCGCGAAGCGGTGCAGCGTGCGCTGGACACCCTCAACCGCTACCCGGACCCCGCCAACGCGCTGCTGCGTGCGCGCCTGAGCGATCGCTACGGCGTGCCCGCCTCGCGCATCGCCATCGGCAACGGCTCGTGCGACATCCTCCTGGCCGCCGGCGAGGCGCTGCTCGAGCCGGGCGCCGAGCTCGTGTACGCGTGGCCGTCGTTCTCCGTCTACCCGCACCTGGCCGCCGCCTCCGGGGCGCGGGCGATCACGGTCGCGCTCGACGAGCACGCGCGCCACGACCTGCCGGCGATGCTCCGCGAGATCACCGTCGCCACGCGCCTGGTGCTCGTGTGCAACCCCAACAACCCCACCAGCACCGCGGTTCCGCTCGCGGACATCGCCGAGTTCCTCGCCGAGGTCCCCCGCCACGCGTGCGTGATCGTCGACGAGGCCTATTGCGAGTTCAACCTGCTCGAGGACCCTGACGCCTCGATCGAGCTGCTCGCGCACCACCCCAACCTGATCCTGCTGCGCACCTTCTCCAAGGTCCACGGCCTGTGCGGCCTGCGCGTCGGCTTCGCTCTGTGCGGCTCGGAGGAGCTGCCGCGGGCGCTCGACCAGGTGCGACAGCCGTTCTTCTGCAACGCGCTCGCCCAGGCCGCGGCCGCCGAGGCGCTCGTGCACCAGGACGCGGTGATCGAACGCGTCACGCGCACCGTCGCCGAGCGAATCTCCGTCGAGGAGCGCCTGCGCGCGCTGGGGCTGGAGGTCGCCGACTCGCAGGCGAACTTCTGCTGGTGTGAGCTCGGCGCCGAGCGCGACGAGCGAGCAGTGATGGACGGCCTGCGCGAGCGCGGCGTGCTCGTGCGCGCCGGCAGCGCGCTCGGCAGCGACACCCCGGCGCTGCGCGTCACCTATGGCCTGCCCGAGGAGAACGCGCGCTTCCTCGATGCGCTCACCGAGGTGCTGCAGACGGGTTGAGCGCCGTCTCCCACCGCTGGACTAAGCGCCGCCCGTCTGCTAGAAACACATACAGACAGCCATGACCGCGGCGGCTCACACAAATTCCTGCGCAGCTCACGCCCTCGCCGCGTGGCCGTCTACACGCACGTATCGCGCCTGGCGATTTATCTAGGCGCTTCGGCCTGCGCCCGTCCGTGAGCGGGCGCCAGCAGCCGCACCGGGTCCCCTTTGGCGGGGCCGAGCGTCAACCACGCGGGCGCCCGCAGGCGTCCTCTTCACGGCCACTCGGGAGCTGCCCTCTCAGGCACCTCTAACATGCCCAGGCGTTGGTGAAAGGATGAGCAGATGATGATCGTGATGAAGGAGACCGCCACCGAGGATGAGGTTGGAGCGGTCGTCGAGAAGATCGAACGAGCCGGCGCACGCGCGCATCGCAGCTCCGGAGCGCGTGTGACGGTGATCGGGGCGATCGGCGACGTCGAGCAGGACGCGAGCGTCGAGAGCCTCGGTCTGGAGGGCCAGCCGGGGGTCGACCGCGTGGTGCCCATCCTCAAGCCCTACAAGCTCGCCTCTGCGCAGATCACCCACGGCGAGCGCACCGTCCTCGACATCGACGGGCGCAAGGTGGGCGGGGAGAGCTTCGCCCTGATCGCCGGGCCCTGCACCGTCGAGTCGCGCGAGCAGACGCTGCAGACCGCCCACGCGGTGCGCGACGCCGGCGCCACGCTGCTGCGCGGCGGCGCCTACAAGCCGCGCACCTCCCCCTACGCCTTCCAAGGGCTCGGCCAGGAGGGGCTGCGGCTGCTCGCGGAGGCCAAGGCCGAGACGGGCCTGCCGGTGGTGACAGAGCTGATGGACATCCGCGACATCGACGCGGTGATGGAGGTCGCCGACGTCGTGCAGATCGGCGCGCGCAACATGCAGAACTACCCGCTGCTCGCCGAGGTAGGCCGCTCCGGGCGCCCGGCGCTGCTCAAGCGCGGGCTGTCGGCGACCCTGGATGAGCTGTTGATGTCCGCCGAGTACATCCTCAAGGAAGGCAACCCCAACGTGATGCTGTGCGAACGCGGCATTCGCACGTTCGAGAACGCGTACCGCTTCACGCTGGACCTGATGGCCGTGCCCGTGCTCAAGGAGCTCTCGCACCTGCCCGTGATCGTCGACCCCAGCCATGCGGCAGGGCGGCGCGAGCTGGTCATGCCGCTGTCGCTCGCCGCCGCCGCGGTGGGTGCCGACGGCGTCATCGTCGAGGTGCATCCGAACCCCGACGAGGCCATCTGCGACGGTCCCCAGGCGCTGCGCGCGGAGCACTTCGCCGCATACGCACAGGCCGTGGAGCGCGCGGCGGCGCTGACGGGCAAGGCGCTATCAGGGAGGGAGCCGGCCCTTGCCTGAGCTACCCGGTGCCCAGCTGCGACCGGCCGACTACGTCCGCGACATGCGGATCGAAAGGGTCGTGCCGCTGCTCTCGCCCGATGCGCTGCTCGAGCAGCTCCCTCTGAGCGGCGAGCAGGCGGACGTGGTGATCGGCGGGCGACGCGGGGTCGGCGCCGTCCTGGACGGGGCCGATGCGCGGCTGCTGGCCGTGGTCGGGCCGTGCAGCGTGCACGACCCCGACGCGACGCTCGAGTACGCGGCGCTGCTCGCGCAGCTCGCCCGCGATCTGAGCAGCGAGCTGCTGATCACGATGCGCGTCTATTTCGAGAAGCCACGCACCACGACAGGCTGGAAGGGGCTCATCAACGACCCGCATCTCGACGGCTCGGGCGACGTCAACGCCGGACTGCACCTCGCGCGGCGCGTGCTGCTTGGCGTGCTCGACACCGGCATTCCCGTCGGCTGCGAGTTCCTCGACCCGATCACGCCGCAGTACATCGCCGACGCCGTCTCGTGGGGGGCGATCGGCGCGCGCACGACCGAGAGCCAGATCCATCGCCAGCTTGGTTCGGGGCTGTCGATGCCGGTCGGCTTCAAGAACCGCACCGATGGCAACGTGCAGGTGGCCGTGGACGCCGTCCGCGCCGCAGCGGAGCCACACGCGTTCGCCGGCATCGATCCGAATGGCACGCCGGCGATCCTGTACACGCGCGGCAACTCCGACTGTCACGTCATCCTGCGTGGCGGAAAGAGCCAGCCCAACTACGAAGCCGCGAGCGTCGCCGCGGCGCTGAGGCTACTCGACAGCGCGGGTCTGCCCACGCGCCTGATGATCGACCTCAGCCACGACAACAGCGGCAAGGACCCCGAACGCCAGTCGCACGTGGCAGCCGAGGTCGGCGGTCAGATCGCGGGCGGCAACGACGCCATCGTCGGCGTGATGCTCGAGTCTTTTCTCGTCGCTGGCCGCCAGGATCTGCGGCCCGGCGCCGAGGTGCGCTACGGCCAGTCGATCACCGACGGATGCATCGGCTGGGAGATGACCGTCGAGGTGCTGGAAGGGTTGGCAGAGTCCGTACGCGCTCGCAACCTCGCCCGAGCGCAGACGGCGCAGCCCTGAGCGGATGCGGATCGCGGTCCTCGGCGTCGGGCTGATCGGCGGCTCGATTGGACTGGCCGCACGCAAGCGCGCGGGCGCGAGCGTGTGCGGCTACGACCCGGACCCCGACGTCCGCGCCCGGGCCCTCGCCCTGGGGGCGATCGACGAGCAGGCCGATGACATCGCCAGCGCCGTCACCGGCGCCCAGGTCGTGTTCATCGCCGCCCCGGTTGGCGAGCTGCTGAGCGCCGTCAAGCAGGCGCTCGCCAGCGCGTGTACGGACTGCGTCGTAACCGATGTCGGCTCGACCAAGCGCGTGCTCGCCGATGCAACCGCCGACGAGCGCTTCGTCGGCGGTCATCCGCTCGCCGGCGCGGAGACCGCCGGTGTCGAGCACGCGCGGGAGGATCTCTTCGACGGCGCGACGTGGTACCTGACGCCTGCCAAAGGCAGCACCGCGGGCGTGCTCTACGAGCGCCTGCACCGGCTGCTCAGCCGTTTCGGAGCGCGCCCCGAGGCGATCGACGCCGAGACCCACGACCGGCTGATGGCCGCCGTCTCACACCTGCCGCACGTGCTCGCGAACCTGCTCGTCGCCGAGACTGCCGCGCTGCTGGGCGAGGAGTCCCAGCGCCTGCCTGCGGTCGGGCCGAGCTTCCGCGACGCGACGCGCGTGGCAGGCGCCAACACTGCGATCTGGACCGATATCTACATGTCCAACCGCGACGCGTTGATAACAGCCATCGACGGGCTGGCGGCGGGTTTGCAGGAGGTGCGTGGCTGGCTCGCCGCGGGGGACGCCGGCGCGGTGAGCGCCTGGAACGAGCGCTCGCGCGCCGAGCGAGCGTCGCTGCTGGGCGCCGGTCTCGTCGGAGGGGCGGGCGCCACGGCGATCGAGCTGCGCGCCTCGGTGCCCAACCGCCCGGGGGTGATCGCCGAGATCGCGCTCGCTCTCGGCGGCGCCGGCGTCAACATCCTCGACATGGCGCTCTCGCCCTCCCAGGACAACCGTCAGGGCGTCGTGGCGCTGTGGATCGCCGGGGACGAGCACTCCGGCCGAGCCAGAGAGCTGATCGCCGCGCTCGGCTTCCCGGTCGTGCGAGCATGAGAGGGCGGCGATGAACATGCGTTTCGAGACAGCCCGCGCGCTCTCGGGCGAGCTGCGGGCCCCCGCGGACAAGTCGATCTCCCATCGCGCCGCGCTGCTCGGGGCGATGGCCTCGGAGCCGGTGCGGATCGAGCGCTACCTGTACGCCGCGGACACCACCTCCACGCTCGACGCCGTGCGTGCGCTCGGCGCGCTCGTCGAGGTGCGCGGCGAGGAGGTGGTCGTGCGCGGCCCCGGCCTGCGCGAGGCCCTGGAGCCGGGCGCGCCGATCGACGTCGGCAACGCCGGCACGCTCATGCGTCTGCTGCCGGGGTGGCTCGCCGCGCAGGAGGGCTGCGAGTTCGCGCTCGACGGCGACGAGTCGATCCGCCGCCGTCCCGTGGACCGCGTGATCGAGCCGCTGCGCCAGATGGGAGCGCGGCTGCACGCCCGCGACGGGCGCTTCGCGCCGCTGCGGATCGAGGGCGCACGGCTGCATGCCGTCTCCTACGAGCTGCCCGTCGCGAGCGCACAGGTCAAGTCGTGCGTGCTGCTGGCCGCGCTCACCGCCGACGGGGCAACCACGGTCGGCGAGCCCGCCCGCAGCCGCGACCACACCGAGCGGATGCTGCTGCGCGCGGGCGTGGCCATCCACCGCAACGGCCTGCGCGTGACCGTCGTCAACACCGACGAGCTGCTGCTGGATTCGGTCACGATCCCGGGCGATCCCAGCTCGGCGGCCTTCCTGGTGTGCGCGGGCGTGCTCGTGCCCGGCTCGCGCCTGTTGATCCGCGACGTGGGCGTCAACTGGACGCGCACGGGCTTCATGCGCATCCTGCGTCGCATGCGCGGCATCGTGCTGGGCGATCTCGAGGAGGACACCGGCGAGTTGGAGGGCGTCGAGCCGGTCAGCGACCTCGACGTCGCCCACGGCGCGCTCGAGGGCACCGTGGTGGAGGCGGAGGAGGTGCCGCTGGCGATCGACGAGCTGCCACTGGTCGCCCTGCTCGGCTGCTTCGCCGAGGGCGAGACGGTCGTGCGCGGCGCGCAGGAGCTGCGGGTGAAGGAGTCCGATCGCATCGCCGGCGTCGTCGATGGCCTGCGCGGGCTCGGCGCCGACATCGAGGCCACCGACGACGGCTTTGCCGTGCGAGGCCGGGGCGGGCTGCGCGGGGGCACACTCGACTCGCGCGGCGATCATCGCCTGGCGATGATGGGCGCGGTCGCCGGGCTGGCCTCGCGCGAGGGGGTCGAGGTCGTGGGCATGGACGCCGCCGACGTCTCCTATCCGGGGTTCGTGGCGGACCTCGCGTCCTTGTGCTGATCGCCATCGACGGTCCCGCCGGCGCCGGCAAGTCCACGGTCGCCCGCGAGCTCGCCAGTGCGCTCGGCTTCGCCTACCTGGACAGCGGGGCGATGTACCGCGCCGTCGCCCTGCTCGCGCTTCAGAGCGCCGGCGGCAGGCTGCCCGAGCGCCCCGGCGCTCTCGGCGAGCTGGCACGCGCGGCGAGCATCGACCCGGGCGGCCGGCCAGCCGGGGCCCCGGCGCCGGTGCTGCTCGACGGGCGCGACGTCAGCCAGGCGATCCGCACGCCCGAGGTCTCCGAGGCTGCGTCCGTCGTCGCCGCCGATCCCGACGTGCGCGCAGCGCTGGTGGCCAAACAGCGCGAGTTGATGCTCGACGGCGACTGGGTTGCCGAGGGCCGCGACATCGGCACGGTGGTCGCGCCCGACGCCGAGCTCAAGGTCTTCCTCACCGCCGACCCTAACGAGCGGGCTCGCAGGCGTGCGGCCGAGTTAGGCGCCGATGCCGGCATGGTGCTCGCCGAGCAGACCATGCGCGACGAGCGCGACAGCACGCGCGAGCACAGCCCGCTACGACCGGCGCCGGGAGCGCTCACCCTCGACACCACCGGACTGAGCGTGCAGGCGGTCGTGGAGCGCATCTCCGGGCTCGTGGGCGCCGTATAGCCATACTGGCGTGAATGAAGGTCGCAATCGTCGGCTATCCGAACGTGGGCAAGTCCTCGCTCATCAACCGCCTCACGGGCACACGCGAGGCGGTCGTGCACGAGCGCCCGGGGATCACCCGCGACCGCAAGGAGCTCGACTGCGAGTGGAACGGGCGCCAGTTCAAGCTGATCGACACCGGCGGCGTGGACTTCGAGGATCAGGACCCGCTCGCGGGCTCGATCCGCGACCAGGCGCGCGCGGGGCTCGCGGATGCGCAGGTGGCGGTGCTGGTGGTCGACGCGCGCGCCGGGGTGCGTCCGGGCGACGAGGAGATGGCCGATTTGCTGCGCCGCTCGCCGCTGCCGATCATCGTCGCCGCCAACAAGTGCGACGGCGTGGCCGAGCTGCCGCTGGCCGCGGAGTTCCATCGCCTCGGCCTCGGCGAGCCGCTGGCCGTGTCCGCGGCGCAGGGCCTCGGCACGGGTGATCTGCTCGACCGCATCGTCGAGCTGCTGCCGGCGCCCGTGGAGGAGGAGCGCCACGACGACACCATTCGACTGGCGGTGATCGGCAGGCCGAACGTCGGCAAGTCATCGCTCGTCAACCGCTTCCTCGGCGAACAGCGGGTGATCGTCGCCGACGAGGCGGGCACCACCCGAGACGCGATCGACACGCCGCTGCTGGTCGGCGATCGCAGGCTGATACTGGTCGACACCGCCGGGATCCGCCGTCAGGCGAAGGTGGCCGACTCGGTCGAGTACTACACGGCGCTGCGCTCGCGCCGCGCGGCCGAGCGCGCGGACGTGGCCCTGGTCGTGTGCGACGCCGGCGACGGCGTCACCACCCAGGACCTGCGCATCGCCGAGCTGGCGATGAAGGCGGGGTGTGCCACCGCGATCGTGCTCAACAAGTGGGACCTGCAGGCCGAGGCGGAGAGGGCCGGTGGGGCGGGTGATGCCGAGACTCCGGCGCGCCTCGATCTCGACCACGAGCGCGGGCGCGTGGCCGAGAAGCTGCGTCTGCGCCCGCGCGTGCTGACCGTCAGCGCCAAGAGTGGGCGCCACGTCGAGCGCCTGCTCACCGAGGCGATCGCGCTCGGCGACCGGATGCGCGGCCGGATACCCACGCCCGAGCTCAACCGCTTCCTGGCGGAGGCCGTACAGGCTCGCCAGCCGCCGATCGGCACGCGCCGCAGCGCAGGCGGTCATCGCCTGAAACTGCTGTACATGGCGCAGATCGACGAGCGTCCACCGCGGTTCGCCATCCAGGTCAACTCGCGCGCCCGGGTGACACGCGACTACGCCTACTTCCTGGAGAACCGCCTGCGCGCCCGCTACGGCATGGACGGCGTGCCGCTGATCATCGACTTCGTGGAGCGCGGACAGCGCGGTCGCGCTCGCGCCGCATAGACTTCGGCGGCTTTTTGCCACGCCGTTGCGCAACGAACATCCATCCTGTCCGCCCCTGGCCACCTGGAGCTGATTTCAAGAGAGATGACTGAGCCTTCCGACAGCGAGTTCCTGTTCACCTCCGAGTCCGTCACGGAGGGGCACCCCGACAAGATCGCCGACCAGATCTCCGACGGCGTGCTCGACGCCGTGCTGCGCGACGACCCCTACGGCCGCGTGGCCTGCGAGACGCTCGTCAACACCGGCCTCGTGGTCGTCTCGGGCGAGATCTCCACGGACACCTACGTGGACATTCAGGACATTGCCCGCGAGACCGTGCGCCGGATCGGCTACGACAACGCGGCCTACGGGTTCGACTGCGACACCTGCGCCGTGATCAACGCCATCGACAAGCAGTCCCCGGACATCGCCCAGGGTGTGGACGCAGCGTATGAGACGCGCCACGACCCCGCCGACGAGGACGAGCTCGACATCGCCGGCGCGGGCGACCAGGGCATGATGTTCGGCTACGCCTCCAACGAGACCGACGAGCTGATGCCGCTGCCGATCTCGCTCGCGCACAAGCTCGCCAAGCGCCTGTCGGAGGTGCGCAAGGGCGAGGTGCTCCCGTATCTGCGCCCCGACGGCAAGACGCAGGTGACGGTCCGCTACCGCGACGGCAAGCCGGTGGAGATCGAGAAGATCCTGATCTCGACCCAGCACGCCGACGGCATCGACGCCGAGACCCTGATCAAGCCCGACCTGCTCGAGCACGTGCTGCGCCCGGTGCTGCCGGCCGAGCTCTACGAGGAGAAGAAGCTGCTGCGCAACTTCCTGGTCAACCCGACCGGGCGGTTCGTGATCGGCGGGCCGATGGGCGACTGCGGGCTCACCGGCCGCAAGATCATCGTCGACACCTACGGCGGCATGGCCCGCCACGGCGGCGGGGCGTTCTCCGGCAAGGATCCCTCCAAGGTGGACCGCTCGGCCGCCTACGCCGCGCGCTGGGTGGCCAAGAACATCGTCGCCGCCGGCCTCGCCGAACGCGCCGAGGTGCAGGTCGCCTACGCGATCGGTGTGGCCCATCCGGTGTCGGTGATGGTGGAGACGTTCGGGACCGAGCGCGACGGCGTCTCCCGCGGGCAGATAGCGCGTGCCGTCGACGAGGTCTTCGATCTGCGCCCCGGGTCCTTCCGCGAGGAGCTCAAACTGCACCGCCCGATCTACCAGAAGACCGCCGCCTACGGGCACTTCGGGCGCGATGACCACGACTTCACCTGGGAGAGGACCGACAAGGCAGCCGCGCTGCGCGCCGCCGCCGGGGTCTGAGCGCTCGGCCGAGACGGCCAGGGGACGGGCCTGACCGGGACGCGGCCAGCGCCGGTGCGAAACCCCGTGCGAGGGCGTGAGGACCCCGTTTGGCGCCGCCTGTCGGTGGTCTAGGGTCAGCGGCGGTGTCATGCATCGCCCAGGTTGAGCCAATGACGAGCACCCGCGCGCTGCGCGGGCCGTTCGACTACAGGCTGCCCGAGGAGTTGCGCGGCGGCGTGCACGTCGGCTCGATGCTGGTGGTGCCCTTCAGCGGGCGCAAGCTGCTCGGCGTGGTCGTCGGGCTGGCCGACAGCAGCGAGGTGGCCGACGAGAAGCTGCTGTCGCCGCTGCGAGCGCTCGACGAAGGCCCGCCCGCCCTCACCGCCGAGCTGGTGGCGCTGGCCGAGTGGATCGCAGCCGAGTACTGCTCGACGATCGCCCGTGCCCTTGCCCTGGTGCTGCCGCCACAGGCCGCCCGCCGCCTCAGCGGGCGCAAACGCCGCGCGGTCGCCCGCCCCACGCATCTGCCGGTGGGGATTCGCACGGCGCACGCGCCGGCCCTCACCCCCGACCAGCAGGCGGCGCTGGCGCCCATCACCGCCGCGCTGCGCGACCGTCGCGCCGAGCGCCTGCTGCTCCACGGCGTGACCGGCTCGGGCAAGACCGAGGTCTACCTGCGCGCCGCCGCCACCGCGCTGGAGCAGGGTCGCGGTGCGATCGTGCTCGTGCCCGAGATCGCGCTCACGCCGCAGATCGTCTCGCGCTTCGTCGAGCGCTTCGGTGACACCGTGGCCGTGCTGCACTCGCGCCTCACACCCGGCCAGCGCTACGCCGAGTGGCGGCGCCTGCGCGAAGGCCGGGCGCGGGTGTGCGTGGGACCGCGCTCCGCCGTGTTCGCCCCGATCGAGGGGCTCGGGTTGATCGTCGTGGACGAGGAGCACGACGCCTCCTACAAGCACGAGGGCGACCCCCGGTACGACGCACGCGATGTGGCCGCCGAGCGCGCCGCGCGCTGCGGCGCGGTACTGCTCGCCGGCAGCGCCACCCCGCGCCCGGAGAGCGTGGCCAGCCTGCGGGCGTGCGCGCTGCCACGGCGCGTCGACGGCCGGCCGCTACCGAGGGTCGAGGTCCTGGACATGCGCGGCCAGGCGCACGGGCTGCATCCGCTCACCGCGCAGGCCCTGGCCGAGGTGCGGGCCGCGCGCGGCAAGGCGATCGTGCTGCTCAACCGCCGGGGCTGGTCGAACTTCCTCTCCTGCCGCTCGTGCGGGCTGGTGTGGAGCTGTCCCGACTGCGACGTCGCGCTGGTGCTGCACCGCGCCGGGGGCTTCGTGGCGTGTCACCACTGCGGCCACAACGAGCCCGTGCCCACGCGCTGCAGCCAGTGTGCGTCCGCGTCGATCGCCCGCCATGGCACAGGCACCGAGCGCCTCCAGCATGAACTGGCGCACGTGTTCGACGACGGGCGCTTCCCCGTGTTCCGTCTCGACGCCGACGCGGTGGGCCCCGGCGCGGGCTCCGCAGCGGCCGTGCGCGCGCAGGGGGCAAGCGCCGCCGCTGAGGGTGACGGCGAGGACGGGGGCGCCGGCGAGCTCCTGCGCCGCTTCGAGGCGGCCGCATGCGGGGTGCTGATCGGCACGCAGATGGTCGCCAAGGGCCACGACTTCGCCGACGTGAGCCTCGGCGTGGTGCTCGACGCGGACGCCACCCTGCGCTTCCCCGACTTCCGCGCGGAGGAGCGCACGTTCGCGCTCATCGCCCAGCTCGCTGGGCGCGCCGGGCGCGGCGGCGACGGGCGCGTGCTGGTGCAGACGATCGCCCCCGACGCCCGCTCGATCGTGCACGCCGCGCGCCACGACAGTCACGGTTTCACCGCCGGCGAGCTGGAGCGCAGGCGCGCGCTGCGCTACCCGCCGTACTCTCACCTGATCAGGATCGTGTGCTCGGCCGAGACCTCAGAGCTGGCGCGTGCTGCCGCCAGTGCGGTGCGCGCGTCGCTTGTACAGCGTCTCGAGTGCGTGGGCTCACGCGCGAGCGCCACAGATCCGACGAGTGCCGGGCCGGCAGCGATCCCTGGGCATCGCTCATACGCGACCGAGTCGCCTGCTGTGCTCGGTCCCGCAACGCTGTTTCGCCTGCGCGGGCGCGAGCGCTCGGTATTGGTGGTGAAGGCCGGGCACCGGGGGCAGGCGGTGCAGGCCGTGGGTGAGGCGGTGCAGAGGGTTGCCGGGGACCGCATGCATGCGGGTGTGAACTTCAGCGTCGACGTCGATCCGCAATAGAGAAGCGGGCGCGCTTAGGCAAATTGATTGGCATATGTGAGATTGTGCTGTATTCTTCGCCGCCACTGCGGCCGTGAAGTCGGCGCGACCGCGCTAGCGCAAACGGAGGTGCGGGGGATGTGGCGACGGAGTGCTGAGATCAGCCGGCCGAGCATGTCGGCCCAGGCGAGACGTGGACGTGTGGCGCTCGTGTCGTTGCTCGTTGCAGCGACCGCGAGCGTGTCGTTGATATCTGCCGCTCAGGCCGGAGCGCGCACGCCGTCGCGCCCGTGGCTGGCTCCCAGCGCGAGGCTGTCCCCTGGCGATCCGAGTCCCCGGCGCTCCTCCCTGGATGGGGCTCTGCAGTCACCGTTCGCCCATGGTGGCTCGTGGAGTGACACACGCGCAGCCCTCCGCGATCGTGTGTCCTCGCGCAGGCATGCACATGCGTCGGCAGCGAGCCCGGCTGTCAGCGGCGCAACCGGGGGCATCTCCGGCGAAGTCACCTCCGCCGCTACGAGTTCCGGGATCGCGGGGATCGAGGTATGCGCGGTCCACGACGAAGTGCCGTTCTCCGAAAGCTGCGTCCTCACCAACCCGAGCGGTGAATACACGGTATCGGGGCTTGAACCCGACGAATACGTAGTCGTGTTCTTCGCACCGGAAGGCAGCGGCCTCAACTTCGTCACGCAGTTCTACGAAGACGAGGCGACGTTCTCGGAAGCGAACCCCGTGTCGGTGAGCGCCGGCGCCACGCGGACCGGGATCGATGCACAGTTGGCAAAGGGCGGCGAGATCTCGGGGACCGTCATCTCCGCCGCAAGCAAAAAACCACTGGACGACGTTGGCGTCTGCGCGTTCGATGAAGAACTGGAAACGGGGGGGTGCGCGACCACGAATCAGACCGGGGAGTACTCGATCCTCGGTCTCGCCAGCGGCAGCTACGACGTTGAATTCTTCGAACCGTTCGAAGGCGACCGGAACTACGCGACCCAGTACTACAAAGGCAAGTCCACGGTTGCTGAAGCTGAAACAGTCCCGGTGGTCGCCGGTGGACCGCCCAAACAAGGGATCGATGCGGCCCTTGTGGAAGGTGGTCAGATCACTGGAACTGTGACGAGCTCCTCGGGGGGCGCACCGCTCGAAGGGATCGAAGTGTGCGCCTTCTCGTTCAGCCTGGGAGAAGTACGCTGCAGCATCACCGACGCGCTCGGACATTACGACATCACGGCCCTGAGTACGGCTGAGTATTTCGTGGAGTTCATATCTCCAACGGGTGAATACGCGTTGCAGTACTACAACGGCGTAACCACGCTGGGCGAAGCCGAATCGCTGTCGATCGAAGCGGGGCGCGTCACCGAACATATAGATGCAGCCCTGCTGTCCGCTCCGCCACAGGAGCTCTCGCCGCCCACCATCGTTGGGAATCCGGTCGAAGGGCAGACGTTGAAGGTGCTCCACGCAGGGTGGAGCGGCAACCCGAGCTCGTATCGGGACGAATGGTACCAATGCAACAACCCAGAGGGTGAATCCTGCTTCCGGGTCGGCGAAGGCGAAAGCTACACGGTGAAAGCCGCCGACGTCGGACACACCATTGGGGTGATCGACACGGCGTTCAACTCCGCTGGAGAAAGTGCCCCCGCGTTCTCTGAACTCACCGCGACCGTGACTGCGGCACCCGCGCAGAGTAACTCCGGGGGCGCGGCGCAATCGGGATCTGGCTCGTCCGGTCCGCCGACGCCGGCCGCGGCTATCGGTGTCCTCAGCGCCACGACCTCCGTCGCCAGCGCCGCCGAGCTCAAGGGGCTGCTCCTCGGACTGCTCGCGCCATCCGGCAAGAACGCGAAGATCGGTGCGCTGCTCAAGCATGATGGCTACGCCGTGTCGTTCAGCGCGCTCTCGGCAGCTCAGCTCACGATCTCGTGGTACCTCGTCCCGAGGGGTGCGCACCTGGCGAGAGCCAAGGCCACGCTGGTCGCGCACGGCCATGTAGCTCTCTCTGCCGCCGGCGTCGCCAAGTTCGCGATCCAACTCACCAGCAAGGGACGGGCCATGCTGAAGCACGCCAGCCACTTCAAGCTCACCGCGCTGGGGTCGATCACAGGTGTCGGCGTGGGGCCGCTCAGCGCGAGCAGGTCATTCGTGTTGAAGCGCTAGGCGCCGCCTCACGGATCGAGTGCTCGGGCTGGTTTCGCCCCACTGTGCTGTGGGTCTGGCGGCCCTGGCGGCCTACGAAGGGCGGATCGTCACCAGCACCTGCGCGGTGTGCGCCACCCCGGCGGGGTTGCGAGCGAGGATCGTCGCCCGCGCGTGGAGCACGCGCGCGTGCGCCAGCAGCGCGAGCGCGCTCCTGGAGAGGTGCAGGGCGACGGTCGTCACGTGGCCACCCTTCACCGTGAACGAGCCCGCAGCAAGCGTCACCGCCACGGCCTTCGCGCGGGCGGATAGGTGGCTCGAGCCGGTGCTCACGACGGCTCCCAGCGTCCGGAGCGTCACGCGGCCAGCGCAGCTCGTCTCGGTTGCCGGGCAGCTCACCCGCACGTAGATCACCCCGGAGCGGTTGGCCGTCAGGGACCTGCTCGCCAGCCCCGCGTCCGGCGGCGGCGCGCTCTGCTCGCGCACGGCCGCCACCGCCTGTTCGGGCGAGCTCTCAGAGCCCTGGACGGGCGGTGGGGTTTCCTTACCGGGACCCTGCTGTCCGAGCGTGGTGGGAAGTTGGGTCGTGTCGGTCTTGTCTTCCGCGAGCGTCGTGAACGTGCCGTCTTCGCCTGTGCTCGTACTGTTCGCGTTGGTCGCGGATATGCGGAAGTGGTAGGTCGTGGCCGCGGTGAGATCGGTGAGCTGCGCCGAGACGCTCACCGGGGTGTCCCCCGCGCCCGGGAGCGCCTCACATGGCGCGCTCGCCCCGTATGCGGTTATGGTGCCATATTCGAAGACGCATGCGGTGGTGTTCGCGCCCTCGGGGTTGACGCTCGCGCTCACCGTGGCCGAGCTTTCGCGGATCGACGAGGCCTGGTGGGTGACCACCGCCGGGGGGCCGCTCAGCGTCGTGAACGTCTCGTGTGGAGATTCCGTCGCGCCGGCCGCGTTGCTCGCCAGGACCCAGTAGTGGTAGGTCGTGTTCGGTTCGATGTTCAGGGTGGCGCCCGAGCTCGCCAGATCCACTTCGATCGGTTCGGCGGTCGTGCCCGCCGCGAGGCTCGCCGTCGCGACCACCACGTCTGTGATGCATTCCGCGGGAGGCGCGCACGGGTCTTCCAGCACGACTTCGTATTTCGTTTCCCTGCCCTCGGGGTCGATCTGCGCTTCCAGCGTCGCGTCGCTGTCGCTGACGTGCGCGGCCGCCTCGCCTTCGATCGCCGGCGGGGGTCCGGGGGCGAGCGTCTGGAAGGTCTCGTCTTCCCCGTCGGCGGCGCCCGCGATGTCGCTCGCCACGATACGGAAGTGATAGGGGGTACCGGGGGTCAGCCCGTTGATGCTCGCGCTCACCGCCACCGGGCTCGTCCCGGACCCCGGTGAGGCGCCGCACGGCACGCTCGATCCGTACGCGGGCGAGGGGCCGTATTCGAACTTGCATTCGCTCACCTCCCGCCCGTTGGGGTTCACGCTCGCGGCCAGCCTGGCCGCCGTTTTGGTCACCGAGGACGCCGCTTCCGATGCCACCGTCGGCGCCCGTGGCGGCTCGAACGCGCTGATCCCCTCGGGCGTTCCCAGTCCGGTCGGTCCGTCATAGCCGGCGCGGGCAAGACAGATGGCGCGCGAGGCGCAGCTCGCTTTGGCCTCTTCCGTCGCCGTGCATTCGGATACGCCGGTTTCTTCTTCGAACGGCTTTGTGCATTCGCCGTTCGACCCTTCGGTCACGTCGTGCAGCGAGCCGGTCGCGCCCGCGACGTTTTCATACAGCGTCCGCGCAGGGTATTCCGCGCCGTTGGCTCCGCCGGCCAGGGCGAAGGTCGCGCCGATCAGCGGCGTGGCGAGGCTCGTGCCCCCGAGCTGGCACCAGTGCGACGTGAGGACCGTATAGCCCTGCAGGTACGGGCACTCCTCGCTCGAGTCATACACCGCCACGCCGCTGTAGGGATCGGCGTCCGCGGACACGTCCGCGACCGCGCGTTTGTCGCCGCAGCCCACCTTCGACCAGTCCGCGACCGCCTGCTGCCACAAGGGCGCCGTGAACTCCGCGCTGCAGCCGCCGCCCGTGGCGCCCACCCCTTCCGTGACGCCGTCGCTCTCACCGCCGTCGTTCCACACGCTCTCACCGGCCCATTCGCCGTGCCGTGCGACGCTCAAATGGGTTCCTCCTACCGCCACCACCTGGGGCGAGGTCGCCGGGAAGTTGGCGTAGGAGGGGGATCCTTCGAGCCAGTTCAAATAGCCTTCGTCGCCCGCCGCCGCCGTGATCACGATGCCGGGGTGGTTGAACGCCGAGCTGCTCGCGCAGTCGCCGGCGAACACGCACTCGGAGCCGCCCCAGGAGTTGGAGATCTCGGTGGCACCTAGCCGCGCGGCCGTGTTCTCCGCCGTCTCGAGGTTCGCGAACGACGGCGAGCTCGCCTCCACCAGCACGATGTGGCAGTTGTTGCAGACAGCGTGGGCGGTCTCGATGTCGAGCGAGATCTCCAGGCCCCAGCCGATCGCTTCTTCGGCTTTCTTGCGCCTCAGTCCGTTGAGCGCGGATTCCAGTTCGCTCGTGCTCGTGGGGAATGGCGGGTTGCCCGTTTCACCGTTCTGGTTCACCTGCTCGAAGCACCCGCCCGTCGCGGAGGTGCACGCGGGCAGCCCGAATTCTTTGGAGTACGTCCCCAGGTCCGCTTCGGCGCCCAGGTCGTTGTAGGCGTCCACCAGCGCGATCGTCTGACCGTCCGGCGCGCTCGAGGGCAGTTCGTAGGCGCTGTGCAGATCCTGTGGCCGCAGGCCGAATTCCCCGGCCGCCGCCGAGCGTGCGGGAGCCACGGTTTGGCTCTCCGCGGTCGCGCTCGGCTGCGCCTGTGCGCTCGGTGTCGTGGCTGTCCCCCGCGGGACGAGCTGCAGCGCCATGCATCGCGCCTGACGTGTCGCCGGCGCGCCGCACACCGCGCGCACGGAGTACTCGCCGCCTCGCAGCCCCGGCATGGAGCCCTCGCCGGCCGCCACCGCCGGCAGGGTGCACAGCGACGCGAGACCGACCACCAGCGCCAGCCCTCCGCCTCGAGTTATGCAACGTCCACGCACGATCATCGCCCTCCGTTGTACTGCTGTCGTGGCCGTGGCGAGCGGTGGAAAACCCCCGAATGGGCAAGCGCTGCCGTCCTGGCTTTCGCTCCCACGGTGGCGGACAGCACCCCACTGTAGCGCCGTTCGGTCGATCCGAAAAGCCGTGAAGGCCGGCCTGCGAAACGGCGCCGCGGCTCTTAGACTGAGGGCCCATGGCAACAGAGAACCGCACAGCCGCCGCCGAGGAGCCCTCGCTGGAGCTTCCCACCCCCCGCTCGGAGCCCGACGACATCGAGGTCGAGCGCGTACACGTACATGCGGACACGCCCGATGACGGCCCGCGCGCCGACGGGCACGCGCAGGCGGACGACGCGGACGCGCCCGAGCCGGCGGAGCTCGATCCCGAGACGCGCCGGCGCCGGGACGCGGCGCTGCGGCACGTGCGCAAGTTCGGCGACCCCGTGCTGCGCGCCACCGCCCTGCCCGTCGAGCGCTTCGACGCCGAGCTCGCCACGGAGGTCGCCCGCATGGGAGAGCTGATGCACGATGCGCTCGGGGTCGGACTGGCCGCCACCCAACTCGGGGCGCTGCACCGGGTGCTCGTCTACAAAGCCTACGTCGACGACCCCCTCACCGCGCTCGTCAATCCCGTGCTCGCGTGGGCCAGCGAGGAGCTGGAGATCGCCGAGGAGGGGTGTCTCAGCCTCCCCGGCGTGCACGTCGAGGTCGAGCGCCCCGCCCGGGTGCGAGTGCGCGGCCAGGACGAGACCGGCAAGCCACTGGAGATCGAGGCCGAAGGGCTGGAGGCGCGCGTGATCCAGCACGAGGTCGACCATCTCGACGGCACCCTGATCCTCGATCGCATCTCACGCGAGGCCCGCAAGGAGGCCATGCGCGCGATGCGCGAAGCCCAGGAGGCGGGAGACGGCGCACCGCGGGCCCGCCGGGAGACCACCCGCGAGAGCGACGCCCCGGGGGGCACGCCCGCTGCGGGGGCGCAGGCGGGCACGCAGGCGTCGAGCGACGGCGCCTAGGCGCCGTCGCGGGCCATCCGCGTTGAGCACCGTCTTCATCGGCACCTCCGAGTTCGCCGCCGCCGTGCTCGAGCGCCTCTCGCGCAGCCACGCCCATCGCCCGTCGCTCGTCATCACCCGCCCCGATCGCCCGCGGGGGCGCGGCAGGCGGCTCACCGCCCCGCCCGTCGCACACACCGCGCGAGCGCTCGGGATCGCGCTCCAGCAGCCCTCGAGCGTCAACGATCCGCAGGCGAGGGCGCTGATCGACGAGGCGCTCGCGTCGAGCTCCTCCAGCGCTTCACAGTCCGCCGAAGCCCGCCCGGAATCGCCCGCCCACGAGGCGGGCACGGTCGTCGTGTGCGCCTTCGGCGCCCTCATCAAGGAGCCGCTGCTGTCCGAGCACGAGCTCCTCAACGTCCACCCCTCGCTGCTCCCGCGCTGGCGCGGAGCCGCCCCGATCGAGCGGGCGATCATGGCCGGCGACGAGCGCACCGGGGTCTCCATCATGCGCCTCACCGCCGGGCTGGACAGCGGGCCCGTGTGCCTCACCGACAGCCTGCCCATTCACGCCGAGGACACATACGGCTCGCTGGCCGCGCGGCTGCAGGAGCTCGCCGGAGAGCTGCTCGTGCGCGCCCTCGAGGAGCGCCCCCCGTTCGTCGAGCAGCCCCAGCAGGGCGTCACCTACGCGGACAAGCTCACCCCGGAGGACCGCCTGCTCGACCCCGCCCGTCCGGCCGTCGAGGCGGAGCGCGTCGTGCGCGCTCTGCACCCCCACATCGGCGCCCGCGTGGCGCTCGCCGACGGGAGCATGCTGGGCGTGCAGCGCGCGGCGCTCGCCGACGCCGACGTGGGCGCGGGCCACGCTCCCAGCGGCGCCGGCGCCCTCGCCCCCTCGCAGGCGCACGGCACGGGCCCGCACGCGCGTGACCGGCGCCTGCTGCTCGACTGCACCCCCGGCGCGCTCGAGCTGCTCGTCGTCCAGCCCCCGGGGGGCCGCGCCATGGACGCCGCCGCCTACCTGCGCGGCCACGGGCTGTCAGAGGGCGCTTAGTAGGGACCGGTCCCCGGCGGTGGCGCAAACGATCGACGCCGGGCGTGTGCGCTCACGGGCCGCCCGGGCGCCGGTAGGCGCTCACGTACTCCGGTACCGGGATCCCCGCCCGCAAGCGTGGGTCGGGCTCGGGCACACACGGCTCGCTCCTCAGCGGGATCACCCCCGCCCACGCGTCCAGCGCATAGTCCTCCTCGTCGTCCATCGGGCCGCCCATCCGCACCTTCGCCGAGACCTCCTCGATCGGCAGCGCCAGCACGGAGGTAGCCTTCATCTCGTTCTCCGTCGGCGCGCGCACGTCATCCCAGCGCCCCGGCACGATGTGGTCGATGATCGCGTGCAGCGCCGCGCGCTTCTCGTCGACATCCTCCACCAGTCGTGCGCGGCCGAGCAGCATCACCGAGCGGTAGTTGGCCGAGTGGTGCATCGCCGAGCGCGCCAGGATCAGCCCGTCGATCAGCGACACCGTCAGGCACGCCGGCGCGCCCGCCGCCAGCGTCCGCAGCGTGCGGCTGGCGGTCGAGCCGTGGCAGTACACCACGTCCCCGTCCCGCGCGTGCAGCGTCGGGGTCACGAACGGCTGGCCGTGCTCGTCCACGATCCCCAGGTGGGCGATCAGCGCCTCGTCCAGGATCGCGTCGATCAGCGCCCGGTCGTAGTCGCCGCGTTCGCGCTTGCGGCGCAGCCGTACGCGCTCGGAGGGGGGTGGAGCCGGGGTGGCTCGCTGCTGCGCCTGATGGGACACGCCGCTCTCCTCTCTATCCATTAAATCTGTAATAGTACAGTGCTATGATTGAGCTGAAACAGTATCGGATAGAGGCGACCAGTGCAGCCGAGCTCGTCACCCGCATCGAGGCCGGGGTCGCCAGCGGCGCCCTCCAACCCGGGCAGCCACTGCCCTCCGTCCGGCGTCTCGCCGGCGAGGTGGGGCTCAGCCCCGTGACGGTCGCCGCCGCGCTCGCCGAGCTGCGCCGTCGCGGCGTCGTGCTCAGCGAGCCGCGCCGCGGCACGCGCATCGGCTCCGGTCCGCCGATCGGCTCCACCCGCGCGCCGCTGCCGGTGCCGCCCGGCGCCCGCGACCTCTCGCTCGGCAACCCCGACCCCGCGCTGCTGCCCGATCTCCAGGCCGCGCTCGCGCGCACCCGCCAGCCCACACGGCTCTACGGCGAACCCCCGGCGCTGGGCGAGCTGCTCGACCTCGCCCGCGCCGGGCTGCGCGCGGACGGCATCCCCGGCGAGCACGTGTGCGTCCTCAGCGGCACCATGGACGCCATCGAGCGGGTGCTCCAGGCGCACCTGCGCCCGGGCGACCGCGTCGCCGTCGAGAACCCCGGCTACGCCGCCCTGTATGACCTGCTCCGCGCCCAGGGCCTGGCGCTCGAGCCGGTGGCCGTCGACGATCGCGGCATGCTCCCCGCCGCCCTCCACGGCGCCCTCGAGCGGGATGCGCTCGCCGCCGTCCTCACCCCCCGCGGGCAGAACCCGCTCGGCGCCGCCCTGGACGCCGCCCGCGCACAGGAGCTCCGCGCCGTGCTCGACGAGTTCCCGCGCGCGCTGCTCATCGAAGACGACCACCTCGGCGAGGTCGCAGGCGCACCCCTGCACACGCTGCTGGCCGATTCCGACCACCCGCGCGAGCGCTGGGCGGCCACGCGGTCTGTCGCCAAGGCCCTCGGGCCCGACCTGCGCCTGGCCGTGCTCGCCGGCGACGGCGCCACCATCGCCCGCGTGCAGGGACGCCAGCAGTGCGGGCCCGGGTGGGTCAGCCACATCCTCCAGGCGCTCGTGCTCGCCCTGTGGAGCGATCCGACCGTCCACGCGCTCGTCGAGCGCGCCAGCGCCACCTACGCCGCGCGACGCGAGCGGCTGCTCTCCCGCCTCGCGCGCGAAGGCGTGCGGGCACACGGGGCCTCCGGCCTGAACGTGTGGATCCCCGTGCCCGAGGAAGCCCTCGCCATAGGCGCGCTCATGCAACGCGGGTGGGTGCTCGCGCCGGGCGCCCCATACCGGCTTGCCGGCGCCGCTCCCGGCGTGCGCGTCACCACCGCCACGCTCAGCGAGTCCGATGCCGACCGGCTGGCACGCGACCTCGCCCAGGTGCTCGCCCCTGGCGGCGCCAGCCGCATCGGGTAGGCGCCGCGATCATGGCCCCCAAGCCCAGCCCCAGACCGAAGTCAGCCCCGGAACCCGCCGCCCCGGCCCGCCGCTGCGCCTACGTGGTCCTGCGCCGCGTGTTCGAGCGCGGCGCCTACGCCGACCGTGCGTTCGCCGCCGAGGCCGGCGCGCTGGACGCACGCGACCGCGCGCTGGCCATGCGCCTGGCCTACGGCGCCGTCCAGCGCAGTGGCACGCTCGAGCACCTGATCACGGCGCTCGCCGAACGCCCCGCCGCCACGCTCGACCCGCCGCTGCTGGGCGCCCTGCGGCTCGGGCTCTACGAGCTGCTGTACACGCGTGGCGCACCCGACTACGCAATCGTCGCCGACGCCGTCACGCTCGCCAAGGCGCACGCCCGCGCCGGCCACGGGCTCGTCAACGCCGTCCTCCGGCGGGCGCTCCGCGAGGGTCCCGACGCGCTGCTCGGCGGGCTGCGCGACGACACCCCCGAGCACGCCGCCATCAAGCACTCCCACCCGCTCTGGATCGCCCGGCTGTGGTGGCAGGAGCTCGGCGCCGAGGGCGCACGCGCGCTGATGGCCGCCGACAACGAGCCCCTCGAGGTCGCGCTCCGCGCCAACACGCTCGTAACCGACGCGCCCGCCCTCGCGGAGCGGCTGCCCGTGCGCAACCATCTCGACCCGGCCATTCCCGAGGCCGTCGTGCTCGACGAGCCATTCGACGCCCACGCCTCCCCGCTCTTCCAGCAGGGCGCCTTCCACGCCCAGTCGCGGGCCGCCATGCTCGTCGTCCACGCGCTCGACCCCCGGCCCGGCGAGCGCGTCCTCGACCTGTGCGCGGCCCCGGGTGGCAAGAGCACCCACATCGCCGCGCTCATGCAGGGCCGGGGAGAGGTGCTCGCCGTGGAGCGCAACCCGCGCCGCGCCGCTGGCCTCGTGCGCACCGCCCGACGGCTCCACGCCGCCAACGTCCACGTGCAGGTCGCGGACGCCGAGCGCTGGGGCTGCGAGCCAGCGTCCGGTGGCTTCCACCGCGTGCTCGTCGATCCCCCCTGCTCGGGGCTCGGTACGCTGCAGGCACGCGCCGACCTGCGCTGGCGCGTCACGCCCGAGTCGATCGAGCAGCTCACGCCCATCCAGGCAAGAATCCTTGCCGCCGGCGCCCGCGCCCTACGTCCGGGCGGCGTGCTTGTCTACTCTACGTGCACCATCTCTCCCGCTGAGAACGAGCGCCTGATCGCCGCCTTCCTGGACTCCCACGCCGACTTCACCCTCGACGGACCGGGCGAGTTCGGGCCGCGCGGGTTCGCTGGGCCGGGGCCGCTGCTGACGCTGCCCCACCGCGACCACACCGCCGGCTTCTTCGTCGCCCGCCTGCGCAGGAGCTGAGCGTGGAGGGCGAACGCCAGACGCCGGCCAGGACGGCCATCGACCTCGGGCCGCAGTGCCCGCACTGCGGCGAGCCGTGGCTGCGCCCCACCAACCTGCCGGGTCGTTACCGCTGCGTCTACTGCCTGCACCGCTTCGAGCTCACCTCCGTGTGCCCCAACTGCGGCGAGCACTCCACGATCGTGCGCATGTCCTCCACCGCCATCCTCAAGTGCAACGCCTGTGGAGACTCCATGCTGCAGGCCGTATGAGCGCATCGTCCTCGGGGAGGGAGCGCGCACGCGAGCTGCTGCGCGACGTGCGCGTGGCGCCGTCGATCCTGTCCGCGGACTTCGGGCGCCTGCGCGAGCAGGTGCTCGAAGTGCTCGACGCAGGCGCCCGCGTGATCCACGTGGACGTCATGGACGGGCACTTCGTGCCGCCCATCACCGTCGGGCCGCTCACCGTCGCGGCCCTCGCCGACGCCGTGCACGAGGCCGGCGGGATGCTCGAGGCGCACTTGATGGTCGAGCGACCCGAACGCCACGTCGAGGAGTTCGTGCGCGCGGGCGTCGACTCCATCACCTTCCACGCCGAGGCCACCCCCCACGTCGCCTACGCCGCCAACCTCATTCGTGACAGCGGCGTCGGCGTCGGCCTCGCGATCAACCCCGCCACCGCCGTGGGCGCCCTCGCCGAGGTCACCGCCGCGATCGATCTTGCGCTGTGCATGACCGTCAACCCGGGGTGGGGCGGGCAGCCGTTCATCGCCCACTCGCTCGACAAGCTCCCGCGCGTACGTGCGCTCGTGGGCGAGGCGGTGGCCGTGGAGGTGGACGGCGGCATCGAGCCCCACACCGCGCCCCCCTGCCTGAAGGCCGGCGCCAACGTGTTCGTCGCCGGCTCCGCCATCTTCACCGGCCCGGACCCGGGCGAGGCCTACCGGGCGATCGCGGCGTCCGTCGCGGCCGCCTGAGACCCGGCTCGGACGCCCGTCGCCGCCATCTGGCGGGCCGCACCGAAGCGGTAGGGTGAGCCGCGGAGCAACGATGCCCGATCTCGCCGCCCCCAGCACAGGCACCTCGGCCGAGAGCCTCGAAAGCGCGGCCGCGGAGCTCTCACCGCTCGCCCGCGAGCTCGCGCCCGCGACCGAGGCCGAGCGACGGCTCCCCGAGGAGCTCCTCGCCAAGCTGCGCTCCGCGGGCCTGCTCCGCGCCGGCGCGCCCGCCTCCGTCGGCGCGGCCGAGGCCTCACCGGCGGTCATCCTGCGCTGCGCCGAGACGCTCGCCCGCGGGGACGCCTCCGCCGGATGGTGCGTGTCGATCGCCGCCACCAGCAGCCTGCTCGGCGGCTGGCTGCCGCCGGCCGGCCTGGCCGAGGCGTTCGCCGACCCCGACAAGGTTGCCGCCGGGATCTTCGCCCCGCGAGGACGCGCACGGCACGTCGACGGCGGCTACCGCGTGTCCGGGCGGTGGGCGTTCTGCAGCGGGATCACCCACTCCGATCACCTGTTCGGCGGCTGCATGGTCGAGCCCGACGGCGACGGGCAGCCGGCCATGCGCACCCTCGGGATGCCGGTGAGCGAGCTGGAGATCCTCGACACCTGGCACACCAGCGGACTGCGCGGCACGGGCAGCCACGACGCCGTCGCCGAGGACCTGTTCGTCCCCGCCCACCGCACCCTCTCGCTGCTCGAGCCGCCGACCTCCGACGCCGCGCTCTACCGCTTCCCGATCTTCGCCTTCTTCGCCCTCTCCATATCCGCCGCCGCGCTCGGCAACGCACGCGGCGCGATCGACGACCTGACCGAGCTGGCCGGCGTGAAGGTCGGGCAGGGCTCTACCCGCACGCTCGCCCAGCGCGCGGCCACATGGAGCGCGGTGGCGGAGGCCGAGGCGTCGCTGCGCGCGGCGCGCGCGCTCTACTACCAAGCGATCGAGGCGGCGTGGGAGGCCGCGCAGGCGGCCGCATCGTCCCCGAAGGGGGAGCCCGTGTCCGTGGAGCTGCGCGTCGGCCTGCGGCTGGCCGCCACCCACGCCGTGCGCACGGCCGCCGAGGTCGCGCGGGTCATGTACGACCTGGGCGGCGGCTCGGCCATCTACGAGGATTCGGCGCTGCAGCGGCGCTTCCGCGACGCGTACACCGCGACCGCTCACTTCCAGGTCAATCCCACCACGTGGGAGCTCACCGGGCGCGTGTTGCTCGGGCAGCCCACGGAGACCGCGATGCTGTGAGCGGTGAGCGCGGGACGACCACGCCTTTGTGGCCTCGAACGCGCTACGAGCCGGATGGAGTAGCCACGAACACCGGAATCACCCGGCTCGTTTTCGTTTGGTAATCCGCATAGCTCGGATAGGCCTCGACGGCGCGCTCCCACCACAACGCTCGCTCATCGCCCTGGAGCTCACGCGCGATGAAGTCGTGCGGCACCGCTCCGTCCTGAAGCATCAGCGCAGTGGGGTCGGCCACCAGGTTGCCGTACCACGTCGGGTTGTTCGGCGCGCCTCCCAAGGAAGCGACGAGAGCGTACTCGCCGCCGTGCTCGACCCGCATCAGCGGGAACTTGCGGATCTTCCCGCTCGTTCGCCCTCGGGTCGTAATGATGACCACGGGGAGGCCGGTATCCCGGAGCGTGTTGGCACGCTCGCCGTTGCTCGCCTCGTACTCTTCAACTTGTTCGCGCACCCAGTCCAACGGGCTCGGCTCGTACTCACCTTGTAGTGGCATTCATGCTCCTCATGCGATTTCGATTCGAACGTGGCTCTTTATCGTTTACGCCTGCGGATCTTGGCACGCCCAGGGACCTGGGGCCAGATATCAGGCCGGCGCGAGTTCGGGCTGCGGGTCGCGGTTCGCTAGCCGCGTCGCAAGAGCATCGAGGATGGCCGGCGCGACCGCTAGGCGTGCTCTGTGTCCGCGCGCCTCTGTAGCGCGAGAGCCGCGACGAGAGTCGCGCGCCGTCATGTGGTGCCGCTAGGTTGAAGAGCATGTCGATGCCCGCCCTCGCCGGACCGGACGCTCTGCTCGGCCATCACCCGCTGGGTGTCTCGACCGGCTACATGAGCGGGTCGCGGGGCGACTGGCCGCAGCAGGTTGCGCAAGCCTGGGATGCCTCGCCATTTGCTGTCGAGCTATCAGCCCTATCGGAGGGGGAGCTCGCCGGGCTCACCCGCTATCTCGAGAGCAATCCGCGGCTTCCCTTCCGCTATCTGAGCATTCACGGCCCTTCCAAGGGGCGCACGATGCCGGAGACAACACTCGTGCGGGCGCTCGCCAGGCTTGCCGAGCGTGCACACGTGATCGTGATGCATCCAGACACGATGTTTGACCCCGAGCCATACCGCATATTGGGTCGCAAGCTCGTGCTCGAGAACATGGACGCTCGGAAGGAGAGTGGCCGCACCGCAGACGAACTGGCGCCATGGTTCGTCGCGCTCCCTGAGGCGGGTTTCTGCTTCGACATTGCCCATGCCTGGTCGTTGGACACGACGATGGCCGTGGGCGGCGAGCTGCTGGACGCGTTTCGGACGCGGCTGCGTCACGTTCACCTGAGCTCGATGGATGAGGCGCTGCATCACATTCCTCTCAGCGAGGGCGACGAAGAGCTGTTCGTTCCCTTGCTGCATCGCTGTCTTGACGTTCCCTGGATCCTCGAGGCGCCGCCGCGGCAAGACTGAGACACGCCTGGGCATGATGACGCCCCTCCAGCAGCTTGCGCAGTACGCCGGAGTAGACTTCCCGAACCTGTTCGCCGCTCGCGACTTCACGGCGGCCAGGCTGGCCGAGCGCAGCTCGCGCCTGCGGGAGCTCGAGCACGATGAGGACGTGGCGATCGTGCTGATGGGGTCGTGGGGCCGGTCGGAGGTCACGAGCGGAAGTGACGACGATTACATGGTGCTCGTGAGCGGGGACGAGCGCGACGACGTGCGACCCGCGAAAGCGGAAATCGAGACGATTCTCGATCGCGCTCCAGGGAAGCAAGGCATCTTCGGCGAGCCTGTTTGGAGTCGTGAGCTCATCGAGAAGATCGGGCTGGACCAAGACTCAAATGCCAACCTCAGCCGCCGCATGCTGTTCTTGCTGGAGTCGATAGACGCGACCAACCCGGACGTGGCGGAGACGACGCGCGATCGCCTCTTGGACCGTTACCTCGACGAGTCGGTGAAGCACGATCGGCCACCGAGATTCCTACTCAACGATGTGATCCGCTACTGGCGGACGATGTGCGTGGATTTCGCGGGCAAGGAGTACGAAGGACCAGAGAAGTGGGGGCTGCGCAACGTCAAGCTTCGAACTGCCCGCAAGGTCCTCTTCGCCGGCGGGCTTCTGCCCGTCTTCGAATGCGCTCGGTTCGCTGCAGAGGAGATGCCCGGCTATCTGCGCGAGGAATTGCGAACGCCGCCGGTGGATCGAATCGCCCAGGCATTCCTAAGACACGGCATTGTCGATCCCGGAGCTCGCGCGCTCGGAGCCTACGACGACTTCCTCGGCCTACTGGACGACGAGACGAAGCGCACCGAGCTCGAGACGCTCACGCGAGCCCAGGCCGGCAACTCGGCGGTGTTCGCCGAAGCTACGCGTCTCGGCAAGGAGCTCGAGCACGGACTGCTCGCCCTGCTCTTCGAGACCGACGCCCTCAGCAAGCTCGTGCGCGAAGTCGGGATCTTCTGAACCCGGCGATCCTCTCGGGTCGTACTGCTGAGTAAGAGGCGACCGCCTACTCGTCGAAATGGATCTTGAAGCCCTCAGCAACCGCTGTGAGCCCCATGCTTCTGTAGAACGCGTGCGCCGCCGCGCGATGCTTGCCGGACAGGAGTTGGACCTTGAAGCAGCCCTCTGCGCGGCCTCCTCGTAAAGCCGTAGAAGGACGGCGAGATCTGACTGCGTCGCGCGGCGGACGAGAATCTCCGCCGTTTCGGTCTGCGTGGATGCGCCCCCGGAAACGGTGATCCGGCCTGAAGGCACGGCGATGGTCTCCATCGTCTCTGTCATACCTTGCGTGTACTGGCGGGCCGTGACCGCCGCCGCGATCGCGTCGCGCTGATCCTGGTTCGTACGCTTGGGTACGTCGCTGAGGGCGAGGGCGGCGAGGCCACGTCGGCTCCACGTCGATCGCGGTGTGGACCCTCGCTCGCCGAACCAGCGGGTGATCAGGCCCCCGCAGCACGCGCCTCGATCCGCCGGCTGCCCCGCCGGTACAGCAGCGCCAGCGCCGCGGCCAGCAGCGCGGTCGCGCCCGCGTAGCCGATCTCCGCGCGCAGGAGCTGTTCGCTCACCGCCGGCGTCAGCATCCACACCACGAACACCACCGCGGCGAGCAGCCAGCACGCGGCGGCCGCCCGCGCGCGGTCGCGCGCCAGCGCCGCCTGGTTGAGAGCCCCCGAGGTCAGGTGCAGGCCCATGCCCACGCCGATCAGGGCCAGGCCGAAGCGGTTGTAGTTGTAGTCCTGTCCGAAGAACACGTGGCGCAGCGCGAACGGGCCGATCACCAGCAGCCCCAGCGCGACGGCCAGCGCGAACGCGGCGATCGCGCGCACGGTCACGCGGATCGCGTGCGCGAAGGCTGCGTGCCCGGCCGTCGTCTCCAGGCCCGTCAGGTGGGGCAGCAGCGAGGTCTGGATCGCTTGGAAGAGCTGCAGCGGGGCGCGCGCGATCAGCAGCACGTTGAACACGATCCCCGCCAGCACCACGTTGCGCGCGGTCGCATCCACGGTCAGCACCGCCGCGTTCAAGAGCGTCTGCTCGGCGAGCATGATCCCCGATACCCACACCGCGAAGCCGCCCCCGCGGCGCAGCGAGAGCTCGTCGTGGGCAGCCGTCTCCTGCACGCCCTCCGTCCCGGGCCCCGCGAGCGCCGCGTCCGCCTCGTCGACCGTGATCGCTCCCCCCGCCGAGCCGCCTGCGGGGCCGGCGAGCGCGGCGTCCAGCGCGCCGCCGGACGCCTCCAGCGCGTCGCTCGAGGTCTCCGGCACGCCCTCCGTGCCCTCCTGCGCCTGGCGCGCGCGATCGCTCCGGCGCCGCGCGAACGCCGCCGGCACTACGACCAGCGACACGAGCGGCGCGGCCGCGATGCCCAGCGCGACCACCGTCTGGCCGCTGGCCACACCCAGCGCCACCGCGATCGCAAAGCAGATGCGTGAAGTCGACTCCATCAGCACGAGCCCGCCGAACAGGCCGAAGAGCTGGTTTCCGGCCAGCCAGCCGCGCGCGAAGTAGCTGGCGGCGTAGGCCATCGTGCCCACCACAAGCACGTCGTACAGCGCCGCCTGGTGTTCGAACACGTCGTTCACGAGCTCTTCGTGAAGCGCCAGTGCGATCACCAGGAACGTGAGCGCGAAGCTCGCCTGGATCAGCATCGGCACGCGCAGCGTGTGTGCCGCCTGCCCGCGCGCCCGCCGTTGCGCGATCGTGCGCGAGAGCAGCTGTTCGATCGGGCGGTAGATCACCGAGATGATCACGAACATCACCGACCACAACAGGTCGAGCAGCTTGGCCGATTCTTCGCCCAGCACGTGGCTGGCAATCGAGAAGTACGCGAACGTCAGCAGGCCCGTCGAGGCGATCCCGAGCGACAGGATGCGCGCCCCGGAGCCGTAGGAGCGGGCGCCGCCCGCGCCGCCCGCGCTGCTGTGTGCCTCGGGTTGCGCCCCGCTCTGGGGTGGGCCCGTGTCGGGCGGGTGGGCGCTGGATGCCCTAGACGCGGACAAGCAACATCGTCCAGGGGAACGGCGAGCGGACCTCCGCCACCTCGCCGTGGCGCGAGAGCAGCTCCACGAACGAGCGCCGGGACCAGTGGTTGAGGTGACCGGGGGTGTTGCCCAGCGCCGTCCAGTAGGCCCCGCGCGCGATGTTCAGCATTCGCCACAGCGGCTCGCGGGGGACCGACACGAGCAGGTGGCGCCCGGCGCAGCGCGCCATCTCGCTGAGCGTGTGCTCGGGATCGGGCACGTGCTCGAGCACCTCGATCGCGCACGCCAGCTCGAACTCCCCGTCCGCGAACGGCAGGTCCGCCGCGTGCATCACGCGATATTCGAGGTTGGGCGCCTGGTGGCGCGCCCAGCCCGCCTGGATCGACTCCTCCTCCAGATCGATGCCCACCACCCGGGTCGCGCCAGCCGGGTTGTCCTCGCCCAGGCGCTGCGCCCAGCGGTGTACGAGCACGCCCTCGCCGCAGCCCACGTCCAGCAGCGAGCTCGGTGCAGCCGCCGCGAACAGCTCGTCCAGGTCGCGCTCGAAGCCCGCCATCAGGCGGCGCACCACGGGGTTGGTCGAGCCATACTTGTCGTAGGTGTTGCCGGTTACGATCCCGTCCTCGGAGACGGTCACGCCGCTCACAGCGGCACCGCCTCTCCCGGCCGCGGCGTCTGCGACCCGGCGGCGGCAGGCTCGGCCCCAGCGTCCGCCTGCGCTTCCGGTGCCGGCACGCTCGCGGTCCGCGTGGACGATCGCTCGCCCGGTTCGTAGTGCGAGGGCGCGACGCCGAGCTCCAGCTCGATGCGCCGCACCCGCTCGAAGGTACGCTGGGTCATCACCCGCTGTGCGGCGAGCAGGTCGCCGATCACACCCAGCGCCCACAGCACGACCGCCGCGATGAACAGCACCGCGCCCAGGATCAGCGACTGCACGTGCCCCTTGCCGTTGCCGTTGGCGTAGGCGACCGCGAAGCGGATCCACACGGCGATGGCGGCGAGCCCGATCACGAGCGACAGGCTCCAGAACACGCGCAGCGGCTCGTACTGGGCGTAGATGCGGAAGATCGAGACGGCGTTGCGACGCACGTACGCCCCCATCGACGGGAACAGGCGCGACTCGCGGGTCTTCGGATTGGTGCGGATCGGGACGTGATCGATCGCCACCAGCAGCTTGCCCGCCTGGATGATCGTCTCGAGCGTGTACGTGAACTTCGAGACGACCATCATCTGGATGGCGGCCTCGCGGTTGTACGCGCGGAACCCGGAGGTCGTGTCGGGCACCGTCGTGGAGGACGCCTGGCGCACGACCCAGGAGCCGAGCCGCTGGAGCGTCTTCTTGAGGGGCGAGAAGTGCTCGATGTCGCCCACCTCGCGGTCGCCCACGACCATGTCGGCGCGCCCCTCGATGATCGGGCGCACGAGCGCGGCGATGTCCGCGCCGTAGTACTGGTTGTCGGCGTCGGTGTTCACGATCACGTCCGCGCCCAGCTTCAGGGCGGTGTCGATGCCGGCCTGGAAGCCGGCGGCGAGGCCCTTGTTGTTGGTCAGGCGCACGAGGTGGTCGACGCCGTGCGCGCGGGCCACGGCGACGGTCTCGTCGGTCGAGCCGTCATCGATCACGAGCCACTGCACCTCGTCGAAGCCGGCCATCTCCCGCGGGAGGTCCGCGAGCGTCTGCGGAAGCTGCTCCGCCTCGTTGAAGCAGGGGATCTGGATGATGAGCTTCATGTCCGTCGATTGCCTAGACTTGGCTCCCGGCAGTATCCCAAAGCGCGGTCGCGGTCCTGGCGCCAAGCGCACCTACCGGCGCCGGGTGGGTGGGCGTCACTTCGACCAGGGTTCTATGGCCAAGGCTAGATGGAAAGCGCGATGCTCACCCGGCGCACGCCGGGCTCGATCCGGCTCGCGAGGCTGACCGCCGCGCCCCCCGGAACCTGGGCGCGCGCCGGCTTCGCCGTGATGTGCGTGGCGGCGCTGATCGGCTACCTCGCCTTTCCCACCTATCCCACCTACGACTCGTTCTACGCGCTGCTGTGGGGCCGCGACCTGCTGCACCTGCATCTGCCGGACTTCAGCGTCTACCGCGGGCCCACCGAGCATCCCCTGGCGATCGCCTTCGGCATGTTCTGCTCGATCTTCGGCCAGGGCGGCGCGCGCCTGATGGTGTTCGGCTCGATCGGCTCGTTCGTGGCGGCCGTCGCCGGCATGTACCGGCTCGGGCGCCTGTGCTTCGGGCCGCTCGTGGGCCTGATCGCCGCGCTGCTGCTGCTCAGCCGCTTCTTCATCGAGAACCTCGCCGCAGAGGGCTATCTGGACATCTCCTATGTGGCGCTGGTGGTGTGGGCGGTGGTACTCGAGCTCGAACGCCCGCGCCGCGGCTGGCCCGTGTTCCTGGCGCTCGCCGCCGCCGGGCTGCTGCGCCCGGACGCGTGGGTGCTGAGCGGCGCGTACTGGCTGTGGTGCTCGTGGCGCGCGGACAACGCCACCCGCGTCAGGTACCTGGCGCTGGCGGCCATCGCCCCGATCGTGTGGATCGCCGTGGACGCGATCGTGACCGGCAATCCGCTGTACTCGCTCACCGCCACCTCGGGGCTCGCCGCCGAACTCGAACGCACGCAGGGCTTCGGCAGCGTGGTCGGCTCGGTGTGGAGCTACGGAGTGCGCATCGACCACCTGCCCGTGGTACTCGGCGGTGTGCTGGGCATCCCGATCGCCGTATGGATGACGCCGCGGCGGGCGCTCGTGCCGCTGGCGGCCTTCGCGCTGCTGCTCGGCGTGTACGTGGCGGAGGGCGCCGTTGGCGCCTCGGTGGTGGATCGCTACCTGTTGGGCGCCGCCACCGCGCTGTTGCCGTTCTGCGCTGTCACCGTCGGCGGCTGGGCGATGCTCGAGCCCGGCTCCTGGGTGCGACGGGCCTGGATCGTCGCGGCCGTGGTGCTCGTCGCCTACGGTGCGCTGTCCGCCGCCAACTCGATCAGCCTCTCGGGGCTGCGCACGACGCTGGCAGAGCACGAGGACTTCCACAAGGAACTGGCGGTCGCGCTGCACAGCGCGCGGGTGCAGGCCGAGCTGCGGCGCTGTCCGCTGGTGTCGCTGCCGGACAACAAGCTGATACCCGACGCGCGATGGATCCTCGACACCGTCGGGCAGCACGACATCGTCGCCCGCAGCCAGGCGCGCGCCGACGCCGAACACGGCGATCCGGCGCTCGCGCAGCGCATCCAGGCCGGCAGCGTGGCCGTGTACCCGCTTGGCAGCGCCATCTTCGTCGACGCCATCGTGGACCCTGGCGATGACCCCCGCGACCAGGTTCCGCTCACGGGCTTCCGGCGCATCTACACCAGTCGCTTCTACGCCGTGTATGGCAACTGCTGAGGGATCCCAGCTCGGCGGGTCCGTCAGCGCCGGGCCCGCCGGGGCGGGCGGCCGCAGAAAGGGGCCGCGCACGGTGCAGGGGGGCGTGCGCGAGCGGCGCTGGGCGTGGGCGGGGCTGGCGGTCGTGCTGGGCGGAGGGCTCGCGCTGCGGCTGTGGGGCGTGCGTCAGGGGCTGCCCTACGCGTACAACGCCGACGAGGCCGACCACTTCGTGCCGCACGCGATCAAGATGTTCGAAACGGGCACGCTCAACCCCCGTTACTTCGCCAATCCGCCCGCCTTCACGTACGTGCTGCACTTCCTGTTCGCGATCGCCTACGGTGGCGCGAGCGGTGCGGAGCGCGCCTTCGCGCTACACCCGGCGAGCGTCTACACGCTCGCCCGCGTGGCCGCCGCGGCGCTGGGGACGATCGCGCTGTGGCTGCTCTACCTCGTGGGCGCACGGCTGTTCAACCGCGCCGTCGGGCTGCTCGCGGCGGCCATCGAGGCGGTTGCCTTCCTGCCCGTCTTCTACGCGCACCTCGCGCTCAACGACGCCCCCACGCTCGCCCCGGCCACGCTGTCGCTGCTCGGCACCGCGGGGGTGCTCCGGAAAGGACGGCCCCGCGACTACCTGCTGGCGGGCGTGGGCGTGGGGCTCGCCGCCGCCACCAAGTACACCGCCGGGATCATGCTCGTGCCGCTGCTGGCGGCCGTCGTCCTGCGCGGGCTCGACGCCGGCAAGCGCCGAGCGCTGGGCGGGCTGGCGCTCGCGGGCGTGTGCGCGCTCGCCGCGTTCCTGATCGCCAATCCCTACGCGCTGCTCGACTACAGCAGCTTCCACTCCGAACTGGTTCACCAGTCGACGCTCTCGGCCGAAGCCCAGGGCAAGCTGGGGGCCCCCAAAGACGGCGGGTTGATCTACTACCTGTGGTCGTGCACTTGGGGGCTTGGCTGGGCGCCGGCGCTGGCCGCGCTCGCGGGCGCGGTGGTCGTGTGGCGTCACGAGCGGCGTGCCGGCTGGCTGCTCGTGCCCGCGGCGGTGCTGTTCCTCGCGTTCATGGGCACCGAGGGCCGCTACTTCGGCCGCTGGCTGCTGCCGATCTTCCCGATCGCCTGCCTGCTGGCCGCGTACTTCATCGTGTGGCTCGCGGCCGCCACCGGGCGGGTGCTCGGCCCGCGGGCCGCGCGCCGCACGGGCAGCGCCAGGGATCGCGGACCGGCGGCGGGGATCGGCTCGGCCGCCCTACGCATCGGGCTCCCGGCTGCGCTCGTCGCCGCGGTGCTCGCCCAGGGTCTGCTCTACAGCGTCCACTCCGGCATCGTGCTCTCGCGCGCGGACACGCGCAACCTGACGCGGGCGTGGATGGTCGCGCACATACCGGCGGGCGCCAAGATCGTCGCCGAGCCGGTCGAGCCCGAGGAATGGGCGCGCGAAGTCAGGGACGGCAGCTCGACCCGCACCAACCGCTATCGCTGGCGGCTGTATCCGGCGCTCTATGAGCGGATCACCCCGAGCGGGGCGATCGCGCCGGCGTACATCCGCGAGGTCGGCATCGAGGACTACGAGACGACGCTGTATCCGACGCTCATCGACTTCTACGAGCGCGAGGGCTACTGCTGGGTGGTCGCTGGCTCGACCGAGTCGGGCAGGGCGTTCGCCGATCCGCATGCGGTGGAGCACGCGGTGGCCTACTACCGCGCGCTGGGCGAACGAGGCGAAGTCGTCTACCGCGCCTCCCCGTACGCGAGCGCCCAGGGTGGGCGCGAAGCGGTGCCGTTCAACTTCGACTGGAGCTTCGACTACTACCCGCTGGCGTACAGCCGGCCGGGGCCCACGATGACGATCTACCGCCTCCATGGCGGGCGCTGCGCGAGCGGCTAGGAAACTCGTCCCAAGTTCGCGCCACCAGCCGAATCGCGCGCGTACGCGGGTTATGCTGGACTGGCCATGCCGAGCTGCACCGCGACCGACAAGCTGCACCTTGCCCGTGCGATCGAGCTCGCGCGCAACGGCGCCAGCAACGTCAAGCCGAATCCCGTGGTCGGCGCGGTGGTCGCGCGCGACGGCGAGATCCTGGGGGAGGGGTGGCATCAGGAGTACGGCGCCGCGCACGCGGAGGTCAACGCGATCGAGGCCTGCGGCCTGGCCGACCTGGGTGGGGCAACGCTGTACGTCTCGCTCGAGCCGTGCTGCCACGAGGGCAAGACGCCACCGTGCACGGACGCGATCCTGCAGGCGGGGATCCGACGCGTGGTCGTCGCATCGGATGACCCCACCGAGAAGGCCGCCGGTCGCGGCCTGGGGATCCTGCGCGACGAGGGCATCGAAGTGGTGCTCGCGGACGGCGAGCTCGCGGCGAGCGCGCGGCTGCTCAACCAGGCCTTCCGCAAGCACGCCCGTGTGGGGCGCCCGTGGGTGCTGTTCAAGTCGGCGATGACGCTCGACGGGAAGGTCGCCACGCGCACGGGCGACTCGCAGTGGATCAGCGGCGATCAGAGCCGCGACCTCGCCCACCGCTGGCGGGCGTCCGTGGACGCGGTGGTCGTGGGCATCGGCACCGCTCTCGCCGACGATCCGCAGCTCACCGCCAGGCCCGACGGCCTGGCCGCCGAGCCCTGCGTCCAGCCGCGGCGCGTGGTGTTCGACTCGCTCGCCCGCCTGCCACCCGGCTCGCAGCTGGTCGCCGCCGCCGGCGAGGTGCCGCTGACGCTCGTCGTCTCGCGTGCGGCCGCGCGGGCCGACACCGACGCACTGGAAGCGGCCGGCGTGCAGGTGCTGGTCGCCACCGGCGAAAACGAGCCGGCGCGGGTGCGCTCGGCGCTCGACCAGCTCGGCTCGGCCGGGGTGGCCTCGGTGCTGCTCGAGGGCGGCCCCCATCTGGCCGGCGCGTTCCTCGACGCCGGGGAGATCGACGAACTGCGCCTGTTCCTGGCGCCGCTGCTGCTCGGCGGGAGCGCGGCGCGCGACCCGCTCGAGGGCGAAGGCGTCGAGCGCATCTCCGAGGCGCTGCGCGCGCTCAGCTTCGACTGTCGATCCGTCGGCGGCGACCTGCTGATATCGGCCCGCCTGCGCGAGTGGTGACCGGTGGGCACGCAGGGCGGCGCAGGGCGTTGTCCTCGGTCGCTCGTGTGCTGGCCGGTTCGGGGATGCGAGCGCGAAGCGCGAGTGTCTCCCGGTCCGGCACACTTCGCTCCCTGCGTCCTGGGTGGGCGGGACCCAATTCACCTGCGTGCCCACCGGCCGCTGGTACTGGACGCGCCGATCGAGCGGACGAGGTGACGCGATGTTCACTGGGCTGATCGGGGACCTCGGCAGCGTTGTCGCCGTCGAGCAGGAGGGTGACGGCGCCACGCTGCGGATCGCTAGCACCCTGGCGGACGAGATGCGAACAGGCGACTCGATATCCGTCAACGGCGTGTGCCTGACCGCGACCGCCGTCAGCGAGCGCGGGTTTTGCGCGCAGGCGATACACGAGACGCTCGAGCGCTCGTCGCTCGGCCGGCTGCACGCCGGCTCGCGCGTGAACCTCGAGCTTGCGCTACGGGCCGAGGATCGCCTCGGCGGGCACGTCGTCCAGGGTCACGTCGATGCGACCGGCACCGTCAGCGCGGTGCGCGAGGAGGGCTTCTCGCGCGTGCTCACGATCGAGCTCGAGCCGCGGCTCGCGCGCTATCTGGTGGAGAAGGGATCGGTGGCCCTCGACGGCGTCAGCCTGACCGTCAGCGCGCTCGACGAGCGCGGCTTCTCGGTCTCGCTGATCCCCGAGACGCTGCAACGGACCAACCTCGGGGAGGTGAGCGAGGGTGCGATCGTCAACATCGAGGTCGACATACTCGCCAAGCACGTAGAGCGACTGATGGAGGCGGCACGAGTATGAGCCAAACATCCACCGCAACTCCCTTCGCCACGATCGAGCAGGCGATCGAGGACATCCGCCAGGGCAAGATGGTCGTGGTGTGCGACGACGAGGACCGCGAGAACGAGGGCGACCTCACGCTCGCTGCCCAGTTCGCCACCCCGGAGGCGATCAACTTCATGGCGAAGGAGGGTCGCGGGCTGATCTGCCTGTCGCTCACCTCCGAGCGCTGCGACGAGCTGGGCCTGGACCTGATGGCGGCCAAGAACGAGTCGCCGTTCGAAACGCCGTTCACCGTCTCGATCGAGGCCCGCGACGGCGTCACCACCGGCATCTCCGCGCACGATCGCGCGCGCACCATCCAGGTGGCCATCGATCCGGGGAGCCGCCCCGTCGACCTCGTGCAGCCCGGCCACGTGTTCCCGCTCAAGAGCCGCTCGGGTGGTGTGCTCGAGCGGGCCGGGCAGACGGAGGCGGCGGTCGATCTCGCGCGCCTGGCCGGCCTGAACCCCGCGGGCGTGATCTGCGAGGTGATGAACGACGACGGCACGATGGCGCGCGTGCCCGAACTGGCCGGCTACTGCGCGCGCCACGAGCTGAGCATGATCACGGTCGCCGATCTGATCGCCTACCGCCGCCGTCACGACCGGCTGGTCGAGCGTGTGGTGGCCACCCGGCTGCCGACCACCTTCGGGGACTTCGAGGCCGTTGGCTATCGCTCGCTGATCGACGACAAGCACCACGTCGCGCTCGTCAAGGGCGACGTGCGCGACCAGCCCGACGTGCTCGTGCGCGTCCACTCCGAGTGCCTCACGGGCGACGTCTTCCACTCGCTTCGCTGCGACTGCGGCGAGCAGCTCGAATCGGCGCTGGCGATGATCGAGCGTGAGGGCCAGGGTGTGCTGCTGTACCTCTCTCAGGAGGGTCGCGGCATCGGGCTGCTGAACAAGCTGCGCGCCTATCGCCTGCAGGAGGACGGCCTCGACACGGTCGAGGCGAACGAGCGCCTCGGGCTCCCGGCGGATCTGCGCGACTACGGCATCGGCGCCCAGATCCTCGTCGACCTGGGTCTCGGCTCGATCCGCATCCTCACCAACAACCCGAAGAAGATCAGGGGCCTCGAGGGCTACGGCCTGTCGGTCAGCGCGCAGATCCCCATCGAGCACGCCCCCAACAAGCACAACGAGGCCTACCTGCGCACCAAGGCGGAGCGCATGGGGCACACCCTGCACCACCAGGGCCTGAACCTCGACGAGGAGCTGCTGCACGGAGAGCGCCGCAGAGGAGAGCGAAGAAAGTGATGAAGGAGGAGGGGGGACGGGTGAGCGCGATCCGCACGGCCGTGAGCGCGCTGAGGCGCGCACGCTGTGAGGGTGGCGAGCAGTGAGGTTCGCCATCGTCGTAGCGCGCTTCTACGAGGACCTCGCCGAGCGGCTCGTCGCCGGCGCGCAGGCGGCGTTCGCCGAGCAGGGCCACACCGAGATCGCGCTCTTCGACGTGCCCGGAGCCTTCGAGCTGCCGCTGGCCGCTCGCTACGCGGCTCACGACGGGCGCTTCGCCGGCGTGGCGTGTCTCGGCGCGGTCATCCGCGGCGAGACCGACCACTACGACTTCGTGTGCTCGCAGGCGGCCGCCGGGGTCATGCGCGTACAGCTCGACACCGGCGTGCCGTGTGCCTTTGGGGTGCTCACGTGCGCCACCATGGCGCAGGCGCTGGCGCGCGCCGGCGGGGACAAGCGCGACCAGGGGCGCCACGCGGCGGAGGCGGTGCTGAGCATGGCGGCGCTACGGGCGCGGCTCGCCAGCGGCTAGACTGCCGCGCATGGCAAAGGTGTGTCATAGCTGTGGCAAGGGTCCGGCGTTCGGCCAGAGCCGCAGCCACTCGATGGTCGCCACCAAGCGACGCTTCGATCCGAACCTGCAGAAGGTGCGGATCCTCGTGGGCAAGGCGCCCAGGCGCGTGTACGTCTGTACCCGGTGTCTGAAAGCCGGCAAGGTCACCAAGGCCCTGTAGGCGCTCTGAGCGGCGCCAGGCGGCGTCCTCGGTCGCTCGCGTGAGTGGCGCCATGGGTGTCCTGACGGGGCAGAGTGCCCGTCGAAGCTGATAGACCTGTCGCCGTGACCGACACCAATCTGGTTCGCTTTCGCGTCGCGGTCGCGGGCGCGCTGGCTCATCTGGAATCGCGTCGCCAGGAGGTCAACGACCTCAACGTTTTCCCCGTCGCCGACGGTGACACGGGGGACAACATGGCGCTCACGCTGCGCGCGGTGCTGGCCGAGCTGGATCGCCTGCAGGGCTCCGACGAGCACCGCACGATCGATGAGATCGGGCGCGAGGAGATCGTCCAGTCGGTTGCACGCGCCGCCCTGCTCGGCGCGCGCGGCAACTCCGGCGTGATCCTCTCCCAGTTGATCCGGGGCGCGGCCGAGGAGCTCGTGTCGAGGCCCGGCCAGTTGATCGACGCGACGCTGGTGGGAGCGGCGCTCGCCAACGCTGCCGATCGCGCCTACTCGTCGGTGCGCGATCCCGCCGAGGGCACGATCCTGACGGTGGCGCGCGAGATGGCGCACAAGGTGGTCGCCGACCTCGCGCACGGGCCGGAGAGCCCCCCCCTCGGCCCGGCCACCGAGCCGCGCGAGCAGGATCTGACGATCGCCGCGGCGCTCGAACGCGCGGTCGAGGCCGGCCAGGACTCGGTCAAGCGCAGCCCCGAGCTGCTGGCGGCGCTGCGCGAGGCGGGCGTGGTCGACGCCGGGGGCTACGGGCTGACGATCATCTTCGCCGGCGTGGTCGCGGCGCTCCGTGGCGAGGAGCCGCCGCCTTTGGACCACTACGCGCCGGCGCGCATCACCCACCCGGAGCACAGCTCGGGTACCTACCGCTTCTGCACGAACTTCGCGGTCACCGGCAGCGGCCTGCGCCCGACGCGGTTCGTCGCCGCTCTCGAAGGGCTGGGGGACTCGGTGCTCGTGGTCGGCGATGCGAGCACGCTCAAGGTCCACCTGCACACCGATCAGCCGGCGCTCGCCACAGACGTGTTCGCCGACGCCGGCGAGGTCTCGCACCTGGATGTCGCGGACATGCACGCGCAGATGGCCGAGCTCGAGGGCCGCATGTCCGGCCAGGCGCCATCGGCGAGCGACGCCCGCGAGCCACGCGCGCACGCGGGCGGCCAGGGGCGCTGTACGGCGGTGGCGGTGGTCAGCGGCGAAGGTCTTCGCGCCCTGTTTCACGAGCTAGGCGTGCGCACCGTCGACGGCGGCCCCACATTGAACCCCTCCACCTACGACCTGCTGGCGGGCATCCACGATGCGCCCACCGAGGAGGTCGTGCTGCTCGCCAACAGCGCGAACGTGTTCATGGCCGCCGAGCACGCCGCGCGCCTGTCGGACAAGGACGTGCACGTCGCGCCCACGACCAGCCAGCAGGCGGGGCTCGCCGCGGCCGTCGCGTTCGCTCCCGAACGCTCCGTCGAGGAGAACGCGCAGGCGATGAGCCAGGCGATCTCACGCCTTCGCACCGGCGCCGTAGCGCCCGCTGCGCGCGATGACGCCCACGGGCGCTTCAAGCGTGGCGAGGCGGTCGGGTTCGTGCAGGACGAGGTGCACGCCTGGGGCGAGCCGCGCGAGACGCTCGAGGCCGTCCTGCACGCGCTCGCCAGCCCCGCGAACGGCCACGGCCTGCCGGAGCTGATCAGCGTCCTCGGCGGCGAAGGCGCGCCGCTGGCGCTCGAGGAGGTGGAGGGCATGGTCAACGGCGGCGTCGAGCTGGAGCTGCGACACGGCGGCCAGTCCGCGTACTGGTGGCTGCTCGCGGCCGAGTAGCCACCAGGCTCGGGCTCCTTACGACCGCCCCTGCGATCATCATGCGCAGCGCATGTCCCCGGCGACCAAGCTGCATACGCCGGAGGAGCCGCCCCTCGTGGGCGCGTCCTCGCCCGCCGACTCCCCTCTGCGGGCATTCGCATCCGCACGCCCGCTCAGCCGTGCGGAGCTGATCGAAGCGCCCGTGCGCTGGCCGCGCCCGTCGCGGCTGGACGCCGAGCTCGAGCTTCCCGCCAGGCGCATGGCGGCCGGCATGCAGGCGCTGGGCCTGCGGACCGTGGGTGAGCTGCTCGAGCACCTCCCGAGCGACCGCCGCGAGGCGCGGACGCTCGCGGCGCTGCGGCCCGGCGAGCAGGCCACGGTCGCGGTCGAGGTTCGCACGATCAGCGCGCGGCCCGTCCGCCGTCGGGGCATGCGTGCGCTCGTGGAGGCTACGGTGTTCGACGCCACCGCAACGATGCGCGCGACGTTCTTCAACCAGCCCTGGCTGGCCGAGCGTTACTCGCCGGGCACGCGGCTGCTGCTGCACGGCAAGGCGGACGCCCGGGGCGGCCTGCGGGTCTCCCATCACGCTCTCGACAGCGACGGCGCCGCCCGTCCCGCCGCGGGCGAAGGCGGCGCCGAGACCGACGCCGTCGCGCACTACCCGGCCGCCGACGGTGTCACCTCGACGCAGATCCTCACGCTCGTGCACAGCGCCCGGCACGCGCTCGGCGACGTCGTGGAGGCGCTCCCCGCCGGGATCCGCGTCGCCGAGCGGCTGCCCGACCGCGCCACTGCGCTGGCGGCCATGCACTTCCCGCGCCTGCCTGACGATCTCGAGCGCGGACGCCGGCGGCTGGCCTTCGAGGAGCTGCTGCTGACCCAGCTCGTGTTCCTGCGTCGCCGCGCCGCACGCCGCGCACGCACGGGCGCGATCGTGCTCGACGACGGCGAGGCGCTCGGCGGGCACTGGCTCGAGCACGGGCTGGCATTCGAGCTGACCGCCGATCAGCGCCGCGCGATCGTCGAGATCGCCGGCGATCTCGCCCGTCGCGCGCCCATGCAGCGACTGCTGATGGGGGAGGTGGGGAGCGGCAAGACGGTGGTCGCCCTGTACGCGATGCTCCAAGCCGTCGGGCACGGCTGCCAGGCGGCGCTGATGGCACCCACGGAGACCCTCGCCGAACAGCACTTCGCCACCATCCAGGGCCTGCTGGGCAGCGGGGTGGGTGGGGTTCTCATCAGTACCGCGCTGCTCACCGGCTCGACCTCCTCGCGCCGGCGCGAGGACACCCTCGGCAAGCTCGCCAGCGGACAGCTCTCGCTGATCGTCGGCACGCACGCCCTGATCGAGCCGGACGTCAACTTCAGGCGGCTGGCGGTGGCCGTCATCGACGAGCAGCATCGCTTCGGGGTTCGCCAGCGCGCGGCTCTGGAAGGAGCCGGGTCCGCCCGCCCCGGCGCCGCGCCGTCGACCGGTGCGCACGCTCACGCGTTGCGCGAGCCACCCGCCGGGACCGCGCCGGCCCCGCACACGCTGCACATGACCGCCACGCCGATCCCCCGCACGCTCGCGCTCGCGCGCTACGGAGACCTCGACACGAGCACGCTGCGCGAGCTCCCCCGCGGCCGCCAGGCGATCGACACGCGCCTGGTGCGCGGCGAGCAGGAGCGGGCACAGGCCTACGAGCAGGTGCGCGCCGAGCTCGCCGCCGGTCGCCAGGCCTACGTCGTCTGTCCGCTGATCGACGAGGCCGAGGAGGAGGGCGTCCCCGCGGGCGCCGGCGGGCCAGGAGCTCCGAGCGGCCAAGCCGGCGCAGCTTCGGCCGGCGGCGGGCTGCGCGCCGCGAGCGCCGAGCTTCGGCGCCTCGCGCAAGGGGAGCTCGCCGGCCACCGGCTCGCGCTCCTGCACGGCGGCATGCGCTCGCGCGAGAAGCAGGCGGCGATGGCGCAGTTCGCCTCCGGTCAGGCCGACGTGCTCGTGTCCACGACCGTGATCGAGGTCGGCATCGACGTTCCCAACGCGACCGTCATGCTGATCGAGAACGCCGAGCGCTTCGGGATCTCACAACTGCACCAGCTGCGCGGGCGGGTGGGCCGGGGCGAGCATCGCTCGCGCTGCTTTCTCGTCGGCTCCGACGATCAGGCGGGCTCCGCGAGGCTGCACGCGCTGGCACGCCACGGCGATGGCTTCCGCCTCGCGGAGATCGACCTGGCGATGCGCAAGGAGGGCGAGCTGGTGGGCACGCGCCAGTCGGGCCTCAGGCAGTTCGGGATCGCGTGCCTGCCCGAGGACGCACCCCTGCTCGAGCTCGCACGTACCCGCGCCAAGGCCATCGTCGCGCGGGACCCCGATCTGCGAGAACCCGAGCACGCGCTGCTGGCGGTGGCGCTCGCACGCGCGCTCGGCGAGGACGCGCTCGCGCCGATCCCCGCTTGACCGTGGGGGCGCGGCCGCGGCGCCGTTACCGTTGTGCGATGCGCGTGATCGCGGGAGAGCTCGGCGGCAGGCGCCTGAAGGCGCCGGGCGGCAGGGACACGCGGCCAACCTCCGACCGGGTCCGGGAGGCCGTGTTCGCGATGCTCGGCGACGTACACGCCGCATCCGTGCTCGATCTGTTCGCGGGCACGGGGGCACTGGGCATCGAGGCTCTCTCCAGGGGCGCTCGCTGCGCGGTGTTCGTCGAGCGCGACGCCGCCGCCGCGAGGGTCCTGAAGGGCAATCTGGCCTCGCTCGGCATCGCGGGCGAGGCGGTCGAGGTACGTCAGGTGGAGGCGCTGAAAGCCCTGCGCGAAGCAAACGCACGCCAGGAGACATACGATCTGGTCTTCATCGATCCCCCCTACGGGCGGGCGCGACCAACACCTGCGACGTCGGCGAGCTCGATCGCCGACGGGTGGGGCCCACGGCTGTCGGCGATCCTGCCGGCGCTTTTGAGCCCGGGCGCGCGCGTCGTAGTCGAGAGCGACCGCCGAGCCCCGATAGCGCTCGACTTCGCGATCGAGCGCTCCAGGCGCTACGGAGACACGTCCATCACAATCCACCGCCACCAATGACCGAAGCCCGCAAGTCGATAGCCGTGTGCCCTGGCTCCTACGACCCGATCACCAACGGTCATCTCGACGTGATCCGGCGGACGGCGAACCTGTACGAGGAAGTGGTGGTGGCGGTGGTCAACCGTTCGGTGCGCAAGAGCGGCGCGCTGTTCGGCATCGAGGAGCGGGTGGGTTTCGTCGAGCGTGCGCTGGCGGACCTGGACGGCGTGCGCGTCGAGGCGTTCTCCACGCTGGTCGTCGACTTCGCTCGCAGCGTCGGAGCGAAGGCGATCGTCAAGGGACTGCGGGCGATCTCCGACTTCGAGTACGAGCTGGAGATGAACCAGCTCAACCGCCGCCAGGATCCCGAGATCGAGTCCGTCTACCTGATGGCCTCTCCGCAGTACAGTTTTCTGTCATCGAGCGGCGTAAAGGAGCTTGCAACGTTCGGGGGCAGGATCGACGATCTCGTCCCCGACGAGGTGGCCCACCGCTTGCAGGAAGAGCTTCAACGCTGACGAAAGGTGACGAGCCGTAGGCGATAGATATGGATGTCCTGGTACTCATAGACAAGCTTGACGACCTGGTGCACAACGCCAAGACGATCCCGCTGAGCGATTCGGTGCGGGTCGACAAGGAGGAGATCTACGACATCCTCGACCAGATGCGCGCGACCATCCCCGAGGAGATCAAGCAGGCGCGCTGGATCGTCAAGGAGCGCCAGGAGATGCTCGCGGAGGCCAAGAAGGAGGCCGAGCGGATCATCAAGGAGGCGCGCGAGCGCCAGGAGCGGCTCGTGGGCGAGGAGGAGGTCACCAAGCAGGCAGAGCGGGCGGCCGAGGACATCGTCGAGGATGCCCGTGCGCGCGAGCGCGAGATCCGGCTCGGCGCGGAGGACTACGCGGACGAGATCCTGAACACGCTCGAGGTCAACCTGTCGAAGTTCATCGCGGCCGTGCAGCGCGGGCGTGAGCGCCTGCAAGGCAAGGATGAGCCGGCTGAAGTCAGCTAGGGAGAGCCGGCACACGCGCATCTCGAGCGCCAATGCGGGTAGGGGCAGTACGTGAACGCGCAGGCTGCCACCCGCGCGGCCAGGCACAAGCTGCGGGTCGCACGGGCGCTGATCGACACTGGCATGTTCGAGCCGCTGCGCCCGGACAGGACGGTGCACTCGCTCGCAGCGCTGCGTCGCTGGGGAGCGACGCCAGCCGGAGCCTACTCAGGCGCGGCTGCGCGCCACCCCAACCGCCTGGCGTTGATCGACGAGCGTGGCGCACTGACGTTCGGGCAGGTGCAGCGACGCACGAACGCGCTCGCGCACGAGCTGCGCGCGGCCGGGATCTCCGAAGGCGACGGCGTGGCGATCATGTGCCGCAACCATCGTGGCTTCGTCGACGCGACGGTCGCGGTCTCGAAGCTGGGCGCGGGGGCGCTGTATCTGAACACCGCATTCGCCGGTCCGCAGATCACCGACGTGCTCGCTCGCGAGGGCCCGGTCGCGGTCATCTACGACGAGGAGTTCAGCGCCCTGGTGAGCGACGGTGCAGCCGGCAGGCAGCGGTACGTCGCCTGGAAGGGGCCCACCGCGCCATCGGCGACTGCTTCGGCCAGCCCGGCCGAGCCCACACTCGAGGAGCTGATCGCTCGTGGCGATGACTCCAATCTCGAGCCGCCCGCGGGAAAAGGGCGCGTCGTGATCCTCACGTCGGGTACCACGGGCACGCCGAAGGGCGCCGCGCGTCCGCAGAGCGACTCGGTCGAGCCGGCGGCCGCTCTGTTCTCGAAGATCCCGCTGAAGGCACGCGAGACGACGATGATCGCCGCGCCGATGTTCCACTCGTGGGGGTTCGCGCACTTCCTGCTGAGCCTGCCACTGCTCTCCACGCTCGTGGTGCGCAGGAAGTTCGAACCGGAGGAGACGCTGAAGGCCATCGCCCAACACCGAGCCAGCGCCCTCGTTGTGGTGCCGGTGATGTTGCAGCGGATCCTCGAGCTGCCGCCGGAGACGATCGCGAGCTACGACGTGAGCTCCCTGAAGGTGATCGCCGTCAGCGGCTCAGCGCTGCCGGGCGAGCTCGCCACGCGCGTCATGGACACCTTCGGAGACGTCCTCTACAACCTCTACGGCTCGACCGAGGTCGCGTGGGCGACGATCGCGACCCCCAAGGATCTGCGCGCGGCGCCGGGAACCGCCGGGCGCCCGCCGCTCGGGACCGTCGTGAAGCTGCTCGACGAGCAGGGACGGGAGGTGCCACGGGGCGAGGTTGGCAGGATCTTCGTGGCCAACGAGTTTCAGTTCGAGGGCTACACCGATGGTGGCGGCAAGGAAATCGTGCGCGGGCTGATGCGCACCGGTGACGTCGGGCGCCTGGACGCCGAGGGACGGCTGTTCGTCGACGGGCGCGACGATGAAATGATCGTGAGCGGCGGCGAGAACGTGTTCCCACGCGAGGTCGAGGATCTGCTCGCCGACCACAGCGAGATCGAGGATGTGGCGGTCGTTGGCGTCGATGACAAGGAGTTCGGCCAGCGCCTGAAGGCGTTCGTGGTGCCACGCAACGGCACGAAGCTGACCGCCGAGGCGGTGCAGAGCTACGTCAAGGAGAACCTTGCCCGTTACAAGGTGCCGCGCGACGTCGTGTTCGTGAAGGAGCTGCCGCGCAACGCCACCGGAAAGGTGCTCAAGCGGGACCTGAAGTAGGGGCGCGGGGAGCGAGCCTGCGTCGTTGGCTCGCGGCCCTCGCCAGCGTGACGAAGGGGCCGCTAGCCTGGAGCGCATGGCGCCAGGGACGCACGACTTCGACCTCGCCAGCCTGCGCCTGAGCACGGGCGAGGGCCGGCGGCTTGAGCTGGTGACGCCGATCGAGTCGCTGCTGCTGGGCAGCGAGCGCTACGCCGCGCAACCGCGGCTCGTGCCCGTCGAGCTGAACGTCTCGCGGATGACCGGCGGCGGCTATGCGCTGCGCCTGCGCTTCTCCGCTGAGGTCACCGGGCCGTGCATGCGCTGTCTCACGCAAGCGAGTCCACGCGTGGAGGTCGAGGCGCGGGAGGTCGACCGCCCCGGCGCAGGAGAGGAGCTCGACAGTCCCTACGTGCACGAGGAGAAGCTCGACCTGGCCGGCTGGGCGCGGGACGCCTTCGCGCTGGCGCTGCCCGCGCAGATCCTCTGCCGCGAGGACTGCGCAGGGCTGTGCCCGGAGTGTGCCGTGGATCTCAACGAGGCCGGTCCGGAGCACCACCACGAGGTCGCCGGCGACCCGCGCTGGGAGAAGCTGCGCGAGCTGAAACTGGGGTAGGACCGGCTATCCCGCCCGCCCCTGGTAGCCTTCTGACGCTCATGGCCGTCCCCAAGAAAAAGCAGTCGCACAGTCGCACTGCCCAGCGGCGCGCCCAGCACAAGATCGGCACGCCCACGGTGAACGAGTGTCCGCGCTGTCACAGCCCGCGGCGCCCGCACCGCGTGTGCCCGGTGTGCGGCACCTACGCGGGCCGCGAGATCGTGACCCCGGGTGACCACGACCACGAGCACGATCACGAGCACGACTAGCAGGCCGTGACGCCGGGGGCCTCGTCCTCCCCGTCAGGGCCGCTCGCAGGCGAACGCGGGTCGCCGGTGGTGGCGGTCGATTGCAACGGTGCGGATCTGGGGCCGGCGGAGGTCGCGGCCGGCGCGGCGATCGCCGCGGGCGAGGGCGCCCGCGTGCTGCTGTTCGGTCCCGCGCGGGAGCTCGGCGAGCCACCCGCGGGCGTGGAGATCGTGGACGCACCCATCTCGGTCGCCAAGGCGCCCGATCCCGTGCTCGCGGTGCGTACCACACCGCAGGCGTCGATCGTGCAGGCCGCCCGCGCGGTCGCCCAGGGCCGGGCCCAGGCGCTGGTGTGCGCCGGCGCGACCGGGGCCGCGCTCGCCGCCGGGACCTTCAACATCAAGCGCGCGCGCGGGATCTACCGCCCGGCGCTCGCGATCCCCCTGCCGGTGCCGGGGCGACCGGTCACGCTGCTCGACGTCGGCGCGAGCGCGGAGGCCCGCCGGGAGCACCTCGTGCAGTTCGCGTTCATGGGCGCGGCGCTCGCGCGTACGGTGCTCGGCGTGAGCGCCCCCCGCGTCGGGCTGCTGTCCAACGGTGAGGAGCAGGCGCGCGGCAGCGCGCTGGTGCTGGAGGCTCACGCCGAGCTGCGCGAGCGCACGACGAACGCCCGGGCGGGCCTCGATCCCTTCGAGTTCGTCGGCAACCTCGAGGGCGGCGACGTGGTCTCGGGCGTGGCCGACGTGATCGTCACCGACGGCTTCACCGGCAACGTCGCGTTGAAGCTGATGGAGGGCGTCTCGCAGGCCATGCTCGGCACGATCCGCGAGGCTGCGATGTCCTCCACCCAGGCAAAGCTCGGCGGCCTGCTGCTGCGCGGGGCGCTCCGCGGCTTTCGCGACGAGATCGACCCCGAAGCCAACGGCGGCGCCTACCTGCTCGGGCTGCGGAGCCTCGGCGTGGTGGCCCACGGGCGCTTCGCGCGCGCCGGCTTCGCCCACGCGATCCTGCGAGCCGAGCGCGGCGCGCGCGAAGACATCGTCGCCCAGACGCACTCTGCGCTGGATCGAGCGGGTGCCCTCAGGCGCCCACCCGCGTCCGCGTCGCTCGCTAGCCTGCCGCAGGCGCAATGACCCGCGAGCAAGTCCTGACACTGATCCGCGAGCACCTGGCCGACGAGCTCGACGTCGATCCCCAGGCGATCGCCGAGGGCACCCGCTTCAAGGAGGACCTGGAGGCCGACTCGCTCGACCTGTACACGCTGGTGCAGGAGCTCGAGGACATCTATGGCGTGCGCATGTCCGACGAGCAGGCCGCGCGTATCCTGACGGTGGGGGCGGCCGTGGACTTCGTGCTCGCACACAGTGCCAACGGGACCGCGAATGCGGAGGGCTGATGCTGCTCGGAGAGCTGTTGGACGAGCTGCCCGAGGGCCTCGTGCGCCAGGTGTTCACGCACGCCTCCTGGAGCGAGCGTCCGAGCGACTCCTACACGCGCCTGGCGTTCCTCGGCGACAGCGTGCTGGCGTTGGCGGTGACGGCCTACCTTTACCCGCGCCTGGAGGCCGACCGCTTCGGTGCCGGCAGGCTCACCAAGATCCGCGCGCAGGCCGTCTCGGGTGTGTCTTGCCGGGCGGTCGCCGAGCGGCTCGGGCTGCCGGCCCGCCTGCGTGCGGCGGCGCCGGCCGGCGTACGCGACAGCGCGGCGGCGCTGGTCGAGACCGAGCGTGTGCTGGCCTCGGTGATCGAGGCGGTGATCGGCGCGTGCTACCTGCACGGCGGCTACGAGCGCACGGCCGAAGCGGTCGTCGAGGCGTTCGCCCCGGAGATAGACGGGGCGCTGGAGCATCCCGTGGACTTCAAGTCGACGCTGCAGGAGCTGCTGGCGCGGCGCGGCTCGGAGGTGGGCTACGAGGTCGTCGGCGAGGACGGACCCCCCCACGAGCGCACCTACGCGGTGGTCGCCCGTGTCGACGGACGGGAGCTCGGGCGGGGCAGCGGCAGGAGCAAGAAGCACGCCGAGCAGGAGGCCGCGCGTCAAGCCGTGGACAGGCTGGAAAGCGAAGCATGAGCACGCGTGGATGGGGGCCCGTGTGCGCCTGAAGTCGCTGACGCTCAACGGCTTCAAGTCGTTTCCCGACCGCACGCACCTGGATTTCGGCCCGGGTGTGAGCGTCGTGGTCGGGCCCAACGGCTCGGGCAAGTCCAACGTCACCGACGCGGTGCTGTGGGCGATGGGCGAGCAGTCGCCGCTGGCCGTTCGCGGCCAGTCGATGCAGGACGTGATCTTCGGCGGCGGCCGGGGCGTGCAACCGCGCAAAGCGGCCGAGGTGGAGATCGTGCTCGACAACTCCGACGGCAGCATCGATCTGCCGCTCAGCGAGATCTCGATCGAGCGTCGACTCGATCGAAACGGCGACGGGGGCTACCGCCTGAACGGCGCTCGCTGTCGCCTGAGCGACGTGCTGGAGACGCTGTCGGACACGGGTCTGGGCAAGGAGACCCATTCGGTCGTCTCACAGGGGCGGGTGGAGTCGATCGTGACCTCCAAGCCGCGCGAGCGGCGCTTGCTGATCGAGGAGGCGGCCGGGCTGGGCAAGCACCGCAAGCGTCGCCGCCGCGCGCATCTGAAGCTCGAGCGCACGCAGGAGAACCTCGACCGCGCGCTGGATGTCGAGCGGGAGGCGCGCAGCCGCCTGCGTCCGCTCAAGCGCCAGGCCGAAGCGGCCGAGCTGCACGAGCGGCTGCAGCGCCAGATCCTGCAGGCGCGTTGGGAGCTGGCGCGCGAGGATCTGCGCGCTTGCCGTGTGGCGCTGGGTGAGGCCGAGGCGCAGGTCGCGCAGGCGCGAGCAGCGCGGAGCGAGGTCGAGCAGAGCCTGGCCACGACGATCGAGCGGCGCGGCGCGGCCGAGCGCGACCTGGCCGAGCGCGCCGAGCGCCACGACGCCCTCGCGGGCCGCGTGTACGACGCGCGTTCGGCGCACGAGCGCCTGGCTTTGCGCGGCGAGCAGGTCGGCTCGAGCGCTGAAGCGCTGGCGCGAAGGATCGAGCGCGTCGAGCTGGAGCTTCGGGGGCAGCCGCAGAGCGGCGACGAGGACCAGGGGACGCCCGCGCCCCGGAGCGATGACCGTATCGGCCAGCTCGAAGCCGAGCTGGCCGAGATCGGGGCAAGCCGCGAGCGTGAGATCGAGCTGGAGATCGCCGCGCTGGCGAGCACCCACGAGCAGCAACTCGAGCTCCTCGCCAGCAGCGAGGCCGAGGTGGAGGCCGCGCGCGCGGCGCGCGGACACGCCGATGAGCTGCTCGAGCAGGCCCGCGGGCAGCTGACCGCGGCCGAGCACGAGCTGCAGAACGCGCGGCGGGAGTCCGCGCGCGTGGGCGCCGAGCTGGCCGCCGCCAACCAGTTCCTGCGTGCGCACGCGCGCGTGGGCGCCGCGCATGCGGATGCGCCCAAGGCGCTGAGCGAGGAGCTGAGCGTGCGCGACGGCTACGAGCTGGCGCTCGCGGCAGCGCTCGGCGGACGGCTCGACGCGGCGGTGGTCGAGGACGTGCCCGGCGCGGAGGCGCTGCTGGACCGCGCCGGCCCGGACGGCGGCACGGCGCTGGTGGCCAACCTCTCGGACTCGCGGGAGTCCACGGACACCGCCGCCGGCGAGCACCCTGAAGGGCACGGGGGCGCCGCGCCCGTGCCCGGGGCACGCCGGCTGCTCGAGCTGCTGAGCGGCCCGCCTGCGGTGCTCGCCCTGGCGGCGAGGCTGCTCGGGGACGCGTGGGTGGTCGAGCGTCTGGAGGAGCTGCCGCGGGATTTCGCGGGCATCGCCGCTACGCGCCAGGGACGCGTGTGGTTCGCCGCCTGGGGCGAGGTGCGCCAGTTGGGCGAGGGCGGCAGCGAGCGGGTGCTCGCCCGTCGCAACGAACGCGAGCGCCTGATCGCCGAGGCCGAGCGCGCCGCGCAGGTCGAGCATGGCGCCGGTGGCGAATGCGAGCAGGCGCTCGAGCGGCTGCGCGCTGCCGATGAGGCTCGCGTCGGCGCCGAGGCTGCGCTGCGCGGCGCCGAGCGCGCGCACACCGAGGTGAGCGAGGCGCGCCGGCGAACCGAGTGGCTGATCGAGCAGCGCCGCGCGGCGCCCGCTCAGGGAGCGCTGGCGGTCCGTCAGGCGGAGCTGGAGGGCGAGCTCGCGGCCGAGCGCAGGCAGCGCGAGCAGCGCGAGCGCGAGCGCATCGAGCGCCTGGCTCGCATCGAGCGGCTGCACGCCCAGCAGGCCGTAGACACCGCCCTCGCGCCCAGCGCCCAGCGACTGGCGCAGGCGCTCGAGGGCGCCGCCACCGCTGTGGGCGAGCGTGTGCGCGAGCTCGAGCAGGAGCTCGCCGCCGACCGCCTCGCGGGCGAGCAGATGGCCGGGGCGCTACGCGCGTGTGCGGCCGAGGAGGCACAGATCCAGGCGCAGTTGCGCGTGTCCGGCGAGAGCGTGACCGCGGTCGAGGTGGCCGCACAGCGCCTGCGCGATCGCGCCGCGGAGGCCGAGCTGGAGCACGCGGGCATCGCCGAGCAGCTCGGCTATCCCGCCGAGCGGGACGCCGAGATGGTCGAGGACGAGCGAGATGCAGGAGCCGCGCAGGCGGCGACGGACGCCTCCGGGCAGCCGCTCGGCGAGGACGAGGCGCAGGCGCTCCGTGCGCGCGTCGAGCGCCTCACGCGACGGCGCGAGCAACTAGGGCCGGTGAACCCCCTGGCGCAGGACGAGTACGCGCAGGCGGTGGCCCACGTCGAGGAGCTCGAGGGTCAGCGCGGCGACCTCGAGACCGCTCTGCGCGAGCTGCGCTCGCTGATCCGGGAAACCGATCGCCAGATACAGGAGACCTTCGAGCAGACCTTCAACGCCGCTGCCACCAACTTCCAGGAGCTGGTCGGCGAGGTCTTCCCGGGCGGGGCCGGGCGTCTGAAGCTGGTACACGACGAACAGGCGCCGCGGCCGGTGCTGGGTGGCCAGCCGCTGTCCGACCACGCGGACGCCGACGGGGAGCCGGCATCGTCCGCGGAGTGGGAGGAGGCCGCGCAGGCGGAGAGCGAAGCCGAGCGCGCGGGGGAGGAAGAGCAGCTCCCCGGCGTGGAGATCGAGATCACGCCGGCGGGCAAGGCGACCAAGCGGCTGAGCCTGCTCTCGGGCGGCGAGAAGTCGATGACGGCGCTGGCGTTCCTGTTCGCGGTGTTCCTCGCGCGACCGTGTCCGTTCTACATCCTCGATGAGGTCGAGGCGGCCCTGGACGACCTCAACCTCGATCGGTTCCTCACGCTGCTGCGGCGCTACTCCGACCGCGCCCAGTTCATCGTGATCACCCATCAGAAGCGAACGATGGAGGCGGCCGACTGGCTGTACGGCGTGTCGATGGGCCAGGACGGCGTGTCCAAGGTGCTCTCACGGAGGCTGCCGGCCGAGGCGCAGGTCGCCGAGGTCGCCTGAGGCGCGCGCGCTGCTATCGTCGCGCGCCCCGTGGCCCGCGACTGGAGCGAACTGTTCATCACCGCCGATGGCCCTGCGGCGGGCTCCCCGGGTGCCCGCGGGGGGGACGGTGAGGGGGGCAATGCGGCCGGCTCCCGCGGGCGGGGCGGGCTGTTTCGCCGGTTGCGCGAGAGCATGGCCAAGACGCGCCAGGCGCTCGGCTCCGAGCTCCAGGCGACGCTGTTCGGTGTGCTCGACGAGCACACCTGGGAACGCCTCGAGGAGGCGTTGATCATGGCCGACGTGGGCGCGGGCACGACCGCCTCGGTGGTGGCCGAGCTCGAGACCGAGGTGCAGACGGGGCAACTGGAGGCTGGCCAGGCGCTCAGCGACCGGCTGATCGAGCTGCTGGCGGCCACCGCCACGGTGGGAGAGGCCCGCATCGACGTTCGTCCGGAGCCGACCGTGATCATGGCCGTGGGCGTGAACGGCACGGGCAAGACGACGACCATCGGCAAGCTCGCCTGGCACCTGCGCGAGCAGCTCGGGTGCACCGTGCTGCTCGCGGCGGCGGACACGTTCCGGGCGGCCGCCGGCGAGCAGCTCGAGGGCTGGGCCGAGCGTGCAGGGTGCGAGATCGTGACCGCCCCACCGGGCTCGGATCCGGGCGCCGTGGCTTTCGACGCGGTCGCCCAGGCGCGAGCGCGGGGGATCGACGTGGTGATCGTCGATACCGCCGGTCGCCTGCACACACAGGACGACCTGATGGGTGAGCTGGCGAAGGTGCGACGTGTGATCGCGCGCCAGCTCGAGGGCGCGCCGCACGAGACGCTGCTCACGATCGACGCGACCACCGGCCAGAACGGGCTGCGTCAGGCGAAGCTGTTCGCTGAGACGGCCGAGGTCAGCGGCGTCGTGCTCACCAAGCTGGACGGCAGCGCCCGTGGCGGCATCGCGCTGGCGATCGCGCGGGAGCTCGAGCTGCCGGTCAAGCTGATCGGAGTGGGGGAGTCAGTCGAGGATCTGCGTCCGTTCGACGCCACGGAATTTGCGCGTGCGTTGATTGCGCAGGAGTAACCTGGAGGTATGGACTGGATCCTTTGGGTGGTAGCAGCGTGCGCCCTCGGCGCGGGAGAGGTGCACACCGGAAGTCTGTACCTGCTTCCGTTCGCCGTCGGCGCGGGTCTGGCGGCCGCGGTGAGCGCCGCCGGAGTCGGCGCGCCACTGGCGGTGGTCGTGTTCCTGATCGTCTCCACGATCGTGTTCGGCGCCCTGCGTCCCGTCGCGCGCCGCCATCGACGCCTGCCGCCCTCCATCCGCACCGGCGCGGCCGCCCTGATCGGACATCGCGCGATGGTGCTCGAGCGGATCGCCAACGGGGAGGGCGTGGGCTGCGTGAAGATCGACAACGGCGAGGTGTGGACCGCGCGCAGTTATGACGAGGATGAGGTGATCGACGTGGGCGAGCGCGTCGAGGTGGTCGAAATACGCGGTGCGACGGCCCTGGTAATGCACTGAAAGGAACCCGCAATGGTCACTCTGATCGTCCTCATCGTCGTTGTCATCTTCGTGCTCGTGGTGGCCGCGCGGACCATCCGCGTGATCCCGCAGGCGCGGGCCGGCGTGGTCGAGCGCCTGGGGCGCTACAGCCGGACCCTCGAGCCGGGGCTGACCCTGGTCACCCCCTTCATCGACCGTGTACGGCCGCTGGTCGACCTGCGCGAGCAGGTGGTCAACTTCGCGCCCCAGTCGGTGATCACCGATGACAACGTGGTCGTGGGCATCGAGACGGTCCTGTACTTCACGATCACCGACCCGCGCTCGGCCACCTACGAAATCGCCAACCCGCTGCAGGCGATCGAGCAGCTCACGGTGACCACGCTTCGCAACGTGATCGGCGGCCTCACGCTGGAGGCGACGCTCACGGCGCGCGAGAACGTCAACAGCGAGCTGCGCACGGTGCTGGACGAGGCGACCGGCAAGTGGGGCATACGCATCAACCGCGTGGAGATCAAGTCGGTCGACCCGCCGCCGGACATCAGGACCGCGATGGAGAAGCAGATGCGCGCCGAGCGCGACCGCCGCGCGGCGATCCTCACGGCCGAAGGCGAGAAGCAGTCGCAGATCCTCACCGCCGAGGGCGCCAAGCAGGCCGCCGTCCTGAACGCCGAGGGCGCCCAGCAGGCGGCCGTCCTCGACGCCGAGGGCGAGCGTCAGGCGGCCATCCTGCGGGCGGAGGGCGAAGCCAGGGCGATCGACACCGTCTTCAAAGCGATCCACGAGGGCAAACCGGACCGGGCGCTGCTGAGCTACGAATACCTGCAGATGCTGCCGCAGCTCGCCGAAGGAGACGCCAACAAGGTGTTCGTCGTGCCCTCCGAGTTCGCCGAGGCATTCGGTGGCATCGGCGAGGTCCTCAGGGGCCGTCTGGATGCAGGTCGCGCCGAGGCGCGGCCCTCCGGTAACTCGACGCCCACGCCCGTCGACCCTGACGCCTGACCCGCGCTCGCATGTTCGACTCACTGGGTGAGAAGCTTCAGGCGACGCTCGCCGACGTGCGCCAGCGCGGGACGCTGACCGAGCAGGACGTGGACGCCGCGATGCGCGAGATCCGCCTGGCGCTGCTGGAGGCGGACGTCAACTTCAAGGTCGTGCGGCAGTTCACCGCCGAGTTGAAGGAGCGCTGTCTGGGGGCCGACGTGATCGGCGGTCTGAACCCCGGCCATCAGGTCGTCAAGATCGTCGCCGAGGAGCTGACCCGTCTGATGGGTGGCACCGCCGCCGGGCTGAGCTTCTCGCCGCGCCCGCCGACGGTGATCCTGATGGCCGGCCTGCAGGGGTCGGGCAAGACCACCGCCACCGCCAAGCTCGCGAGGTACCTGCGCGAGGAGCACTCCTCGACGGTGGCCGTTGCCGCCTGCGACGTGTATCGCCCGGCGGCCGTCGAGCAGCTCGTGAAGGTCGGCGCCCAGGCTGGCGCCGAGGTGTATGAGCGCGGCACGGACCACGATCCGGTCGAGATCGCCGCGTGGGCGCTCGAGCGCGCCAAGCAGGACGGCAAGGACGTCCTGATCGTCGACACCAGCGGGCGCCTGCACGTGGACGAAGAGCTGATGGCCGAGCTCGTGCGGATCCGTGATGCCGTCAAACCGCACGACATCCTGCTGGTGGTGGACGCGATGACCGGACAGGACGCCGTCAACGTCGCCGAGAGCTTCGCCGCAGCGGTGCAGTTCGACGGCGTGGTCATGAGCAAGCTCGACGGAGACGCCCGCGGCGGCGCCGCGCTGTCGGTCAAGGCGGTCACCGGCAAGCCCATCCTGTTCGCCTCCACGGGAGAGAAGCTCGAGCAGTTCGAGCTCTTCCACCCCGACCGCATGGCCCAGCGGATCCTCGGCATGGGCGACGTGCTGACGCTGATCGAGCAGGCCGAGCGCCAGTTCGACGAGGACGAGGCCCTGGCATTGGAGCGCAAGCTGCGTCGCAACGAGTTCGGTCTCGACGATTTCCTCGACCAGCTCAAGATGGTCCGCAAAATGGGCCCCCTGACCAGCATCCTGGGGATGATCCCGGGCTTCGCCGGTCACCAGCTGCAGAACATGAAGGTCGATGAGCGCGAGCTCGACCGCATCCAGGCGATCATCCTGTCAATGACCCCCGAAGAGCGGCGCAGGCCCGAGCTGATCAAGGGCTCGCGCCGCCTGCGCATCGCACGCGGGTCCGGCACCAACGTTCAGCAGGTGAACAGGCTGGTCAAGCAGTTCGGGCAGATGCGCAAGGTGATGCGCCAGGTGGGCCGCGGCAAGATGCCGGACGTGGGCGCGCTGATGCGGGGCGCGCGCTGAACCGTCTAAGCTCTGCCATTCGCGTTATTTCATGAACGAGAGGACCAAGTGGCAGTAAGGCTGAGGCTCACGCGAGTGGGCGGCAAGAAGGACCCGATATGGCGCGTGGTGGTCGCCGACCAGCGCTCGCCCCGGGATGGCCGCGTGATCGAGACGATCGGCCAGTACAACGCGCAGACCGATCCTTCGACGATCGTTATCGACGAGGAGCGCGCGCGGAGCTGGCTGGCGCGGGGCGCGCAGCCATCGGACACGGTGCGCAAGCTGCTGCGCATCCAGGGCATCGAGACGCGGACCGGCTAGCGGCGGCGCTTGCTCGGCGAGGCGATGGCCAGCGAGAGCCCGAAGCGGCTGTTGGAGTACCTCGCCGAAGGGCTCGTCGATGACCCCGAGGCCGTGTCCGTCGAGCAGTTCGAGGAGGACGACGGCACGGTCGTGCTCGAGCTGTGCGTTGGCGCGGACGACTACGGACGCGTGATCGGCCGCGGTGGGCGCACCGCCCACGCACTGCGCACCGTCGTCAAAGCCGCCGCCGCCGGCGAGGGCAGCCACGTGCTCGTCGACATCGTCGATTGAGTCAGCCGCCGGAGGGGCCCGCGGCGACGAGCCTGGCGGCCGGGCGCGTTGGCAGGCCGCACGGTCTCGACGGGAGCTTCTATGTCACGCGGCCGGTCGCCCGGCTGCTGCAGGTGGGCATCGACGTCACGATCGCGGGGCGCAAGGCGGCGATCGTGCGTCGCGCTGGCACCGAACAGCGACCGATCGTGCGCCTGGAGGGCATCGAGGACCGCCTCGGAGCCGAGGCTCTGCGCGGCACCGAGCTGGTGGTCGAAGGTGCCCGGGCGCCCGTGCTCGGCGAGCACGAGTGGTGGGCACACGAACTGGAGGGCTGCGCGGTCGTGGACGGTGAGCGGCTGCTCGGCACGGTCAGCCGGCTGATCGAGCTGCCCTCCTGCGAGGCGCTCGAGGTGCGTCCGGCCGACGGCGGCGACCCCGTGCTCGTGCCGATGGTCGCGGACGCCGTTCGCGACGTGCTGCCCGCGCAAAAGCGCATCGAGGTCGATCTCGACTTCCTCGACCTGGGTGAGAAACGAGGCCCGGGCCGGTGAACATCGACGTGTTCACCCTGTTCCCCGAGTCGTTCGAGTGGTTCGTCGCTCAGCGTCACGTGCGCAACGCGCTTGCCGCCGGCGCGCGCCTGGAGTGCGTGAACCCGCGCGATCACACGCCGCTCAGCGGCGGGCAGGTTGACGACACGCCGTTCGGAGGCGGCGCGGGCATGGTGCTGCGCGTCGACGTGCTGGAGAGCGCGCTTCGCGCCCGCTATGACGTCGATCCCGTGGAGCTGCGCCGCCGCCGTCGTGTGATCGCGCTCGCGCCCAGCGGCAGGCTGCTCGACGATGCGCTCGTTGATGAGCTCTGCGACGAGGACGGGCTGACGCTGCTCTGCGGGCGCTACGAGGGCTTCGACGAGCGCATCCTCGAGCACTTCGCCAGCGAGACCGTCTCGATCGGCCGTTATGTGCTGAGCGGCGGCGAGCTGGCCGCGATGGTGCTCTGCGATGCCGTGTTCCGCAAGCTCCCGGGTGCGCTCGGTGATGCGAACTCCGCCGCCGAGGAGTCCTTCAGCGCGGCGCTCGAAGGCAACCCCGAGTATCCGCACTACACGCGCCCGGCGGAGTATCGCGGCTGGCGCGTGCCCGACGTCCTGCTGTCGGGTCACCACGAGCAGATCAAGCGCTGGCGGCTCGAGCAGAGCCGCATGCGCGGCACTCCCCCCGCCGCACGCGAGCAAGACCGCTAGCGCTGGTGCGGCGAGCGTGCCGCGAGCGTTCGCTACCATTGCTGCTCGCCCCGGCCAAGGTCTCCGCTTTGGTGCAGGCCCGGCCGGTCGGGGCGCCCCTCACGTCAAGTCATGAGCAGCGTAATCGCAACCATCGAGCGCGCGCAGTTGCGCCGCGTCCCCGACTTCGCGCCCGGCGACCGCGTCAAGGTCCACTTCCAGGTGATCGAGGGCGCCCGCAGCCGCGTGCAGGTGTTCGAGGGCGTGGTGATCAAGCGCCAGGGCCACGGTGCGCGCGAGACGTTCACCGTGCGCAAGCAATCCTTCGGCGTCGGCGTCGAGCGCATGTTTCCGGTGCACTCGCCCAAGATCGAGCGCATCGAGCTGGCCGCGCGGGGGGATGTGCGACGCGCGAAGCTCTACTACCTGCGCGACCGCGTGGGCAAGCGTGCCCGCGTGCGTGAGCGCCGCTACACGGGCCCCGAGGTCACCGTCGAGCCCGGCCTCTTGGTCGAGCCTGGCGCCGACCCGGGAGACGGGGCTGGGGAGGAGACGCTCGTGCACGGCACGGGCGAGCGGGCGGAGCACGTGGAGCCCCTCGATGGGGCGGGCGCCGAGGCGGGTGCGCTCGACGACGCCACCGAGGAGCAGGCGGACGCGGGCGCGTCCGCTGCGTCAGAGGTCGGCGCCGAGGGCGCCGACGCGCAGGCCGTCACGAGCACCGACGCGCAGGAGGAGGGGCAGAGCGAGACGGACGGCGCGGATGTCGACTCGTCTGCGGCCGACGGCGTTTCCTCCTCCGATGCCGGCGACTCCGAGGGAGGCGACGCCGGCGGCGATCAGCCCGGGTGAAGTCGCCCGCGAATACCCGCAGGCAGCGCTCGGACGCGAACGGTGCCGGGAACGTCCCGCCGAGCGTCAAGGCGCCTGGCAAGCAGTCGAAATCGACGATGGGCGCGATCATCGAGCTGATCGTGATCGTCCTCGTCGCACTCGGGCTCGCGCTCGGCATCCAGGCGTGGATCATCAAGCCCTACCGCATCCCCAGCGGATCGATGGAGCCGACGCTGGCGATCGGCCAGCGCGTGCTGGTCAACCGCATAGGCATGGACTTCGGCGGGCCGCACGTGGGGGAGATCGCCGTCTTTCATCCCCCTGAAGGAGCCGAGCAGGAGGAGTGCGGACCGTCGCCCCACGTGATCAAGCTCGGGGGCGCCGCGTGCTCGGAGCCGGTGCCCCAGAAGTCGAGTGTGAACTTCATCAAGCGCGTGGTCGCTGGCCCGGGGGATGAAATCTACATCAAGGAAGGCCACGTCTATCGCAAGGCCGCCGGCACGAGCACGTTCGTCCGCGAGCAGGATTCCTACATCCGCGAATGCGGCGTGAGCCCCGAGTGCAACTTCCCGGTCGCGATCAAGATTCCGGCCGGTCACTGGTTCATGATGGGTGACAACCGTGGGGAATCCGACGACAGCAGGTTCTGGGGGCCCGTGCCCACCGGATGGATCATCGGACAGGCCGTCGCCACCTACTGGCCCCCCGACCGCATCGGCATCTTCTAACGGCGCGGACGGCGTGGTGGGCGCGCCTCGGGCACGCTCGGGCACCTCGGCCCGTGCCCGGCGTCGCGCGCGACGCGCCGGCAGCGGGCGACGGCTGTTCGCCTTCGACCGTCGCCTGGACGTTCGCCTCGTGGCGGGCGCCGACGAGGCCGGTCGCGGCTGTCTGGCCGGTCCGCTGGTGGCGGCCGCCGTGCTGTTCGACTATCAGGCGCTGACCACGCGTGAGCTGCGTTCCCTGGGAGCGCTCAACGACTCCAAGCAGCACTGCGCCGAGGCGCGCGAGCAGCTCTACCCGCTCGTCATGCGCAGCGCCGCGCGTGTCGTGGTGGTGTCCCGCTGTGTCCGCGGGATCGACTCTCGCGGGCTGCACAAGACCAATCTCGCCGCCCTGCGCGACGCTCTGCGAGGGGTCACGGAGGGCATCGACACGGGGGTCATGTGCCTGCTCGATGGCTTCGCCGTCGCGGAGTTCGAGCATCCTCAGCGCGCGATCGTCGACGGCGACGCGACCAGCGCCGCAATCGCCGCCGCCTCGATCGTCGCGAAGGTCACGCGTGACCGCTTCATGCGGCTTGCCCACGACCGCTACCCGGGCTGGGCCTTCGCCGAGCACGTCGGCTACTCGACCCCCTCTCACCGCGAGGCCATCCAGCGCCAGGGCGTATCGCCGCTGCACCGCATGTCCTTCCAGTCGCTCGCCTACCAGCAGCTCGCGCTGTAGGGCCCGATCCCCACAGCTCGCCGGGGCGTCCCGCACCGCTACCAGGCCGCCTCGAGGTGCTCGAGGCGGACGAGGTTCTCGTGACCGTCGACGATCACGCCGATCGCGTCGAAGCGGATCGTCTCGGCGGACGGCCCCGTGCGCCCGGCGTCCGTCAGCCACGCGACCGCCTGGCGGCGCAGACGGGCGCGCTGCCGGGGGCGCAGCCACGGCAGCGGGTCCTGCTCGGGGCGGATCCGCCCGCCGCCGGAGCGAACGCGCCGGGTCTTGACCTCGACGAACACGAGCGAGCTGCCGTCGAAGGCGATCAGGTCGAGCTCACCGGTGCGCGTGAAGACGTTGCGCGCGATCACGGCGAAGCCGAGACGTTCCAGGTGGCTGGCCGCCAGCCGCTCTCCCGTGCGGCCGAGGGCACGGCGCGGGTCTTCGCGGGAACCGGTGCCGGCGGGTGCACGGTGGGGTTGGTCGTCGATCGCGTGGCGCACGACGCCGACGCTAGCCTCCCAATGCTGTCCTGCGAGCGCCCTCTGTGTCGATTCTGTGGCGCGAGCGTGACAATAGAGCCCGCGCCGGCGCGGGCCCTACGCAACCACCCGCCCCCGGGCGCGCGGGCGCGCCACGGGCCTGGGGCCGCGCGCGGATGACCGCTGGCGCGGATGGCGCCCGGGCGGCTGCTCGCCCTCGGCGCTCTCCGCGTCCTTCACCGCCCATGCAAGTCGCTCGACGAGCTGTGCGGCGGCATGGCCGGTGCTCAGGTGGACGGAGTCGACATGCTCGTCCAGCAGCAGTGGCGTCTCGTCGGTCAGCTCAGACGAGACGGGGTCGGTGGTGACGATGATTCTTGGCATGAGGTTTCCTTTGTGGGCAGGTTCTCCGGGCGCGGACGCGTCGTCGAGCGGGGGCCGGCGCATCGGCGCGGCTCACCCCGGGGTGAGCCTTCCCCGATAGTGACTAGACCAAACCCCGGTCGAGCGCATCACCCGGTCAGGGCGAAACGTCCACGTGCGCAAGGCCGCACGCCACGCGCAAGCGCCGTGCGCTGAGCCGGGTCCGCGACGCTCCGTTGGGTGTCCGGCCGAAGAACGAGTGGGCATATTACCAACTAAGTATATCAACATTATGAGCAATACGACGGCGGTGCACGGCGAAGCGGTGTGAGCGCCCGCGCGCGACGGGTATCGCCGGTGCCGGCGTCGAGCACGGGCCGGCGCGCTCGCGTAGCCTGCAGGCGATGAGCGAAGACTCGAGCGGCCCGCGTGAGAGCGGATCCTCCCGTCCCCCGGGCCGGGACACCGGTGGGCTCGAAGCCGATTCCTCGCGCGCTGGCGGACCGCGCTCGCTGGATGGCGTCACCAGCTTCATGGGACTGCGTTGGGAGGACGCCCAGACGGTCCGCCTGGAGATCCGGCCCGAGCTGATCAACGGCGGCGGGCTGCTCTCTGGGGTTGCCACATACGCGATGGTCGACTACTGCATGGGCTCGACGCTGTGGGTGCAGACGACCCGCGAGGAGCGCATCGCGACGATCTCGATCGCCATCAACTACATCCAGACGGCCACCGACGGGGAGATCGTCTGCCGCACCACCCTCGACCGGCGCAACCGCACGAACGCGGTGATGCGCAGCGAGGTGCGCCACGAGGACGGGCGGCTGCTGGTGACCGCGATCGGCAGCTACACGATCTTCCCCAGGCGCACCCCGAAGGGCGCACCCCCTTCGGCGGCGCGGGCGGGCAAGCCCCCGGCGAGCGCCTCCGAGAACTGAGGCTCGCCGTGACGGCCACGGTGCTGACGATCGCCGGCTCGGACTCCGGCGGCGGGGCCGGGATCCAGGCCGACCTGAAGGCGTTCGCCCGCTGCGGCGTGCACGGCACGAGTGCGATCACCGCCGTCACCGCACAGAACACGCTCGGCGTGAGCGCCATCCACCAGATACCGGTGGAGATCGTGCTCGCGCAGGTGCGCGCGGTGCTCGAGGACATCGGTGCGGACGCCGTCAAGGTGGGGATGCTGGGCAGCGCCGAGGTCACACTGGCGGTTGCCGGCGCGCTGGACGAGCTGCCCGCGGGTACACCCGTGGTGGTCGACCCGGTGATGGTCGCCGAGTCCGGGGCGCGACTGCTCGCCACCGACGCCCAGCAAGCGCTCGTGGCGGAGATCCTGCCGCGCGCGAGCGTGCTCACGCCGAACCTGCCCGAGGCGCGCGCGCTCCTCGGCCTCGAGCCCGGTGGCGCGGGCGAGGATGAGGAGCTCGAGGTCGAGGCGCTTGCCCGGGCGGTGCTCGCGCTCGGCCCTGGCAGCGTGGTGCTCACCGGCGGGCACCGCGCGCGCGCCGTCGACCTGTTCGTGGGGGCTGGCGAGCACTCCGCGGTGCTACCCATCGAGGGTGAGCGCCACGCCGACGGAGCCGCCCACGGCTCCGGCTGCACGCACTCGTCGATCCTCGCGGCGCAGCTCGCCCTGGGTCGCACGCCGCTGGACGCCGCCCGCTTCGCACGGCGGATGGCGGGGGCGGCGGTGGCGCGCGGCCTGCGCGACGTGGGGAGCGGCGCCGGACCGGTTGACGTCCTCGACCTCGGGCGCATGCGCGCATGCTGACCATCGACGCCCGTGCGTTTGCCATAATCGGAGGGCGATGAAGCTACTGCGCATGAAGCCCGGACATGGCGAGATCGTGCTCGCCGAGGGTGACGTGGCGGTGCCGGAGCAGGAGCGGGAGCTGATCGAGGCGTTCCGTCGCGAGCTCGACGCGGGCATGTGGGCGGCGGTGCCGACGCGCTCGCCGGGCGGTCGCCGCGAGGCGGAGCTCGTGAAGAGCTTCGCCGAGGTGCCCCGCGACGCGGAGCGCGTGATCTTCTTCCCGCGCGCTGCCGGCGGCGCATATCCGGCCACGCGGTAGCCGCAATGGGGCTGGCTCTCGGCACGGCGGCGATCGTTCTGATCGTGCTGCTGTGGGAGCTCGCGCGGCCAACCCTCAAACGCGGCCTGACACGCGCGCGCGAGCTGTGGCGGGCGCGCGGGAGCTCGAGCGCTCTGAGCCGGTATGACCCCGGGCGAGAGCGTCGCGCCGAGCAGCGCGCGCGGGAGCTGCTGCGCTCCTGCGTGAGCGAGGAGGACTGGGCGCTGTACCGGGATCTCGGCTTCCTGCGCGTGTGGGGCGGGTTGGGCGCGGGCGCCCAGCGCGAGGACGTCCCGTATGCCTATCTGATCTACCCGCACAAGCCGATCGTCGCGTACGTGCCGGCCACGGGAGAGCTCCTGAACGAGTACTGCGTCGCGTTTCCCGACCACTCCAAGCCCTACGGCAGCGCGCGACTCCCCGACTCGGACGACGTGCTGGCGAAGTGGATGGCGCTGAGCGCCGACGAGCGGCGTCTGGTGGGCGAGGCAAACATGCATCTGCCCGGTCGCCAGGTCGACCCCGACCGGGTGCGGCGCGACCTCGCCCGTCTGCGGCGGTGGGAGCTCGAGCGCGATAACGTGCGCGCCGCGTGAGCACCAACGGAACCTTCGACGTAAAGCACCGCAGCCGCGCCCTCACCGACGGGCCCGAGCGCGCGGCCGCGCGCGCGTACCTGCATGGGATCGGCTACTCGGCCGAGGATCTGGCCAAGCCGATCGTGGGCGTCGCGCACTCGTGGATCGAGACGATGCCGTGCAACTTCAACAACCGCGTGCTCGCCGCCAAGGTCAAGGAGGGCATCCGCGCGGCCGGCGGCACGCCCATGGAGCTCAACACGATCGCCATCTCCGACGGGATCACCATGGGCACCCCCGGGATGCGCGCGTCGCTGGTCTCCAGGGAGCTGATCGCCGACTCGATCGAGCTGGTCGCCTCGGCGCACCAGTTCGACGCGCTGGTCACGATCTCCGGCTGCGACAAGACGATCCCAGGTGCCGTGATGGCACTCGCGCGCCTGGACATACCCGGCCTGATGCTCTATGGCGGCTCGATCAAGCCCGGTCACTACAAGGGCAAGGAGGTGACCATCCAGCAGGTGTTCGAGGCCGTGGGAGCGTTTGCCTCGGGCAAGATCACCGAGCAGGAGCTGCACGAGCTCGAGGATGTGGCCTCGCCGGGCGCGGGCGCGTGCGGCGGCCAGTTCACCGCCAACACCATGGCCATGGCGTTCGAGGCGCTGGGCATCTCGCCGGCGGGCACCGCGATGGTGCCCGCGGAGGACGGGCGCAAGCTCGAGGTGGCAAGGGAATGCGGTGAGCTCGTGATGGAGGTCCTGCGGGCTGGGCGCCGGCCGAGCGACGTGATCACCAAGCCTGCGCTCGAGAACGCGATCGCCGCGGTCGCCACCAGCGGCGGCTCCACCAACGGCGTGCTGCACCTGCTGGCGGTCGCCCACGAAATGGGGGTGCCGCTCGAGATCGACGAGTTCGAGGCGATCTCCGAGCGCACGCCGCTGCTGTGCGACCTGCAGCCGGGCGGGCAGTACGTGGCCACCGAGCTGTACGAGGCCGGCGGGGTGCCGCTCGTGCTCGCTCGCCTGCAGGAGGCCGGGATCCTCAACTCCGAGGCGCTGACCGTGACCGGCCGCACGATCGGCGAGCACGCCGGCGAAGCACGTGAGAGCGACGGCCAGCGCGTCGTCCGTCCGCTCGCCGAGCCGATCAAAGCGACCGGCGGATTCGCCATCCTGCGCGGGAACGTCGCGCCCGAGGGCTGCGTGGTGAAGCTCTCCGGGCACGAGCGGCGCAAACACGTGGGCCCGGCGCGCGTGTTCGACAGCGAGGAGGCCGCCATGGCCGCCGTGCTCGACCACGAGATCCAGGCTGGCGACGTGGTGGTCATCCGCGGCGAGGGGCCCGCAGGCGGTCCCGGTATGCGCGAGATGCTGTCCGTGACAGCGGCGATCGTCGGCGAGGGGCTCGGCGAAGAAGTCGCGCTGATCACCGACGGGCGCTTCTCGGGCGCCACGCGCGGCTTCATGGCCGCACACGTCGCCCCCGAGGCGGTCCGCGGCGGGCCGATCGCGGCGCTGCGCGACGGCGACGAGCTGACCATCGACGCCGATACCCGCCGCCTGGACGTGGCCCTCCCGGACGAGGAGATCGCCGCTCGCGTCGCCGTCTACGAGCAGCCGGAGCGGGCCGAGCATCGCATGGACGTGGCCATCGGCAAGTACGCCAAGCTGGTGGGGAGCGCCGCCGAGGGCGCGATCGCGCGCTGAGCGCCCTGCTCGGGCGCTGAGCCCCGCGCACGGCCCCGGCGAGGACTACTCGGCGAGGAAGTCTTCGAGCAGCGAGTTGAACGCCGCCGGGCGCTCGAGCATGGCCACGTGCCCGGTGTCCGGGAAGATCACCTTGCGCGAGTTGGGTATCAGTTCAGCGAACACGTCGGCGTCGCGGACGGGGATCAGGCGGTCCTCGGACCCCCACACGATCAGCGTCGGGCAGGCGATCTCTGGCAGGCGCTCGCGCACGTCGTAGTCGAGCAGCGCCTGTAGCGCCTGCGGGAAGCCCGGCTTGCCCGCGCCGCGAAGCTGCTCGGCGGCGAGCGCGGCCGGCAGGCGGCTGGGGTGGACCGCGACGAGGTTCAGCAGCCCCTCGCGCAGACGCGCGCGGCGGGCGACCGTGTCGGACTTCGACGCCACCCATGCGCCGCTGGCGCCGAGCACGGTCTCGAGGCGACGAATGGCGGGCGCGACGCGCTGCGTGCCGCGGTGGCCGGTGGTGGAGATGCCCGCGGCGGAGACGAGCACGAGGCGCTCGACGCGCTGTGGAAAGGAGATGGCGAGCTCGGCGGCGATGAACCCCCCCATCGAGTTGCCGACCACGCCCGCCGCATCGATCCCGAGCGCTTCCATCAGGCGATCGAGCAGGCGCGCATAGGCTGAGATCGAGATCTCGTGCGCCGGCATCGGCGAGTGCCCGAAGCCGGGAAGGTCCATGGCGATGACGCGCCGATCGACGCCCAGCACGGGCAACTGCTCGAGCCAGTTGGGCCACGAGCCCGACAGCCCGTGGACGAACACCAGCGGCTGGCCAGGGGGGTGCTCGCCGCCGGCGCGCTCCGGTCCGTAGTCGATCACGTTGACGGGCTCGCCGTCGAGCACCACCCAGCGCTGGTGAGCGTGCCAGTCGACGTCCAGCCACCGAGAACGCCCCACCGGCCCGTAGGCTTCGCTCTCGTCGCGGGGCCGGTCGGGGGTCAGCGGGCCCGTGGCGGTCGTGGGGGGTGGGCCACTCACCAGGCTCAATGTAGCCAACCGGAGATTGACTTCCCGTCCCCCGGAGTGTGTATATGTACTCGATGGGGCTCGTCCGAGCGTTCCCCGCTCGGCGCGGGCATACTGTGAGCGGTGCGGTACAGGCAGGCGCAGTGGCGGTGGCGGCGAAATAACAGCCGCAGATGAGATCGCAGACGCGGCACGGATGACAATTCAGGAGCAGGAGGCGGCGAGCACGGGGGTGACAGCGCTAGTTGAAGCATGGGCGCAGGCAACAGGGCTGCTCGAGGACGATCTGCGCAGACGCGACGCGGCGCCGCGCACGCTTCGTGCCTACGGCGTGGACGTCGCGCAGTTCGCCCGCTGGGCTGGCGGTCGCGGCGTGGCACCGCCCGAGGTGGACGCCAAGACGGTGCGCCGCTACGTGGCCGGATTGTCCGAGCGCGGTTCCTCGCCGAGCACGTCGGCGCGCAAGCTGGCGGCCCTGCGCGCGCTGTTCGCCAGCCAGCGTGAGCACGGCCTGATCTCGCAGAACCCCGCTGAGCTCGTCTCGACCCCGCGCAGGGGCTCGCATCTGCCGCGGGTGCTGAGCGCGCGCGAGACGGCCACCCTGCTCGACGGGATCGCCGTGTCGGAGGCTGGCAGGGCAGGCGGGGCGGGCGGGTCCCGCTCACCGGGCGCGTCCGCCGGCGTTGGCGGGGCTCTGGGCGTGCGCGACCGGGCGATGTTCGAGCTGGCCTATGCCTGCGGGCTGCGCGCCGAGGAGCTCGTGTCGTTGCGCGCGTCGGACGTCGACTACGACGGCGAGCAGCTGCGGGTCGAGGGCAAGGGCCGCAAGACCCGCTTCGTGCCGGTGGGGGAGCAGGCGATGGCGGCTGTGCGCGCCTACGTGGAGGACAGGCAGGGGCGTCGGGCGCTCGTGGCTGCCGCCAGCGCCGGTTCAGCGCCCGCTCCACAGGCCCTGTTCCTGAGCAAGACCGGTCGCCCGCTTGGCACGGGCGACGTGCGCAGGCGGCTGCGCGCCTGGACGCGCCGGGTGGGCGTGGGCGAGGGCGCGAGCCCGCACGCGCTGCGCCACAGCTTCGCCACGCACCTGCTGGACGGCGGGGCCGACCTGCGCAGCATCCAGGAGCTGCTCGGACATGCGTCCGTATCCAGCACCCAGATTTACACTCGGGTAGAGTCCGCCAAGCTGAGAAGCGCCTACGCGCGCAGTCACCCGCGGGCATGATTGGACGCCCGCCCGCCCATCGGAGATGACCCTGGAGACGAACGTCAAACCGATCGAGCTGCGTGAACTGTGGCGGCGCTACAAGACCGAAGGCGACAGTCGTGTGCGCGAGCGGTTGGTGGTGGCCTACTCGCCGCTGGTCAAGTACGTGGCCGGGCGCACCGCCGCGGGCCTGCCGCCCCACGTCGAGGAGGCCGACCTGATCTCCTACGGCCTCGTGGGTCTGATCTCGGCCATCGAGCGCTTCGACCTGTCCCGGGACATCAAGTTCGAGACATACGCGATCATGCGCATCAAGGGCGCCATCATCGACGAGCTGCGCTCGCTCGACTGGGTGCCGCGCAGCGTGCGGGCACGGGCGCGCGAGGTGGAGCGGGCGAACGCCAAGCTCGAGCACACGCTGCAGCGGGCCCCCAGCGATCAGGAGCTGGCCGACGAGCTGGGCGTCACCGTGGATGAACTGAACGAGTCGCTGCTGGCGATCTCTCACTCCTCGATCGTGGCGCTGGACGAGCTGTGGAGCGTCTCAGACTCCAGCGGCGATCAGGTCTCGCTGATGGACACCATCGAGGACCCCGGCGCGCCCGATCCAGCCCGGGCGCTGGACGTGGGCGACCTCAAGGATCGCATCGCCGATTCCATCGCCAAGCTGCCGGAGCGCGAGAAGCTGGTGATCGCCCTGTACTACTACGAGAACCTGACCCTGCGCGAGATCGGCGAGGTGCTGGGCGTGACCGAGTCGCGCGTGTCGCAGATGCACACCAAGGCCGTGCTGCGCCTCAGATCCCGTATGCAGGAGGAGTCCTTCGACGATTAGGCGCAGGAGCGCGGGAGGCGTGCCCGGGAGCGGGGGGTGCGTGCCGGCCTACTTGCCCGAACCTGGGCGGGGGGCTGCGTGCCGGGCTACTTGCCCGAACCTGGGCGGGGCGTTGGCCGCGGCGCCGATCCGCCCCGACCCTCTTCGATGCCGATCGCCGTGGAGGGCGGCTTGATCTCTTCTGGCGGAACAGGCTTCGGCGCCATGTCTTCAGTCTACCGCGAGCGCCGCCAACCATGCCAAGGTCTGCAAGCACCATGAGGACGCCCAGCGCTCCTGACAGCAATGACATTCGTCGCACTCTCGCTGTGTTCTCCTCGCGGAGCTTCTGATAGCCGAAGCCCGCAGCTGCCAGCCACCCGAGCGTGTCGGCGTCGGCTTCCGCGAGCGCCTGCTCGTAGAGCTCGCCATACAGCTCTCGTGCGTCAATTGCAAACTTGAGGTTCCACGGCGCGAGTAGAACCGCGGCGGCAACCAGTCCGAGCGCCAGCAGGGCGGCTGATGGGCACATGTGCCCATCAGAACAGCAGAATCGGTGGTGTGCTAGGTCACACCGGCAATGAGTGTCGAAGAGCACTAGCGCTGGCTGTGATGCGGCGGTATGGTGCTCCCACACCGAGTAAAGGGAGATTCCAATGCACCCGCCAGCGGACCGTATTCGCAACGTGGCCCTCGTCGGACACCGAGGGTCGGGGAAGACGGCGCTGCACGAGGCGCTCCTGTTCGAGGCCGGTGTGACCACGCGGCTCGGCACGGTGCCCGACGGAACGACCGTCTCGGACTCCGACCCGGATGAGCATGCGCGGCAGATGTCGATCTCGGCGACCTTGAGCTCGCTGCGCTGGCAGGACCGCAAGATCAACCTGCTGGACACGCCCGGCGAGCCGAGCTTCGTGGCCGACGCGATGGGTGCCCTGCGCGTGTGCGAGTCGGCGGTGTTCGTCGTCAACGCCGTGATGGGCGTCGAGGTCGCCACCAGCCGCCTGTGGGCGCGTGCCGCCGAGCTCGACATCGCTCGCATGCTGTTCGTCAACATGCTCGACCGCGAGCGCGCCGACTTCTACCGGACGCTCGATCAGCTCAAGGCCGCGTTCGGCCCGCACGTCGTGGCGACGGAGATCCCGATCGGCGCCGAGCACGACGTCGAGGGCGTCATCGATCTCGTAGACATGAAGGCCTATCGCGCACAGCCAAGTCCGGAGCGCGGCGCCGCGGATGAGATCCCGATCCCCGCCGAGCTCGAAGAGCGTGCCGCCGAATACCGCGAGAAGCTGATGGACGAGGTCTGCGAAGTCTCGGATACGCTCATGGAGCGCTACCTCGAGGGCGAGGACATCTCCCACGCCGAGATCGTGGACGCGCTCAAGGAGGGCACCAACCACGGCAAGATCTTCCCTGTGGTGTGCGGCGTGGCCACGCGCAACCTCGGCACCACGCGGCTGCTCGACGCGATCGTCGAGGACCTCCCCTCGCCGGTCAAGCACGGCTCGCTGAGCGTCGGCGGGGTGGAACTGTCCCCGACCGATGACGGAGAGCTGTTCGCGTACGTGTTCAAGACCCGCGCCGACCCGTTCGCCGGGCGCATCAACCTGCTCCGCGTCTACCAGGGAACACTCCGCGCCGACAGCCACATTCTCAACACCCGCGCCCACGCCAAGGAGCGCATCGGCCAGCTGGTGTCGTTCGCGGGCAAGGAGGTCGAGCACGTGGAGGAGTTCGGGCCGGGGGACCTCGGTGCCGTCGCCAAGCTCAAGGAGACCCGCGCCGGCGACTGGCTGGCCGCCCGCGACGAGCCGATCGACATGCCGCGGGCGAAGCTGCCCGCGCCCGTGATGGCCTTCGCCGTCGAGCCCAAGAGCCGCGGCGACGAGGACAAGGTGCTCTCCTCGCTGCGTCGCCTGCAGGAGGAGGACCCCACGATCGATCTGCACCGCGACCAGCAGACGGGCGAGCAGATCGTGGCGGGCCTCTCGCAGGTGCACGTGGAAGTGATCGTCGACCGGCTGCGCTCGCGCTTCGGCGTGGAGGTCACGCTGAAGCCCCCGCGGGTGCCCTACCAGGAGACGATCCGCGGGAGCGCCACGGCCCACGGTCGCCACAAGAAGCAGTCGGGCGGGCGCGGCCAGTTCGGCGACTGCCACATCGAGATCGAGCCGCTGGGCGACCCCGAGCACCCCACCGGCTTCGAGTTCGTCGACAAGATCAAGGGCGGCGTGATCCCCAACTCGTTCATCCCAGCCGTCGAGAAGGGCGTGCGCGAGGCGATGGAAGCGGGCGTGGTCGCCGGCTACCCCGTGCAGGGGGTGCGCGTGCGCCTGTTCGATGGGCAGTACCACTCGGTCGACTCCTCCGAGATCGCCTTCAAGCTCGCTGGCCTGCAGGCCATGAAGGACGCGCTGGAGCACGCCGATCCCGTTTTGCTGGAGCCGATCATGCTGGTCACCCTGTCCGTCCCCGAGGAGCACGTGGGCGACGTGATCGGCGACCTCAACAGCCGCCGCGGCCGACCCCAGGGGATGGAGCCCGTCGGCGGCTTGACCGAGATCAAGGCCGAGGTGCCGATGGCCGAGATGCTCACCTACGCGCCCGACCTGCGCTCGATCACCCAGGGGCAGGGCGACTACACGCTGGAGTTCCTTCGCTACGAGGAGCTCCCTGCGCACCTGGGGCAGAAGGTGGTCGAGCAGGCGGGGGAGGAGCGCACGGCGGTACACGCCTAGCGCGCACTGCCGGACCCCTCTCGACCGCCCTCGCGGCGGCCATGCGCAGGCCTGGTCACGCGGGCCGGAGCGGCGCCAGATAGTGTGTGCGACGCCGATGGCCACGCGCACGATCGTCACCTCCCAGCCGGATGTCGCCTGCGACGTATGCGCGCGGCGGCTGCTGCGGGGCGAGCAGCCCGACGTGTTCGTCGGCGCGGGGCGGCGCAGGATCGTGTGCGAGCTGTGCGCCCCCCGGGCGGCGCACGAGGGCTGGCTGCGCGAGACCGAAAGCCAGTCGCCCGGCCTGGCGCCGGCGCGCCCGCGCAGGGGCGGTGGGCTGTTCGAGCGGCTGCCCGTGCCCTTCCGCGCGCGACGCGACGCCGACGGGTCCCCAGCGGCAACGCTGCCCGCGGTCAGCGCCACCGAGCCGCCGCCGGCGAGCGACGTCGGGGAGGTCGTTCATGCGCAGGTGCAGACGCCCGGCGAGCCGCTGGCACACGCACCCGTCGAGCCGCCGGCCCCCGCGGAGATGCCGGCCGAGCGCTCCGCGATGGCGTCGCTGCCGGCGCCCGGCGAGCCGCGGTCGGAGACAGGCGCAACCCACGAGCAGTCGGTCGCCTACCTGCCCGAGGCGATCGCGGTGTTCAACGCGAGCGAGTTCCCTCGCCGCGTCGCCGGCGTGATCCGCTCCCTCGGGGCGCCGCTCGTGACCGTGCGCTCGGCCGAGCACCTGGTGAGCGTGGTCAGGATCGTGGTCGCATGGGAGCTCTGCTGGTACTGCTACGAGGTCGATCTGAGCGAACCGGCGGCCGAGGCGCAGGTGATCGCCCAGGGATCCGAGCTGGCTGAGCTCGCGCGTGAGGACCGTGCCGGGAACGCCGCCGCCGCCGACTCGGGGACCCTGCTGCTGGCGGCAGCCGCCTGACGCCCGCATGTGAGAATCTGGTGTAGCCCGCTTGCGAATCCGCGGGCGGGGAGTAACATCGGGCAGGCGATGATCTACTGCGTCGTACCCAGGCCGCTGGCCGACGAGCTGTATCCGAAGCTCGTCGAGCACTACCGCGCCGACGAGAACGTCACCGTGATCGTCGATCGCCGGCAGTTCGACAGGCGCGCGCGTTATGCCGCCGCCGGCGCCTCCGCGGACGGGGAGCAGCAGCGGCGGGTCGTGCGCGACCGTCGCCGCGCCCGCGTGCCCGGTGATCTGCTGCCGCTGGCGCACGCCTCCTGACGCGCCTGCGCCCGACGGGCGGCTGCGCCGAGGCCGTCGGCACGAGGGCTGTGCGGCGAGCGCCCATGCCGGGCGAGCGGCGGCTTCGTCCCCTGCGCGCTGCATAATGCCGCCGCGATGAAGCTGATCGTTCACGTCGACGGTGGCGCCCGCGGCAACCCCGGCCCGGCGGCTGCAGCGTGCGTCCTCAGCACACCTGCGGGCGAGGTGGTCGACGAGCAGGCGCAGCTGCTGGGCACTGCCACCAACAACGTGGCCGAGTACCGCGCGCTGCTGCTCGGCCTGGCACGGGCGAAGGAGCTGGGCGCGAGCGAGGTCGAGGTCGTGGGCGACTCCGAGCTGATCGCCAAGCAGGTGCAGGGTGTCTACAAGGTCAAGCATGCCGCCATGCGACCGCTGTACCTGCAGGCGATGAACGCGTTCAGGGACTTCGAGCGCTGGTCCATCCGCACCGTGCCGCGCGCCCGGAACGCCGACGCGGATGCCCTGGTGAACGCCGCGCTCGACCAGGCGGCGACGTCCGCGCGCTGAGCGCTCTCCGCGCCCTGGTCAGGGCGCAGCTCAGCCTCCCGTCGGCGCGGTCAACGCAGCGGCTTCGCCGATTTGGCGATCTGGATCATCTGCTGGTTGGAGAGTTCCTCGAGCAGCGTGTTGGTAACCCAGTACAGCGTGTTGCCGGCGCGCCAGCCGATCACGTGGATGTGTGAGCCGTCATCGACGAAGCGGTATTCGACGCCGTCGATCACCTGTGTGCGGGCGTGCGCGAACAGTGGCGGGTTCAGCCAGTCGGTCCCCTCGAAGTCGTAGTAGCCGTCCTCGACGCGGTTCTGCTGGAAGACGATCACGTACGCGTGGTGGCGGATGTTCTGCTGGTTGCGCAGGGGATAGGCGCGCACCTGCTGCTGTTCGGCGTCTCCCGTCTGCAGGCGCGGGTACAGCACCGGGAAGGGGATTTCCGGTGCGGCTTTGACGAGTTCATCCTGTCCGCTGGTGGCGGTGGGGACCAAGCCGAGGGCGGCGAGCGAGAAGCCCGGCTGCGAATGGTGGCGGGTGTGGTGGTGGGAGCGACCGGTGGCGTGTGCGGCGGGCGCCGGTGGCGCCGGCAACCGCAGCGCTTCGTGGCCGTTGAGGAACGTGTTGAGCGTCTGTTTCTCCAGTTCCGGCGTCGAGGTCACGTAGTCGGCGTTGTTGAGCTGGTAGTCGTCGTTCGCGGCCAGGAACTTCACCTGGCGCAGGGGCTTCGACTGGGAGAAGGCGATCAGCTTGGTGAGCAGGATCAGCTCCTGCGGCGAGGCCGGGAAGTTCGTCCTGATCGCGTGACCCACGGCTTTCGCCACGTTGTCGATCTCGCCGAGCTCGTCGGAGGGGTCGATCTGCTCGCGCAGGTCGCGCAGGAAGTCCTGCTGGCGGGCCACACGCACGAAGTCCGAGTCGTCGTGGCGGTAGCGGACGTAGTCGAGCGCGTTTTCGTAGCACAGCTTCTGGTAGCCGGGCTCGATGTTGATGTTCGTGTAGTCCGTTTCGGTGGTGCCTTCGTTCTCGTTGAAGTAGCGATGGTCGACGTTCACGTACGCGCATCCGAGCGTGTCCACGACGTTGATGAAGCCCGAGAAGTTCACGTCGATGATCCCGTTGAGCGTCAGTTCGGGGAAGACTTCGTGCTTGATCGTTTCCGCCGCCAGGATGCTCGCCTCGCTGGCGCCGCCCATCTCGCTGCCGATCGTGTACGCGGCGTTGATCTTTTCGTTGGCGTACACCTGGCCGCTGGGCGTGTCGATGTTGACCATCAGATCGCGCGGGATCGACAGCACCGAGGTCTGTCCCTGTTCGGGGTCGAAGCGCACCAGCAGGATCGTGTCGCTGTGCGGGGAGGCGTCGCGTTCTTCGGCGTTCTTGGACCCCGTGCGCCTGTCCGAGCCGAGGATCAGGAACGTCTGCGGGCCACCGCCGTATTCGGGCGTCAGTAGTCCTTTGGGAGCGTTGATGTGGCTGAGCCGCGGGAAGATCTCGTCGGCCAGCGTGGTGATCTTGTTGAGCGCCACCGTCGCCGTGGCCGCGGCGCTGAACGCCACGATCAGCACGCCCGCGAGCAGGAAGCGCTTCCACATCCCCCACCACAGCGAGGGTGGACGCTCGTCATTCATCTGATATCGCCTGCTGGCAGCTCATCGGGCACGAGGTCGAGCACTCGCCTCCTCCCAGGGGCGTGCCGGAAGCCTACCGGGCCGACCGGAGGCCAAGCGCCGCCTCGACGGCTACGCTCGATCGGTGCTCAGCGCCCGCAACCGAGAGCTCCTGGGACTGATCCCCGCCGCGCTGCTGGTGGTGGGGGGCTTCACCGCGATCTTCATCCAGACCGAGGGCAACTCGCCAGGCGCCTCCACCAACCTGACGCTCAACCACGCCTCCAGCGTGTCCCTCACCTACGGCGCCCTGTTCCTGGTGCTGTGTCTGGCCGCGCACCTGGTCATCCGCTTCGCGCTGCCCAACGCCGATCCCTACCTGTTCCCGCTGGTGGCGGTGCTCGCGAGCGTGGGCATCGTGATGGTGTACCGGATCGAACCGACGCTCGCCCGCCAGCAGGCGCAGTGGATGGTGCTCGGCCTGGTGCTGTTCGCGGCCACGATCCTCGCCCTGCGCAAGCGCGGCGTGGGGGTGCTCGAGCGCTACCGCTACACGATCGCCGTGGTCGGCATCGGCATCACCGTGCTGCCGCGGCTGCCGGGGATCGGCGAGCAGGTCAACGGCGCGTACCTGGACGTCCACATCGGGAGCGTCTCGTTTCAGCCGGCCGAGCTCGCGAAGGTGGCGATCGTGATCTTCCTCGCCAGCTACCTGCGCGACAACCGCCAGATCCTCGTCACCGCGGGGCGACGGGTGCTGGGCGTGACGATCCCGCCCATGAAGCAGTTCGGCCCGATGCTGATCGTGTGGGGGGCGGCGATGGCGACGCTGCTGATCACGCGCGAGCTCGGCACCTCGCTGATGTTCTACGGCGCCTTCCTGGCGCTCCTGTACGTCGCCACCGGGCGCCTGTCCTTCCCCCTGATCGGCCTGGTGCTGTTCGCGCTCGGCGCGTGGTACGTGACCGGCCACGTCAGCCACGTCCACGCTCGCGTGCTCGCGTGGGAACACCCCTTCCAGGAATCCCTCTACAACAAACTCGAAGGCGGCAGCTACCAGCTCGCCCAGTCGCTGTTCGCGCAGGCCGACGGGGGCCTCCTGGGAGCGGGCTTCGATCGTTCGCTGCTGCGCCTGGGACCGCACGGCGCCTCGATCCTGCCGGTCCCCGAAAGCGACATGATCTACGCGGTCATCGTCAACGAGCTCGGCCTCGCGGGGGCCGCGGCGCTGCTGGGGGTGTACCTGCTGCTGATCGCCCGCGGCCTGAAGACCGCCGTGCTCGCACGCGACTCGTTCTCCAAGCTGCTGGCCACGGGCCTGTCGTTCATCATCGCCATCCAGGTGTTCGTGATCGTCGGCGGCGTCACCCGGGTGATCCCGTTGACGGGGGTGACGCTGCCGTTCGTCGCCTACGGCGGCTCTTCGGTGGTCATGAACTTCGTGCTCGTGGCGCTGCTGCTCGTGATCTCCGATCGGGCCCGCCGACCGTACGCTCCGCGCACGCGGCGCTGAGCGCCGCTCGCAGGGGAGCTCCGGGCGCCGTCGAAGACGACACCCGCAGATGTTGAGCTCGACCGCTCCCGAGGCCAACCCGCGGATGTTGGCGGACGAGAACGCCCCCGCGCTCGCCCCCGGGCGCGGCGGCGGCGACGCACGCGCCTTCAGCGCCGGTCTCGAGCGCCTGCGCCGCGCGATCGAACACGGCCTGTTCGTGCTGCACTTCCAACCGATCGTGTCGGTGAGCGAGCGGCGTGTCTGCCACTACGAGGCGCTGCTGCGCCTCGCCGATCGGCCCGACGGGCGCCTGACGGCACCCGGGCGGTTCCTGCCGGCCGCGGAGCGCTACGGGCTGATCGGGGACATCGACCGGCTCGTGCTCGAGCGGGTCCTCGCGCTGCTCGCGGGCGATCCCAACCTGAGGATCGCGGTCAACGTGTCGGCGCTGTCGGTCACCGACGCCACCCTGCTCGCCCACGTCCAGCACCGGCTGCGCCGCCACGGGGTCGAGCCCTCGCGTCTGATGATCGAGCTCACCGAGACGGCCGCGATCTCGGACATGGCCAGCGCGCGCGAGTTCTGCCTGGGCGTGCTCACGCTCGGGTGCGGGCTCGCGCTCGACGACTTCGGCGCCGGCTTCGGTTCGCTGCAGTACCTCAAGCACCTGCCGTTCAGCCACCTGAAGATCGACGGCGAGTTCATTCGCGGGCTGCCGGCCTCGCGCATCGACCAGATGCTCGTCAGCGCCGTCGCCGACGTCGTGCGCAGCATGGGCGCGAAGACCGTCGCCGAGTGCGTGGGGGACGAGGCGACCATGGAGCTGCTGCACGGCTTCGGCGTCGACTATGCGCAGGGGTTCGCGCTGGGGCGCCCGGAGGCGCGTCTGCCGGCTGGCGCCGAGGTCGCCTGAGCGCCCGGTCAGCCAGGTTGGGGGAACTGGCGGCGCATCGCCGCGTCCCATGCGCGGTCGCCGAGCAGGCGGCGGGTGGCGATCATGATCCTGGCGGACGGCGTGATCCTGATGCGGGCAGGCGGGTGCTCGCGGGCGATCGCCCGCTCGATCACCTTCGCCACGCGCTCGGGTCCGGCCCCCAGCATGCGCATCGGGCCCTCGTAGGCGCCCGCTGTGACGGCGCCGACGGTCGCGTTGAAGTGGGCGTAGGGGTCCGCGGGGGCGTCCTCCCCGCCGCCGCCCGTGCTCGCGGCGCCCCCATCCGCCCGCTCCTGCGGATGAACGCCCAGGTCGGTCATGCTCGCCGTGGCCGCCACGCCGAACTCGGTGGTGATCAGTCCCGGCTCGAGCAGGATCACGGCGATGCCGAAGCCGCGCAGCTCGAAGCGCAGCGCGTCGGATATCGCCTCCAGGGCGTGCTTGGTCGCGTGGTAGTGACCCGCGCCCGGGAACGTCAGGCGACCGCCCATGGAGCCGACGTTGACGATCCTGCCCCAGCGCTGGGCGCGCATCTTCTCGAGCACGAGCTGGGTGAGGCGCACGGCGCCGAACACGTTCGTCTCGAACTGGCGGCGCACGGCGTCCATCGGCACCGTCTCGATCGCGCCGCTCTGGCTGTAGCCGGCGTTGTTGACGAGCACCCCCACGGCGCCCTCGTCCTGCTCGACGGCGGCCACGGCCGTGCGCATCGAGTCCTCGTCGGTGACGTCAAGCGCCAGCGTCCGGCAGCCTGCGTCCGCGAGCTCCGCGAGCGTGTCCGGCCGGCGCGCGGTCGCGTACACCGTCCAGCCCCCTCGTGCCAGGCGCAGAGCGCTGGCGCGCCCGATGCCCGAGGAGCAGCCGGTCACCAGCACCGCCTTGGAGGGCTCGGCCATGGGCGCAGCATATGCCCTGGGCCAGGTACGCTGCCCGCATGAGCACCATCTCCGCAGATGCCCTCCCCGCGGCGCTGGGCGCCCCCGCGCGCGAGTTCATCTCCAAGCCGCACCGTCTCCTGATCGGCGCCGAGCGACCGGAGGCGGCCGACGGGCGCACGTTCGCCACGCTCGACCCGGCCAGCGGGCAGGAGATCGCGCAGCTCCCGCTGGCGGGAACCGAGGATGTGGCGCACGCGGTGGCCGCCGCGCGCGCCGCCTTCGCGGAAGGTCCCTGGAGCTCGATGCCGGCCTCCGCGCGCGAGCAGCTCATGCTCGCGCTGGCGGATGCGCTCGATCAGCGCGCCCGGGAGATCGCTCAGATCGAGTCGCTCGACAACGGCAAGCCGGTCGGGCTCGCCCAGGTCGTCGACGTGGCGGGGGCGGTGCGGCACCTGCGCTACTTCGCCGGCTGGCCTACGAAGATTGAGGGCGCGGTGCTGCCGGTGAGCGCTCCCCACATGCACTGCTACACCCGTCGCGAGCCGGTCGGCGTGTGCGCCCAGATCATCCCCTGGAACTTCCCGCTGCTGATGGCCGCGTGGAAGCTCGGCCCGGCGCTGGCAGCCGGCTGCACGGTGGTGCTCAAGCCGGCCGAGCAGACGCCGCTGAGCGCGCTGCGTGTGGGCGAGCTCGCGCTCGAGGTGGGCTTCCCGCCGGGAGTGATCAACGTGCTGAGCGGCGACGGGAGCACAGGGGCCGCACTCGTCGATCACCCCGGCGTCGACAAGATCGCCTTCACCGGCTCCACCGCGGTCGGGCGCGAGATCGGCGCCAAGGCGGGCGGGGCGCTCAAGCGCGTGACGCTCGAGCTCGGGGGCAAGTCGCCGAACATCATCCTCCCGGACGCCGACCTGGAGGCCGCCGTGAAGGGCTCCTACCAGGCGATCTACTTCAACTCCGGACAGGCCTGCAACGCGGGCTCGCGCCTGTTCGTCCCTGCACAGCGCTTCGACGAGGTGACCAGCGCGCTGGCCGAGGCCGCCCGCACGACCCAGCTCGGCCCGGGCCTGGAGGTGGCCACGCAGCTCGGGCCGCTGGTCTCTGCCGAGCAGCAGGAGCGCGTCATGAGCTACATCCAGGCCGGGCGCTCGGAAGGCGCCGAGCTGCTCGCCGGCGGCGGCGCGGCGCTCGCTGACAGCGGTGGCTACTTCGTCGAGCCGACGCTGTTCGCGACGACCTCAGACGAGCTGCGCATCTCCCGCGAGGAGATCTTCGGCCCGGTGCTCGTGGCCTCTCCCTACGACACGCTCGAGGAAGTCGCCGCGCGCGCCAACGACGGCGACTACGGGCTGGCGGCGGGAGTGTGGACGCGCGATGTCTCGAGCGCCCACCGCCTGGCGGCCATGCTGCACGCGGGGATGGTCTACATCAACACCTGGGGCATGGCCGATCCGGCGGCGCCCTTCGGCGGCTTCAAGGCCTCGGGTATCGGCCGCGAGCACGGCCGCGACGGCCTCGACGCCTACCTGGAGACCAAGACGGTGTGGACGGCACTGTGAGGCGAAGGCAGCTCGCGGCTTCGTGAGCACAGTCGCGCAGAGCGAGCGCGGCCTGCTCCGCGTCCGTCACGAGCGATGGGCGCCGGCGCTTGCGAGCGTGCTGGCGCTGGTGCTGGTGGCGGCGGTCGTCGAGGTGGTGCTCGACGGTGCGCTCGGCCATTCGCCGGAGGCGCCGCTCTCGCCTGACATCAGCGGGTGGCTGCAGGGGATCGGCGAGCGTCTCGGCTTCCGCGTGTTCGTCATCGCCCTGCTGGTGTGCACGTGCGCGTACGGCGGCCTGCTGGCGCTCGCGGGCCGCGCGGGCGCATGGGCCGGCAGGCCGAGCACCGATCGCATCCGCATCCCGGCGATCTCCGAGCGCTGGGCGATCGTGCTCGTCGCTGCCCTGCAGGTGATCGTGTTCGCAGGACCGGTCCTCGTCTCCACGGACGTGTTCAGCTACATCGCCTACGCGCGCATGGGCGTCGAGCACGGTCTGAACCCGTATCTGAACGGGCCCGTGGCGATCGCCGGCGACCCCGTGTTCAAGTACGTGGGCCCCGACTGGATCCACGTCGCCACCGCCTACGGGCCGCTGTACACGCTGCTCTCCTACCCACTGGCTCCGCTCGGCGTGGTCGGCGCCCTGTGGGGCATGAAACTCGAGGCGCTGCTCGCCAGCGCGGGCACGCTCGTGCTCACCCGCCGTTGCGCGCGGGCCCGTGGCCTGGATCCGGTGCTCGCCATCATCGCCGTCGGCGCGAACCCGCTGTACGTGCTCTACGGCCTCGGCGGCGCCCACAACGACCTGATCATGATGCTGATGATGATGGCGGCCGTCAGCCTCATGTCCGTCGCCCGGCCGGCGTCGCCCGGCGGGCGCCGGGAAGCGGCGGCCGCGGCGTGGGTGGTGGCGGGGGCTCTGATCAAGGCCACCGTCGCGGTGCTGCTCCCGTTCATGATCCTCTCGCGCCGCACCCTCGCGCCGATCCTCGGAGCGCTGGCCGCGATCGCGGTCGGCGCGCTCGTGGGCTATGCCGCGTTCGGCATCCACGGGATCGACCTCGTGGCGGCCCTCAACCGTGACGCCGCGTTCGTCTCGACCGACAGCTTCGCCACCGAGATCGCCCACCTGTTCGGAAAGCCGGGGGTGTTCCCCGTCGATCACGACCTGCTCAAGGCGGCGCTCGTGCTGATCCTCGCGCACCTGCTGTGGCGCACGTGGCGCGGCTATGACTGGGTGGCCGCCTCCGGCTGGGCGCTGCTGGCGATCTCGGTCACGAGCACGTGGCTGCTCGCGTGGTACGTCCTGTGGCCGCTGCCGCTTGCCGTCGTCACCCGCGACCGGCGGCTGCTGGCAGCCACACTCGCCGTGCAGGGCCTGTTCGTGATCCACCAGACCTCGCCGCTGCTGGTGCCCGTCCAATGAGCGACGCGCCGGCACCCGTCGCGGACCCGCGCTGGGAGTGGCTGCCCGCCCGGCTGCGCCCGCGCGAGGTCGAGTCGAAGGGCCGGGGCGAGCTACGGCTGATCGAGACCACCGTGCTGATCTTCGTCGGCCTGGTGCTGGCGATTGCCACCGTCAACGACCTCGTGCGCCAGACCCACATCAACAACCGTCTGGACGCCGACCTGCGCACCTGGCGCCAGTACACCCACCACGACTACCAGAACATCGCCATCGACCAGGAAACCCTCGGCCTGGGCAGTGACCGCGAGGTGCTGTGCGGCAACACCAGCGCCGGCCCGCCCGGCTCGAGGCCACAGCTCTGCCTGGCCATCTGGGGGCCGGTGAACGACGGCCTGCGCACCGTGCACGGCGGCTGGTACGTGCCCCCGTATCTCCCGGACATACCGGCCAAGCGCTACGGCTGCTTCGGCGCGGCCGGACAGGGGAGATGCCCCCGATGAGCGCCGCCACGCACGCCGCGAGCGGCGCGAGCGGCTCGAGCGGCGCCCCGGCGCAGGCCACGAGCATCGCCTCCAGGCTGCCGCGGTGGTGGCCACTGGCCGCCATCGGCCTGCTGGCCGCCGTCCTGCGCGTCTCGACGCTGAACCTGCAGAGCTTCTGGTACGACGAGGCGTTCACGCCCGTGCACGTCCTGCACCCCAGCCTGTGGGAGACGCTTCGCTCGGTCGTGCACACCGAGAACACGCCGCCGCTGTGGTACGTGATCGCCTGGGCGGACGCGCGCGTGCTCGGGACCGGCGAGATCGCGCTGCGCCTGCCCTCGGCGATCGCGGGGATCGCCACCGTGCCGGTCGCCTGGGCCATCGGGCGCGAACTGGCCGGGCGCTCGGTTGCGATCGTGTGTGCGCTGCTGGTCGCGGTCAACCCGCTGTTCGTCTGGTACTCCCAGGAGGCCCGCGCGTACGCGCTGTTCGTGCTGATGGCCGCGCTGGCGATGCTGTGCTTCCTGCGCGCCGAGCGCGAGCCGACCCGCGCTCGCATGGGCCTGTTCGCGCTGACCGGAGCGCTGGCGCTGCTCACGCACTACTTCGCCGTGTTCCTGCTGATCCCCATGGCGCTGTGGCTGCTCTGCCAGCGGTCCACGCGCCGCGCCGCGCTCGGCGCGGTTGGCGTGCTGGCGCTGGTCGGGGCGGCGCTGCTGCCGCTGATCTCCGCCCAGGGCGGGCACGGCACGCAGTGGATCGGGCGCTGGCCGCTGCTCGAACGCTTGGAGGCGATTCCCCAGTACTACCTCACCGGCTACTCCGGCAAGCCGCTCGGACACGGCGTCGAGCTGCTCGTGGCGCTGCCGGTGCTCGCCGGCTTGGGGCTGGGGGCCTGGCGCATGAGCGATCCCCGAGGCGGGCGGACACAGCGGAGCCTGCGAGCGCTCCTGCTCGCGCTCTCGATCGCCGCCTGCGGGGTGCTCGTCCCGATCGTGCTGGTCGCCTTCGGCGCCGACTACCTGGCGCCGCGCAACCTGGTCGCGGCGATGATCCCCGTGACCGCCGTGATCGCCATCGCGACCGTCTGGCCCGACGCCGCGGGGCGAGTGTCGATCGCCGGCGTGACGCTCGCGGCCACCATCGCGCTTGCGTTCCTGGCGGTGTCGATCGACGTGAACCTGAGCCCCCGCCTGCAGCGCGGCAACTGGCGCGGTCTCGCTCGCGCGCTCGCCCACGGGACGGGTGGCGACCGAGCCGAGGTGATCACCACCGTCGAGCTCGGGTCGGCGCCGCTGGAGTACTACCGGCCCGGCCTGCACGGCCTGCGGGCGGGCAGCTCGGTGCTCGTCAGCGAAGTCGACGAGACGGGCTACGCGCCGTTGCGCGCCGCGGCCGCCCAGCCGCCCGCCCCGGGCTTTCGCCTGCGGGCGCGCGTGAACGTCGACGGGCTGATCGCCTACCGCTTCGTCTCGCCGGTGCCGCGGCGCCTCAGCGAGGCGACGCTGCGCCGTCACGTGATCGCGCTCGAAGGGCCGCCCGTCGTGCTGGTCCCAGCGGGCGCGCACGTCTCCTAGGGACGCGCAGGGACGCGCGCGGCGCGCCGGTGCATGCGATTGCCGTCCAGCGGCAGGGCCCAGCCGCGACGGTCACAGCCGAGGACGGTCCGTCTGCGTGAGGGGAGACAATTCGGCCATGGCAAGCTCAACACCATTGACACCCGCACAGAGGATCGCCATCGCTGCCGAGCTCGCGGTGCTCGAAGCCGAAGCCGTCGTGATCGAGGCGTATGTGAACGAAGGTCGAGGCGACGACGCCGACGTGACCGACGTCGAACGCTCACTCGCCAAGCGCCAGGGCGAGATGGCGAAGATGAAGGCGTTGCTGGCTGGCTAGCTGCCTGAGCACGCCAACGCCGTTTCTACCCTGATAGGGCCAGCGGAAGCGCGGCACAGACGCGTGTTCCCGAAAAGATTTAGGTTTTCCGCATGCCGCAGTTGACATTGGAGGCTCACAGCGACGCGCGGACCGCGCTGGCGAGCGCGCGGGAGCATCTGCTCTCGCTGCAGCACGAGGACGGGTGGTGGCGGGGCGAGCTGCAAACCAACGTGACGATGGACGCCGAGGACATCCTCCTGCGGGAGTTCCTGGGGATCCGCCGCGCCGACGAGAGCGAGCGCTCGGCCGCGTGGATCCGCTCGCAGCAGCGCGCCGACGGCACCTGGGCCAACTTCCACGGCGGGCCCGGCGAGCTGTCCACGACGATCGAGGCCTACTGGGCGCTGCGCCTGTGCGGTGACCCTCCGGACGCCGAGCGCATGCTCGCCGCCGCGGAGTTCATTCGCGACGCCGGCGGCCTGGAGCGCGCGCGGGTGTTCACGCACGTGTGGCTCGCCCTGTTCGGGCTGTGGTCGTGGGAGCGCGTGCCGGCGCTGCCGCCGGAGGTGATCCTGCTGCCCGCGTGGGTGCCGCTGAACGTGTACGACTTCGCGTGCTGGGCGCGCCAGACGATCGTGGCGCTGTCGATCGTGAAAGCTCACCGTCCGGTGCACGCGCTGGCGTTCGACCTGAGCGAGCTGCGCGCCGCGGAGCGGGCGCCGGTGGAGCCCTCCGCCGCGCAGGACTCGGCCGGCGCGCCGTCCCCAGGCGAATCCGGCCCCACGCCCGGGAGCTCGCGCCGCGGCGCATGGCTGGCGTGGCTGGACCGCGCGCTCAGAGCGTACGAGCGCAGGCCGCTCGCCCCGCTGCGCAGGCTCGCGCTCGCGCGGGCCGAGCGCTGGATCGTCCGCCGTCAGGAGGCCGACGGCTCGTGGGGTGGGATCCAGCCGCCATGGGTGTACTCGTTGATGGCGCTGCGTCTCGCGGGCTATCCACTGGAGCACCCGGTGATGCGACGCGCCCTGGAAGGGCTCGACGGCTTCATGGTCGAGGATCGCGGCGCCGGTCACGCTCCCGGCCCGTCGCGCCCGCCCGACGCTCCCGCGCAGGCGAGCCGGCGCCTGGAAGCGTGCCAATCGCCCGTGTGGGACACAGCGTTGGCGATGATCGCCCTCAGCGACGCCGGCGTTGGCGAGGACGACCCGGCGATGCTCGCGGCGGCGCGCTGGCTGCTCGGCGAGGAGGTCAAAGTGCGCGGCGACTGGGCCGTCAAGCGCCCGGCGCTGGCGCCCGGTGGCTGGGCATTCGAGTTCGCCAACGTGAACTACCCCGATGTGGACGACACCGTGGAGGTGGTGCTCGCGCTGCTCCGCCTGGCCGGCCGCAGTGGCTCCCTGCGCGCGCCCATCGACGCCGCCACCCGCCGCGCGCTCGCGTGGGTGCAGGGTATGCAGAGCGCCAACGGGGGCTGGGGAGCGTTCGACGCGGACAACACGCTCGCGCTCGTCCGAGAGCTCCCGTTCCTCGACTTCGGCGAGGTGATCGACGAGCCGAGCGCCGACGTCACCGCGCACACCGTGGAGATGCTCGGCGCGCTCGGCCTCGGCCACACGCCGGCGGCTCGCGAGGGGGTGCGCTGGCTGCTGGAGCACCAGGAGCCGGACGGCTCGTGGTTCGGGCGCTGGGGAATCAACCACGTGTACGGCACCGGGGCGGTCGTGCCCGGGCTGATCCTCGCCGGCGTCGAGCCCGCGCACCCGAGCATCCGCCGCGCGGTGTCGTGGCTGGAGCGACACCAGAACGACGACGGCGGCTGGGGCGAGGACCCGCGCTCCTACGACGACCCCGGGTGGATAGGGCGCGGTCCGAGCACCGCCTCGCAGACCGCCTGGGCGCTGCTCGCCCTGCACGCCGCCGGCGCGTCGTCCCCGGAGCGGGAGCGCTCGCCCGCCCTCGCGCGTGGCGTGGCGTGGCTCGTATCCACCCAGCGCGCGGACGGCACGTGGGACGAGCCGCAGTACACGGGCACGGGCTTCCCCTCGGACTACTACATCAACTATCACCTCTACCGGCTCACCTTCCCGATCATGGCCCTCGGTCGCTGTCTGGCCATGGACCTCGCCGACGATGGCGCCCGCGCGGGCATCTTCGTGGGACACAGCAACGGCGCCGGGCGAGCGGGGTGATGCTGATAGCCGACGCGCCCGTCGACGCCCCCACCGCGGAGGCGGTGATGGCACGGGCGGCCGGCGAGAACTTCCCGGTCGCCAGCCGCATGCTGCCGGCCCGTGTGCGCTCCCACCTGCTCGCCATCTACGGCTTCGCGCGCCTGGTCGACGAAATCGGAGACCGGCCCGCCCCTGCGGATGCCTCCGCGCCCGACGATCCGCGGCGCGCGGGCGAGCGTCTGGCGGCGCTCGACTGGCTGGAGGCGGAGCTCGACCGTCAGCTGACCAACCCGGTCGACCCGCTCGACCCGGTCAGCCCGGCCGGCGCGGCCGGCGCGGCGGGCCGGGCCGAGCACCCGCTGCTCGTGCGAGTGGGCGCGACGATCCGCGAATGCGGGCTCGCGCGCGAGCCGTTCGCGCGTCTGATCGAGGCCAACCGCATGGATCAGCGCGTGCACCGCTATGAGAGCTGGGCACAGCTCCGCGGCTACTGCGCGCTGTCGGCCGACCCGGTGGGCGAGCTGGTGCTGGGCGTGCTCGGCCTGGCCACGCCCGAGCGGGTGGCGCTGTCGGACTCGATCTGCACGGCCCTGCAGCTCGCCGAGCACTGCCAGGACGTGGCCGAGGATCTGGCGCGCGGACGCGTGTACCTGCCGGCCGAGGACCTGCGCCGGTTCGGCTGCGCCGAGGAGGAGCTCGCGGCCGAGCACGCCGGTGAGGCGCTGCGCGAGGTCCTCGCCTTCGAGGTGGCCCGCGCGCGCGGGCTGCTCGACGAGGGCGCGCCGCTGATCGCCCACCTGCGCGGGCGTCCCAGGCTCGCGGTGGCGGCGTTCCTGGCGGGGGGACGCGCTGCCCTCGATGCGATCGAGCGCGCCCGCTACGACGTGCTCGCCGGCCCGCCACGCGCCGGGCGCGTGCGACGCGGGTTGGCGCTGGCGGCGGCGCTGCGCGGCGCCCGCGGCGCAGCCGGTGGGGGCATGTCGTCGTGAGCGCCGAGCGAGGGGTTGACGACGCCTACCGCCACTGCCAGGCGGTCACCCGCACCGAGGCCGCCAACTTCTTCTACGGGATCCGCCTGCTGCCGCGCGAGCGGCGCCGGGCGATGTGCGCGGTGTACGCGTTCGCGCGCCGCGTCGACGACATCGGCGACGGGACGCTCGCGCGCGAGGAGAAGCTGCGGCTGCTCGACGCCGAGGCCGGTGCGCTCGCGGCCCCCGCCCGCGCCGATGACCCGGTGATGGTCGCGCTCGCCGACGCGCGCGGGCGCTTCGCGCTGCCCGAGGATGCCCTGTTCGAGTTGATCGAGGGCGTGCGCATGGACGTGATCGGCGCCACCTATGCCGAGTTCGGGGAGCTCGTCACCTACTGCCGCCGTGTGGCCGGCGGCGTCGGGCGCCTGTGCCTGGCGATCTTCGGCCTGCGCGAGTCCGCGCTCGCCGAGTCCGCGCAGGCCGGGCGGCTCGCCGACGATCTCGGTGTGGCGCTGCAGTTGACCAACATCATGCGCGACCTGCGCGAGGACGCGCAGAACGGCCGCGTGTACGTGCCCGCCGAGGACCTCCGCCGCTTTGGGGTGCTCGGCGAGAGCGAAGCGGGCGCGACGGCCCTGCTGGCGGCGCTCGACGGCGAGCAGCCGGCGGCGGGACTCGAGGCGCTGGTGCGCTTCGAGTCCGAGCGCGCGCGGGAGTGGTTCGAGCGCGGGATGGCGCTCACGGCGATGCTCGACAGGCGCAGCGCCGCGTGCGTGATGGCGATGGCCGGCATTTACAGGCGGCTGCTCGATCGCATCGCTGCTCACCCCCAGGAGGCGGCCCGCAGACGGATCTCGCTGCCGGCACGGGAGAAGGCGTGGGTGGCGGCGCGGGGCGTGCTCGGGGTGGGCGCATGAGTGCCGAGCGCCGCGTGGTGGTGGTGGTGGGCGGCGGTCTGGCGGGGATCGCCGCCGCCCTCGACTGCGCCGACGCGGGGGCGAGCGTGACGCTTGTCGAGGTCAGGCGCCGGCTCGGCGGCGCCGCCTACTCGTTCGAGCGCGACGGCCTGCGCATGGACAACGGCCAGCACGTGTTCCTGCGCTGCTGTGTGGCCTACCGGGCGCTGCTCGCCCGCCTCGGCAGCGAGCGCCTGACGGCGGTGCAGCCGCGGCTGGACATCCCCGTGCTGAAGCCCGGGCGCCCGCCGGCGAGGCTGCGGCGCGGGTCGCTGCCGGCACCCCTGCACCTGGCCGGCGCCCTCGCCCGCTACCCGTATCTGACGCGCGCCGAGCGCATGAGCGCCGTACGGGCGGCGATCGGCCTGATGCGGCTGCACCCCGACGATCCCGCGCTGGACGCGGTGACGTTCGGCGAGTGGCTCGCGGGCCACGGCCAGGATTGCGCGTCGGTGGCCGCGCTGTGGGACCTGATCGCGCTGCCCACGCTCAACCTCCCGGCCGCCCAGGCCTCCCTGGCGCTCGCCGCCTTCGTGTTCCGCACGGGCCTCCTGTCCGCGCACGACGCCGGCGACATCGGCTTTCACCAGGCCACGCTGTCGGAGACGATCGGCGAGCCGGCGCTGCGTGCCCTGCGCCACGCTGGCGTGCGGGTGCGCCTGGGCTGGCGTGCCGAGGGCCTGGCGGCGGGGGGCGACGGCATCGAGGTGCAGGGGCGCGGGGCGCGCGACGCGGGGGTCGAGCGCGAGGGCGCCGGCGGCGAGCTCCCCCACGGCGCCGGCCGCGCGTTCGACGAGCTGAGCGCCGAGGCGGTCGTGGTGGCGCTCCCGCATGCGCGCGCGGCGAGGCTGCTCGAACCCTCGCTGGGCGAGCCGGCCCGCGCGCTTCGCGCGCTGGGCGTCTCGCCGATCGTGAACCTGCACGTGCTCTACGACCGCACCGTGTGCGAGTGGGCGTTCGCGGCCGGCGTGGACACGCCCGTGCAGTACGTCTTCGACCGCACCCGGGCGGCCGGCGCTCCCGCCGGCTGCCAGTATCTGGCCGTGTCGCTGTCCGGTGCCGAGCGGGAGATGAGGATGAGCGTGGACGAACTGCGCGAGCGCTATCTGCCCGCCCTGCGCGAGCTGTTCCCGCGCGCGCGGGCCGCCCGCGTCGAGAGCTTCCTGGTGACGCGCGAGCACGCCGCCACCTTCCGTGGGGCGCCCGGCGTGAACGCCCTGCGGGTGGGCCCCCGGACGTCGGTGCCCGGGCTCGTGCTGGCGGGCGCCTGGACGGCCACCGGCTGGCCGGCGACGCTGGAGGGGGCCGTGCTGAGCGGCCACGCGGCGGCCGACGCCGCGCTCACGGCGCTCGGGATGGGGGAGGGGGGCAGCGCACGCCGGGACCCCAGGCCGCGCCTTGCCGGCAGGCCCACGCCGGCCAGCGGGGCCGCGGTCGCGCGTGCCTCGGCGGGAGCGCCGGCGCGATGAGCAACCCGGTTGGCGCGGCCGAGCTGCTGGTGGCGGCGCCGATGCGCATCGAGGCCGCGCTGATCTCCTCGGCCAGCCACCCGCTGAAGGGCTCTCCCGCGCTGGCGAGGCACCCTGAGGGACACCGTCCCGCTGGCAGGACAGCGGGGCAGGCCGGCTGGACGCACGTGCGCAAGACCGGCATGGGGCCGAAGCGCTCGAAGGCCGCCGCCGGCGAGCTCGTGAACGTCGGCGCGGGGGCGAGCGCGATGCTCGTGCTCGGCTTCTGCGGCGGGCTGGACGCCGGCTCGGTACCCGGGGAAGTGATCGTCGCCCAGCAGGTGTACTCGGCCGAGGACGAAGGCCACGTGCGCGAGCGGGTGAGCTGCGACCTCTCAAGCCAGCTCGTCCAGCGGCTGGCGGGACGAGGCATGAAGGTGCGCACCGGGGACGTCGTGTGCGTCTCGCGCCTGGCGCTCGGCGACCGGCGCGCCCAGCTCCACGCCGGCGGGGCGATCGCCGTGGACATGGAGTCGGTATGGCTCGCGGCGGGCGCGGGCGGGCGGCCTTTCGGCGTCGTGCGGGTGGTGCTCGACAGCCCCGAGCACGAGCTGATGCGGGTGCGTGCGGTGGCCGGGGCGCTGCGCGCGGCCCGCTCGCTGCGGCGCGTGGCGGGCGCCCTTCACGAGTGGGCGCCCGCCGTCTAAGGTTCGCTACATGGCGGTTCGCATGAGGCAGAGCACGCGCATGGGCTGGTACCTGCTGCGCCAGCGGTTGGCCGGGCGTGAGAAGTTCCCGCTGATCGTCGAGCTGGAGCCGCTGTTCCAGTGCAACCTCGAGTGCTCGGGCTGCGGCAAGATCCAGCACCCCGAGCACGTGCTCCGCCGGCGCATGCCCGTCGAGCAGGCGCTCGGCGCGATCGAGGAGAGCGGCGCGCCGATGGTCTCGATCGCCGGGGGCGAGCCGCTGATCCACCCCGAGATCCACGTGATCGCCGACGAGCTGGTCAAACGCAAGCGCTTCGTGTACCTGTGCACCAACGCGCTGCTGCTGGAGAAGAAGCTCGAGAACTTCAGGCCGAGCCCGTACTTCGCGTGGGCGATCCACATGGACGGCCTGCGCGAGCGCCACGACGCGTCGGTCGAGCGCGAGGGCGTGTTCGACAAGGCCGTCTCGGCGATCAGGGCCGCCAAGGCCGCCGGCTTTCGCGTGACCACCAACACGACCTTCTTCACCCACGACTCGCCCAAGACCGTGCGCGAGGTGCTCGACTTCCTCAACGACGAGCTCGAGGTCGACGAGATGATGATCTCGCCGGCCTACGCGTACGAGAAAGCGCCCGACCAGGAGCACTTCCTCGGGGTGGAGCAGACGCGCAGGCTGTTCACCGCGGCCTTCGCCGACGGGCGCCGGCGGCGCTGGCGGCTGAACCACAGCCCGCTGTTCCTCGACTTCCTCGAAGGCAAGGCCGAATTCGAGTGCACGGCGTGGGGCATCCCGAGCTACTCCCTGTTCGGGTGGCAGCGTCCCTGCTACCTGATGTCCGACGGCTACGCCCAGACCTACAAAGAGCTGCTGGAGACGACCGACTGGAGCAAGTACGGACGCGGGCGCGACCCGCGCTGTGAGAACTGCATGGCCCACTGCGGCTACGAGCCCACCGCCGTGCTCCAGACCACCCGCTCGCTGCGCCAGTCCCTGCGCGCGCTCGCCGGCTGATCGAGGCCCCGCGGGGACTGTGTCGGCCACAGGCCGCGCCGGGGGCCGTCGCTCACGGCGGCCCCTCCACGGTGGTGCCATCGACGGCCGTGCTCTCGACGGCCGTGCCCTCGATGGTGGCTCCCTCGACCGCTCCCGTGGTGCGGAGATCCCTCCAGGTCAGGCCTTCCTTGAGCAGCGCCGGCACGCCCAACGCGAGCGCGGTGACCACCTCGACCGCCTGCAGGATGATGCCGTAGGCGAGGGCCTGGCCGGCGCCCACGCCGTAGGCGGCGAGCACCACCAGGCAGGCGGCCTGGAACACGCCGACGTTGGACGGGGTTGCGGGCAGGACGGCGCTGAGGTTGACGGCGAGCAGGATCGCGGCGGCCGCCACCAGCCCCCCGTCGGACTGCAGACCGAGCGCCAGCATCACCGCGTAGCAGGCGAGCCACTGCAGCGCCCAGGCGAGCAGCTGGAAGGAGATGGCGGCGGCGCCGTAGCGCGGGCGGGCGAAGACCACGAGGCCACGGCGGGCGAGCTGGAGCATGCGCGTGACCACCTCCGCCGCCCGCGCTACCCGGGGCGAGCGCGAGCGCTGCCCGCGGGCGAGCAGACGGGGGCCCAGCAGCACGAGCACGCAAATGAGCAGCGGCACGACCAGCGCGCCCGCGATCCCCGCCACGTGGCCGCCCAGCAGCGGCACGCTCGTGAACGTGACGGCCAGCAGGATGCCGAGCGCGAGCAGGTTGATGAGCGTCTGTGAGAACACCGTGCCGGCGATCACCGCCACCAGGCGGCTGGTGCGCCCCTCGAGCCTGCGCGACAGCACCAGGACGCGGGCGGCCTCGCCGATGCGCCCCGGGAACACCGCCGAGCCCATCACGCCGATCATCGTCGCCCGCGCCACCGGCGCCCACGGCATCGCGGTCCCGGGCAGCGCGGCGCGCAGCACCGCCAGCCAGGAGATCGAGCGCATGACCAGCGAGCTGGCCATCAGCGCCAGCGCCAGCGCGATCCAGCCCGGGGAGGCGGTGATCAGCGCGTGTCCCACGCGGGGCAGGTTCAGCCGCGAGAGCGCGAATGCGACCACCCCGGCGCTCAGCAGCACCGCCAGCACGATCAGCCAGCGCCTCAGCGCGGGCACGCGGGAGTGGAAGCGGACGTTCTGCGGTGCGCCCATGGAGCGGGGTCTATCAGGTCCGCTCGCTATGCTCGCTGGCGTAGCGATGAGGCCCGCTCCATAACCGCGGCCCGTGCGGCCGCTGATGGCTTCTACGTCACCGTCACTCGAACACAAGTGAGGGCGCAGCGTGGAACGCGAAGCGAACATCTGGAGCTGGTCGAGATCGACCTCGAGGCGCCTGTCCGCGCCCCGGGTCGACCGCCAGGAGCTCGCGGCGATCTTCGCCGGCGGGTTCGTGGGCGCGCTCGCACGGGCGGGGCTCGCGCAGAGCCTCGGCACGAGCCCCGGCGAATGGCCGTGGGCGACGTTCGCGGTCAACCTCGTGGGCGCGGCGCTGCTCGGGTTCTTCATCACCCGCCTGCAGGAGCGCCTGCCGCCGTCGTTGTATCGCCGGGCGTTCCTCGGCACGGGCGTGTGCGGGGCGCTGACGACGTTCTCGACGGTGATGGTGGAGCTGGTGCAGATGCTCGAAGCCGATCACCTTGCGCTGGCCGGCGCGTACGCGTGCGCGAGCCTCGCCGGCGGTCTGGCGGTGGTGTTCGGAGCGACCAAGCTCGTGCGGCGCGCGAGGCTCACGCCGTGAGCTTCATCGCGCTGTGGCTGGCGGTGGGCGTGCTCGGCGGCGCGGGGGCGATCGCGCGGTTCGTGCTCGACGCGCTCGTGTCCACCAACGCCGGCGGGCGCTTCCCGCTGGGGACGATGCTCGTCAACCTCTCCGGCGCGCTGGTGCTCGGCCTGCTGGTGGGCCTCGCGCTGAGCGAACACGCCTACCTGCTGGCGGGCACGGCGGTGATCGGCTCCTACACGACCTTCTCCACCTGGATGCTCGAGTCCCACCGGCTCGCCGAGGACGGACGGCGCTGGCTGCTGGCCGCGAACGTCGTGCTGAGCCTCCTGCTCGGGGTCGGCGCCGCCGCGCTCGGGCGGCTGCTCGGGGGCGGCTGATGGTCGCGGACGGCGGGGCGGGTGGGGCCGCTACAGCGAGCGAGGAGGGCGGCGCCGGCGGAGCGATCGAGGACGGCCTGCGCCTGACCGCGTACCTCGGCGAGCGCAACGCGAGCGGCGGGCGGCTGCTGGCAGACTCGCTCATGGACGCGTACGCCCGCCACGGCGTGGGCACGAGCGTGCTGCTGCGCGGGATCGAGGGCTTTGGCATCAAGCACCGGCTGGCGACCGAGCGGTTGCTGACGCTCTCCGAAGATCTGCCCCTGATTGCGCTGGCCGTGGACGCGCCCGCGCGCATCCAGGGCCTGCTGGAGGAGGTGCGCGCGCTGAGCCCCCACGGGGCGATCACGCTGGAGCGGGTGCGCCTGCTGAGCGGCCCCCGCGCCCACGCGCGGCTCGATGCCGGCACGGATGCGGCCAAGCTCACGATCTACGTGGGCCGCCAGGAGCGCGTGGCCGGCGCGCCGGCCCACGTGGCGGTCGTCGACTGCCTGCACAGGCACGGGGTGGCCGGCGCGAGCGTGCTGCTCGGCCTGGACGGCACCGTGCACGGCGTGCGCCGGCGCGCTCGCTTCCTCGCCCGCAACACCCGGGTGCCGCTGATGATCCAGAGCGTCGGCGAGAGCGCCACGATCGCGCGCGCGCTCGAGGAGATCACGGCGATGTGGAGCGGGTCGGGGCGCTCGGGTGACCCGGCGAGCGCGGGCAGCTCACGGGGATCAGCCGCGGCCACGGGGTCCGGCGAGACCCTGGGCGTGGGTGGGCCGGCGATGACGCTGGAGCGGGTGCGGGTGTGCAAGCGCGACGGCGAGCTGCTGGCCGAGCCGCTCCGGCCCCCGGGCGCCGACGAGGATGGCCTGGGGTACTGGCAGAAGCTCGTGGTGTACACGAGCGAGCGCACGCGCTACCAGCGCGAGCCGTTGCACAGCGCGCTCGTTCGTCGCCTGCGCCAGGAGGGCGCGGCGGGGGCGACCGCGCTGCGCGGGCAATGGGGCTACCACGGCGCGCACCGCCCGCATGGAGAAGCGTTCTGGTCGATCGCCCGCCACGTGCCGGTGCTGACGATGCTGCTGGACACGCCCGAGCATATGGGCCGCTGGTTCGAGATCGTCGACGAGATGACCGCAGAGACCGGGCTGGTCACCAGCGAGATCGTCCCCGCGCTGCGCGCGGCGGGGCCGGGCATCGAGCACGGCGGCCTCCAGCTGGCCGCGCGCCACGGGCGCTCACCCGGCTGACGCCGGACGCCGTCTACCCGCTTGGCAAGCGCAAACGAGACCGAGGAGCATCGATGAAACCGGCGTGCCCGGGTCGTGCGCGGCTCACAGTTCGATTCCCAGCCGGAGGCTGTGCCGGAACCTGCTGGTGACGGTTGTGTTCAGTTCGGAGGCGAACGGCCCCAACCACGTCGTCCCACCATCGCTCGACACTTCGGTTGCGAGGCCGAGGTCTCGTTCGAAGACGACCGTCGAGGTCCTGGAGGCGTGTTCCAGTTCAGGACCAGCCAACTCCCCGACGGTGAGGCCCCGCAGCCGGAACAGCAGTCGCCCGCATGTGAATTCGGCCAGGGGTTCGCCGCCGCCGCCCTGTGCGGTGAGCACGCTGCCGATCTCCTGCGCTGACACTTCCACCAGTTCCGCTTCCAGCGGGTTCGTTTCGAGCGCGCCGAGCGGTCGCCCTTCACTGGTGCAGTATTTGATGCCCTGTTCCGGGATTTCACACATCTGGAACGTGATCACTTCTTCGGTTCGATTCAGGGCCACGATGGTCCCCACGGCCTTGGTCTGTTTGCAGCTCACGTTCACCGGCCTGCCGTTCAACGTCAGGCCGGGCGTCGATATCACCACTTTGGTGGTGTTCGAGGTGTAGCCCGCGCCGACCGCGTCTTCGCGTTCGAATTCGCCCCTGCCGTTGCCGGCTCTCGTGGCGCACGCGTTTTCGGTGTATTCGCCGCCCCGCTGTTTCGCGCACTGGAAGTACGACGCTTCCTGGGCGTGTGCGGACGCTGCGCCGAAGCCGGCGATGGCGAACACCACGGCGGCCCACAGTCCGGTGACTCTGATCCGTCGCCTACCGCCCACGGCTCCCCTTCGCTTCCGTTTCAGTTCCCTGTACCCGTGACGCTGCATCTCACGGGCAGTCCTTGGAGCGCCGCCTTCCCTACAGTTTGGGGCGCGCAGCCGAGTATCGCGGAAGCCCGCGATTGCGTCAAGAGCAGACAAGTGATGATCTCGATGCCAATGCATTCCTTGGCGGCTCGCCACGGGCGCGAAACCGGGCATCGCGCGGCTGGCCGACGCGGCGCGGGCCTGCGGGAGCCACCGTGCAAGTGTAGTCGGTGTGCTCACGTCCGCACCGCTGCGCCCGTGCGCCGGCTGCTCGCCTGCTGGAGCCTGCTGCTCGCGGCGATCGCCGCCGGCTCGCCCGCGCCGGCGGGCGCCGCCCCCGCCAGGCTGCGCCTCGGCACGCAGACGCTCGCGCGCTGCCAGACCGCGCCCCTGGCCTACTGCGGCACCCTGCCGGTGGCGCTCGACTACGCCACGCCCACGGGCCCCCACATCACGATCGCCTACCGCTTCTACCCGGCCCAGGCGCCCACCGGGGGCGTCGCGTCCGGGACGGTGGTGCCCGTCGAGGGGGGCCCGGGGTTCCCGTCGATCGAATCGGTGTCGTTTCCCGAGTTCGGCGGGCCGAGCGGCTACAGCTCGATGTACGGGCCGCTGCTCGGGCGCTGGAACATGCTGGCGGTGGACAACCGCGGCACCGGGGAATCGACGCCGCTCGACTGCCCGGCGCTTCAGCACTTCTCCGGGCCGACCGGCACCGAAGCCTTCCAGCGGGCGGCGGGAGGCTGCGCGGAAGCGCTCGACCACCGCTGGAAGTACGCGAACGGCAAGTGGGTGCACGCCTCGGACCTGTTCACCTCGGCGCCCGCCGCCGAGGACCTGGCGGCGGTGATCACGGCGCTGGGGCTCGGCAAGGTGGACCTGTACGGAGACTCCTACGGCTCGTTCTTCGCGCAGGTGTTCGCCGCGCGGTTCCCCCAACTGCTGCGCAGCGTGATCCTCGACTCGACCTACGAAACCATCGGCCTTGACCCGTGGTATCGCAGCTCCATCGACGCCATGCCCGCGGCCTTCGACGCGGCGTGCAGCCGCTCGCCGGCGTGTGCGCAGGCGGCTCCCGGCCCCGCCTGGGAGCGCGTGGTGGCGCTCGCCGAACGCCTGCGCGCCAGCCCCGTATCCGGCACGGTGCCCGGCCCGGAAGGGGCGATGGAAAAGGTGAGCATGAACGTGGTGGGGCTCGTGGACCTGATCAACGACGCGGCCGGCGACCCCCACATCTACCGCGAGCTGGACGCGTCCGCCCGCGCGCTGCTGGACGCCGGGGATCCCGCGCCGCTGCTGCGCCTGTACGCGCAGCGGCTGGCCGAAGACGAGGACTACTTCCGGGTGCCAGTGAGCGAATACTCGGACGAGCTGTACCTGGCGGTCTCCTGCCTGGACTACCCCCAGCTGTTCGCCATGAGCGCCACTCCGTCGGTGCGCGCGCAGCAGCTCGCGGCGTCCGAGGCGGCGCTCCCGGCGGGCACGTTCAGCCCCTTCGACACCGAAGAATGGATCGCCCAGAACCAGAACACCGAGGCGTACACGGCGTGCCTGGACTGGCCCGCGCCGACCGTCGCCCAGCCGCCGATCGACACCGCCCCGCCGCTGCTGCCGGCCTCTCTGGCGGTGCTGGTGCTGGGCGGCGAACTGGACACGTGGACGCCCGCGGCTGGCGTTCCCAGGGTGCTCGAACAGGTGGGCGGCCACGCCCGCTTCATCGAGCTGGCCAACTCCACCCACGTGGTGGGCGAGGGCGACACCGTGTGCGGCTCGACGCTCGTGCAGGAGTTCGTGGCCGACCCGCAGGCGCTCGAATCGCTCGACGCCGCGTGCGCCGCGAACGTGCCCCCGATCCACACGGTGGGCACGTACGCGACCCGCCTATCCGAAGAACCGCCCCTGCACACCGGCGACGGCGCGCCGGCGGCCGACCTCGAGCTCGCGGCCGCGGCCGTGTCCACCGCCGGGGATGCGATCGCGCGCTACGCGGCGATCGAAGCGCGGCTCGACCACGGGCTGGCCGGCGGCACGGTCAAGGCGAGTCATGGGGGCAGCCTGCTGACGCTCCACGACGACCGCCTGATCCCCGAAGTGGCCGTCAGCGGGACCGTCAGGCTGACCCCGGCCGCCGAACCAGAAGACGGCCAGACGGTCCTGGCGACGCTCACCGCCAAGGCGCCCGGCATGCGCCGCGCCTCCTTCACGGCGTCGTGGACGACCGCCGGCGCCGGTGCCCAGGCGCAGCTCGTGGGCAGCGTGGGGAGCCAGCCGGTCGCGGGCTCCATGCCCGCCCCGTGAGATCACTGCGCTCGTCCCAGCCGCGCACCGGTCGGCACGGCCGCCGGGCTGAGCGCGCGTTCGCGGGTGTTGTGCTCGCGAACTCTGTATATCTATAGTTATACGGAGTTCGCTGTGCGAATCGTGCGCCCACCCGCGTGTACCTCCACGAGCAGCGTCACCGGGCCGTCGTTCACGAGCTCCACCTCCATGTGCGCGCCGAACACGCCCCGCGCCCGCGCCCCCGCGCGCTCGCAGAAACGCTCGTAGAGCTCCTCGGCGCGCTCCGGGGACGCGGCCGCGAGGAAGCTCGGACGGTTGCCGCGGCTCGTCTCCCCGTACAGGGTGAACTGGCTCACGCACAGGATCTCCCGCTCGCCCAGCGCCTCGTTCATGTGACCGTGGGCGTCCGCGAACACGCGCAGCGCCCGCACCTTCTCCGCGAGGCGATCGGCGGCCGCCTCGTCGTCCTCGCGCGAGACCCCCAGCAGCACCAGCAGCCCCGGCCCGATGTCCGCCACCTGGCGCCCATCGACGCGCACGGCAGCGCGGGTGACCCTCTGCACGAGCGCGCGCATTCACGCGAGTATCGCACCGACGGCATTCGTCCAGTTTCGCTCCAATTCGGTCCAGTTCTTGGAATTCGCTCTCGAAGGGTTCGCCATGCGCGTACGCACGGGCCCGCTCACCGGGCGTCTGGGACTCACGCAGCAGGTCGCCCTGCTCAGCCTGCTGCCGATGGTGGTGCTCGGGTTCGTCCTTGCCCGCGTCCTGCAGGCGCAGATCGTCTCCCGCTCGCTCGCCGACGCCACCCAATCGGCCCGCATCATCGCCCACCTCGCGATCGAGCCCCACCTGTCCCCGCGGGTGCTGCGAACGGGCCTCTCGCCGGCGGGAGTCCGTTCCCTCGACGAGCAGCTCCGCGCGCGCTCGGTCACCGACGACCTCGCCCGCATCAAGATCTGGAACTCCCACTACAGGGTCATCTACTCCGACGACCACACCCTCATCGGGCGCACGCTCACGCCCAGCGACGATCTGCTCAACGCGCTCGCCGACCGGCCGGACGACGCCGAGGTCGTCACTCCCACGCTCGGCACCGAGACGGCCAGCGAGGTCGGCCTCGGCCAGCTCGTGGAGGTGTACGTGCCGCTGCGCTTCGCCTCCTCCGGGCCGCCGGAAGGCGCGTTCGAGATCTACCTGAGCTATCGCCCGATCGCTGCCGCCATCAGCCACGACAGGGGCACGATCGCGCTGATCGTGGCCATCGGCCTGGCGCTGCTGTGGGCGATGCTGTTCCCGATCGTCGTCGGCGCCTCGCGCAGGCTGCGCCGCCAGGCGCGCGAGAACCACCACCTCGCACGCTACGACCAGCTCACAGGGCTGCCCAACCGCACGCTCTTCACCGAGGCCATCAGCCGGGCGCTGCGCCGGCGACGCTCGCGGCCCGACGACGTGGCCGTCCTGCTGGTCGACATCGACCGCTTCACCGAGATCAACAACACCCTCGGCCGGGCAAACGGCGACCGGGTGCTGTGCGAGGTGGCGGACCGGCTGCGCGGCGCGTTCGCCCACGACGCCCACGTGGCCCGCCTCGGCGCGGACGAGTTCGCGCTCGTGTGCGTGGGCACCGACGGCGAGGAGGGAGCGCTGCGGGGCGCCGCCCTCGTGCAGTCGAGCCTCGAGCCGGTGCTGGTGGTCGACGGCGTGGTCGTCAACGTCGAGGCGAGCATCGGGGTGGCGCTGAGCGCCGACTACGACGATGGCTCCGAGCTGCTGCTGCAGCGCGCGGACACCGCGCTCGCCCGCGCACGCCAGCGCCTCACCAGGGTGCACGTCCACTCGCCGCGCTGCGACTACTTCGACGCCGACGGGCTGATCCTCCTCGGCCAGGTGCGGGGTGCGCTCGAACGCCGGGAGTTCGTCCTCTACTACCAGCCCAAGGTGGACCTCCAGCTCGGGTCCGTCACGGGAGTCGAGGCGCTCGTCCGCTGGCAGCACCCCGAGCGCGGTCTGCTCGCGCCCGGGCAGTTCATCCCGCTGATCGAGCCCACCGCGCTCGTGGGGCCGTTCACCGAACACGTGATCGAGCAGGCGCTCGCGCAGATGGTCGCGTGGCGCCGGCGCGGCATCGACCTGGAGATGTCGGTCAACCTGTCCGCCCGCAACCTCCTGGACCCGGCGGTACCCGAGCGCGTAGCGGAGCTGCTCGCCCGCCACGAGCTCCCCGCCGAGCGGCTCACGCTCGAGGTCACCGAGAGCGCCGCCCTCGCCGATCCCGAGCGCGCGGTGGCGGCGCTCGAGACCCTGCGGGCGAGCGGGGTGGGAGTGTCGGTTGACGACTTCGGCACCGGCAACGCGTCGATCGAGTACCTCGCCACGCTCCCCGCGAGCGAGCTGAAGATCGATCGCTCGTTCATCACCGGCATGCTCGAGGACACACGCGCCCAGGCGATCGTGCGCGCGACCATGGATCTGGCCCGCAACCTGGGCCTGAAGCTCGTCGCCGAGGGCATCGAGACCGAGGCCGTGATGGCCCATCTGGCCGCCCTCGGTTGCCAGACTGGGCAGGGCTACTTCTTCTCGCGGCCGCTCCCCGCCCAGGAGCTGACCGAGCGGCTGACCACGGAGTTCGGCATCGCCCCGGCCGTCGCCGACGTCTACGCCGGCTGAAGCTGGGCGAGGGTCACCACCTGCGGCCCCGCCACCACCTGGTGGGTGCCATCGTCGAACACGATCACCCCGCCCTGCGACAGCCACGCGGGCGCCGCCTGAGGTCCGCTCAGCAGCGCCGCCTTGGCTTTGATCTCCGCCGCCAGCGCGGTGGGGGCCAACGCGGTCACCTGGACGATGCCCGTGAACGCCGGTTCGCCCGTGGCCGGGTCCAGCAGGTGGTGGGCGGGTGCGCCGGAGGAGTCGCGCCAGCTGCGCCGGCCGATGCCGCTCGTCGCCACGCCGCCGTGGACGAGCTCGAAGGTGTGGATCGTGTGGCCGTCGAACGGGCTCTCCACCTCGACCGGGCGGAGCGTGCCCGCGGTTCCGCCGAGCAGGAGATCCCCTGCGCAGTTGACCGCGAAGCTTCCGTGGGTCGCCAGCGTCGCCCCCAGGATGTCCGCGAACAGGCCCTTGGCCAGGCCGCCGCTGTCGAGCCTCACCCCCGGCGGGCGCGTGAGCGTCCATGCGTCGAGGTCCACGTCGAGCTCGCGCCAGCGGGCCGCCGGCGCCGGCCCGGCCGGCCGGCGGGGTGGAGCCAGGGCGAGCGCCGCGGTGAGGTCCGGTGGCCCGGGCAGGTCGCGGCGATAGCCGGCCCGCTCGATCTCCGGGAGGAGGGTCCCGTCCACGAGCCCGCCGCTCGAGGACCCCGCATAGCGGACGGCCCGCGCGAGCTGCGCCATCACCGGCCGTACCGGCACCGTCCGCCGCGGGTCGCGGTTCACACGCGACAGCTCGCTGTCGGGCAGGAAGCGCGAGAAGCGCGTGTGCCAGCCGAGCAGCGTGCGCCTGGACAGTGCAACCGCGTCCTGTGCGGATCCCGCGCGGCCCGGCCCGGTGACGAGCGCCACGCAGCGCGAGCCGAAGCACTCGAACTCGTCGATCGCCTCCGGCTGGCCGTTCACGATTGCGATGTCCTCACCGCCGATGCCCCGCTGCTCGATTCTTCTTCGGTGCCCGTCGAGCTCGACGAGCCCGATTCCGAGGTGGAGGTGCTCGATTCCGAGCTGCTCGGGGCGCCGGTCGACTCGGATTTGCTCGCGACGAGCGCGGCGCGTCGCCGGGCGGCATTGGCCGACAGGGCAGGATCGTGCCCGGAGGCGAGCTGGACGTACACGATCGCGAACACCAGCGCGAACATGGTCACGGCGAGCCCCGCGACCGATCGTCGGATGCGGCGCGTGCGCCGGCGCAGCGCCTCGCGCCGGCTGCTGGCGAGCGCTCTGGCATCCATCTGCCCGGGGGTGCTCGGCGAGTCGCTCACCGTGCCACTCCGGGGCGTGCGGCGGGCAGCGGCGAGCGGGGCACAGCGCGCGCATGGGCCAGGCGGATGACCAGCAACACGAGCGCCGGCACGACCGCGACGGCGATCATCGCCAGGAACCACGCCTGGCCGGCGTCGGTGCCCTCGCCGAGGGAGTGGACGAGCCCGAGCAGCCAGGCGAGCGCGGCAAGGCTGTGCAGCTTGCGCCAGCGGTGCACGCCGATGCGCACGCGGGCGTAGTAGGAGAGCCCGAGCACGAGCAGCATCCAGAAGGCGATGATCCCGGTGCTCGTCCACAGCGTCTCGTAGCCGCCGACGAACGGGATCGCCACGTCCGCGAGGCTCGGGTGCAGGTAGCTGTCGCCGAGCAGGCTCAGGCCGTGGATCGCCAGCGCGGCGAGTGCCGCCAGCGACAGCGCCTCGTGCGTCACCCGCAACTCGGGCCGGCGTCCCTTGAGGATGCGCCCGCCCATCAGCAGGCCCACGCACACCGTCAGGCTGGACAGCAGCAGCGCGGCCGTGCCGGCGGCGCGGCTGGTGATCCAGAACAGGTAGGGCCCGGCGTCGGTGGCGAGCATGTGTGCATGCTGGCGGGCGGCCGTGAACGGCCGCTTACCGGTGGCTAAGGCGCTCGTAAGAGCAACTGCGTCATCCAAGGGACGCTCTGCACTACGATCGCAGGACGCATGGGGATGGTCTCGCTTCGCGCGTCAACGACGGCAGCGGCGGTGGTGGTGGCGCTCGCATGCGCCGTGCTGCTCGGCGCCGGTGACGCGCGGGCCCAGGGTTGGTGGACGCTGCCGGCCCATCCCACCTGGTACTGGCAGCTGACGGGCAAGGTCAATAACGACGTGCCCGTCCAGATCTACGACATCGACGGCTTCGAAAACACCGCCGCGGAGGTGGCCGCGCTGCACGCTCAGGGCAAGCGTGTCGTCTGCTACATCGACGTGGGCACCGCCGAGGACTTTCGCCCGGACTTCAAGGAGTTCCCCAAGTCGGTGCTCGGCAGGTCAAACGGGTGGCCGGGCGAGCACTGGCTGGACATCCGCCAGTTGAGCATCATCGAGCCGATCATGACCGCGCGCTTTCAGATGTGCAGGGAAAAGGGCTTCGACGCGGTGGAGCCGGACAACATGGAAGGCTACGCCAACAAGAGCGGCTTCCCGCTGACCGCGCAGGCGCAGCTCACCTACAACGAGTGGGTGGCCGGCGAGGTGCACTCGCTGGGCATGGCCGTGCTCCAGAAGAACGACGGCGAACAGACGACCGAACAGGAGTCCTCCTTCGACGGTGCCCTCACCGAGGAATGCAACCAGTTCGAAGAATGCGCCGACTTCGAGCCCTACCTGGCGGCTGGCAAGCCGGTGCTGAACGCCGAGTACAAGCTGAAGACGAAGAAGTTCTGCGCGTCCGACGAAGCGGCCGGGATCATGGGCGCGCGCTTCAACCTCGCGCTCAACGGCAAGCGCTTCGAACCCTGCTTCTGAGCCGCCGGTGGGCGGCCGCGCGGCCCGCTCCCTGCGTCGCGGCGCCGGCGCGCGGCCGGCCGCGAGGGGGGGTCTCGCTCGGCACGGCCGCGCGGGCGCGTGAACCACGAAAAGCGACGCGGCCCCGGGCCGCTCGAGGAACCTTTCCCTTCCGGCCCGAGGGCCTTCCGGTTCTTGGTGGCACGGCCTCACACCTCAGTGGCCTCGCTCTTTACGGCTCGGAACCGCGTCTGTGTCCAAACCTAATCGCGCCCACATGCGATTGCAAGGGCTTCGCCGGTGCGATCCCGCACCTTGCGGAGAAAAACCCGGTGCCCTCTGCGCGGCCCGCCGCGCTGGCCGTCCAGCGTCCCGGCGACGGCCGTTCTCAACCCCCGGGCGCGACCCCCGCGCGGGCGGCCCTCGCCTGCTCGGGCGTGCCCGCGGTGGTGACGGTGGTCGTGGCGCTGGTTGGCCCCCCGTCGCCCCGCCCAGCGTTGATCGGCACGTGTACCCCGCGCAGCGACATCACGCCGTACCAGCTTCGCGCTACGAAGCCCGCGAACAGCGCCATGTACAGGCCTCCCCAGTACACCACCGGCATCAGCATCTCCAGCCGCGGCAGGGTGCGGCTGCGCAGCGCGTAGATGGCCGTGAAGAAGATCGTCAGCAGCACCAGCGTCTGCGGCATCGTGTGACCCCAGTGCCACCGCGTGTCGGTGTGCTTGCGGGTGACCTTGTACACGGGCTTGCGGTTGGGACCGTTCAGGACCGCCTGGATGGAGGCCTTGATGAACACCGGCGCCATGCCGCTCCAGATGATCCGCACCCGCCAAAGTTCGCGGATCGGATGGCGCTGGCGTTTGCGGCGGTCGTTGTACGGGCGGTTGATCGCCAGCAGCCACGCCTCGGTGGCGAACACGATGGGCAGCAGGTGGGTGACGAATTCGCGTCCGGTGGCCACGAACGGCACGTACCCGAGGAGCGCGCCGACGATCGCCGGCACGTACACGAGCACGGTGAACGCGTGCAGGTAGTAGAACAGCAGCTCGTAGAACTGCAGACGCTGGCGCAGGCCCAGGCCGCTCAGCTTGCCGTAGATCATCAGGCGGACCGTGTCGATCGCCCAGGTGCCCCGCTGCTTGTACACGTTGGGTATGTCCTCGGGCGCGTGCTGGCCCATGGCGCCCACGATCGGCAGGTAGCAGCTGTGCCAGCCGCGGCGCAGCGCTTCGATGCCCGAGTGCAGGTCCTCGACGAGGTTCCACGTAGGGAACAGCCCGATGTCCTCGAGCGCCCGTCGTCGCCACACGAGACCCGAGCCGCACGGGAAGGTGGCGTTGGCGGCGTTGCGGGAGAGCATCTGACCGCGATAGAACATCGCCTCCCGGTTGTTGAACGGGTCGCCCGCGCTCACCTGCGTTTCCTTGATCGTCTGCACGTACGCCAGCCGCCTGTCGTGCTCGAGCTGTCCGACCGCGTGACGCAGGAAGCGCGTCGAGCCGAGCTCGTCGTCGCAATCCCGCGTCTCGATGTAAGTGATCTGCGGGAACTCCTCCTTGAGCATCGTCAGCGCCGAGTTGAGGTTGCCCGCCTTGGCCGCGCCGTCGCGCCCGGGGGCGTACCGCGGGGGCGGCGAGTGGTAGAGCACAGGCCACGAGTGCACCGCCTCGGCGAGCGCGGGATCGTGCCCGTCATCGCTCACCACGATCACCAGCCGCTCCCACGGCCAGTCCTGTTCGAGCACCGAGGTGATCGTGCGCAGCACCATCGGCACGGGCTCGCCGCAGCAGGGGATGATCAAACCCACGAGCGGCTCGCCCCCGTGGGGCAACGGATGGGGCTCCGGTACGGCGCGACACCAGTGGTTGGCGATGTTCAGCACGCTCGTGGCGATCGTGAAGACGTTGGCCACGAGGAACGGCCAAGCCAGCCACGGCAGATGGCGGTTGAGCACGGTGAACAGCCACGGCAGGTACATCGCCGCGGCGATCACGTACGCGACGCCCACGCAGCGGATCAGCCCCTGGTGGCGAATAGGCGGGTAGGCGTCGCCGAAGCGTCGGGCCGCCATGGCCATCGGGGAGGAGGGGGCGACCGCGCCGAGCAGTTCGCTGGGCGGAGAGTAGGAGGCGGTTGTCCCGCTCGCTGCGGTGGAGATGGTCGACACCACTTCGGCATCGGCATGTCCTCGAGGAACACTTGAGGAGCGGCCGGTCCACCGGCGCGGGCTCGCGGTGACGTTTGGCGCCCGGGTGGCTCTCGCCTGGTCCGCCTGGTCGGCGAGCGAGACCGTCTTACGCCAATGGTTAGCGTATAGTGCTGGGTATGTCGCGCGTTGCGATCGCCTATCTGCGCCCTCTGCTCGAAGGGGACGCAGGTGATGGTGAGGCCTCGGCAGCCGCCCAGCTGGGACTGGAGGTGGTGTCCATCGTGTGCGATGAGCACGACGACGCTCGCCGGCTCGCCGAGGCCCTGGAGTGGATCGCCGCGGGGAAGGCGTCGGTCCTGCTGGCTCGCAGTCTTGGTGCGTTGGCCGGCTCTCTACGCGAGCTCGTCGGGCTGCTGGACTGGCTGGAGGCCGCGGGCGCGGATCTCGTCGCCCTCGACGTCGGGCTCGACACGGGCACGGCAGTCGGGCGGCGGATCGCCGGGGTCCTGCGCGAGGTCGCCCGCTGGGATCGCGAGCCCCGGGCGGGGCGCCCTCCGCGCGGGCGCCCGGGACTCGCGGTGCTCGCCCCGGAGCTCGCGGAGCGCATCACCGTGATGCGGGCAGGCGGCCTGAGCCTGCAGGCCATCGCAGACTCCCTCAACGCCGACGGCGTCCCGACCCGGCGCGGGGGAACCCACTGGAGACCCTCGAGCGTTCAGGCAGCGCTCGGATATCGTCGTCCACGCCCGCCCGCGCCGGGCGCCCCGCCGCCGCCGCTGGCGCGACATCCCCCTGGGCGCTCGCCACGCGACGCGCCGCCCCGCCCGCCCGGTCGAGGCGGCCGCCCGCACCCAGGGTCCGAGCGGCCATGACCAGCGTGATCGAGCGCTTCGGCGTGCTCGGCGTCTTCCTGTTGATGGTGCCGGAGAGCGCGTGCATCCCCGTTCCGAGCGAGGTGACGCTGCTGTTCTCCGGGTTCGCCGTCCAGCAGGGTTGGATGAGCCTTTCGCTCGCCGTGCTCGCTGCCACGGCGGGCAATCTCGTGGGGTCGCTGATCGCCTACGGTCTGGGTGCCAGTCGGGTGCTCGAGCGTTTTGCGCTCACACGCACCGTGGTGAGGCGGTGGGAGCGCCCACTCGATCGGTACGGCCTGCGCGCTGTGTTCATCGCCCGCCTGCTGCCGCTGGCGCGGACCTTCGTGTCGCTTCCGGCCGGAGCGCGGCACGTTCGGTTGGTCCCGTTCGTCGCGCTCACAACGGCTGGCTGTGCCCTTTGGGCGCTGGCGTTCACGCTCACAGGTGTGATCGCCGGCGAAGCGTGGACGACGGTCGGCTCCGAGCTCGGACGGGTCCTGCTCGTCGTCGGCGGCGTCGTCACCGTCGCTTTCACTCTCAGGCGAAGACGAGGAGCGGGTCAGCGCACGACCGCCAGCAACGCCGATCCTGGAAGCGCTCGCTAGTGCGTAGAGCGCGGCTCGGCATCGATGCCGCGGGCCACCAGGCGCAGGTGTGAGCGGGCGCGGGGCGGTGGGTCGGCCTGCCGGCGGCTCATGCGCAGCTCCTCGCGCAGCAGCTCCTCGATCGTCAGCTCACGCAGCCGGGCGATCGCAGCTATGTGATTCCACTCGTCGTCCGTGAGGCGAAGCTGGACTACGTGCACGTCAGGGCCGTACATCGATGCTTAGCGTACAGTTGTCTACAATCCCCTGTCAACGATGGATGGTGGACGGCATCGACCCAGGCGTGCGTGGCGTGGCATGTTCGGCGCGTGCCGCGGGAGCTTGCGCCCGACCCCGCCCTCGCTGCCGTTCTGCGGCCGGTACGCCTCCAGCGGGGCCCCACTGCGCAAGCACTCGCGTACCGTTCAGGGATCACGACCTGCCCACCTGCACGGATCGAGCTCGCTCAGACGAGCCCGGCGCGGACAATCGTGCGCTGGATCGCCGCCGCCCGCAGGGTGAGCTGCTAGTACCCGGTGGCGGAGAAGTGCTCCGGATCGACCGGTCCGAGCATCCCGCCGATCAGCTTGTGGGGGCCGGTGTAGCCGCGCAGCACGACGATCAGCCCGGACGGTTCGGTCACGTCGACGGCGCCGCCCGGATACACGGTGGTCTCGTGGTTGCTCAGCCCCGCCGGCGCGCTGAAGGCGCCCGCCGCGTTGAGCTGAGCCTGTTCGTAGTAGGTCCTGTAGCCGCTGGTGACGGTTCCGTGCCAGCCGTGCTCGGAGGCCCACGCGAGGACCGGGATGATCCAGTCGGCGATCGGCTTGCCTCTCGGGTTCCACGCCGTTTCGGGGGTTTCCACATCGACGGTCGGACCGTTGTTGGCAGGCGCGTTTTCGAAGGACTGGGCCGAGTCACCCGATGGCAGTCGGATCCCGTCCTTGCGCGCGATCTCCAGCTCGTGGCGGACTTCGGCGTCCGATGGGGCGCCCGGCGCGATGTGGAGCTTGCCTTCGGCGACGATGCGGTCCGAGGAGGCGTCGATGCGGGCGACCACGCTCTGCTGGGCGCTCGGGGTCGGAGCGTGGGTGCCTTCGGTCCTCGCGGGCGGCCGGGCCGAGGTTACGGTGCCGCTCACGCTTGCCGTCGCCTTCGGGTCATCGGTGCCCGTGCCACGGGGCGCCACTTCGCCGCAGCCGGCGACGCCCAGGCAGGCGAGGGCCAGGCCAAGGGTGGCCAGAGCATCTGCTCGGGGCTTGAGTGCGCGCACGCTCGCGCAAGTTTGGCGCACCGCGCCATGTGCGGTCTCAGGCTGCGCCAGATGTCCCGTCGATCACCACCGAACAGCACGCCTCAAACGGGTGATCGGCGGGTCCGGGCTGGCGTCGCCCGCGGTGCGTCGAGGGATCTCGCCGCGGCTGCCTCGGCCTGCAATCCTTCTCTGCATGACGGTCGTGGCCCGACCCCGTGCCAGTGATGCGTTGCGCCTCGGGCGGCGGAGGTTCCTCGCACCCGAACGGATCGACATGGGCGTGCTCGCCGAGGAGCTCGGCGTCAACCGCGTGACGCTGTACCGCTGGTTCGGCTCGCGCGATGACTTCGTCGTGGAGGTGGTGTGGTCGCTCGCGCTGCGCACGTTCGACTACGTCGAAGCGAAAGTCAGCGCGCGCGGGGCAGAGCGGATCGTCGCGGTCGTCACCGGCTTCCTGGACACGATCATCACCAACCCGGGGGTGCGGCGGTGGCTGGGAGAAGACGGCGAGCACGCGATGCGCCTGCTCACCGGTCGCCGCACGGACTTCCAGCAGCGGCTCATCGAGTTCATTCAGAGCCGGCTCGAACACGAGGCGAAGACCTCGCAGCTCGAGCTGCCAGTCGACCTGCACGAGCTGGCCTACGTGATCGTGCGCCTGATCGAGTCCTATACCTACCTGGACCTGATCACGGGCGAGCCGCCCGAGGCCGCGCGGGCGGAGCCGATCCTGCGGATGCTGCTTCGCGTCGACGCCTGAGCGGGCTGCTCTCAGATCTCCGTCGATCGCCTTCGGATCGCCTTCGCCACCAGGACGCACATCGAGGGTGACCGCCAATTCGACGGCCACCCCCGTTTGCGTTCAGGCGAGTCTTCGCCTCACCGTGACCGGGCTGGCGCTCACCAGTTGATCGGCGCCGGCGGTTTGGCCGTCATTTCGATCGTGTTCCCCGGTCCGGACATGGTGGCGGAGAGGACCGGCCCGAACAGGCCGCATCCACCGAATTCCGGCACGGTGACCGTCGTCTTGAACGAGAAGCCGCCGGTGACGAGCTCGTTCACCGGCTCGGAGATGCTGAGCGGGAGCTGGATCGGTTCGACCGTCGTGCAGCCGATCGGGACCGTGAAGATCCCAACGCCGACCGAGCCCACGAGCTCGTTCGCCGAGCCGCTCGCGCTCTCGCTGAACACGCCGCTGTTGGTCAGGCTCACGCTGCCGTGAATCGTCCCGGTGGGGGTGAGTGCTCCCTTGACCGTGACGGGAATCAGACCGATGTCGATCGTCTGATCGATCGGCGGTATCGACAGGGTCGCGCTCAGCGCGCCCGAGGTGACGTCGCCTTCGGCGCTCAGCGTCGAGCCTTTGGGAACTTCGACCGACAGGCCGCTCTTTGCCTCGGTCACCTTGCCACTCAGTTCCCAGGCGGGCAGCGGGACGATCAGATCGCCCGTCTCCGGGGTCAGCCGAGCGGAGGACGGGAGCGTCGCGCCGGCGGAGTGATCGCCACACGTGCTCGGCGCCTTCTTGCCGGCCACCCGTTCTTCGATCCACTTGATCACGTTGCCGATCGCCGTCGGGTCGGTCAACAGGTGATCGCCGGGGTAGAGCTGGAAGTCGTCGCTGACCCCCAGTTCGCACCATTTCTGGTGCAGTTCCACGTCCTGCTTCACCGGCACGAACTCGTCCTCCAACCCGTGGTAGTGGTACACGGGCACCGGCACGGATTTCGTCCCCAACTGCTGTTCGTCGATGACTTTCTCGATCGCCGGGTGTTCGGCCTCGAGCTGGGTGAACGACTTGTTGCCGATCGTGTACTGGTCGCTGTTGACGTCGCGGAATTCCGCGAGCGACTGGATCGCGCACTCGCTCAGGAGCTTGGCCGCCGCTTCGAGGCCGGCCGCGTTGGAGAGCGAGGCGAGGTTGAATTCTTCCGGATACGCGGTGCTCAGGCCGATCAGCCCGTCCAGCCCGAAGGCGGTGCCCACGGAGGCGTTGTCGAATTCGCCGATCGCCTGCAGGTTGGCGGGGACGCCGCCGGCGGCGAGACCGATCATTTTCACGTCCGGCGCGTAGCTGGACTGGATCTCAGCGGCCCAGCCGGCGGCCTGGCCGCCCTGCGAGTAGCCCCACACGATCACGGGATCCTTTTCGGTGATCCCCGAACCCGGTATCTGCCTGCCCGCGCGCACCGCGTCGAGCACGGCCTGACCCTCGGCCTTGCCGGCCGTGTACGTCGGGACCGACCCGTTGGTGTAGCCCTGGTAGTCGGTGACGGTCACCGCGTAGCCCTTTTTCAGCGATTCGATGATCGCGCCGCCGTCGTACTCGGTGCCTTCGGCGATCTGCAGCGAGGGCGCGCACTGATGGGCGAGGCCCTGCGTACCCTCGGCGTAGGTCACCACCGGCCGTTCTCCCTTGCCGCTCCACTTCGCCGTCGGCACGATCACCGTGCCCGTCACCCAGTCCGGCTTACCGTGCTGGTCGGTCGACTGGTAGAGCACCGTCCACGCTTTGATGCTGGGCAGCGCGACATTCAGATTGACGGTCGCCGGCCGGTACCAGACCAGTTCGCCGGCGCTGCCGGCGGGGGTCGGCGTGGGCGGCGTGTAGAACGCCGAGCCGGACGGCCCTTCCACCGGCGTGGCCGACGCCATCGACGGCGCGACCAGAACAGCCAGAACCGAGAGCGCGAGCAGCGCTCGCACCAAACCTCTCCGATGCATTGTCCCCATCCCTCACTCGATCTTGTTTGGATTGACCGAGCGCTCCGCTCGCGCGCGAAAGGACGTGAACGACGACCCTCCGTGGCCCACAGCCCGCTCGACCACCGAGAATGTATCATAAAGCCTATGACGTTGCATTTGCGGCATGAGCGGGCGAACGTTGCACGGCGACGGCGGCCTCGGGCACCACTGCCGGCCGCGACGGCCAGCGAAACCCCGCCGCGCATGCTCGTGACGAGCGCTCTGACCAACCGCGTCGCTACCGAGCTACGCCACGCTCGTTGAGGCGCTCTAGAAGATCTGCTCGCTGGAGTTTGCCAGCGGCTGACCGAGGGCTTCCTCGATCACTTCTTCGCCTTTGGTCAGTTCGGCCTGGAAGTAGGTGTGGCCTTCCCTGACTTCGATCGCGAAGTTGATCTTGTAGCCGTGCTGCGTCTCGAGCGCCGCCTGCCCTGACCCCGTGAAGCGCAGCCCACCCAGAGCGGTGGTGTTGCAGCTCGCGTGTTCCAGGCGCGTCAGGTGGAAGCGGATGACTCCGGATTCAAGCGCGACTCGCAGGTGCTGTTGACCTTTGCCGCTCGTATTGAGTTTGTCCATCAGCTTCAGGCGTCCGGGCTGATGGAGCTTCAGATAGGTGCCCACCCCGGTGGCGGTCGTGCATGCGGGGCCCGCCGGTTCGACCGTGTAGCTGATTTCCGCCGTGCCCGTCTGCCCATCCTTGCTTTTCGCGGTCACCGTGTAGGTGTGCGGGCCGAGCGTGGCGGTTTCGAGCGTCCCCGAGGTGCCGGAGCCGCTGTTGGAGTCGGTGCACGATTCGATGCCCGGCCCGTCTTCACCCTCGGAGCACGAGAACGTGGTGGGGACGACTTCGCCCTGCTTGTAGGTGCCACCGGTGAGCGGCGAGGCGATCGTAGCGGTCGGCGGCGCCGCGACCTTCTCGACCTCCGAGCCGCATGCGCTTTCGGACGGTTCGTTCTGCGCATCGCCGTTGTAGACCGCCACCCAGTCGTAGATCCCCGGCGTTGAGAGGGTCACCGGTTGGGACTGCGCAAGGACGCCGTGCACGACGGGTCCGACGCCGCTCACGCTGGTGACGAGGTCGCTGCACGGCCCGCCGTTCGCGGAGCTCGCGTTGAACACCTTGTATTCGACGCTGCCCGACGCTTCTGGGGCGTACATGCCGGTCAGCTGCCCGCTGTCGGTCACCGGCGTACCACCGGCCACCGTGATTTCGGCGCCCGTGTTGCCACCGCCGGAGAGCGAGGTGGTTGCTTCGGTGGGCGCACGGGGAACGGTGACCCCCAGGCACCAGCCACCGGCGATCGCGCCGGTGCCGTCACCGGCGGAGGTGGTGATGACGTATAGGCTCCAGGTGCCGTCCGCGCCGGTCCCGTCGAAGGTCGAGCCGAGCGTCGCGCTGCCGGCGGGGCTGGGATTGCCGTACGGGCCGGCGGGCGCCGGCGGCCCCCAGATCTCGTTGAGCCCTTCGTAGTTGACGGGCCTCGAGCTCACGCTGCTGTTGGGAGCCCCCCACGGCGAGCTCTCGGCGAGCGTGCCGGACGCGGAGTCCTCGAGCGTGAGCGTGACGTTGCTGATCGCGCCGCCCGTGTTCGGACCAGCAGCGCCGACGAGGATGAGCGATTGGCCGTGAGGGCCGACGAGCAGGGCGTCGATGTCCTGCGACTCGCTGTAGGTCGTGTTGTCGAGGCTGACCGTCAGGCCTGAGAGGGCGCCCGGCTGACCGGACACGAAGATGTGAGAGGGGTACGGGCTCGCGGCGATCTCGGGATTGCTGATGTTCGGGTTGTTGAGCGCGATCGACCCCGTGTTGCAGTAGTTGCTCCCGGACACGGTGGTGTGGTCATCGACCTGCTGGGAGACGGTGGCGCTGCTTGCGCCGAAGTTCGCGTCACCGCTGTAGAGGGCTTCGATTTCGTGCGGGCCCTGGGTGGAGAAGCTGGTGGGGCACGCGGCCTGGCCGGCGCTGACAGGCACCGCACCGCAGCCGGAGAGCGTCGTCCCACCGTCGGTGAAGTCGACGGTCCCCTCGCTGACGCTGCTGGTGCTGGCCACGGTCGCCGTCAAGGTCGTCGTGTTGCCCGGCGCGGAGGCGAAGGACGGGTTGTTGCTCGATGTCAGCGTGGTGGACGTCGGAGCGACGTCGGCAGCGGTGATGTTCGCGCACCAGCCGCCCGCGATGGCGCCCGTGCCGTCGCCGGCGGCCGTGGTGATCACATACAGGCTCCAGGTGCCGTTCGGGTCGCTCCCGTCGAACGTCGAGCCGAGCGTCGCGGTGCCGCCGCCGGCGGGGCCGGGGTTGCCGTACGGGCCGGCGGGCGCGGGCGCCCCCCAGATCTCGTTTACGCCTTCGTAGTTGACGGGCTTCGAGCTCACGCTGGCGTTGGCGGATCCCCACGGCGCGTTCTGGGCGAGCGTCGTGGCGGCGGCGTCATCGAGCGTGAGCGTGACGTTGGTGATCGCGCCGCCTGAGCTTGGGCCCGCGGCGGCGACCAGGACGAACGTCTGGCCGCCGGGGCCGACGAGCAGGGCGTCGATGTCCTGGGACTCGGCGTAGGTGACGCCCTTGAGCGTCACCGCCATGTGGCTGATCGCGCCCGAGATCCCGGAGACGAACACGCGCGAGGGGTAGGGGCTCGCGTCGGCGACCGTGACCGGCGGGTTGTTGAGCGTGACGGCGCCGGCGTTGCAGTAGCTGGTGCCGGTGACCGTCGTGTGGTCGTCGGCCTCCTGGGTGAGGGTGCCGTTGCTCGGCGCGAAGCTCGCGGTGCCGCTGTACTGGGCCTCCAGCTGATGCTCGCCCTCTGTGGCGAAGGCGGTGGGGCAACTCGCCTGGCCGGCGCTCACGGGCACGGCTGCGCACCCGGCGATCGTGCTCCCGCCGTCGGTGAAGTCGACGGTGCCTGCGTTGGGGGTGGCGGTGCTCGTGACGGTCGCCGTCAGCCCCACCGAGTTGCCGGGCGCGGCGGTGAAGGAGGGGTTGTTGCTCGAGCTCAGGCTGGTGCTCGTCTGCGCCGCGCTGGCTGTCGTGATGTTCAGGCTCCAGCCGCCCGCGATCGCACCGGTGCCGTCGCCGCCGGAGGTCGTGATCACGTACAGGCTCCAGGTGCCGTTGGGGTCGATCCCGTCGAATTGCGAGGCGAACGTGGCGGCGGTCCCGCTCTGACCGGGATCGCCGTAGGGAGGGGCGGGAGCGGGCGACTCCCACACCTCGTTGAAGCCGTTCACGATGGGTCCCTCGCCGAAGTTGACCGGCTTGAAGGTGGAGCTCGAGCCCCACGGGGTGGTGTCGCTGGGCAGGGTGCCAGCGTCGCTCAGGGTCAGCGTCGAGTTGCTCGCTGCCGCGCTGGGCCCGGTGTTGGGGCCGACGGCCGCGATCGGGATCAGGGTCTGACCACCTGGCCCGACGAGCAGCACGTCGATGTCGTTGGAGAAGCTGTAGCTGACGTTGGAGAGCGTCAGGGTGACGTCGTTGACCGTGCCCGAGAGCCCCGAGACGGCGATGTTCGATGGATACGCAGTGGCCGTCGCGTTGTCGTTGCCGTTTTTCTGGCTGTCCGGATCGTTGAGCGCGATGCTGGTCGGGTTCGAGAACACGGTGGCGTGCGAGGACGCCGGTGCGAGCGCCATCTGCAGCGGCACCAGCAGCGTCAGCGCACCGAAGATCGCGGTCAGCCGGCGTCGCACATGACGGGCGGCGAGCATGCTGTTGAACGTGAGCACTGACCCGTCAGTTCCGCGACGGGAAGATGCCTTGCAAGGCAATGCAGAAGTTGACGACGAGAAACGGTTGTAGGTTCTGGTGCGGCTCGCTCCCGCCGGCGTTGCCGATCATGCCGGCGTTCATCGTCGTCCCGTCCGGCGCGCTCCCGTAGGCGCTCGCTTTCGTGCGGGCCGGCACGTTGCCGGCCGGCCTGTCCGACGTGCCCGCAGCTCCGTTGGCGCCGACCGCGTGCGTGTGTTCGGGCATCTCGGGCAGCGTGAGGGTGATTGTCTCGGCGCCGCCTGTCTCGCCGATGTCGTAGTAGGAGAGTCCGGGGGCCTGTCCCTGGTTGATCGCGACGCGCGACTGCAGGTCGGGGAGGGCGAACGTCGACATCCCGTCGCCTCCATAGTACGTGCCGACAAGCGCGAACAGGGCGGTGTTCTGGTCGATCGACAGGAGCTGGCCATTGCACGAGGCCCACCCCGTCGGCGCGAAGTTGAAGCCGAACATCCTGATCTCGCCGAGAAATGGCTCAGCCATCGTCGTCTCCTTTGACGCTCGCCGTCGTCATGAACGCGAGCGGTTGATTACGGCCTCGTAGTGGACTGGGTTCACGCCTCCGTCGACCGGTGCGACGAACAGCGCGACCTCGCCGATGTCCGGATGGCGGAGGGTGCGGATGCCCGAGGTGGGCCGCCGGCTCCCGGGGACGTGCAGCAGCAGGGCGAAGCGATCCTCGTCGTCCGCTCGCAGGACCGGACGGAGGTCCGTGATCTCGGCGAGCACGACGTCGAGCTGTTCCCCGCCCCCGGTCATCCGGAGCGTGGAGCCGAGGGCCGGCGTGAAGCGCGAGCGCTTCAGCGGGTTCGACCTCGCGGTGAGGGCGGATATCGAGCGCCGGGCCCACGCGGGCGGTGCGGCGGCCACCACCGCCACTGCGGCGCCGGCGCCGATGAACATCCGGCGCGAGATCCCCTCCACGCTGCTCGTGATCGCGCTCCGCACGGGAGCGTCGCGGCGACCAGGCAACGCCGAGCCTGCGCCGCCGCGAAGAAAGCTGCGGCGCGACATCCGCTCCTCACCGCTCGTCAACGTCTGTCCTTGGTCGCGCACTGCCGCCACCCCCTTCGACACCCGCGTCGCTAACGTCAACCGTCGCTGCGCGACTCTACACGACATGGGCCAGATCAGCGGTCTCGCTCCTCGCCTGCGAGGCTGCGCCCCGGAGCGCGCCCTTCGCCCACGGTGAAGGCCGGCGCACTACGATGCTGGCCCATGCTCGGCGACGTCAGGACCCGCCCCGCACGTCTCCCGGCCGATGGCGAGTTTCTTCTGTCCGTGTACGCCGCCACCCGGCGACCGGAGCTGAGCGTGCTGGGCTGGTCCGAGGAGCAGGTGGATGCGTTCATCCAGACGCAGTTCGACGCCCAAGCCCGTCACTACAGCAGCGTTCGCCCACGAGCGAGTCACTCGGTGGTAACGGTGGACGGCGAGCCCGCGGGACGACTGATCGTGGAGCGCTCGGACGAGGAGATCCGGATCGTCGACGTCGCCCTCTTACCGAGGTTCCGCCGCGCGGGCGTCGGCAGCGAGCTTCTGCGGGGCCTGTTCGCCGAGGCCGATGCCGGCGGCCTGCCCGTCAGATGTCACGTCCTGCAGGGCAACGCGGCACTGGCGTTCTGGGAGCACCTGGGGCTCGTGGCGCGAGGCATGGACGGGGTGCACGTTGAGATGGAGCGGGGATGCGTGACCTCGCCTCGCTGACGGCCGCCGATTTCGCCGCGGTCCTCGGCAGCGACTTCGAGATCGTCGATGGGGAATCGGCGCCCGTCAGGATTCGCCTCAGCGAGGTCGTCGAGCTGGGGGAGCGGCCCGGCCATAGGCGCCCGTTCTCGCTGCGCTTCCATGGTCCGCGCTCGCCGACGTTGGCACACGTCACCCACCGCGTCGCGCACGCCGAGATGGGCGAGTTCGATCTCTTCCTCGGTCCGGTCGGCTCGGACCCGGACGGCATCATCTACGAGGCTGTCTTCGCCTGAGAAGGTGGGGCGAAGGGGAGTCCACGCAAGCAATCCAGCCGGAGAGGATCTCCTCCGGCGAGTCAAAGCTGTCTCGTGGCGCTGCCTGTGGCTGCTGGCTGCGGTGTTCGCGGGCGGCTGCGGATCGTCCAGTCCCGCGGGGTCCTACACGCCGACGGTGATGAGCCACGTCTCCGTGCGCACGCCGGCGGGGGTTCGCTATAGCGCGGAGGTGACCGTGCACGGCGGGCGGGAATGCTCGACCCAGACCTACAGCGTGCTCGCCGAGCACGGCGAGCCGTTCACCCACAGCATGGTCGCGTGCGGTGCTAGCGGCCACGGCGGGGGCCCGATCTTGATCCAAGTGGTCAAGCCAGCCACCCGTCTTATCCTCGACCGGCCGGTGGGCGGTTGTAAACAGGTTCACATCGCGATCCACGGCGGGCCGCAAGTCGCCGTCGCCGCCAGCTGCAGCGCAACCGAGCCCCTGCTCCGCGTTACGAGGCTGCCGATTGCCGGCAGCCTGACCATCAACGGGATACGCGGGGTGACGCGCCTCTCGATGCGCGATTATCCCTGCTCGCTCGTCTGCATCCACGAGATCTCGACGGCGACCCAGTCGGCGCAACGGCGGAAGCGCGGAACGTCCGATACCGGGCCTGTCCGTGCGCGTGTGTCCGCGCGGCCAGCGTCCCTCCAGTTGCGGGTAGCAATCGTCCCTGATGCCCACCTTGCGAGCGGCGCCTGGTCTGGGTGGATTGGAAGGGCGAGCCGCGTGATACGGTGCCGGCAGGCCCAGAGTGGTGGCGCCATCGGCGCCTATTCCAAGAGGGGGATGATCTATGTCTTACCCAGTTACCTTCGAGGCCGATTACGCCCAACCGCGTAGCAGGCTCACGGCCTTTTTTCGCCTTCTGCTCGCAATCCCGTTGGCGATTTGGTTCTACATCTACGCGCTCGTCGCATGGATCATCGTCGTCATCGCCTGGTTTGCCATCGTCATCACCGGCCGCTACCCGGAAGGCCTATACGAGTTCGTCGCCGGCTTCACGCGTTTCTCGGCGCGGTTCACTGCATACGTCGCCCTCCTCGACGATCGCTACCCGCCCTTCGGGGGCTCCGACGACCTCGCGTACCCCGTCCGCATGGAGTTCACCCGACTCGCGCGCTACAGCCGCCTGAAGACGCTGTTCCGCATCATCCTCGCCATCCCGATCGCGATCGTGCGCTACGTCATGGGTTTGTTGCTCGAGGTCGGCGCAGTCGCAGCCTGGATCGTCATCGTTATCACAGGGACGATGCCCCGTGGACTCTTCGACATGATGGTGCTCGCCAACTCCTACACCGCCCGAAGCGATGCCTACCTGTGGCTGTTGACGGAGACCTACCCTCCGTTCCAGGACGAGCAGACGCGCGCCGCCGGAACCCCCTAGCGCGCGCCAGAGCGATCGGGCGTGCCCACATCCGGTATGCACCACCGCAGTAGCGATCGGTGGACCGGTCGCCCACTGGCTCGAGACCACGAGCGGGGCAGTACACAGGCGGACGTTAGGCACGGCGCCCGAAAAGGCAGATGCCGCCTGCGCAGCTGCAGGCGGCATCTGGGTGACCCTTTGGCCCCGTCGGGCTTCATCCGACCTTCGGTGCTCAGCCGAGGAGGCTCAATGCTCGGAACTGGTCATCCCCGAGCGGCTTGAGAAGCGCCCCGAGATTAGCTTTCGTAGGTCAAGGTTACTGTCTGAACGAAGCACGATTCATACTGTCCAGGTGGCTCTTCGCCGCTGTAGTTTTTAGTTCCGTGCACCTTGTAGAGGTCTACGTAACACTCCCCGTCGATGGTCATCGCCCCAAGGATGATCTCGCCTTTTTTACCCTTGGAGACCGGTCCTATCACTTTGCCGTATTCGCCCCATTCTTTGGACTTGAACCAGATCTCGGGGTGATAGCCGCATCCCGAACTTGACCCGCACCATTCGTAATGCTTCGGCTTGCCGCTCGTGTCAGGTCGGACCTTGGCGGAACGATTTGCGCCTGGTCCTAGCGGACTTGCGTCGGCCGATGAAACGAATCCAAAGCTACAGAGCGCGCACGCAACAGCAACGATCGACCAGCGCATGTGATGCCTCCCGGTGGTCTTGAAAGTGACTAGCTGGGCGAGCATATCTGCTAAGGCGCTGTGACGCAAGGGTACGGCGAGGCCACCCGCTGTCATCCCAGCGAGATCCGCCGCTGCCGGCCCACCAACGGCCGGTAATGGTCACGCTGGACGGTCTCCGCCGGCGCTACACGCCCAATGGGAGGGCACGTTGCCGTCCGGGGGGATCACGGCTGCCAACGCGGGATGCTCGCGCACAAGACGCACCGTGCGTGTCCAGCACGGCAGGGAGTAGAGCGACTTGGCCAGAGCCATGCCGATCATGGCTCTCAGCGGGTAGCCCGGACGCCCCGTGTCGCTGTGATCTGACACCCCGGCCTTGCAACGTCCGTGAGATCGAAGCTACTCCAGTTGCTACATTGCTCTCGGGCCGTACATCTGTTCAGGTGAGCATACGGTCCATCTCGAGACAAGCCCTGGGAGACCGGGGCTTGTGTTCATTAACGTCTTCGCTGCAGGCGACGCTGACACTTATCGAAGGCGTCACTTGTGGTCGACGCGGACAGGTGTGCCGTCCGGGCGGATGAATGAGATGTCGATCCCGAGTCGCATGGCGTTGGCAATATTGGCGAGCTGGCCAAGCGTGAGGTTGCGACGGCCAGCTTCGACAGCGGAGATGTAGGAGGGGGAGACCCCGAGGCGCTCGGCGACCTCGGCTTGTGTCAGTCCAAGCGCCTGGCGGGTGTCTTTGATTTCGCGGCCGACGACCTTCGCGTGGACCTCGGATACCGCCGTTCGTGGCATGGGGCTCAGGCGGTGGTGGGGTGGTGGAAGCTGGCGGCGGCCGGCTCGGCCGCGGCGACCTCGATGACCTTGACGTGGAGGTCTCCGCTGCGGTAGCCAAAGGGCTGCAGTCGTGCCCAGCGCTCGGCGCCATCGGCCCGCGTGATGCGCTCCGCGGTCTCGGGGTCGACGACCGCGAGGTCGGGATTGATCCAGTCGGCGTGCGGCCCGCTGATGCTCACGTCGTCGCCACTTGCGAGCAGTTGCGCGACAGGCAACTCGATCCACTCTTTGGTGTCTGAGTCGCGCTTGAAGGTCGTGAAGTTGACTTGGATCATCGGGAGATTCCCCTTCGATATCGGATTCGATAGTTGACCCCTTGAGTTATGATGCTACCATGCAGTAAGGAACGCATGTCGGGCATCTCAGAACTCGCCGGGACGCAGGATCTCGCCTCTGTCCAGCATGAGCCGTGCCCTGTTCCCCAGTGCCTGCGCGCGGGCGGGCACTAGGAATCGAGCCATTCCGAGCAGGTCGGAATCGCTGAGCAGGCGAGTGAGTGCGTCGCGCTCCTCCGTGAGCAGGCTCGCGGCACCGTGCCGGTGGCGAGCAGTCACGAAGTCGGAGTAGTTGAGGATGGCTCGTGGCAGCGCAAACGTGTAGCCGTGATCGATCAGCGTCAGCTGATTGCCGTCCCAGCGCCAGTTCCCGTCGTGACGGTCCTGCTGGGCGATCAGCGAGTCGAAGAACGCTGCGGGCAGGCACCGGGTCGGATTCAAGGTCGGCGCCGTATCGCGTGGCCATCCAATCGCGCGTAGCGAGAGCGAGCCATCCTCGCCCGCGTGTTCGCGCAGCACGCATGGCACGACGACCTCATCCCACGGTGGCCCGAGCGCCACGGCGAGCCGCCAGCTGGCCGCCTCGTGCAGCGGCGGCGTCTCGTCGGTCTGTCCGTAGGCGATCGCGTTGGCGACATGCACGCCGGAGAATGGCTTGTGGAACACGATCGCCCCACTGGCGAGTTCCAGCCTGCTTCGTCGCGTTCACGCCGGGAGAGGTCGTGGGCGCCGGAGGGCCGGTGAACGCCTCGTTGAGCATCTGCTGCTCAACCGCGCGAGGGCCCTGGCTCGCCCGAACAGCCGCTATCTGCGCGTCGATCTTCACGCGTCCAAGTGTGCCCGCGCGTTAGGACACCCTGGTCGGTGCCCTTCCGACGCCCCATAGGGAGATCCCTGGGGAAATCCACCGCCGCCGTGATACTCTGCAAACCACCGCATTTGCAGGCCTTTTATGATGCCGGAGGAGGGACTCGAACCCCCGACACGCGGATTATGATTCGCTCCTGCCGTCCGTAACGGCCACACGATCCTGAATTAGCGGCCACACGGCGTTGAATTAGCGGCCACATGATTGTATGGTAGGGGCATGGACTCTCTGGGGCGGGCGGCGTCGGAATTGGGGATCCCCGAGCGGACGCTCCGCCGCGCTGCATCGGAGGGGCTCGTACGAGGAGAGCGCCTGAGCCCGCGCCGGTTTCGGATCACGTTCCGCGAGGAGGCCTATCTGCGCAGCCATTGGCAGCTGTTGCGCGCGCTTCGCGCGGCGCTTCGCACCGAGCCCAACGTCAGGCTTGCTGTGCTGTTCGGCTCTACGGCGATCGGGAACGATGACGAGCGCTCGGACGTCGACGTGCTGGTTGCGCTGCGCGATCCGAACTTGGGTCACTTGGCCGAGCTCACGGAGCGGCTCTCCCGCATTGTCGGTCGCGACATGCAGCTCGTGCGGCTCTCGGAGGCAGAGGCCTCGCCGGTGCTCATGTCCGAGGTCATCGAGCATGGGCGCGTGCTTGTCGACCGTGATCATCTCTGGTCGGCCGTGACGGGCCGTGCTTCGAGCTGGCGGCGTCTGGCGCGTGGTGCCGAACGATCCTCTGCTGCCGCGATTGACGACGGCCTGAACGATGCTGCATGACTTCCGCTGCGCCGGGCCCTGCTCCACTGGAGGCGCGTGATCCACAGCGCGCCAAAGCGCTCAAGGCGAAGATCGGAGATCGGGTCAGCGATGTGCGCCGTCATCTGCTCGCGCTGCGCGCGGCGATGGCCGAGTTCGGCGACGACTTCGAGCTGGACGCCTTCCGTGCGGCCTACTCGTCGGAGGATCCCGTCGAGCTCAATCGAGTCAAGGCGGTCGAGCGGGGCGTCGATCAGCTCTACAACTACATCGCCGAGCTCGCCGCCTTCGGGCTTGAGCTGGCCGAGCTGCGCGGACGCCGCGATGAAACGAACGCGCGGCGTGATCTCGACGCGCTGAGGTCTGCCGGTGTGATCTCAGCCGAGCTGACTCGCCGCCTGCAAGGACTCCGAGAGCTGCGGCGCATGCTCATCCATGAATACGCAACCGCCACCGCCGAACAGGTGCACGAGTCTGCACTCCTCGTGTCGAACAACTTCGCCGCCTTCTATGACGCCTACAGGCAGTGGATCAAGCGCGGCTTCGCGGCACAGCGATAGTCCCGTTCTGAAAAATAGGCTCCAACAAGCTGGCACTCAGGAGCCGTCGGCCATAGAGGTCTGGAAGGGACGCGCATCCTCCTCATCGTCATCGTTGGTGATGCGGGGAGGCCGCCGGACAGAGCTGTGTCGATCGATGTCACGCTTCTGTGAACTCACGGCGACCTGGGTATGGCAGCGGCGGGAGACGAATCTTTAGCGGGACACTCGTGGCCAGCCAAATCGCGAGTCATCCCGCCGCCAGCCGCACCCTGCGCGGGACACCAGACGAGACCGGGGTCATCCGGGCCACGGCAAGCAAGCCGGCTCATGCGGGCCCCGAGTGCAGCCGCGCACGCGATGGACCCCGCGAGCACTACGTCAAGCCATCCGCCTGCGCTCCACAGCGCCGTGGCGGTAACCGATCCCACGGATGCGCCGAGGAAGTTCCCGCTGATGTACGCGGTGTTGGCGCGGCTGCGCGCAGTGGGCGCGAAGCTCAGGACGTCGGACTGGTTGAGGATCCTCTGTCCCTGTGTGCCGAGATCCAGCAGGATCACGCCGGTGATCAGCCAGCCGAGGTCGTTGCCGCCCGGGATGAAGGCGAGCCATGCGCAGAGCATCACTGCCCAGGCGAGCGAACTTCCGAGCAAACCCCGGCCGCTGTCGTGGAGTCGCCCGGCGCGGCGCGCGACGATTGCGCCCCCGAGTCCGGCGGCGCTCACGGCTCCGATCTGCGAGGGGCTGAATCCGTAGGCCGAGCTTCCGAGCAGCAGCGTCATGCCGGTCCAGAGCAGGTTGAAGCTCGCCATCGAGACGAAGCCGAAGGCCATCGCGACGCGTAGCGGACGCTGCCGCCGCACGAGCGAGCCGACGGAGCGCAGTAGAGCCGGGTAGCTCGTCTGAGAAGAAGGTTGCGACGCCGGAGCTCGGCGCAGGATGAGGATCGCGAGTGAGGCGTTGAGAGCCGCGGCGATCGCGAACACTGCTCGCCAGCCAAGTGCTCCGCCGATCACCCCGCCTGCAACCCTTGCGGCGACGATCCCGATGAGGAGTCCGCTCACCACGGTCCCGACGGAGCGGCCCCTTGAGCCCTCCTCACTCAGGTCGGCTGTGAATGCGACCAGGATCTGCCCTGAGACCGTCGTGGCACCGACGAGCATCATTCCGACACAGAAACAGGGGAATGTCGGGGCGACGGCGCAGAGCACCAGCGCCAGTGATGCAATCCCCATCATCACCGGCACGAGCCGGCGTCGGTCGCGGACGTCGCCGAGCGGCACGAACAGCAGGATCCCCGCTGCATAGCCGAGTTGGGTGCAGAACAGCAGCAGGCTCGCGGTTGCCGATGCGACGTGGAGGTCTGCTCCGATCGGCCCGATCAGCGGCTGCGCGTAGTAGAGATTTGCCACGGCCGTTCCCGAGGCGACAGCGAACAGCGCGTAGAGCGACACCGGTCGCCTCTCTGCCATCGGCTCGCGCCCGTAACGACGCGGACGGTGCCCGGTCGGCGCCACCCATTTCACGTCCATCCAGTCGAGGGATCTGCGACGGGCCCACCCAGTCTCCGCAGGCCCGCGGAGCGAGGGCGACGCCTTTGCCGCTTGCGGTTAGACGGCATCGGCTCCGGCCTGCTCCGTTGCGCCCCGCGCGATCGATCGGTCCACGGCCGCGAGCGCCGCGGGACTGATCCGGTCGAGTTTCCGGCGGTCATAAGAGCCGGTCACGAGGAGACCGACCAGTGCCCAGAAGAGGAGCTCGCAGGCGATCACGATCAGCGAATGCGTCAGACCGGCGCTTCCCTTCGCATCGAAGTAAAGGATCGCTCGGGTTCCGCCGAGCACCTGGCGCAGCGGCTCGACCTTGCCGACGAGGTTGAACACGCCGGGCAACGCCTGCGGGGGTACCGTGCCACCCGAGGAGGCGAGCGAGAGGTAGATGAGCAGCAGCATTGCGAGCAGTTGACCGATCGAGCCGAACACCGCGAGCAGAGCCAGTGTGCCGGTCGCGATCATCAGCGCGGCCAGCGTTCCCATGATCCACAGCAGGACCACGTGAGGCGCGTACATGCCGAGCGCCCCGACGGCGATCGCCATCACGATCGCTGTCAGGATCGGCACGACGAGCACAGCGGTGCCCCACTTCGCGAGGAACGTCTGGCGCCGGCTGATCGCGACTGGCCGCTTGTGAGTCCAGCGCGGACCCAGCTCTGTGCTCGCGTAACCGAGGGCAGAGTCGATCGAGTTGTTGATCAGGGTGCCCGCGATGAAACCGGCCAGGATCGACAGCAGTGCGATGTAGAACGCCGAGAGGCCTAGCGCTGAGTGGTCTGGCAACGGTCGGTAGGTGATGGTGCGCAGCGAGACCGGATCGGCGAGATGCGCGGTGAGCACCGGGTTCTTGCGGGTCGACGCGCTGGCGCTCGGTGAGATTTCGGTGCCGAGCTGTTCTGAGATCTTCGTGAGCGCCGGCGTCAGGACACCGGCCGCGAGGTTTACCCCGAGCGAGCCCAGACGCTGGTTCTCTTCCAGCGCGATCGTCGCTTGGGCGGGCGCCGAGTTCTGGCCTTCTGCTCCCGCTGCGAGCAGCACGGAGCTGCTCAGTGTCGCGGGCAGAACGACCGTCGCGTACGCCTTGCCTTCGTCCATCAGCCGATGCGCTTCGCCGAGGCTGACGCGGCGGAGTGCAAGGCGCCCTGAGATTGCCGGCGTGCGCTGCAGGGCCGACGCTACGTCCGCGCCCACGTCGAGGTGCCGGCTTCCGGCGTTTGCACCGGTGTCCTGGTCGACAAGCAGTACCGGCAGCCCGTGCAGGTGACCTGTGGGGTTGACCACTGAGCCGAGGTAGATGGTCACGACGAGCGCGACGAACAAGCTTCCGATCACCAGTGGCGCGCGCCAGACATGCCGGCCCAGCACGACCTCCAGAGCGCTCGTCCTCGCTTGCTGAGCGGTCGGTGCGCCATCGGTCACGTCAAGGTCGGACATCGTCTTTCCTTTCATCCGAGGTGGCTTCCCAGCCAGTCAAAGACGCGCGCATCGCGAAGCGCCACGCCCATCGGCTCGCAGTGTCGGCTTGCGCCCTCCTCGGCGCTGAACGCGACGAGCTTCTTTTCTCCGGGCAGCCGCCTATAGAGCTCCGCCGGCTGACCAGCGAAGAACTGCTCGTCCTCTGGATCGAGGATCAGCATCGGCGTCACGATGTCCCTGGTCTCCTGCCCGAGCCGGTATTTGGAGACGGCGCTGAACAGGTCGTAGCGCGATCCGCTGGAGATGCCGTACGGCCTGCCACGAAACTCAAGTGCGTGGCGCGCCGCGGGCTGCTCCTGTTCGACCGTCGCCATCACGTCGTCGAACTCCGTTTTGCGTCCCATCTCGAGCATCTCGCGCAGCTCGGGCGTAAGCGGTTCGAGCCACGCGCGCGAGACGTCAACGACGCCACCATCGACGACCGCTGCCGCCAGACGATGCTCGAAGCCCAGTGCGCGTGGGACCCAGAATCCGCCCTGGCTGACCCCGATCACGGCGAGCCGGTCGCCATCGACGTCCGAGCGCCCGAGCAGCGTGTCGATGACCGGGGTCAATGCGGCCTCCCAATCGTGTCGGAAGGGAATGTTCTGCTCGTAGAGCGCGTGCTGCTGGCCGGGACCGTCGAAGGTCATCCAGTGATAACCACGTTCGCTCGCCGCGGCGCCGCCATGACCCCACATCGCTGCAGTCGTCCCGTCGCTTCCGTTGTTGAGGATGACAACCGGCCGCGGCTCTCCCGGCGCCGCGTCGGGCGCCCGGAAGAAGTAGCCCCGCAGCGCAGTCCGCTCGTACGGGATCTCGATCCTCTCGCCCGGCACCGGCAGCTGATCTACGACGTGCTCCCAGCACGCACGGTGCCTGCGCCACATCGCAAGCTCACGTGCCGGCCCGAACTCCGAGGCCTTGATCGCGCAGTAGAGGGCCGTGGCGTAGTACGTCGCCGCCCGGCGGTAGAAGGACGCAGCGGTGACGCGGCGCCCGGCGTGACGCGCGGTCTCGCCCGCTCCCCATACCCGCTCCGCTGTCGCCTCCCACTCGCAGATCCATGAGTCGGCATCGCCGTCGGTGATCCGTTCGGCGGTGGCGATCGCCTCGCCGGCGTCGGCCTGTTGGCGGTACCCGCCGCCGAGCACCATCTCGAAGCCGAACTGGAAATCGTCATCGGCGAACAGGCGCATCAGGCCCCCTCGCCGTCAGTGATCGTCTGCGTCTGCTTGACGGCCCACACGACGAGCCCGATCGGGATCACCCAGTTGAGCACGATGTTCGTGGGCCGCGTGTCGATCGCGCCCGCGGCGATGTGGAACGGGACCATCGCGGCGAATACGGACCCCCACATCAGGGTCAGACGGCGGTTGACTGACTTGAAGCGCGGTGAGGACCACAGCTCCTGCGGCACCTTTTCACGGGCGTACTGCTCGGTGAAGGGCACGGTCACGAGCGAGCCGAAAGCGATCAGCGCGAGCAGCCCCGCGGCAATTGCGCGCGCGTAACGCTCGACGAATTCGGCGGTCGAGGCGTCGGCGGTGAGCGCGACGATCGTGAAGCCGGCGAACGCGACGACGGCGCCGATCTCAAGCGCCTTGGGCCGCCCTGCCTGGATGCCCGGACGGCTGATCGCGGCCGCGATCACGAGCGCCGCGATTGATGCGATCTTCAACGTGCCGTGCTCTGCGATTACGGTGAAAAGGACCCACGGGATCAATGCGAGGAATATGCCCGAGCTGTGTGTCGCCTCCTCGTTGCTGGTGACTGCTTCTGCCTTGACCATCGGTGCCTCCCCTGTCTGTTGTCTCGTTGCGATAGGTGCAGCATTGACGGGGAGAGGGCCGCTGTCGTACGTATGGCACTACTGATCTTCCGCCGCCCGCGGCTACGCAGGCAAACGCCCCGGCGCTACGTAGACTCTGTTGCGATGGAGCACGGACGGGGGTTGGTGTCGCCGTGGCCTCTCGTCGGTCGGGAGGACGAGCTAAGACGGGTCCGGGCTGCCATCGCCGATGGTGCGAGCGGGGTGATCGTCAGCGGTGGCCCCGGCGTCGGGAAGAGCCGGTTGGCCACACACGTCGTCGCTGACGCGGAAGAAAGAGGCGCGTGCGTGCTTTGGGCCAGGGCAACGCGCAGCGCATCCGAGATCCCGTTCGGAGCGCTCGGTGGAGTGTTCGCGCTCGAGGATCACCACACAGGTGAGATCAGCTCGGTGCAGGACCTGTTTTCGGCGCTGCGAGTCGTCGCCGATGGCCGAGAGACGACGCTCGGCGTCGACGACGCTCACCTGCTCGACGACGCGTCCGCGACATTTCTGCTGCAGGCCGTCGAACGCGGCGTGGCCACGGCAGTCGCGACGCTAGGTAGCGGCGAGCCTTGCCCCGATGCAGTGACGGCTCTGTGGAAGGATGCCGGCTCGGTCCGAGTCGAGCTCGACGCGATGTCCGACGGGCAGATCGGCGAAATCGTCGAAACGGCACTTGGTGCCGCGCTTGAGCACGACGCACGGCGGTGGCTCACCGAGACGAGCCGTGGCAACGTCCTCTATGCGAGGCAGCTAGTGGAGGGCGCGCTGCGTGACGAGGCACTGGCGCTTCGCGAGGGCACCTGGCATCTCGTGCGCCGACCTGGGCCTGCGTCCTCTTTGCGGGAACTCGTGGGTGCACGAATGGGCACACTCGGCGACGAGCAACGCGCCGCACTCGAGCTCCTCGCGCTCGCCGATGATCTGCCGATCGGCGAGGTCACCACACTCGTTGACGAGTCGCTGCTCGCCGCATTGGAGACAGCCGGCCTAGTCACCGTCTCGATGGCTGCCGGTGCCGACTCCCACGTCCGAGTGGCTCATCCGCTCTACGCGGAGCTCATTTCGGCCGAGACGCCAGCCGCGCGCGCACGAGCCCACCGAATGCGGCTGGCCCGGTTGCTGTCCGCGCGCACGGCAGGCCATCCCGCCGATGCGGCGCGGATCGCACTCTGGTTGACGGAGGCGGGGGAGCCTGTGCCCGAGGCCGTGCTGCTCGACGCGGCTCGCGCCTCGAACTTCGCCGGAATCGAAACCGGAATCCAGTTCGCGCAGCGAGCGCTCGACGAGGGTGCCGGCATCGAGGCGGCGATGCTGCTCGCCGCCTCCCATTACGTGCATGGGCAACCAGAGCAGGCGGAGGGGGTGCTCTCCGGCGTCGAGGGGACAATCGTCGATCCGGCGCTCGCCGCGAGCTACCTGCGGGAGCGCGCGGCGATTCTCGAGTGGGGCCTCGGGCGCACCGCGGACGCGGTCGCGCTGATCGAACGAGCCGCATCTTGGTGGCCGGGGGAGGCGTGGAGCAAGCTCGTGGAGATCCTCGGCCTGCCATTCCGCGCGTCGGCGGGCAGACCCGGGGAGACGGCCCCCGCAATCGAGGCAGCCCTGGAGGATGAGACCCTCAGCACCGAGCCACGTCGCTGGTTGACCCGCGCACTCGCAATCGACCGGTTTTGGGAGGGGCGGGTGCAAGCGGCTGAGTCACTGCTACCCGCGATGCCGCCTCTGCCGCTGCGCGGCGAGCTCGAGTTCACCGAGCTTGCCGCTCGGGCCGTCGTCGGCCTAGCATCGGGTTCGGACCTGAGCGGGCTCAAGGAGGAGATGAGCAGTGCGTTCGTGCACGCAGCCGACGCGGCTGACCCGGCGGCGGCCGGCCTTGCCGCAATCACAGTCGCCCAGGTCTGCTATCTCGGCGGTCGGTTCCTCGATGCCCAGCGCTGGCTGAACGAGGCCGTGGCGCAGTCCGAGCGCCAGGATCCGATGGACACCCGGCTACTGGCCCACGCGCTCCAGGCAGGGATCTCACTCGCGCTCTCCGACGAAGCCCGCGCACTGACCGCCGGACGGCACCTGAACACACCCGGCCCCGGGACCGAGCAGCGAGGCAACGCCTCCTGGCTCGCGCGTGGTCGCGCCTGGGCGCTTCTCGCCGGGGCCCAGGCGACCCATGCACAGCAGCTGCTTCTCGACTCGGCGGCAGCGCTTGACTGGGCACCAGTGCACGCGGCCGAGCTGCACTACGAAGCAATGCGGGCAGGGCGACGCGCGAACGAGCTCAGCGCGGCGCTGAGCGAGCTCAGCGAACGCTGCGACGCACCACTCACACGCGCCTATGCGGCGCACGTCCAGGCAAGAGCGCACGGCGACGCGCGAGCCGCGCTTGCAGCATCAGAGCTCTTCGCCGCGCTCGGAGCGAACCTCTTCGCCAGTGAGGCCGCAGCGCACGCAGCCTCCGCGTTCGCGGCTGAAGGCCGACAGGACAGCGCACGCCAAGCCGCCGCTCGCAGCCGCGAGCTGCAACCCCCCGGCCAAGGCGCACAGCCGCCATCGATCGTCGGAGTAGACCGTGCCGACGTAGAACTGACCCCACGAGAGGCCGAGATGGTGCAGCTGGCCGCACGCGGCCTCAGCAACGCCGAGATCGCGGAAACGCTCGTCCTCTCAACCCGCACCGTCGAGACCCACATCTACAGGGCGATGCGAAAGCTCGGCATCAGCGACAGACGAGACTTCCGGTCCGTGTCCTAGACGCATCTCCCCGAGGATCTGGCTGCGCCGGTGCGGGCGTGGACACGCCGCGAGGTTACGCGCTGCCGACCGCGCGCCCCCAACGCGGCCTTCTAGGGAAATCGCTGGGGAAACAGTCGCCCGCGTGCGCCGCCGCTGATACTGTTGCAATCGTTGTGTGGGCTGTGTTTTCGGTGATGCCGGAGGAGGGACTCGAACCCCCGACACGCGGATTATGATTCGCGCGCCTCAACCTCGATCTGGCTCTAATTAGCGGGTTTTCGCCGTAGATACAGGCCCTATTTCAGCCTGGGCGTGGCCCTCTCTAGAAATCCTAGAGAAATCTGCCTCTCCACTCGAACCTCGTTGGCCGGTTCGACTCGATGGAGGTCTACAGCAACATGAGCACCAAATCTCGCCCCACGGGGCATCTACAGGTTCGCCCCGACAAGATGGGTGGCGGACGGTCTTATTGGGCCTTCTGGTACGACCAGAATGGCGAACGAGGCGGACGCCGGCTCGGCCCGGCGCACGTCCGCGACTCGGGCCGGCGCAGTGCGCGGGGCGCGATCATCTGGCGGGCAGGCAACGGACCCCGCCCGACGCCCGAGCACCTGACGCCGAAGGACGCAGAGGGGCAGCTGGACGCGATCCTGCGCGAACTGGAGACCGTCGCCGAGCTCCCCGAGCCCGACGAGCAGCAGGCGACCCTCGCGGACGCCCTCTACGGCTCGATCGCCGAGCGCGAACGCGACAAGGGCCTTAAGCGCTCAACGCTCGCCGGCTACAACGCCATGACCGAGCGCATGTACCGCGATCTCGGCGCCGACACCCGGCTCCGCGACTTCGCCGACGGCCGTCTGCGTGCCTACTTCGCCGATTTCAAGTCCTACAAGGTGCGCGGCGAGAAGGCAGCGAAGAAGGCCCGCGCCGAAGGCCATGAGGTCCGTCGGATCGAGGTCGAACGCTGGACGGCACAGCCGCCCGGCAGCCAGGCCGTCGAGGTCGCCACCAAGGCCGAGGCCGTGCAGCTCGCCGACGAACTACCGGGCACCTGGAAGCACCGCCGCCGCGGCGCCTGCCGCGTCGTGCCCCTGAACGCCCAGCGCCCCAAGTGCGTCACGCTCGCAAAGGCGAAGGCCCTCGAAGCCGAGGGGTACGTCATCGCCCGACGCAAGACGAAGGTGTGGATGCTCGTAGAGCCCGCCGCTCCACAGACCCGCAACGAGTACCGCGATGTCCTCTCAGCCGCCTTCGACTACGCCGTGCGAAAGCGCTGGCTCGACGTGAACCCGCTGGCCGAGGTCAAGCGCGCCAGCAAGCGCGAGGAGCGCGAACGCATCTTGCGCCGCGAGGACTTCTACGACACCGACGAGGTTGCCCGCCTGCTCATACACGCGCCCGATGTTCTGGAGGAGGCGTTCTGGCTCTGCGGTGCCCACGCCGGTCTACGCCTACCCGGCGAGGCCCTTGGCATGAAGTGGGGCGCCGTTGACTTCCAGGCCGGCGTGATCCGCCCCTACGACAATTGGGTGCTGGGCCAGCTCGACACGACCAAGACCGGCGACTCGGAGGCCATCCCCATGACGCCCCGGTTGGCTCGCGCTCTGGCGAAGCTGAAGCAGCGGGGCTACGCGACCAGCGACGAGGACTTCGTATTCGCCTACGAGCTCGACCACGACCGGCCCCTGCCGGAGCGCCCGCTTCGCGAAGCGTTCAAGCTCGGGCGCGAGAAGGCCGGATTGAAGCCGATCAAGATGTATAACCTGCGCCACTCGTTCGGTACGAGCCTGGCCGCCAAGGGCGTAGACGTAAGGACGATTCAGGCGCTCATGCGGCACAAGCGCATGAACACGACCGAACAGTACATGGCCTACGCGCCCCGGCCGGAGCTCGCGAATCAGATCACGCGAGCGCTCGATCCCTCCAGCCTGCCCGAGAACGTCGTACCGCTGCGTGTTGTCCCCGGCGGTGCGACGGCGACGTTCCTTGAGCGCTTGGAGGAGGAGATACCCGCGAAGTGGCTGGCCGAGGTCCGTCGCCTATACGCCGAGACGGGAACGCTGCAAGCCGGGGCGCATCCGTCGGCTTGAGCGCTGGTCGGTATAGCGAGCGCCGTATCCACAACCCTGTGAGCGTGCTGCGCGGAGACGTGAACGGCACGGCTCTCGAAAGACTACGGGCTGCACGTATCGTATGCGTGAGCGATGTCGATGACTGTGCTTGCGACGCCGAAAATCTCCAGCCCTGTGCTCGCCACGCTGCCCAAGGTACTCACGACCGCGTTCTCGGATTTCTCAAGCAAGCTCGCCCCGTCAGCGGCAACCGATTGCGCGCCATTTGAGAAGTCAAACGGAGACGATTGCTCAGCCAAGGTCGTCGCGGCGCCCATGCACTTCTCGTATGCCGCGATCAATTCGCACGCTTCTTCCAAACCGTCTCCGCATTCAATTTCCAGACCCGAGATTCGCTCTGTGGCGCTTTGCTGCGCGCTCGCAAACTCCTGACTGGGGGTTGGTGAGCCGTCGCAGTTCTCTGAGCCGAATGCTGAGGTCGCGTCTTCAGTCGCGGCGCCGGAGGGGGTCGTCAGGTACGGGCTTGTCGTCACCGCCCCGCAGGCGAGAGCCGCCGTCCCGCTGGGAAATGGGCCAGCAGGGCCCCAATATGTGTAGGCCGCGTCCGCGCTACACCCTTCAGTGCCCCAGTCGCACGCTTGCACACCCGATTCGTCATTCGCTAGAGTTCCACGCAGACTGAGCGACCCACGTTCGACATTCACACCCAGCCGGTCGTTCGTGATCGCCACGTCCTGCAGTCGTCCAGTCGTGCCACCGAAGGCGATCCCGGTCGCGGCGTAGCGAATGTCGGTGTGTTCGAGACTTAGCGACCCTTCCTGGCCCACAGAAATCCCACCCCAGTCACCGGGTTCTGGTTCGCCCGCCGAGGAGGTGAAGACGACCGGTTCGCTCGCGGTGCCGTTCGAGTCGAGAGCACCTTGCACGTCGAGATAGTGGGATCGGAAGGTCGGGTCGGTGTAATAGGCCGGGGTGCCTTGGACGGTCTGGCCGGCTGGGATCGTTAGCGTCACGCCACGATCGACGGCGAGGTCTTCGGGGCCATTGGTTCCGAGACCAACCTGGACATGGAGAGTTGACTCGCTGAGAGTGCCACTCGTGGCGAACACTCCGGCGAGCATCAGTTCACCGTGATTTTCAGACCCGGAGTTCCCGTCAAGCTCAGCCGGATCGAGGTCCCCGGACGTTATCTCAGTCGCCGGACCCCCGGACTTCGTGATCGTGTCGCCGTCAACCACTGGAACGGTCACGAAACCAGAACCATCGAAAACGATCCCCACTTCAAGCGAGTTTTCGATGGTCGAGTCACGCACCTCGAACGCTGCAGGACCGGAGGCCGATATGCCGGTTCGCGCGTAGCGAATGTCGGTGTGTTCGAGACTTAGCGACCCTTCCTGGCCCACAGAAATCCCACCCCAGTCACCGGCTGTGGGGGAGCCGTTGCCTGTGGTGCCTCCGATGGTGTTGTCGTTGATCGAGGTGAAGGTGTCTGGTTCGGCTTCGGTGCCGATGGCGTTGAGGGTGCCGTGGACTGTCAGGCTGGTGGCGCTGTCGGCCTTGATGATCGTGCCTGGCTGTGCGGTCAGCGTCGAGGCGCTGGCGATGGTTGTCGAGCAGGTGAGGATGTAGCGGGCGGCGTAGTCGGGTCCGATCGTCGTGTTGCTCGAGATCGTGCCGCAGAGGTCGTGTTGCGCTTCGACCGAGCTCCAAGACGCCGACGGCGACGCCGTTGTTTCCTTGACGCCGGCCTGATTGGTCGCCTGCACCGAGAAGGTGTGGGGACCCGCCGCCGGGCTGGCGATCACGTAGGGCGAGCTGCACGGGCTGTAGCCGCCGCCATCGAGGCTGCACTGGAAGGTGCTGCCGGCCTCGGTGGCGGTGAACGCGATCGAGACTTCCCCGGTTGGGATGCGCCCGTGGGGGGCGCTCGTGATCGTCGTCTGTGGCGGTGTCGCTTCGACCGTGAAGGACGCGCTCGCCGGGGTCGGGTCCACTTCGCCAGCCGCGTTGACCGCGCGCACCTGGAAGGTGTGCGTCCCCTCGGCCAGCGCCGTGTATTGCTGCGGGCTCGTGCAGGGCGCCCACGGCGCTCCGTCGAGGGCGCACTGGAAAGTGTCGTCCGCGTCGCTGCCGTGGAACGTGAACGTCACCGCAGACTCACCGATCAAGCCCGTGGGACCACTGTCGATCACAGTTTCCGGCGGACTCGACGCAGAGCCCGTCGGCGGCGGCGATGAGCCCCCCGACGAGCCCGAGGACGACGAACCGCCCGAGCCCGATGGCGGCGACGGTTCTGAGCCCGTCGGCCCGTAACCCTTCACGCCCGACGCCGGGATCGTGACCACACCCGCGCTGCGGCACTTGCTCTTGTGCTTGTCGCGCGCCTGGACCTGGCCCAGCACATCGGCGCAAACGCTCACGTCATAACTACCGGCGGCACCCTTGGGAACCGCCACCCGGAAGCTCGCCTTGTGCCGCTCGCCCCTCCTCAACGCCGGCACCTTGAAGCGCCCAAGCTCGACCAACCCGCCACCACCAGCCGACGAGCGCCAAGCAACCGCCGCCGTGGACGACCTCGCACCAGCCACACCCACGTTCGCCACCGTCGCCGAGCCCGCCACCACACTCCCAGCCAGCCTCACCGTCGCCGCCGACACCACAAGCTCAGCAGACCGCGCCACCGGCGCAGACGCGGTGATGGCGGGGCGCCCAGCAACCCCCTCAGCGCCACCCACAGACGCCAAACCAGCCAACACCACCAACACCACCACCGAAACCACTCGCCTCATGCTGCTGCCCCAGCTTGGTAGTGCCGTTCGCTCCCTAGGGATTCCACGTCGTCGGTCCCCGCACACGCGGATCGTCCGGCCAGTCCTTTGTTCCCCCGGTAGCTCATGGTGTCTCCGCGTGCAGACCAAACGCTACACGACACCCCTTATTTCTGCCGTCAAGGCCAGCACAAGGGGGTTGGCGCAGCACAAGGCGCGACGGCGGCTGGGACGCAATCGCGAGTTGGAGGCTCAACGGCTGGGCCTTCGCATCTGACCGTATGCCGTCCTCTATCACCGCGGCGAGACGGAGCTCGGGGTGGGAATGTGGAAGGCGACATCGACATCGAGAAGTTCGCGACTCGTGAGGAGCGCGACGGCAGGACCGACGAGATCGCCTTCTTCTACTGGAAGAACGACGAGGGGGAGTGCGTGAACGGCATCGACTCGCACGAGCAGATGCCACCAACCTGCGCGCCCTTCTCGTGGAGCCGGCTCGACGGAAACCATGAGCCGGAACCCGAGCACTAGCACTCGTACGCGGAGCACGCCGGACCTTCCCGGTGCGGGAGCCCGCTTGCCCGGCCAGTGTTGCATCCCCTCCGGGGATGCGGCCAGGGCTGCGACAGGCCCCGCACCGGGCGGGACCACCCATCCAAAGGAGGGCGGCAGTATGTCCGCTGGACTCACAGATTCAGACTCGATGTTCTCCGTGCGCGTGACACCCTGGCACGGGCTCGGAGCTGTACTCGACCGGCCGCCGGCGACCGTCGGCGAGGCGATCGAGGCGTCGGGGCTCGGCTGGACCGTGGCGAAGGAGCCCATCGCGATCGACCGCGGCGATATGCCGGACGCCGATTGGTCGATTCCGCGTTGCGAGGAGATTCCCGGCTACTACGCGACCGTCCGCCAGGACACCCGTGAAGTGCTGGGGATCGTCGGTGAGCGCTACCGCATCGTGCAGAACCACGAAGCGTTCGCCTTCATCGACCAGCTGCTCGGCAGCTCGATCAACTTCGAGACGGCCGGCAGCCTGCACGGCGGACGCCGCGTGTGGGTTCTCGCCACGCTGCCCGAGCACGTCGAGGTCGGCGGCGACCCGGTGCGGCCCTACGTGCTGCTGATGAACAGCCACGATGGCTCGACGGCGGTCATCGCCGCCACGACCCCGGTTCGCGTCGTCTGCCAGAACACGCTCAATTGGGGGCTGCGCAAGGCGCGGCAGAAGTTCTCGATCCGCCACACCGAAGCCGTCACGCAGCGCGTCCACGAGGCGCGGCGGGTGCTGGACCTCTCGATCAACTACTACGAGCAGTTCAAGCGCTTCGGGGACGAGCTCGCCTCCGAACACTGCACCGAGCGCCAGTTGCGCGCGGTCCTCGATGAGCTCTACCCGAACGGGACCAGCGACTCGATGAGCGGCCGTGCGCGTAGCTCGCGCCAGCAGACCAAGGACCGAATCGCGGAGCTGTTCCTGCGCGGTGAGACGCAAGGCAACGCGCCGGGCCCGAAGTGGGCCGCCGTCAACGCGATCGTGGAGTACGGCGACTGGATTCGCCCGCTGCGCTCGGGCGGCCAGCGCTTCGCCCGCGTCCTCGATGACGGGGCGGAGAAGACTCGCGCCCTGGAGCTCGTCGCAGCTGCATGAGCACCAACAAGGCCCGGCGGGCGCGGCTCGCCGGGCCCCGCCGGGCCTGCCCGATGCAAAGCACCCGCGTACTCCCCTACTATGGATGGTCAAGGAGCCGGTCCGCGCGGCCGACTTCTACCCAAGGAGCTTCCAATGGCTACCCGAACTGACAACCAAATCCGCGAGCTGAACCCCGAGGAATGGGCGCAGCGAGTCGATGAACAGGCGCGCAAGTACCTGGGCATGAGCGGCGAGGAGTTCGAGCGGCGCCTGCGTGCGGGTGAGATCGACATAGACGACAGCCCCGCCGTCACGCGCCTCGCGATGATGCTCCCGCCCAATGGCACCCGGAAGTAGGACACCCGCCGAGGCCATCGAGCACTACCGCGGCCGAACGGCGCGGCTACTGGCGTGCCTGACGGGCGAGTACGTCGTCGTCAGCGCCTACCACGCCGCCGACCCGCCGCATCAGCTCGAACTCTTGGACCTGGCGAAGCTGCGCGCACCGCATCCGCTCCGCCTCAGCGTCGGCGAGCACTACGAAGCTCGCGAGGATGCGGACGGCTGGCGCGTCGAGGTCGTCGGCTACAACTACGCGATCGAGCACGACGGCCGCGATCTCGTCTCCTACCACTGGCATCCCGAAGGCGAAAGCCCGATCACCTGGCCGCACATGCACGTAGGCACCGACACCCACGTCGGCGAGCGGTGGTTCGGCAAGGTCCACCTGCCCACAGGCGTCGTCGGCCTTGAGCGCGTAGTCGCGCTGGCGATTACCGAGCTGGGAGCCAAGCCGCTGCGCGACGATTGGGAACGACTGATCGCGGAGGCCGCCGACCGCTGACCGCCGGTCCGCCGCGTTCGCCTCTCGTCCGTCAATCGTTGTCTCGCTTTAGTACGGGACCGGGATGGTGCCGCCGCCGGGCGCGCGACAGTAAATGCGGTATTCGTCGCCGACCTGTAGTTCGACAGGTTCACCACCCAGCTTACGGCAGTTCGTCTCGTAGCGTTCGCGGCGTTCTCGTTCTTCTCGTACTTCTTGTTCGTATCCGGCTATCGCTTCTCGTTCGTGGCGGGCGCGGGCTTCAGCTTCCTTCTGCTCATATTGGTGGCAGGTGGTAACGGAGACGGGGGCGAAGTGCCCACGCCGTGTGAGCGTTGGCGCGTTTCGTCGTGATCGGCGATGTCGCCGGCGCCCTGCACGGCTCGCCGGTCATGCTCGGCGCTCGAACGCTGCACGTAGTACCAGCAGAGACCGCGCTGGGCCGCGTCGAGCAGAGCACCCGGCGACTCGATGCCAAGCCGATCGCCGAAGGCACAGCGCAGACGCAGCGCTGGACACTGTCCACCGGCGGGGAGCTGCACGCCACACTGCTGCCGCCCGGCACGCGCGGCTACCGCGACCTCGCGCGCGACGCCGAGACCATGCAGATCGCCCCGGGCACGTCTGTCAGAGTCGCGTCGCTGCTCGACGTCATCCGCATCGCCAAGGCATCCCCCGATGCCGGCGCCCGCGCTTCGGTCCCGGCTCTATGGGCCACCCTTGAAATGCACCGACGCCAAGCGGCGGAGCCGACGCCGGCAAGGACATGACCGACGACCACTCAATAAACCAGGGCCGCCAGGCCATTCTTGACGCCGCACCACCGGCTCTCGCCCGGCGCCACACTCGAAGGTTGCGAAGTTGACTTGGGGGGTTTTCTTCAGGGCAACAGGGTTGAGAGGGCGTCGAGCAACAACGCTCGCGCCTCGACAAACGATGGCGCATCCGGCGCCAGTCCGGGAACCGTCTGCTCATAGGCCCCGCGCAGCTGCTCCACGTTCGCCTCGATGCGCGCCCGCCGGTTGCCCTGCTTGACCAGCTCGAACTTTGTGCGCGCGAGTTGACGGACGTGGGCGCGGTCCAGTTGATCGTCGTGCTGGCCGAGGATCAACGCGAGGTCCGAGAGATCGGTCGGCCGCTGTCGCTGAACCAACGTCCGCAGCTTCTCGGCCACCGTCTCAGCCAGGGTCAGAACGGGAATCTGGAACTGCGCGTAGTAGGGCGGTCCGATGTCCGTACATTCGGGCTCGTCGGCCACGGCCTCTCGGTAGCTGATCTCGACAGCGATCCGCCCATCGTGATGTGGCGTGTGAAAAGCGATCTGGTCGAAGTCGAGACTGTGCTGGGAGTCGGTGGCGGGCACGCCAGGCTCGATGCGCAGCATGGGCTCGTCGGTAGCGCGCCTCATCGTTTCCGCTATCTCGGAGGCGGCGATCTTGTGCTTGGGAGGGTTGGTACGGGTGGCGTCGAGGTCGGCCGAGAAGCGGCCGGACCCGCGGACGTGGCGCAGCACGAAACCGCCCCTGAAGCAGAGCTGGCCGGGGAATTGATCGGCGAGATGCGCAGCGATCGTCACCAGCGCGAAGTCGCGCTCGATCAGTTCGATCGGCCTGTCCAGTTGTTCGGCGAGCTCCTGTAGGTCGTACTCGTTGTGTATGAGGCGGCGAGGAAGAGTCATCCGACCAACCTGTGTGCGAGCAAGGCGTCGGGATCGACGTTGATCCGCAGACCCCATCGTGGACTGCTCGGCCCGCGATCCGATGCAGAGGCGGAGAGCGGAAGGTGGGCGTGGCTTCGCCCTCGCAGTGCCAGCAACGGCTCGGCGGCAGCCGCGCCATGCAGAAGCTCGAGCAGATAACCAAGTCGTCGCGCCACCGCGGCGCTCCGGTAGCGCTCCGCCGCCCGAGCAAGGCGTTCGGGGCTCGTGCAGCCGGGCACGGCGCGATCGACCGCCTCTGCCGTCTGCGCGATGCTGACCCCCCAGCGTGGGTTTGCCAGGCAGTCGAGGATCGCTCTCTCGGGCAGTGCAATCGACGGGCCGTTCGGCGTGCATAGGCCCCATATCCGCTCCGGGGTCAGTAGCGCATAGTGGACCTGATCACCCTGCCAGCTCCAGTCGTTCAGGCGATGGGAAGTCAGGACGATCACCCGGAAGAAGTGCTGGTCGCTGAGGTTAAACTCCGTCAGCGCTCGACCCGCAGTGACGAGATAGGGCCTCGGCGTAACCGCGTCGATGAGCCCCAGCAGACGAACGTCCGTTGATCCCGTTGGCGCCACCAGGAGATAGAGGCCTCTCCGTACACGTCGCAAGCGGCCGTCACGGCTAAGCTGACGCAGCGCATCCTGGCTGCGCCGCCGAGAGCCCGTGGTCGCGTCCAGCGCCTCAACGTCCTCATCCAGACGAACGACCGGGTGACGCCCGGCGTCCATAGCTCTACGGCTCAGCGCGACGAACGCTCGCTCGCTCAGCGGCCGCTCGGACAGGGGGATAGCGGGAGAAGCCACGTCGATCCTCGTTGCACAAGCGATCTTACAACATTCTTGTGGTTTAGCTCAAATAAGCAGGGGAGGCATGATCGACACGCCGCATAGCTCCCGACTCGATCTGCAGGGCTGCCTTTGCGGCTCCCACGCCCCCAACGCGGCCCTCCAGAGAAATCACAGAGAAATCCACACATGGCCACCACGCCCGCGAAAACGGCTTGAACACAGGCTTTCCGCGATGCCGGAGGAGGGACTCGAACCCCCGACACGCGGATTATGATTCCGCTGCTCTAACCAGCTGAGCTACTCCGGCCCGGAGAGGCAGGAGTGTAGCCGCAGGGCCTGTGATCGAGTTGCCCGCGCGCCACGATCCACGGCACGGCAGCGGGGTCACCGGGCCGCGCCGCTATAGCCTGCGCGAGCGATGGCGCCACCGACCCTGCTGGCAGTGCCGAACGTCTCGGAGGGACGCGACGAGGAGACGATTGCGGCGATCGCCACGGCCTTCGCCGGCGAGGCCACCGAAGGGCCCGCCCGCGGCGTTGAGCTGCTGGACGTGCACACCGATCGCGATCACCACCGCTCGGTGTTCACGATCGCCGGCTCGCCGGGTGCCCTGGCGGACGCGCTGCTGCGGGGAGCGGCGGTGGCAGTCGAACGGATCGACGTGATGACCCGAGCGGGCGGCCGCCCGGAGGACGCCGGCCAGCACCCGCACGTGGGGGCCATCGACGTCGCCCCGGTGGTGTATCTGGACCCCCGGGATCGCGGTGCCGCGTGCGCCGAGGCGCTGGTGATCGGCGATCGCATCGGCGAGGAGCTGCAGGTGCCGGTGTTCCTCTACGGCGAGCTCTCGGGCACGGACGCCTCCTCTGCCTCCGGGGACGATCCTCCGGCGAGGACCCGCGCGCAGCTGCGCCGCGGCGGGGTGGCCGGGCTCCGAGCAAGGATGGCCGGCGAGCGCAAGCCGCCGGACGAGCGGGAGACGACCGGCGAGGCCGCCCCCGACTTCGGCCCGCCCCGGATGCACCCCACGGCAGGCGCCACGCTCGTCGCCGCGCGCCCGCCGCTGGTCGCGTTCAACGTCCAGCTCGCTCCTGCACTCACGATCGAGGACGCGCGGGCGCTCGCGGCCCTCATCCGCGAGGGCGGCTCCGTCGGGCTGCCCGGCGTGCGAGCCATGGGCGTAGCGCTCGGCGACGGCTCGGCCCAGGTGTCGATGAACGTGGAGCGTCCCTCTGAGCTGCCGCTGGCACGGGTGATCGAGGCCATTCGCGCCCACGCGGAGCTTGCCGGCGCCGAGCTGGTCGGGCTCGCCCCGGCGGCCGCGTTCGCCGATTTCCCGCCGGATCTACCCATCCCCGGCTTCGATCCCGCTCGCCACCTGATCGAGAACGCACTAGGCTCCTAGGTCACAGTGGCTCAGACCAGGCGCAAACGTCAGACCAAGCACCGGGGCAACGCGGCCGGCGTGATCGAGTCGCGCGGGCGAACCGGGCGCAAGCCGACGGCCGGCGAGAAGAGCGGCGATGCTCGCCAGCTCGCGCGCGAGCGGGAGAACAAGCTCGACAAACGCGATCGCCCGCCGACCTGGGGCAACGCGTTCATCAAGGCGATGATCGCCGCGATCGTGCTGGGCGTGGTGTTCGTGCTCGTCCTGCACCAGCCCAGCAGCGAGCTCGGTCTGCTCCCGGTCGTGCTGGCGTTCTACACGGTCGTCAGCTACTACAGCGACAAGTTCGTCTACAACCGCCGCCAAAACAGGAAGGCGCAGGAGGCCGGCGGGGGGAGAGCGTCGTCGCGATGAGCGGGTTGGACGTGCGCTCGTTCACCGTGGGTCCGGTGCAGGAGAACTCCTACATCGTGCGCGCCGGCGGCGATGCCAAGCGCGCGCTGCTGGTGGATCCGGGCGACGAGCCCGAGCGTCTGCAGGGCGCGATCGACGCGCTCGGCGTGGAGATCGAGGCGATCCTCGTCACGCACTGCCACTTCGACCACATCGGTGCGGTGGCACCGCTCGCACGCGCCACCGGCGCACCCGTGTACTGCCCCCAGCTCGAGCGGCCGATCCTGGCTGACGTCATGAGCTGGGTGCCGCCCGGGTTCGGGCCGTTCGAGAGCTACGAGGCCGAGCACACGCTCGCCGGCGGCGAGCACCTGAACCTCGCGGGCCTCGACATCGACGTGATCTTCACGCCGGGGCACAGTCCCGGGCACCTGACCTACGCGGTCGGATCGCCCGCCCACCCTGCGTTGCTGTCCGGCGACGTGCTCTTCCAGGGCTCCGTCGGTCGCGTCGACCTGCCCGGCGGTGACTGGGCGACACTCGAGCGCTCGATCGAGGGCCTGCTCAGGGCCTACCCAGAGGAGACGGTCGTATACCCGGGACACATGGGGGTGACGACGCTCGGGCGTGAGCTCGCCGCCAACCCGTTCCTGGCCGAGCTTCGCGGGCGCCTGCCGAGCGCCGGCGCCGCGCACTCGCCGGCGCCCGCCAGTTGAGCGCATCCAGGATCAAAGCGCCACGTGGCACCTTCGATGTGCTCGGTGAGGAGGCTGCGCGGCGCACCGCGCTCGAGGCGCGCGCCCGGGCGATCCTCGAGGGGGCTGGCTACGAGCGCATCGAGACCCCCGCGTTCGAGGCCACCGAGCTGTTCGCCCGCGGCGTCGGCGAGTCCACGGACATCGTGCGCAAGGAGATGTTCACGCTCGAGGACCAGGCCGGACGCTCGCTGACCCTGCGCCCCGAGGGCACCGCCCCGGTGTGCAGAGCGTATGTCGAGCACGGCATGCACAAGCGCCGCCAGCCCGTGAAGCTGTGGTACCTCTCGAGCTTCTTCCGCCACGAGCGCGCCCAGGCCGGTCGCTACCGGCAGTTCTGGCAGGTGGGGGCCGAGGCCATCGGCTCCGAGGACCCGGCCGTCGACGCGGAGTCGATCACGCTGCTGGCAAGCCTGCTCTCGGACCTCGAGGTTCGCGGCCTCAGGCTGCGCCTGGCGAGTCTCGGGAGCCTGCAGAGCAGGCGCGCGTACCGCGAGCGCCTGCAGGCGCACCTGCGCGCCAACGAGGCGAGCCTCTCGCGGGAGGTGGCCGAGCGGATCGAGCTGAACCCGCTGCGCGCGTTCGACTCCGATCATGCGGGCACCAGGCAGGTGATGGCGAGCGCGCCGCGCCTGTCCGAGCATCTGAGCGCCGCGGATGCCGAGCACTTCGCGCAGGTTCGCGAGCTGCTGGATGTGGCGGGCGTCGCGTACGAGCTCGACCACACCCTCGTGCGCGGTCTCGACTACTACACGCGCACCGTGTTCGAGTTCACCTCGGACGCCCTCGGAGCGCAGAGCGGGGTCGGCGGCGGCGGGCGCTATGACGGGCTCATGGAGCAGCTCGGCGGGCCGCCCACCCCGGGCATGGGTTGGGCGGCGGGCATCGAGCGGATCATGCTGGCTAGCGCATCGTCCCGGGACGGAGAGGGGGAGGGGGACAGCTCGACCGCTCGTGGCGGCGGTGGCGTCCACGTTCCGCCGAGCGCTCCGCCGGAGCTGTTCGTGGCGCTCGAGGACGGCGATCCGGGGCTGCGGACGCTCGCCTTCGGCCTGCTCAGCGAAGCCCGCTCGGCGGGGCTCTCGGCGCAGATGGACCTTGGCGGGCGCTCACTGAAAGGTCAGCTCGGCCATGCCGACGCGCTCGGCGCACGCTTCGTGGCGATCCTGGGGGACGGGGGGACCGTGCTCAAGGACATGCAGGCAGGCGGGCAGGAGCCGCTGGCGGCGAACGCGATCGTGCACGCCGTGCTGCGCGGTCATCACGCTCTGTAGAGCCCCCGGCGGGCGGCTCGAAGCGTCCAAGGCGGAAATTGGCGTTCAACTTCTGCGCCCGAACTGCCGAAACATGGGCGATGGCGCAGATCTCACGTCCATTTCAGATCGGCCTCGTGGTGGTCGTCCTGCTGGCAGGCGTGTGGTTGTTCGCCCTGCAGGGGCACTCGAGCAGCCCGAGCGGTGCGAGCTCAACGAGCTCCACGCCGGTCGTCACGAGCAGCGTGTCCCCGGGCTCCACGCACGCCCACCCCGCCTCGCCGGCGCACTCCTCGGCCTCGACGGCGAGCGCGCAGGGCCAGCACGCTGCCACGCCCACTGCCGCCCATCACGGTCACGAAACCGGAGTGGAAGGCCTGCTCCACGCCGTGCGCAAGGCGCACGAAGCCGCCGCCGTCTCGCAGCAGAACGCCAACGAGGTGGAACGGAAGTCGCGGGAAGCGTCCAACGAACCCGCGTCCGCGCAGCGCCCGTCCGCCACCGCGCCCGTCGCCGGCGGTCGAGCCGCGGCGACCCCGTCGAGCACGAGCACGAGCACCAGCGCCGCCGCCACCTCCGCCCACAGCTCGAGCACGGCCGGCAAGTCCTCGAGCGCGTCCACCCTCGCGGTGCCCACCGGTCAGCGGGAAGTGGAAGCCGAGCTCAAACAGGGCAAGATCGCGGTGCTGCTGTTCTGGAATCCCGCCGGGTCGGACGACGTGGTCGTCCACAACGAGCTGCGGTTGCTGCTGAGGCTGCACACGATCGCGAGCAAGGCCAAGACGGAGGAATTCCGGCACGCCGAAAAATTCTTTGGACTGGAACTGGCGAAGAAGATCGTGGTGCACGAAGCGCTCGCCTCCCAGGTCGCCTCGTATGGCTCGATCACCTCGAGCGCGCAGATCTACGGCACGCCCACGATCCTCGTGATCAACCCCCGCGGCCAGATGATCACGCTCACGGGCATCACCGACGCCTACTCGATCGAACAGGCGATCGAGGAAGCGCGCGCCGCCTGAGCCGCCGCGCCCCGCCCGCGCCCGCAAGACAGGGCTGGGTCCTACACTCGCTCGCATGAGCACCGCCGCCGCATCCTCCCCGGAGGGGGAGCTGCTGAGCAGCCATCTCGAACGCCCGCTGGGCCGAGGCCACTGCCCCGAGGACGCCTTCACCGGCGCTGCGGGCGGGGCTGCCTGCGGTGATCTCATCCGCGTGTCGCTCGCGCTCGACGCGCACGATCCGCGTGGGCGCATCCGTGACGCCGGCTTCGACGCGAGCGGTTGCGGGGCGGTGATCGCGGCGGGCAGCGCGGCGGTCGGCCTCCTGCGCGGGGCGGCCCTGCTCGACGCCGCCCGGATCGGGGCGCCGGAGATCGCCGCCGAGCTCGGCGGCCTCAGCCCGGCCAAGCGCCACGCGGCCGAGCTCACCGCGGACGCGCTGCACCGCGCGCTGGGCGCCGCAGCGCGCGAGCGTGCGGCGCTGGCGAGCTGCTCGGGGCGCACGCTGGTGGCGATGAGCGGCGGCGTGGACAGCGCGGTGGCCGCGCTGCTGGTCGCGCGGGCTGGACGCCAGGCCGTGGGGGTGACCCTCGAGCTGTGGGCGGACAGCGAGCACGACGGCGATCTCAGCTGCTGCTCGGCGCAGGCGGTCCGCGCCGCGCGCGCGCTCGCGCACGAGCTCGACATGCCCCACCTGTCGATCGACCTGCGCGCCGAGTTCCGGGCCGGCGTGGTGGACGGCTGGCTCGCCGACCACGCCGCCGGCCTCACTCCCAACCCGTGCGTTCGTTGCAACGGCAGCGTGCGCCTGGACGCCATGCTCGAGCTCGCCCGGCGGCTGGGGTCCGAGACGCTCGCCACCGGCCACTACGCGCTGCTCGCCGACGGGCTGCTGATGATCCCCGAGGACGAGCGCAAGGACCAGAGCTACGTGCTGGCGGCGCTCGCCCCCGAGTCGCTCGCGCGACTGCGCTTCCCGTTGGGGAGCATGCGCAAGCAGCAGGTGCGCGAGCTCGCCGCCGACGCCGGGTTGACGGTGGCGCGCAAGCCCGACTCCCAGGACCTGTGCTTCCTGGCGGGAACCCGCCACAGCGACTTCCTGGAGCGCCACGGAGCGCTCGGCCGGCGCCCCGGTGCGATCGTGGATCGCACCGGAGGGGTGCTCGGAGAGCACGACGGTGCCCATCGGTACACGGTCGGTCAGCGCCATGGCCTCGGGATCTCGGCGCCCGAGCCGCTGTACGTGCTCGCGACCGACACGCGCGCCAACACCGTGACGGTCGGCCCGCGCCAGGCGCTGCTGGCGCGCGAGCTGACCGTGCGCCAGGCTACCCTGCACCGCGACGGGGGCTGCGTTGACGGCGTGCGCGTGCGGGCGCACGGCCGGCGCTTCGCGTGCCGCCTGCCCGGCGAGGTACATGCCGGCGCGCACGAGCGCCTGGCGATCGAGCTGGAGGAGTCCGCCGAGCGCACCGCGCCCGGCCAGCTCGCGTGCCTGTATGCGGGCCAGTTGGTCGTGGGCCACGGCACGATCGCCTGAGCGCCGCTTCACCCCGGCGCCGTCAGCTCGTCTGGCCCTAAGATCATCCGCACGATGATGAGCTCCGACGAGATCCGCGAGCGCTACCTGGGCTTCTTCGAGGAGCACGGGCACCGGCGCGTCCCGTCGGCATCGCTCGTGCCCTCGGCGCACGACCCCTCGGCGCTGTTGACGGTCGCGGGCATGCACCCGCTGAAGCCCTACTTCCTCGGCCAGGAAACGCCTCCGGCGCCGCGCCTGACGAGCTGTCAGAAGGTGTTCCGGACGGTCGACATCGACAACGTGGGCAACACCGCGCGCCACCTCACGTTCTTCGAGATGCTCGGCAACTTCTCGTTCGGCGACTACTTCAAGCGCGAGGCGATCGACCTCGCCTGGCGGCTCTCGCGCGAGGTGTGGGGCTTCGCGGAGGACGACATCTGGGTGACGGTGTTCGAAGGCGACGAGGGCCTCGGCCTCGGCCCGGACGAGGAGGCGATCGAGCTGTGGAGCGCCCTTGGCGTGTCGCCAGAGCGGATCGTCCTGTGCCCGCGCTCGGAGAACTTCTGGCAGGGCGGCCCCACCGGCCCGTGCGGGCCGTGCTCGGAGCTGTACTTCGACCGAGGTCTGGAGCACGGCTCGCCGGAGGACCTGCCGGGCGCCGATAACGAGCGCTTCCTCGAGTACTGGAACCTCGTGTTCATGCAGTACGACCAGCAGCCCTCGCCCACGGAGCCGGGCACCGTGCTGAAGGCGCTGCCGGCGAGGAGCATCGACACTGGCCTGGGGCTCAATCGCATGGCCGCGATCCTGCAGGAGAAGCCCTCGGTGTTCGAGACCGACCAGTTCCTGCCGCTGATCGAGCTCGGCGAGGAGCTCTCGGGGCGGCGCTACGGCTCTGACTTCGACAGCGACCGCGCGCTGCGCATCCTCGCCGACCACACGCGCGCGATGACCTTCCTGACGGCCGACGGGGTGGTGCCCTCCAACGAGGACCGCGGCTACGTGCTGCGTCGGGTGATGCGCCGGGCGATCCAGCAGGGGCGCGCGCTGGAGCTCGGCTCGGGCTTCCTCGTGCGCTACGCCGAGCGGGTACGCGAGGTGATGGGGGGCGCCTACCCGGAGCTCGCCGAGCAGGCCGAGGTGACCGACATGTGGCTGTCGGCGGAGGAGGAGGGCTTCGGGCGCACGCTCACGCAGGGAATGGAAATGCTGGACGGACTGCGCGAACAGGCGCTCGCGGACGGCCGCTCCGCCGTGTCGGCCGCGGACGTGTTCTTCCTGCACGACACCCACGGCTTCCCCTACGAGATGACCCGCGAGCTGCTCGCGGCGGCGGGGCTGTCGATCGAAGGCGACTTCGACGAGCTGATGGACGAGCAGCGGGCGCGCGGGCGGGCGGGGGCCGGGGCGGTAGGCCTGAAAGCGACCGTTGGAATGACGGGGACTCTCACATCGCGCCTATTCTTCGATGAGAACCCTGCGACCCGCTTCACGGGCTACGAAACCGAGGTGCAGCCCACGACGGTAGTCGCGGTGCGCCCGCTCTCGGCGAATGGCGGCAGCGGCGCGGATGGCGAGGGTGCTGACGGCGACCGCCAGCCGATGCAGCTGCTGGTGAAGCTCGCCGAGTCGCCCTTCTACGCGGCCGGCGGCGGGCAGGTCTCCGACGTGGGGACGATCGAATGCGAGCACGACGAATGCCTCGCGCGGGTGCAGGACGTACTGACGGTGGGCGAGGACAAGATCCCGCAGGTGGTGGTCGAGGCGGGGACGCTCGAGGTGGGCGAGCAGGTGCTCGCGCGGGTCGATCACCAGGTGAGGCACAGGACCGAGTGCAACCACACGGCCACCCACCTGCTGCAGGCGGCCCTGCGCGAGCGCCTGGGCAGCCACGTGCGACAGGCCGGCTCCTACGTCGGTCCGGACAAGCTGCGCTTCGACTTCAGCCACGGCCAGGCGCTGTCCGCGGAGGAGCTCGCCGACGTGGAGGGCAAGGTGAACGAGTGGATCGCCCGCAACGACCCGGTGCGGGCGCTCACCACCACCCTCCAGGAGGCCAAGCGCCTCGGCGCGATGGCGCTGTTCGGCGAGAAGTACGGCGAGGTGGTGCGCATGGTGGAGGTGGGCGAGGGGGGAGGCGGGGGGGGGAATCAGTACTCGCGCGAGCTGTGCGGGGGCACCCACGTGCGCTCGACCGCCGAGATCGGCGCCTTTCACATCGTGCACGAGACGTCGAGCTCCGCCAACGTTCGGCGCATCGAGGCCGTCACGGGCCCTGTCGCCGTCGAGCTGCTGCGCGAGCACGACCGCCTGCTGCGCGCGATCGCCACCGAGCTGCGGGCCCGCCCGGAGGACGCGCCGGCGGCGGTGAGCGGGCTCGTGCAGGAGCGCAAGCGCTTGGAGAAGGAGATCAAGCAGGGTGCCCGCGCGGCGGGCTCCGGAGCGTCCGTCGACCTGGACGGACTCGCGGCGCGCTCGCAGCGGCTCGACGGGGCCAATGTGCTGGCGGCGACCGTCGATGTGGACGACGCGAAGATGCTGCTGGAGCTGGTGGACCGTCTCAAGGGGCGGGTGAAGGACGCGGCGATCGTGCTCGGGACGGCCGCCGACGGACGGGTGCACCTCGTGGCGAGCGTCGCCCCCGAGCTCGTCGAGCGGGGCGTCAAGGCCGGCGCGGTCATCAAGGCGGCCGCGGCGGTCGTGGGCGGCGGCGGCGGCGGACGCGACACGATGGCCCAGGCGGGCGGGCGCGATCCGGAGCGCCTCGACGAGGCGATCGATGTGGCCCGCGCGACGATCGAGTCGGTGCTCGCGGGTTGATGCGTGGGCGAACCCGAGCGGCCAACCGGTGTGGGGAGGGGCGCGTGGCCTCGCGGCTGCGTGCCGCGAAGGGCTGAGGTGCGGGTGCTGGCGCTCGACTACGGCAGTGCGCGCTGTGGCTGTGCGCTCAGCGACCCCACCGGCACGATCGTCACCCCCGTGCAGGCTGTGGCGCGGCCGGCCACGAAGCGCGGGCTGGCGCGCCTGCGCGAGCTGGTGCGCGAGCGCGAGGTCGAGCGCGTGGTGGTGGGGCTGCCACTGTCGCTCGACGGCGGCGACAGCGAGCAGACACGCGAGACGCGTGCGTTCGCACGGGTGCTCTCCCAGCAGCTCGGACAGGAGATCCCGGTGGAGATGCACGACGAGCGCTTCACCACGCGCATGGCCCAGCGGCTGGACGGGACCGGCGCCAGACCACGAGCCAGCGAGGACTCCCGCGCGGCCGCGCACCTGTTGGAGAGCTGGCTGGCCGCGCGGTCGGGTTGACGTTCGTGTCGTCCTCGAGCGGCGATCGCTCCCCGCCCCGGCGCCAGCGCACGCCCGTCGAACGCGACCTCGAGCGCCTCAGGCGCGCGCGGCCCCGTGCTCGCCGCCGGCGCTCGCGGCGCGGGCTGTTGTGGACGGGCGTGGCGCTGGTGGCGGTGATCGCCATCGTCGTGGCGCTCGCGCGCGGGCACGGCTCCAAGCCCGTGCCGACGATCGCGCAGCCGCCCGTGGTCAGGGTGCTGATCACCGAGGGCAAGACCCGCGCGCAGATCGCCCCGCTCGTCCTCGCCGACGGTCTGCAGGGCGACTACCTCGCCGCCACGAGGCGCTCGCCGCTGCTCGACCCGGCCGCCTACGGCGCCCCGGCCGATACACCCGACCTCGAAGGCTTCCTGTTCCCGGCGACCTACGACATGTTCAAGGGCACGCCCGTCAGCCGGCTCGTGGAAGAGCAGTTGGTGGCCTTCAAGGAAAACTTCGGTCCCGTGGAGATCGCCCGTGCCCGCGCCCTGCACGTGACGCCCTACCAGCTGTTGATCGTCGCCTCGATGGTCGAGCGCGAGGCGGTGAGCCCCGGCGACCGGCCGAAGATCGCGGCCGTCATCTACAACCGGCTCGCGCAGGGCATGCCGCTGGGGATCGACGCGAGCATCTACTACGCGGTCGAGCAGGCCGATCACATTCCCACCTACACGGGCGAACTGACCGAAGCCCAGTTGCACATCGACTCGCCGTACAACACGCGCACGCACGTCGGCCTGCCGCCGACGCCGATCTCCAACCCGGGCGTGGCCTCGATTCAGGCCGCGGCCGATCCCGCGCACGTCGGCTACCTGTACTACGTGGCGGGCGCTGATGGCTGCGGCGAGCAGGTGTTCTCGGACACGCTCGCCGAATTCGAAACCGACGCGGCCGCCTACCACGAAGCGGTGCGGCGCGCCGGCGGGCGCCCGCCGGCGTGCAGGCGCAAGCAGTGACCGTCCGCCTGGGCGTGCTCGGCTGGCCGGTGGCGCACAGCCGCTCGCCGGCGATGCACAACGCCGCGCTGGCGGCGCTGGGCATCGAGGGTTGGCGCTACCAGCGGCTGCCTGTGCCCCCGGGGCTGTTCGAGGAGACCACCCGCGCGCTGCCCGCGTCCGGCTTCCTGGGTGCGAACGTGACCATCCCCCACAAGCGTGCGGCACTCGCGCTCGCCGCCAGCGTCTCGCCGGCGGCGGCCGAGATCGGTGCGGCCAACACGCTCACATTCTCCGCGGACGGTGCGATCGCCGCCGAGAACACGGACGGCCCGGGGCTGCTGGGCGCGCTCAGAGGGCTCACCGATCTGCCCCCGCGCCCGCGGGCGCTCGTGCTGGGAGCGGGTGGCAGCGCGCGGGCGGCGATGTGGGCGTTGCGCCAGCTCGGGGCGAGCGACGTGGCGGTGTGGAACCGCACGCACGAGCGCGCCTGGGAGCTCGCGCGGGACTTCCAGGCCCGTGCGGTGACGGCGGCCGAGCCGGCCGACGTGCTCGTCAACTGCACCTCCGTCGGGCTGGATCCGCCCGCCGGCGTACAACGCTCGGCCAGTGACGAGGACGCGCTCAACCTCCTCGGATTGACGTTCGATCAAGTCGGTAAGTACTCCCATGTCATCGACTTCGTGTATAGCTCCGCACCCACGCCGCTGCTCGCGGCCGCGAGGGCGCACGGCGCGCGCACGCTCGACGGGCTGGAGCTGCTCGTCGCCCAGGGAGCGCTCAGCTTCGAGCTGTGGACCGGGCGCGAGCCGCCGCTGGAGGTCATGCGCGCCGCCGCGAGGGCTCCGGACGAACGCGTGCGCGCCGGGTCGGGCGACACGCCACTCGCCTAGCGGCCGCTGCGGCGCCGCGCCCTACACGTCAAGGGCCCCACGATGAGCGACCTGCCCCAGCAGACCGATCCCGACCTGCACGCGATCTTCGGGATGGACGGTCCGGACGCGGCTCAGGGCGAGCCCGTGATCGCGGTCGAGCGCGCCCCCGCGCCCGAGGCCGCGCTCGAGCCGCTGGCGGACGCCGGCATGGAGGTGGCGCTCGAGCCGCTCGCCGACGCCCGCGTGGAGGTGGCGCTCGAGCCGCTCGCCGACGCCCAGCCGCTCGCCGAGCAGCCGCCCGCGCACGCGACGCCGGCGTCCGACCAGGGCAAGGACTACAACGGCATCACCAAGCCCTCGCGTCGCGGCTCCGCCTCCCAGCGCTTCCTGACGGACGTGATCGTCGAGATGGAGCTCGCCACACGCAGGCAGGTCGATGACGCGATCGGCAGCTCGCGCGTGTCCGGCACCACGCCCGAGCGCCTGCTGGTCGAACAGGGCGTGCTCACGCAGGACGCGCTCGCCCGCGCGCTGGCCGAGCGCTACGGGCTCGACCACCTCGATCTCGGCGTGTTCGCCGTGGACATGAACGCCGCCAACCTCGTCAGCACGACGGTCGCCAAGCGCTACCAGACGGTGCCGGTGGCGTTCGCCGACAAGCGCACGCTGCTGGTGGTCATGGCCGACCCCTCCAACGTGCTGGCCGTCGACGACATCGCGATCATGACCGGCTACGAGATCCGCGTGGCGGTCGCGCCTCCCGACGACATCACCGCGCTGATCTCGCGCCTGGACCGGCTCGAAGACGTCGTGGGCGAGTCCCAGACCGTGATCGAGGAGCCCGAGGAGGAGGAGCAGGGCGAGGTCGTCGCGCTGCACGAGACCTCCGAGGACGCGCCCGTCATCAAGCTCGTCAACCAGGTCGTCGCGCAGGCGATCGAGCGCGGCGCCTCGGACATCCACCTGGCCCCCGACGGGCGTGAGCTGCGCGTGCGCTTCCGCGTCGACGGCGTGCTCCACGACATCACCACGGTGCAGAAACGGATGGCCGCCGGGGTGATCTCGCGCATCAAGATCATGGCGGAGCTGAACATCGCCGAGAAGCGCCTGCCCCAGGACGGGCGCGTGGGCCTGGTGGTCGACGGCCGCCACGTCGACCTGCGCGTGGTGACCCTGCCGAGCGTGCACGGCGAGGGAGTGGTGATGCGCGTCCTCGACAAGGAGAACGTGGTGGTGGAGCTCGACAAGCTCGGTATGGCGGACGCCGAGCGCGAGCGCTTCGAACGCGCCTGCCGCGAGACCCACGGCGCGGTGCTCGTCACCGGACCGACCGGCTCGGGCAAGTCCACCACGCTGTACGCGGCGCTGCAGTTGCTCAACACGCCCGAGAAGAACATCATCACCGTAGAGGACCCCGTCGAGTACGAAATGACCGGCCTCACGCAGGTGCAGGTGTCGGCCAAGGTCGGGCTGAGCTTCGCCGCCGGGCTGCGGGCGATGGTGCGCGCCGACCCGGACATCATCATGGTCGGCGAGATCCGCGACCGCGAGACCGCCCAGATCGCCGTGGAGTCCGCGCTCACCGGCCACCTGGTGCTCTCCACGCTGCACACCAACGACGCCCCCTCCGCCATCACCCGCCTAGTCGAGATGGGGGTCGAGCCGTTCCTGGTGGCCTCGGCGCTCGACTGCGTGGTCGCCCAGCGCCTCGCGCGCATGCTCTGCCCCAACTGCAAGAAGCGCACCATCATCCCCGCCAAGGTCCTGCAGGAGAACGGCTACCGGGCGCGCATGGAGCTGGAGGCCTACGAGCCGGTGGGCTGCCGGCGCTGCGGCGGCAGCGGCTACAAGGGACGCGTTGGGCTCTACGAGGTGATGAAGATGTCGCCCGAGATCCAGACGCTCGCGCTGGAACACAAGCCCGCGGAGGCGATCCGCGACGTGGCGGTCGCCCAGGGCATGATGCGCCTGCGCGACGACGGCCTCAACAAGGTGCGCCTCGGACGCACCTCGATGGCCGAGATCGCCCGCGTTATCGGCACCAACTGAGCTCGTACCTTCGTCCACTGCGATGGAGGCCGGGGTGCGCCTCCTAATGAATGGGCGCCGATCTGTCGATGGACGGACCCATGGACATCGATTTCGCAGACCTGCTGATGGAGGTCGTACACCGCAAGGCATCCGACCTGCACCTCAGCTCGGGCGCACACCCGACCGTCCGCGTGCGCGGAAAACTTGTTCCGCTCGAGGAGTACCCGAAGCTGTCGCCCACCGACACGCGTGAGATCATCTACTCGATCCTCACCGGCGATCAGCGCCAGCGCCTGGAGACCGACTGGCAGCTCGACTTCGCCTACTCGATCCCCGGGCACGCCCGCTTCCGTGTGAACGCCTACTTCCAGCGCGGCGCCCTCGGCGCGGCCTTCCGCCTGATCCCATTCAACCTGACGAGCATCGACCAGCTCGGGCTGCCCCCGGCGGTGCACGAGTTCACGCGCAAGCCCCGCGGCTTCGTGCTCGTCACCGGCCCCACCGGCTCGGGCAAGTCCACCTCGCTCGCGGCCATGATCGACGAGATCAACTCCTCCCGCGAGGAGCACATCATGACGATCGAGGACCCCATCGAGTTCCTGCACGGCCACAAGAAATGCATCGTCAACCAGCGCGAGCTGGGCTCGGACGCGCAGAGCTTCTCCGCCGCGCTCAGGGCCGCGCTGCGCCAGGACCCCGACGTGATCCTCGTCGGCGAGATGCGCGACCTGGAGACGATCTCCACCGCGCTGACAGCCGCCGAGACCGGGCACCTGGTGTTCGCCACGCTGCACACCCAGGACGCCGCCCAGACGATCGACCGCGTGATCGACGTGTTCCCCTCCCACCAGCAGGGTCAGGTGCGGGTGCAGCTCTCGGTCGCCCTGCAGGGGATCATGACCCAGCAGCTCCTGCCCAACGCCGACGGCTCCGGACGGGTCGTGGCGTGCGAGGTGCTGGTGCCCACCCCCGCGATCCGCAACCTCATCCGCGAGGGCAAGACCCACCAGATCTACTCGGTGCTGCAGACCGGCTCGGCGAGCGGGATGCAGACGATGGACACCTCGCTGTGCACGCTCGTGCGCCAGGGCAAGATCAGCCAGGCGCTCGCCGAAGCGCGATCCTCGACGCCCGAAGAGCTCCGGCGCCTGCTCGGCGCGGGGACGCTCGCGGCCGCCTAGGAGGGCGGGGCATGAGCACCTACGTCTTCAAGGCGATCGACGGCACCGGGGGCAAGGCCCGCGGCGAGGTCGAAGCCGATTCCAAGCAGGCGGTCGCCGATCAGCTCAAGCAGCGCGGGCTGATCGTCCTGGACATCTCCGACAAGCACTCCGCGGCCAACATGGAGATCCGGCTCATGAAGCGGGTCAAGCCCAACGACCTGGCGATCTTCTCGCGCCAGCTCGCGACCATGATCTCCTCGGGCATGAGCATCCTGCGCGCGTTGTACGTGCTGGAGGAACAGACCGACGACAAATTCCTCAAAGAGACGATCGTCGCGGTGCGCAAGGACGTCGAGGCCGGCCTCTCGCTGAGCGACTCGATGGCGCGCCACCCAAAGGTCTTCAACCCCCTGTTCGTCGCCATGACGCAGGCGGGAGAGATGGGCGGTGTGCTCGAGGACGCGCTCGAGCGGGTCGCCGACCAGCTGCAGAAGGACGCCGGCCTGCGCAAACAGATCAAATCGGCGATGGTCTATCCGGTCATGGTGATCGTGTTCGCCGTCGGCGTGATGATGGCGCTGGTGGCGTTCCTGGTGCCCGTGTTCGAGAACGTGTTCAAGGAATTCGGCGGAAAACTGCCGCCCATGACCCAGGTGTCGGTGACGATGTCACACATCGTGCTGAACGACTGGTGGGCGATGATCGGCGGCACGATCGCGGTGGTGGTGGGCTTCGTCAAGTGGAAGAAAACCACCTGGGGGCGCAAGCAGTGGGACCGCTTCCGCCTGCACATACCGATGAAGATCGGCACGATCGTGCAGCAGATCGCCGTGGCGCGCTGGTCGCGCACGCTGGCCTCGCTGACCGCAGCCGGTGTACCGCTGCTGCAGGCGCTCGAGATCACCGGGCGCACGGGCGGGAACGTCGTGGTCGAAGAATCGATGGACGAGGTGATCGCGTCGGTCAAGCGCGGTGGCACGATCGCTGCGCCGCTCGCGCAGCAGCCGATCTTCCCCTCGATCGTCACCCACATGGTGGGCGTCGGCGAGGAGACCGGTGCGCTGGACCAGATGCTCGACAGGGTGGCGGAATTCTACGAGGAACAGGTGGAGGCGTCCGTCAAGGCGCTCACCTCCATCCTGGAGCCGATCATGATCATCATGATCGGGGCCATCGTCGGCTTCATCGTCATCTCGATGTACCTGCCGCTGTTTGAAGTTTATAACAACATCGAATAGCGCTACGGAGGTTTGACTTCCGGCCTCTCGGCCGAAAGTCAAACTCCTCCGCTGGCGGCTGCGGGCGCGTGGTACCGGGCGGGATGGCTCGGACCGGGGGTGAATATCTGGGTGGGTGGTGACGACCTCGGAGTTCACCGGCGCTGATGTGGGCTTGCCGTGGGTGTTACGCCACGGGCGTGCTCACCAGTGGGAAACTGACTCCTGTCAATTCCTCGGATACGTCCCACAGGCGGCGGGCTACGTCCTTGTCCTTGGCGGCGTTCGAGCGGCCTACCAGCTTGGCGGGGCCGCGCTGCTCCATGAAGCCGCCGGGGCCGACGAAGCTGTCGCCGGGGACGTCGGCCAGCGCCGCGTAGAGCGTGGGGAGGGCGCCGCCCTCCTCGCTCTGGGCGAGCACGCGGTTGCCGGCGGCGCCGAGCAGGTCGAAGATGCGGCTGCCGCTGTGGAACTGGAGGTTGGTCGCCGCGTAGCCGGGGTGGGCGGCGGTGGCGAGCACGCTCGAGCCGGCATTGCTCAGGCGGCGCTGGAGCTCGGCCGTGAACAGCAGGTTGGCGAGCTTGGACTGGCCGTACGCGCGCCAGGCCCTGTAGGGCTTGCGCTCCCAGTTGAGGTCGTCGAAGTCGATCGCGCCGAGGCGGTGCGCGGTCGAGGACACGTTCACCACGCGCCCGCTGATGTGCTCGAGCAGCAGGTTGGTGAGTGCGAAGTGGCCGAGGTGGTTGGTGCCGAGTTGCAGCTCGAAGCCCTCCGCGGTGCGGCTGAGCGGCGGTGCCATCACCCCGGCGTTGTTGATCAGCACGTCGATCTCACCCTCCCAGGCGGAGGCGAACTCGTGCACGGAGGCGAGGCTTGCGAGGTCGAGCTGGCGGACCTCCGTGTCGCCGGGCATGGGAGTCGCCGCTTCCCTGCCCTTGTCGGTGGAGCGCACGGCGAGGACGACGCGCGCGCCGGCGTCCGCGAGCGCGCTGGCGGCGGCGCGTCCGATGCCGCTGTTGGCGCCGGTGACGATCACTGTTCGGCCGGTCATGTCAGGGGTGGTGGCGGTGCTTGAAGTAGTCATGAGCAACAATGTATACTGTGACAACAATGATGTCAATGCCAACTTCTGGTTCCTGATCGCTGCGCTTCTGCGATGACCGAGCGGCCCTACCACCACGGCAACCTGCGCACCGCGCTCCTGGCGGAGGCCGAGCGCACACTCCGCGAGCGCGGCAGCCAGGATCTCTCGCTGCGCGAGCTCGCGCGCGCGGCCGGCGTCAGCCACGCCGCTCCCCGCCGGCACTTCCCCGATCGCCAGGCGCTGCTGGATGCCCTCGCCGAGGCCGGGTTCGCGCGGCTCGGCGAGGAGCTGCGCGCCGCGGTCGAGCAGGCCGGCGAGGACTTCCGGGCGCGGCTGCGGGCGACCGCTGCCGCGTATGTCCGCTTCGCCACCCGCGACGCGGCGCTGCTGGAGCTGATGTTCGCGAGCAAGCACGGCGAGCAGCAGTCGGGGGCGCTGCATGAGGCCGCCGAGGACGCTTTCTCGGTGATGCTCGAGCTGATCGCCCAGGGTCAGCAGGAGGGCGCGCTCGAAGCTGGTCCCTCCGAGCGCGTCGGCCTCGTCCTGTTCGCAACGATTCAGGGCATCGCGGCGCTGGTCACCGGCGGGATGGTGGACGCGGAGCAGCTCGACGAGCTCGTGGCCGACGCGATCGCGCATTTCCTGCGCGGATCGCGCATCCCCGCGTGAGCTGAGCCGGCGCCGCCGGGACGCTTCAGCGCGGGTCGATCTGCACGCGCGCGCCGCCAGGGCCGCGGTTGACCGCCAGCGACACTCTCCCGCCGAGCAGCTCCAGCAGCTCCCCGCCGGCCAGCTCGCGCCGCCAGCCGCGCAGGGTGCGCACGCCGGGCTCCTCGCCGCCGGCGCGCACGGCGGCGACGATCGCCTGCAGGTCGGCGCGGGCGGCCAGCAGCTCGTAGGCGAGGCCCGCCTCGCGGGCGCGGGCGCGCAGCAGCGCCTCGGACAGCGCCACCAGCGGGGCGTCATCGGGCTTGGGGGCGGGGCCGCGCGGCATCTGCGGCGGGGGTTCGGGGGGGCGCTCGCGTCCGCGGCGGACCGCCTCGAGCAGATCCTCGGCGCGGCGGCCCTGAGCGGCCCCGCCCACGCCGCGGATGCGCTCGAGCTCGGGGCGCGAGGACGGGCGGCGCTTGGCGATCTCGAGCAGCGTGGCGTCGCCGAGGACGCTCTGCACCGGGCGATCCTGGTGGGCGGCCGTGCGCTCCCGCCAGGCCACCAGCTCGCGCGCCACCGGGCGCGCGGCGGCCCCCAGGGTGCCGATGCGGGGCAGGCGGGCGAAGATCGCCTCGGGGTCGCGCTCGTCGCTGGAGAGCGCCAGTGGCTGGCACTCCTCGCGCGCCCACTGGAGGCGGCCGAGCCTGGTCAGGCGGCGTTCGAGCTCGGTGGCCAGCTCGAGCAGATGGACGACGTCCTCGCGGGCGTACGCGAGCTGCTCGGGCGAGAGCGGGCGGGCGTCCCAGCGGGTGAAGCTCGCGGTCTTGGCCACCCGCAGGCGCAGGATGTCGGTGAGCAGCGAGTCATACGAGCTCTGCGCGCCGAGCCCCGCGAAGCCGGCCGCCACCTGGGTGTCGAACACGTTGGTCACCTCCGTCTGAAAGCGCCGGCGCACCAGCGCCACGTCCTGGCGCCCGGCGTGCACGATGATCTTCACCTCCGGGTCCGCGAGCACCCGCGCCAGCGGCGAGCCGTCGAGGTCCTCGGCCAACGGGTCGATCACCACGATCCGCTCGGCCTCCGGGGTGGGCTCCCCCTTCGAGGACGATGCGGGTATCGCGAGCTGCACGAGGCACAGCAGCGTCCGGTAGCGGCCCTCGCCCATGAACTCGGTGTCCAGCGCCAGGCGCCCCGCCGCGCGCGCCCCGTCCGCCAGCGCCAGCAGCCCGTGCCGGTCGGAGTGCGCGCTCACGCCGTGTGCCCCGGTCGCGTGCTCACGCCTTCGCCCCCGGCAGCAGGTACAGCAGGCCGCCCTGCGGCAGGCCCGCCGCGCGCGAGACGTCGGTGCCGTGCGCGCGCACCCAGCGCACGGGCGCCGAGCAGGCTGGATTGACCGCCGGGGCCTCGGCCGTGCAGAACGTGTTCAGGAACGCATAGCGCACCTTGCCCTGGGCGATCAGGCGCTGGAGCTCGGGCACGGAGGTGAAGACGCGCGCGTCATAGGTGGTGAGCACGAGGATCGGGCGCGCATCCTGCACGATCAGCGAGCCGACCGCCGTCGCCGACTCGGACGCCACCTGATAGTAGGCGCCGTCCTGGTGGGCCAACAGGTAGGCGCTCAAGGGGCGCTGCTGGGCGCCCGGGAGCTCGCCCACGAGGCCGGCGTCGCTGATGCGATCGGCGATCGCGGTGAAATCGGCCTTGAGGGGAATCGCCAGCACCGCCACCAGCACCATCGCCATCACGCCCGCGCCCAGCAGCAGCGAGCCCCGGCGCGAGGGCGCGCGCACGAACGCCAGGGCGACGAGCGCGCTCGCGCACAGCGCGCCGGCGAGCGACACCCACCATGCCGGCGCCACCCCATAGAGCAGGCGCTCGCCGTAGTAGAGGACGATCGCGAGCGTCACCACGAGCAACACCAGGCGCAGCCGATCCCAGGCGCCGAGCGATCGCCAGCGCAGCGAGCGCCGATCGCGCCCGGCCCGCGTCGTCAACGGTTCGCTGGCCCACGCCACACCGATTCCCAGCATCGCGGCGACCGCCGGCGTGAACGCTTCCACGTAGCGCGGGTGCAGGCGCACCATGTGGCTGTACAGCACGATCCCCGTGAGCATCCACACGCAGAGCCCCCCGGCGCTCCCGCGTCGCATCCGGTGCGTGAGCGCACGCTTCGCCGCTCCTGCGCCCGCTCCCTCAGGCGCGTCCAGGGCGGACACCGCGGCGGGCTCGCCGGGGTCCCCGTCGCCGGAGGGCTCGCGCGCTCTGCCCGCGGCCCGCTCGCCGAGCGCGCCCCATGCCAACGCGGGTATCCCCAGCAGCAGCGCCACCAGCACCTCGAGGCCGAGGCGCTCACCCGACAGCGGCCCGACGGTGGTGAGCAGGCGCGTGGGCGAGGGCGGGACGATCGGGATGTGGTCGCGCTGCTCCTGCGTGGCGACCGGATAGCGGTGCCCAGGTTCATACACGGTGGCGCCCGGTTCGGGGGATTTGCTGCCGAGGCGATCGCTGCCGTTGAACACGAACGCCGCGTTCCATGCGCTCCCGTTGGTCGAGCCGATCGCGTACGGGCGATCGTGCGCGGGGAACAGCAGCGTGGCGGTCAGCCACGCGAGCGCCACGGCGACGTAAACGGCCGCGGCCGCCGTCAGGCCCAGCAGGCGCCGCGTGCGCGAGCCGGGCAGGCCGAGGTAGGCGAGCACCGCGAGGCCCGGCAGCGCGACCAGCGACTCGAGCAGCTTGACGTCGAAGGCCACCCCCAGCGCGGCGGCGCCCGCGAGCAGGTAGGCCAGGCGGCCGGTCTCGATCGCCCGCACCACCAGCAACAGCGCGAGCACGATCACGAGCATCATGACCCCGTCCATCGTGTCGCTGCGCGCGGTGATCACCTCGATCGGCAGCACGGCCATCGCCGCCGCCGCCGCGATCCCCGCCGACGCGCTCCACATGCGGCGCACCACCACGTACAGCAGCGGCACCGACGCGATCCCGGCGAGCGCCTCGGGGAGCTTCAGCGTGGTCGAGCTGAAGCCCAGCGCCTTGGTGGAGAGCACCTGCAGCCACAGGTCCACGGGGGGCTTGTCGATCGACAGGCTGCCGCCGGGGTCGTACACGCCGAAGAAGAAGTTGTGCCAGGACAGCGACATGCTGCGCACGGCCGCGTCGTAGAAGGGGTCTGGTGGGACCTGCCCGATGTGCACCAGGCGCAGCGCCGCCGCGCCCGCCGTGACCGCCGCCACGATCGCCCACTCGACTGTCCGTCCACGTGCTCTCACGTGCGGAACGCTAGTGTGATCCGCTCGTGGCACGCGACAGTGGCGAGAACGGCGAGAGCGAGGGTCAGGGGGCGGCGTCCCATGAGCCGCGGGAGTGTATGGCCTGTCGCGGAACCGGCCAGGTGATCTCCAACCTCGGCGGGAGCCCCAGCAAGCTCACGTGCCCGTGGTGCGAGGGACAGGGCGCACGCCTGCCCGGCGTGGATGCCCAGGCGCGCTGGGCTGGGCAGGACGTGGACAGCGCCGCGTCCAGCCCGGCACCCGAGCCGGCCTGACGGCGAGTCTCCCGGCTCGGTGGCCGTGGTGCCTAACGCGTGCTCGCGCGCCGGCTGCGGCGCTGGCTCATCTGTCCAACCACCCATGCAGCGGTAAAGGTTGCGCGCGCGTCGGTCGATTCAGCCGCCAACAGAGCCAGTACCGAGGTGCCATGGCAAGCATCGAAAGAGGTGCGTAGCAAAGCCGGCGGCCCTCAGCGAAAGACGGGGGACGCATCGCCGCTTGAGGCGATCACCGAGGGCTGGCGCCCAAACCGGATCCTAGGAGGATCAAGCAATGTTGTATCGACTGCGCCAGCGCTCAACGGATGAGAGTGGTTTTACCCTCATCGAACTGCTGGTCGTTATCCTGATCATCGGCATCCTCGCCGCTATCGCCATCCCGTCGCTGCTGAGCCAGAAGAACAAGGCTTATGACGCGTCGGCCAAGTCGCTGGCTGGCTCCGCGCAGACCACGGCGGAGACGATCGCCACGGACTTCGGCGGCAGCTACAAAGAAGTCTCGGCTGAAAAGATCCACGAATACGAAAAAAACATCCCCATCTCTGAAAAAGAAGCGCCCAACGCAGCATGGCTTTCCGCCGTCAAAAGCGGGGAAAACGAATACGAACTCACTGTAACCGCACCGGTGACGAAAGACACGTTCACCATCGTGAAGAGCGCAGAAGGTGTGGTCACCCGCTCCTGCAAAGAAGTGAAGAAAGGCGACAAGGGCTGCCCGAGTGGGGAATGGTAGTCAGCTGGACCTGAGCTAACGCTCTCGCGCGACTCTGAGCGCGCATCCCTAGGAGAGGCGGCCCCCGGGCCGCCTCTCTTCGTTTGCCGGGCCGGCGTGGCCCAGCGACGCTCGGCCGCGGCCGGCTGCTTGGCTCAAGCACCGGCATGCCGGCGTCGATTAAGCGCCGATGCGTGCGCGCGGAAAGCCCTGGTCCAAGCTGCGAGCGTCCGACGATCCGAGGGCCGACGCAGGTCCGTCAGCCAAGCGCTCGGAGGACGAGAGCGGCTTCACGCTGATCGAACTGCTGGTCGTATTGCTGATCATCGCGATCCTCGTCGCAATCGCCGTCACGACCCTGCTCGGACAGAAGAACAAGGCCTACGACGCCTCAGCCAAGTCGCTGGCCGCGACGGCACAGACCACCGCCGAGACGATAGCGACCGACTACGGAGGCAGCTACAAGGAAGTCAGCAAGGAAAAGATCCACGAATACGAACCCAGCGTCCCCCTGACCGAAGCCGGCGCAAAAGGCGGGCCGTGGCTCTCGGAAGCCACGGAAACGGAAAAAGGCCAGGGCTACAAGATCGTCGTCACCGCGCCCCTGACCAGGGACACGTTCGAGATCGTCAGGAAGGAAGACGGCGAAGTGGAACACAACTGCGACGAAGTCGTCAAAGAAGACAAGGCCTGCCCGAGCAAAACGTGGTAGCCGGGCTCAGGGTCGCCGGCGCCGGCCCATCGCGGGCGCCGATGGTCCTCTCAAGCCTCGGCCCACGGCGGTCGATGAATCGCACATGGCGCCAACGTTCGCGGGAGTGCTGGGCGCGGTCTTCGGGTCGTTCCTGAACGTCGTCGCCTACCGCTTGCCGCGCCACGAGTCGATCGTCAAACCCGCCTCGCACTGCACGCGCTGTGGCACCCCGGTCAAGCCCTACGACAACATCCCGATCCTCTCCTGGCTGTTGCTGCGCGGGCACTGTCGCAGCTGCGCCAGCCCGATCTCACCCCGCTACCCGCTCGTCGAGGCGCTCACGGCCGCGCTCTGCGTCGGTGCCGTGCTCGTGCACCACTCCGCCTCGGCGATCGCGCTCAGCATCGTGCTGATCCTGCTGGTCGTTCCGATCGCGCTGATCGACCTCGAGTACCGCATCATCCCCAACAGGCTGACCGCGCTCGGTGCCGTGCTGGCGCTGGCGATCGGGCTCGCGCTCGACCCAGCCTGCGAGCCTGAACGCCTGATCGCGGCGGCCGCGGCCGGTGGCTTCTTTCTGCTGGCGGCACTCGCCTATCCGGGTGGCATGGGCATGGGCGACGTCAAGCTCGCCGCCATGATGGGGCTGTTCCTCGGCGCGTCCGTGGCGGCTGCACTGCTGATCGCGCTGCTGGCCGGTGTGGCGCTCGGCGCGGTTGTGATCGCCCGCAAGGGCGCGCGGGATGGACGCAAGACGGCCGTGCCCTTCGGTCCCTTCCTCGCCCTGGGGGCGCTCGTGGCGGTGTTCGTGGGTCCGCAGCTGGTCGATGTCTACGTCAACCACTTCCTGCACTAAAGCGCCGCCGGCCTCACGCCGATACCGCACATGCGGGTGATCCCTCCCGCCGCCCGAAGCGTCCCATCCGAGATGCAAATCCTTCCTTCACGAATCCCGTCACCGGAGCTGAAGCTCCCACATCTCAAGCTCCCGTTCAAGCTCGGCGGACGGACGAGCCAGAACCTCGTCGGCCTGGACATCCAGCCGGGGTTCGTCGCTGCCGTCCAGGCGCGGGTCAACGGCTCGATCCTGGCGGAGCGCGCAGCCACGCTGCCGCTTCCGGCCGACTCCGTGCGCGACGGCGAAGTCCTCGACGAGAGCGCCCTCTCAGAGACGTTGCGCGAGCTCTTCAACGACAGCGGCCTGTCCAAGCGAGTGCGCGTCGGCGTGGCCAACCAGCGCACGGTCCTGCGCACGCTCGAGCTGCCGCCCGTGACCGACCCGAAGGAGCTGGCCGCGGCCGTCAACTTCCAGGCCCAGGACCAGGTGCCGATGCCCCTCAACAACGCCGTCATGGACTTTCATCCGCTCGGCATTGTGGACACGCCCGCGGGTCCGCGTCAGCGCGTCGTGCTCGTGGCCGCGCAGCGCGACATGATCGAACGGCTGATCAAGGCCGTACGCCAGGCCGGCCTGAGCGTCGAAGGCGTCGACCTGTCCGCGTTCGCGCTCATCCGCTCGCTCTACCGTCCCGACCCCGAGCAGACCGGCCGTGTGCTGTACCTGAACGTAGACGGTCTCACCAACCTGGCGATCGCCGAGGGCACCGTGTGTCGCTTCACGCGCGTGGTCGGCAGCGGCCTCGAGGGGATGGCCAGCGAGCTCGCCGAGCGGCGCAGCATCGCACTGACAGAGGCGCGCTCGCTGCTGGCGGGCGTCGACCTCACGGCTTCCACTCCCGCCCCTTCGCAGGAAAGCGCACCGGAGGCCCCCGCAACCGAGGCTCCCGCACCCGAGGCCCACTTCTCCGAGGCAGCCTCGCCAGAGGGCGAGTCCTTCGAGGAGCAGGCGCCCGGAGCGCCCGCACCGGAGGTCGAGCCCCAGAGCCACGAGCAGGCCGAGCAGAGCGAGCGGGAAATGAGCTATGAGGAGCTGGCTGCGCTGGAAAGCGCTCCTGCCGCCCCGGCGGCCGCGCAATCGGACGCCGACCTGCTCGGCGTGCTCGAGAACGGCATTCGCGACATCTCCGGCGAGGTCCGCAACTCGCTCGACTTCCACCGCTCCCAGGAGGGCGGCGGCGAGGTCTCGCACGTGGTCATGAGCGGTTGCGCCCAGGACATCCCCGGCTTCGCCGCAGCGCTCCAGTCCTCGCTGGGCGTGGAGGTGCGCTGCCAGGAGGTGGGCGTGCTGGACAAGAGTCTTGGCAACACGGTGTCCCTGCACCGGCTGGCGGTCGCCACCGGCCTCGCAGCCGCGGAGGCGGTGCAATGAGAGCCGTCAACCTCATCCCCGCGGAGCAGCGAACCGGCGCGGAACTCGGCGTGGGTCGCTCGCAGGGGGGCGCGTACGCGGTGCTCGCGGTGATCGCCGGGCTGGCCGTGATGATCGTCCTCTACGGCAAAGCCGATCACGCCATCTCCACCAAGAGCGCGCAGGCCGCGTCACTCACCCAGCAGGCCCAGACCGCCGAAACGCTGGCGAGCCGTCTGGCCCCGTACACGAGCTTCGTAGCGATGCGCGAACAGCGCGAAAAGGCGGTGGAGACGCTGCTCGAGTCGCGCTTCGACTGGGCCCACGTCTTTCACGAATTCGGGCGTGTGCTGCCCGCGGGCACCTCGGTCTCCTCCCTCGACGGCACCGTCGGCGCCAAAGCCGCCGCGGTTGGGTCCAAAGCGCCCATCGGCTCGACGGCGCCCGCCGCCGGCACGGTGGCCTCGAGCACCCCGCCCGGAAGCGTGCCCACGTTCACGATCTCCGGCTGCGCGGTCGGCCAGGCCGAGGTGGCAGAGCTGCTCGAGCGCCTCCGCCTGATCGATGGCGTCAGCGAAGTCTCGCTGGCGAGCTCCACCTCGTCCAACACCGCCGCTGGGGGCGGCGCCACCGGTGGCTGTCCGGCGCACGACCCGTCCTACACGGCCCAGGTTACGTTCGAACCGCTGCCGGCCAGCTCGGCGGTGGCCGCCGCCACCGCGCCCACGAAGACGGTGGCGGACTCGAGCGGCGCTTCCGCGACCACGAAGGCCGCTACCTCGGGGGTGAGGGCAAGATGAGCGGGCGTGATCGCACAGTGATGATCGTCGCGGTCGTCGTCGTCGTGCTCGGACTTGCGTGGTTCGCGCTGGTGTCGCCCGAGCGCAAGAAGGCGAGCAAGCTCGACGCCCAGATCTCGAGCGCGCAGGCGCAGCTCGCCAGCGCGGAAGGCAAGCTCCAGAACGCGCGCGGCGCCCAGGCCCGGTACTCGGCTGCCTACGCGTCGGTCATCAACCTCGGCAAAGCCGTGCCGCCCGCACAGGAAGTGCCGTCCCTGATCTACCAGATCACGCACGCAGCGAACGCGAAGAACGTCGAATTCACGGCGATCTCGACGAGCGCCTCGGGCGCCTCGGGCGCTGCCTCCAGCCCGTCCTCGAGCGCGTCCTCCGCCGCGTCCACCAGCTTTACGGAACTGCCCTTCACGTTCACCTTCGAAGGCGGCTTCTTCCAGCTCGAACACCTCTTCCGCGGCCTCGACAACTTCACGACGCTCGCCTCCCCCGGACACATCAACGTCAGTGGCCGGCTGCTCACCGTGCAGAGCGTCAAGCTCGCGCCGGCGGTCGGCTCCGGCACGACCGGCTCGGGCGAGCTGAGCGGCACGGTCACGGCCTCGGCCTACGTGCTCCCCGCGAGCGAGGGGCTCACCAGCGCCGCGAGCCCCGCCTCTCCGAGCGCCTCCGGTACGAGCACCGCGTCAGGAAGCTCGGCCAGCTCCCCGACCACGCCAGCGATTGTGAAAGCGACGGCCCCATGACCAGCTTCCTGAACTCCCTCAAGGATGACCTGCTCGACCGCCGCCTGCTGCCGTTGGTGGCCGTCGTCGCCGTCGGCCTGCTGGCCGCCGTGGGCTATGTGGCGCTCGGTGGCGGATCGAGTTCGGCAACGCCTTCCGGTCCAGCTTCCGCCGCGTCCGCCGCACCGCCCGCGGGCCTGTCCGTGAGCCGGATCACGCCCGAAAAGGCCGTGGCGGAGACAACCGCCGGCCTCGCTGAGCAGCGCAAGGGCGCGGCCCACAACCCCTTCACGCCCCTCCCCGAGCCGGCGGAAAAAACCAGCCTGAAGCTCGCGTCGGCGAACGCCGCCAGCCCGTCGAGCGCGTCCGGGCCCACCGAACCGTCCTCCTCGTCGCCTTCCAGCGAATCGCCCGCCGCGCCGACGACCCCCACGCCGGCCGCGCCCCCCAAGCCCACCTACCACGTGGCGGTGCTGTTCGGCGTCGCCCCTCCCACTGGCACGCCCGAACCCGAAAAGCAGCTCACGCCATATGCGAACCTCAAGCTGCTCGCGCCGCTGCCCTCCGCCAAGCAGGCGCTGGTCGTCTTCCGAGGCGTCACCACAGGCGGCAAGACCGCGACCTTCACGATCGTCAGCGAAGCGATCCTCCACGGGCAGGCCAAGTGCCTGCCGAGCGAAGAACAGTGCCAGGCGATCGCGCTCAAGCCGGGACAGGCCGAGACGCTCGAATACATCTCAGCATCGGGCCAGCCCGTGACCTACGAGCTGCAGCTCGTAGGCATCAACTCGAGCGCCGGCTCCGGCTCGGGCTCCGGCGTCCAGAGCATCCTGCGCGACGAGTCCAAGGCCGGACGCGAACTGCTCCGGCACGAAGGGCTGAGCGAGGTCCCCGGTCTGCGCTACTCCGCCGCCCAGGGCGTGCTCGTGTACGCCGGGCACTGAGTCGCCGCCCCGCAAGGCGCCGAGGCGCCGACGGATAGGGCGCCGAGGCCCCGGCAAATAAGCTAGGGAGCCATGGAGCTCCGTCTCACCACCGCCGGCGAGTCGCACGGCCCGGGCCTGACGTGCATCGTCGAGGGACTGCCCGCGGGCCTGGAGCTCTCCCCGGAGGACCTCAACCGCGACATGTCCCGTCGCCAGCTCGGCCACGGCCGCGGCGGGCGCATGAAGATCGAGCGCGACGGCGCCGAGGTGACCGGCGGCGTGCGCCACGGGCGCACGCTCGGCGGGCCGGTGGCGCTGCAGGTGGCGAACCGCGACTACGCCAACTGGGAGGAGCGCATGAACCCCTGGCCGGTGGCCGCGGAGACCGCCGAGGTCCACCTGCCGCGCCCCGGGCACGCCGACCTGGTGGGCACGCAGAAGTACAAGCACACCGACGTTCGCAACATCCTCGAGCGGGCCTCCGCCCGCGAGACCGCCGCGCGGGTGGCCGGCGGCGGGCTGTGCAAGGCGTTCCTGCGCGCGCTCGGCGTGTCGGTGCACTCGCACGTCATCCAGATCGCCTCCGTGCACGCCCCCGCCCGCGAGCAGCCGCTCACGGCGGCCGACTTCGCCGACGTGGACAGCTCGCCCGTGCGCTGCCTGGACGCGCAGGCGTCCAAGGCGATGGTCCGCGAGATCGACACCCTGCGCAAGGCCAACGAGTCGCTCGGCGGCGTGTTCGAGGTGCAGGCCTTCGGGCTCGTCCCCGGCCTCGGCTCGCACATCTCCTGGCAGGAGCGCCTGGACGGCCGCCTGGCGATGGCCATCTGCTCGATCCAGGCGATCAAGGGCGCGTCCATCGGCGACGCCTTCACGATCGCCGGGCTGCCCGGCTCGCACGCCCACGACGAGATCTTCTACTCCGAGCAGCGGGGCTACTTCCGCGAGACCAACCATGCCGGCGGCCTCGAGGGCGGCATGACCACGGGCCTGCCTTTGATCGTGCGCGGCGCGATGAAGCCGCTGCCCACCCTGACCAAGCCGCTGCGCTCGGTGGACACCGAGACGCACGAGCCCGCCCAGGCCCTGCGCGAGCGCACCGACTCGGCCACCATCCCCGCTGCCGGCGTGGTGGGCGAGGCGATGGTGGCGCTCGTGCTCGCCGACGCCTACCGGCGGAAGTTCGGCGGCGATCACATCGACGACGTCTTGGCAGCCGTGGACGCCTACGCGCAGCGCATCGGATGGCATTCGTCCTGATCGGCTTCATGGGCGCCGGCAAGTCGACCGCCGCCCGCGAGCTCGCGGGCGCGCTGGGAGGCGAAGCCCTCGACAGCGATGCGCTGCTGGCCGAGCGCCTCGGGCATCCGCTCGCACGCGAGTTCGAGCTGCACGGCGAACAGGCCTTCCGCGCCGTCGAGGAGCGGCTCGTGTGCGAGCTCCTGGAGGGCGCCCCGGCCGAGGCGGTGATCGCGCTGGGAGGGGGAGCAGTGCTCTCCGAGCGCGTCCGCGCCGAGCTGGGTGCGCACGTGGCGGTCCTGGTCGACGTCGACCCGCTGGTCGCGTGGGAGCGGGTGAGCGCGGCGGACGAAGGAGCGGGGGAGCGACCGCTGGCGCGCGAGCGCGACGCCTTCATGGCGCTGTACGAGGGTCGCCGGGAGCTGTACGAGCGCCTCGCGGACGTGATCCTCGTCGGGGTGCCCGCCGGCGGCGCCGGGCGCACGCTGCCCGCCCTGCGGACGCTCGCGTGGGCGCCGCCGGGCACGCGCATGCTGTGGGGCAGCTCGGCCTCGGGGGAGTACCCCGTGCTGGTCGGGCGAGGGCTGCTCCCCCTCCGGGGCGAGGCAGGGCTGCCCGCCCGCGTGTGGCCGCTCGAGCGCGAGCGCTCGCGGGCGGTGTGCGTGAGCGACGCCACCGTCATGGCGGTGCACGGTGGACGGGTGGGGGAGGTGGCCAAGACGATCGTGCTGGAGCCGGGCGAGGCCCACAAGACGCTCGCCAGCGCGGAGCGCGTGTGGAGCGAGATGGCCGACGCGGGGATCACCCGGGCCGACCACGTGGTGGCGCTCGGCGGGGGCGTGGTGGGCGATCTGGCGGGCTTCTGCGCGGCCACCTACCAGCGGGGCCTGCCGATCGTCCACGTTCCCACCACGCTCGTCGCCCAGGTCGACTCGGCCTACGGGGGCAAGACGGGCGTGGACCTGCCGCAGGCCAAGAACTACGTGGGCGCCTACCACCAGCCGGCGGGGGTGCTGGTCGACCCGGACACGCTGGCCACGCTGCCCGCGAGCGAGCTGGCCGCCGGCTGGGTGGAGGTGCTGAAGACAGCGCTGATCGCCGGCGGGTGGCTGTGGCGGGAGGTGGCCGCGGGCGCAGCGGTGGACGAGCGGGTGATCCTCGCGTGCGCGCGCACGAAGCTCGCGGTGGTGGCCGCCGACGAGCGCGACGGCGGCGCCCGCCAGGTCCTCAACCTCGGGCACACGGTCGGCCACGCGATCGAGACGGCCACCGGCTACGGGCGCTACCGCCACGGCGAGGCGGTCGGTCTCGGGCTGCTCGCCGCGCTGCGGCTGTCCGGCCAGGTGCAGCTGCGCGAGCAGGTGCGGGAGCTGATGCTCGCCCGCGGACTGCCCGTGGCCTTCGATGACGATTTTGATGAGGGATCGCTGGATGCGATCCTGCAGGCGATGGCGAAGGACAAGAAGCGTGTCGGCGAGACCGTGCCGTTCGTGCTCGTGCGCGCGCCCGGCGATGTCGAGTTCGGCTGTGCGATTGCCTCCGAGGAGGTTCGCGCGGCCGTGGCGGAGCTCGCGCCATGAGGGTCTGGCCCCGCACGGCGGCGGTGGAGCCCGGGTGATGGCGGCGAGACCCCGCACGGGGCCGGCGGAGCTCGCGTACCCCATCACGGGGCACAGGCCATGAGCGGCGGCCCCCGGCGCGTGGAGGTCATGCACGGCGTCAACCTCGACCAGCTCGGGCGCCGCGATCCGCTGCTGTATGGCTCGCTCACGCTCGCCGAGCTCGAGGGCCAGGTCGAGCAGGACGCGCGCGCGCTGGGACTCGCGGTGCGCTGCTTTCACACCAACCACGAAGGCGATTTCGTCGAGCGCCTGCACTCGTTGCGAGGCCCGCCCACCCAGGCCGACGCGATCCTCCTGAACCCCGGCGCGTGGACCCACTACGCGTGGGCGATCCACGACGCGCTGGAGATCGCCGCCCTGCCGGCCCTCGAGATCCATCTGTCGGACATCCAGGCCCGCGAGCCATGGCGGCGCACGTCGGTGATACGCGAGCTGTGCTTCGCCACCGTCTCCGGGCGCGGTCCCGACGGCTACCGCGAGGCGCTCGCGCTGATCCGCGACGAGTTGGACAAGGAGGGCGCGTGAGCGCGGGGCGGGCGGGGACTCGATCAGACGGGCGGGGCATGCCGGGCGGGCGGGGCGGGCGGGGCTCCGATCCGACGCGCGCGGCCCGGGTCGCCATCGAGCTGGACGAGCTCGAGCTCGACGCGCTGCTGGTGGACTCGCTCGTGGACGTCCGCTACCTCACCGGCTTCACCGGCAGCAACGCGATCGTGATCGCCGTGGCCGCCGCGGCGCAGCCGCGGCTCGGCGCCCACCGCTTCCTCAGCGACTTTCGCTACGCCACCCAGTCCGCCGAGCAGGTCCCGGAGGAGTTCGAGCGCGAGATCGTCGCCGACGAGCTGCTCGGGGGGCTGGCCCCGGCGCTCGGCCCAGGTGGCGGGCGGCTCGGCTTCGAGGAGGCGAGCGTCACCGTCAAGACCCACCGTCGCCTCGCGCAGGCGCTGGGGGAGCGCTGGGAGCTCGTCCCCTGCGCGGGCGTCGTGCAGGGGCTGCGGGCGGTCAAGGACGCGGGTGAGATCGCCCGCATGCGGGCGGCCTCACAGCTCGCCGACGAGGCGCTCAGGACGGTGCTGGAAGACGGCCTGGTGGGCCGCACCGAGCGCGAGGTGGCGATCGAGCTCGAGCTGCGCATGCGGCGGCTGGGGGCCGAGGCGCCGAGCTTCCCGTCGATCGTCGCCGCCGGCGCCCACGGCGCGCTGCCCCACGCCGAGCCGCGGGCCCGGGAGATCCCCCCCGACGTGCTCGTGACGATCGACTGGGGGGCGCTGCACGAGGGCTACTGCTCGGACTGCACCCGCACATACGCCACCGGCGAGGGCATATCGGTGCAAGCGCGAGAGACCTACGAGCTCGTGCTCAGCGCCCAGCAGCGTGGCCTCGAGGCCGTGCGCGCGGGGCTCACCGGGCGGGAGGTGGACGCGCTCGCCCGCGAGGTGATCGAGCAGGCCGGGCAGGGCGAGCACTTCGGCCACGGGCTCGGCCACGGCGTGGGCCTTGAGATCCACGAGGGCCCCCGCCTGTCGCGCACGGCCCCCGAGGGACAGGTGCTCCGCGCCGGGAACGTCGTCACGGTCGAGCCCGGGGTGTACCTCCCGGGGGTGCTCGGCGTGCGCATCGAGGAGCTCGTGGTCGTCGGCGAGGCCGGCTGCGAGATCCTCACGGGCTTGCCGAGGACGCTCACGGTCGTCACCTGAGCGGCTCGACGGCGCCGGTTGCGGGGGGACGCCCACGGTCGCTTCCCGCGCGGCCCGACGCCGCTGGTCAGAGCCGGCCGAACGCAGTATGGTCGGCACGCGAGGGCCGCCTCCGCGCGACCCCTCTAATAATCAAAAAAGGGAGGAATCGGTCGCTCATGCCCACGCTTCTCGATCTCACCAGTCAGGGGGATGTGGCCACCATCTCCGACGAGTCCAAGCTGCCGACGGTCACGCTCATGACCCCGCAGGAGCTCTACGAGCTGTGGGAGCGCCAGAACTGGCAGTCGCACACGATCGACTTCACCCGGGATCGCAGCGACTGGCAGCAGATGGACGAGGATCTCCGGCGCAGGCTGGCCTGGAACCTGTCCTCGTTCTTCATCGGCGAGGAGCGCGTCACCACCCAGTTCTCGGGTCTGGTGATGGCCTACGAGAGTCAGGGCGAGGAGGCCTTCCTGACGACCCAGCAGGTCGACGAGGCGCGCCACGCCCAGCACTTCAACCGCTTCTACGAGCAGGTGCTCGGGATCGACGGCACCTTCGAGGACCGCATGGACGAGGCCCGCAAGGACCTCAACCCGGCGTTCATCGAGATGTTCGACGGCGTGCTCGTCGAGTGGGGCCAGCGCCTGATCGAGAACCCCCGTGACGTGGAGGCGAAGGTGGACTTCGTGACCCTCTACCACATGATCATCGAGGGCACCCTCGCGCTCACCGGCCAGTGGTTCCTGACCGACTACATGGAACGCAAGGACATCCTCCCGGGCTGGGTGGAGGGCTTCAAGCTGATCTCCCGCGACGAGCACCGCCACGTCGCCTACGGCACCTGGTTCCTGCGCGAGAAGGCCGCCGACCCCGCGCTCAAGCAGCGCATCGCCGAGCGCATCGCCGAGCTCATCCCGCTGGCCTCCGCGGTGCTTGTGCCTCCGGGCGAAGATCCCGAGAACTACTCCATCCTGGACTACTCCATGGAGGAAACCAACGCGTTCGCCTTCACCGCCCTGCAGCGGCGCCTGAAGGTGATCGGCGTCGACCTCGCAAGCGTGGGCGCGGCCGCGTAGCGGTGGCGCCCGCCGAGCTCGCAGCCGGCGGGCCAGGCGCCTGCCCGGCGCTCGTCGGCGAGCCCGTGCCGATCGCCAGCGCAGGCACCCACGCGCTGGACGGCGCGAACAGCGCGACCGCCAGAAGCGGGAACACCCACGGCAGGTAGGACCACACCCAGTAGTTGGCGGACAGCTGCACGCCGAGCAGCAGCGCTGCGGCCAGCGCGCCGAGACGCACGAGGTCGCCGCGTATCGAGCTGTCGGCGCGCAGGCGCAGGGCAGCGCTCGCCACCAGCGCCAGCACCCCCGCCTGTACCAGCGGCTGCAACCACTGCACGCCAAACGTGTACCAGGGGGCGAAGAAGGAGCTGCGCTCGAACTGGAAGGACATGGAGTTGACCATCGCCGCCACCGCCCCAGGGCCGCCGAGCGCGACCAGCAGCCCCGTCAGGGCCAGCGACAGCGCTGCCGCCGCGGTGCTGGAGCGAACGAGCTCGCGGCGACTGTAGGGGATCCAGATCGCCACCAGCACCAGCGGCGCCAGCTTCACCCACACGGCCATCGCCAGCGCCAGCAGCGACGCGCCCGCGCGCGTGCGCAGCGCGAGCATCCACGCCAGGCACGCGGCCACCAGCACGTTGTTGGCGCCGCACGAGGCGTCCAGCAGCGCAGGCGCGAACGCGAACCAGGCCAGCGTCAACCGCAGCCGGCGCTCCTCGCGCGGCTCGCCGCTACCCGGCGCGATCTGAGCGCCGCCTCCGATTCGATACAGCGCCGCTCCTGTCAGCAGGCTGGCGAGGAGAGCGACGGTGAGCGAGCCGGACAGGTCACTGAAAGCGGTCGTCACGGGTCGCCACAGCGCGCCGGGCACGTACAGCACGTAGTTGAGCAGCGGATAGGTGTCGCCGTGCGGTGCCAGTTGGATGTGTCCGTAGGGCAGCACGCCATGGAGCAGCTCGGTCGCGCCCTCGAGCGACGCGCTCGCCACGTCCGTGTACCCACCCGAGGTAAGCGTGATCATCGCGAAGGCCAGCGTCGTGGCGAGCACGAGCGCCCGCAGCAGCCTGACGCGCCGATGCGGCTCCCAGCCGGCGCACAGGTGACTGAGCAGCGGGGAGCTTGCCGGGGTGGGTGAGTCGCAGGCGCGCAGGCCGACCACCAGGCATCGGATCATCAGGTAGGCGAGACCCAGTGACGCGCAGGCCACGCTTGCCCCGACCAGCCCCTCGTTGAGCAGCACCACGGTCGCGGTGAGGCTCGCGAGCACGAGCGCATCCAGGTTGCGAAGCCGCCGTAGCGGCACGACCATGGTCGCCAGCAGGAACAGCGCGCTCAGCAACGCGAGCATCCATGGCGAGTTGGCCACGGCGGCCCCCGCGAGGGGCGCGCCCGCCAGGTGTTCCTGCGTGGAGCGCACTTCGCCTCGCGGCCCGACCGCGGCTTCGAGCACCACCCGCGGCCCGTCGAAGAACGTCACGTTCTGCAGTTCGCCCGCCAGCGGTATCACGCGCACGCCGTTGGTGGCGTTCTTCGCCAGGAATTCCCTGTCGCCCCGGTAGGAGCGTGCGGCTGCGATCGCGCTCGCGGCCGTCAGCCGGTAGTGGCGCCCGCTGCGCGCATGCAGCAACGTCAGGCCGAGCGCGCACGCCACGAACACCGCGGCGACCGCCACGAGCTCACGGCGAGCGGGGCCCCGGACTCGCCTCATGCCGCTTTATCGACACGCCCGCGTGGGGTCTTGAACCTCGGATGCGTGGCGGATGGTTCTCAGCCGCGGTCGTCGGCGAAGTCGGTCGTCTCGACTCCGAGCACGCCGTCGATCCTGTCGAGTGCGAGGGTCAGCTCCTCGATGGTCGACTTGCCCCGAACCTCGAAGGTCACGGCAACAGCTGGCACGCCGGCGATGCGATTGCCCTCGATCTGTCGCGTGACCATGCGGTGGATGGCCAGACCGCGCTCGGTGCTCTCGGTGACTATCTGGCGCAGGATGCCGCGACCGTCCTCGTACACGACGCGAAGGCCGATCCCGAGGTAGTTGGACGGAGGGAGCCGCGCCGCGATCTCGGGGTACACGAACACGACGACGAAGTGTCCCGCCGTCACCACCAGCGCCAGGAGGACCAGGCCGGCGCCGCAGGCCATCCCGATCGCTGCGGTCATCCACACGATCGCGGCGGTCGTGAGACCTCGCACGATGTCGCCGCGAACGAAGATCAGCCCGCCTCCGATGAAGCCGATGCCGGAGACGACGCCGGCAGCCACACGCGAGGGATCGAGGATCACACGGCCGTCGCTGAGCACGTCGTTGAATCCGTACTTGCTGATGATGATGAACAGGGCAGCGCCGAGCCCCACCAGCGTGTGGGTGCGCAGCCCAGCGGCCTTCTGGCGCCACTCGCGCTCCAGCCCGATCAGGGAGGAGAGCGCAAACGCCAGCCCGAGCTCGCCGAGCTGCTTCCAGCCCTGGCCGTTGACCGTCGCCAGCGCGACGTGTGAATCCAACAAAGTCGATCTACAATATCCAAATCTCTGTGTCCGCCGGACAGCTCCCAAACCGGTGCCCCACCACGCTCCCGCCTAAGGGCATATCCCGGAAGGGTTATGTGGACCTGCGTTGAACTGTTGATCTGAGGCTGTCATGCCGTTCGATCAGGGGGTCTGTGATGGGCTACATGGTCAGTAAGGATGATGGTTGGCGGATGCCGGACTGGTTGTGGGAGCGGGTCGAGCCGCTGCTTCCAGCGCCGCCGTTTCACCCGTTGGGCTGTCACGCGCCGCGGGTGCCCGACCGTGACGCGATGAACGCGATCATGCTGGTGCTCAGGACCGGTATGCAATGGAACGCGCTGAACGCGACCGGTGTGTGTTCGTCGTCTTCTGCGCACCGGCGTTTTCAGGAGTGGGAGCAGGCCGGGGTCTTCCACGAGATCTGGCGTCAGGGCCTGTTGGAGTACGACGAGGCGGTGGGCATCGACTGGTCATTCCTGTCCGCTGATGGGGCGATGAGCAAAGCCCCGCTGGGGGGCTCCAAGACGGGCCCGAATCCCACTGATAGAGCCAAGGGGGGGCGAAGCGCTCGGTCCTCACCGAGGCTGCGGGGGTCCCGGTCGGGCTCGATCACGACGGCGCGAACCGCAACGACCACAAGCTGCTGAAGGGCACGCTCGACTCGATCCCGATCGCGCGCCCCGAACCGACCCCTGAGCAGCCGCAGGGCATCTGTCTGGACAAGGCATATGACAACACTGAGGTCCGCGAGCTGATCGGCGACTACGAGCTCACGCCGCACATCCGCGCGCGCGGCGAGGAGATCGACCTCAAGGCCCACAACCCCGAGTGGAAAGCACGCCGCTGGGTCGTCGAGGCCTGCCACTCCTGGCTGAACCGCAACCGCAGCATCCTCATCCGCTGGTCCAAGAAGGACGAGAACCACCTCGCCCTCCTACAACTCTCCGCCGGCCTCATCGCATTCAAGAAGGCCCACCGCGCCGCCACCCAACCGGGATAGGCCCTAAGGCCGTGCGAGTGTGCAGAACGTATTACTCATGGTGCGAGGCAACTTAGGCCGCGAACCCGCTCGAAGGCAGAGTCGGTGCTCGCGATCAGGCTGCACGTTGCCACCAGCGCGTGGGCGGCATGAAAGGCGTCTCGGGGGCTGAGCCCCGGTTTTGCCATGAGCGCCTGTGCTCGGGCGACGGCCGCCTGATCGGTAGGGCATAGCTCGAGGGACAGCGACTCGACCGCCCGCCAGGTCGCCGTCAGGCGGCGTGCCACCGTGCGCATCGTCATCTGCGGCTCGGCGCGATATCTGGAGAGAGGATCCTCCACGCCATCGTCGCGCAGCCAGGCGAGGATAAGTCTGTAGGCGAGCTCATCGAGGACGAGCGCGCTGATGACTCCGCCGTCACTCGCGACCGCGGCCAGAACTGACCGCCGCCAGGTCTCGATCGGGTCTGGCGTGCTCGCGGGCTTCGACCGGAGGTGCGCATAGAGGAAGTTCGTGTCGAGGTAGCAGCGACTCACAGCGGCCGTGTCGCCCGCTCCAAGGACGTGTCGAACACGCCGGGCTGGCCGCCCGTGAGGATCTCCTCCAGCTCACCGGATTGGGCCTGACCGGCGGCTCCCGCTGTGGCGAGCCATGCGTGTGCTGGGTCTGGTTCGCTCGTCCACAGGGCGCCCGGTGTGACGTCCAGCGTGGAGGACAGGCGTGCGATCGTGTCGAGGTCCACGCGCGTGGCGCGCCCGGCGACGATGTTGCGGACGGTCTTCTCATCGAGGCCGGCCGCCTGCGCTAGTCGGCGTGTGCTCCATCCCTTTTGTGCAGCGAGCTGCCCAACGCGCCAAGAGATCGTGCTCATGCGGAACATCATACCACTAGCGGGGGATGCTCAGGTGGCTTTGCCTGAGGCCAAGGTCTGTCTATCCCTGGGCCAGTCTGTGAGTATGGGCTCGCACATCGGAAGGGCTTAAGCTAGCGGCGGCGCAAAGAACGTCAACCACATCAAAAAATAGCCGAATGTGCCTAGAACGTATCAGGCCGATCGGACGGAAACGTGCGTAAGCATCTGGTCTTTCAGCACGTACTGAAGTTGATGTTGCCGGCTATCCATTCATACAGGCTGGCGCAGGTATGCGATTCGGTTATCCACTTTGCTTCGTTCCAGTGGTGCCAAGTGCCGTTTGTCCACTCGACCCATGTTTGGTCTTTACCGTAGTTTTCCGGCTCGGTTTCGCTGGCCGCCTCCATACCAACGGTTACTCGTTTCGACGTGCTCGGCTCGTCCTCCATGCCGCATGTCTCGGTCGTTCCGTTGACCACCGCACACCAACTCCCATTGCCTTCGGAAATCAGCTTATAGTTGTTCCACGCATACCCTTCCTCTCGGCCCGTCGGCAACGCGATTACGTACAAGCCGGTGTTGTTTTTTAGCGCCCAAAACCAATCCATCACATTTGTCGAGCCCGTTGGGCCGCCGGCCATTTGACCATCCTCGACCCAGTTGCCATTGTCAGCTGGAAAACCTGCCCATTGCTCATTTGAGACAAAGTTTTCCCCGCCAAGGTCCCAATCTCCGACGTACATACTGGTAGTGTCAATGTTTGATTCTAGCCCCTCGATCTTTTCAGATTCGTTTCCCATGTTCCACTGCGCCAATGCGTAACAGTGGGGTGTATGGTTTGTGCAATCGCTCCCCCACTCGGCCGATGCCGACGCCGGGAGCAACAGAATGGCCGCCACAACACAGCTAAAGATCAAGCGATATTTGTTAGACACTGGAGCTTGTCCCTTTCCTTACTCAGCGACACAAGTCAGTCGCACGGTTATCACGCGAGCGTTTCGCGGGACCGTAACTTCTTCTTTTTCACAAGATGTGAATTTACCAGCATACGCCTCAAGGCGATAAATGCCAGGGTGCAATCGGAAGACAAATTCTCCGTTTGTAGTCGTCGTTGCTGCGACAACGTGCTTGTGTGCCACGATGTTGACACGCACGCTCGTCTGAGTTAGTGGCGTCGCCAGCTTACTCCCAATCCCTTCACCGAAAATGTGGCCGACCACCCTGACGGTCTCGCTGGTGGGCGCGAGTTGCGCATACCGCACATCGGCGCTATCAGCGGCGCTATTCCCATTGGTGCTCAGGTCCGGGGCGGGTTCGTTTCCGACGTACTCGACTACGACGGACCCGCTAACTGCATCTATAGCTAGATCCATCGTTGTGCCCGTTATCGGCTTGCTGCCGGATGGCACTGGCGCATCAGCGCCCGTGAAGCGACCTGTCATCGCCACGAGGATCACTGGCGAGTCTGCAAACGATTTGCCGGTGCGCGGGTCGATAATGTTGGGCTCAGGCGCTGGTGCGCCCGATAGGCTGACTGCATGTTCTAGTGTCGTTTCTGCCGCTTCGATTTTGGGGTTCGGTTCGCCACACGCTGCCGCGACCCGCAGAGCGATACCAGTCGCTTCCGCGACCGTGACACGTTCCGGCTGCGTTGTCGTCGGTCCCGTTGTCGTCGTCGAGGCTGTCGCCCCGCCTGATAGTGGAGCGACCAAGGCTGCTCCGCACGCCAGAGCGAGCGCTATTGGTAGGAGCCGTTTCTTCAAGGATTCGCCTCCGTATGCCCGGCCGGGTGGCGCCCGCGGGGCGGTCGTGTGCACGTTGTCCCATCATGATACTCGGTACCGAAGGTCGGACTTTCGGGACCCTAGCACAGTCTTAAGGCGACGTGCTGTCATGGCTGCATTTGTGCTGTTGTGGCGGTTGCCGGCCCGGCTACAGGTCTAGACGATGGCTATTTGCCCCCGAGCCCTGATCCCGATCTTGTTGAGCCGTTGTCCCGCTTCGCAGCTAATCTGCGGCGCGCTCGACTGGGTGCTGCTCTGAGCCAGGAAGCGCTTGCCGCTGAGGCGGGGATGCACCGTACAGCGCTCTCCCGACTAGAGACCTGCGAACGCGCACCGGAGTTCCGGACACTCCTGCGGTTGGCCCGCGCACTCGGCGTGAGCCCGGCGAGCCTACTCCGAGGTGTCCGATAACTTGAGCGTGCCCTCGCTCTAGCCCTCCCGACTCATCGCGAAATCGGACGGCCGAGAACGCGCGTCACCGCTCGCCAGCCAGCTCGGCAAGCAGTGCCTGTGGGCTGACGATGCGTATGCCCCGATGCTCCCGAACCGGGAGCATGTGCCGACGATCGCCCGACACGATCACCTGCACACCTGCGCTTACGCCGCAGGCGAGAACCACGTCGTCGTCAGGGTCACCTGTGATTGCTTGCACCGGCTGCGTCGGTGCACCAACGCGTACTACTGAGATGTCCATCAGGAGCGCAGTGATGTCGTGGAGTCGCTCGGGCTCAAAGCGGAGCTTGACGGTCAGGACACGCTCGAGCTCATCGATGACGGGATCGGCCAGCACGAGCTCTATACGACCGTCAATCGACGCCCCGATGACCCGGCTCGGTGGACCGCCAGCGATGAACGCTGATACGAGTACGTTCGTGTCGCAGAGTGCGCGCTGAGTCACGTGCGCGTTGCGCGCAGATCGTCAACCAGGCTCTCGACATCTTCGGGTGCGAGTCCGAGGGTCTCGGCTTGGCCGCGTCCGTACCGCCGGAGGTCGGCGAAATGCTCATGCTGGACGTGGCGACGCAGCGCATCGCGCACGACCTCGCTCTTCGTCTTGCCGGTCGCGCGGGCAAGCGCTTCTGCCTCGGCGGCTAGCTCATCGGGGACCGATACCGAGAGAAGACGGGACATATGAAGTCATCATATCGCAGGCACGAGGCCAAGCTCTGCCTCTTCCTGGGCCAGTCTTCGCGGCCTCGCACATCGAAGGGGCTAAGCTAGCGGCGGCGCAAGAACGTCAACCACATCAAAAAGTGGTCTATTTGCAGGCGTTTCCTTGATCTCGACAAACCAATTCAAAAACGGCAACCACATCGACGTCGACGGCACGATCTTCAAGATCGTCGAGTTCCAGCACGTCAAGCCCGGCAAGGGCGGCGCGTTCGTGCGCACGAAGCTGCGCAGAGCCTCGGACGGCAACGTCATCGACCGCACGTTCCGCGCCGGCGAGAAGTTCCGCTCGGTGCGCACCGAGTCGCGCACCATGCAGTTCCTGTACGCGGACGGCACGGACGCGCACTTCATGGACACCGAGTCCTTCGAGCAGATCGCCGTCACTGAGGCCACGGTGGCGGACGCGCTGCGGTGGATCACGCCGAGCAGCGAGGTGGACGTGCTGTTCATCGATGATCAGCCGGGCGATCTGCAACTGCCGAGCGCAGTCGATCTCGAGGTCTCCCAGACCGATCCGGGGCTGCGCGGCGACTCCGTCTCCGGCGGGGGCACCAAGCCCGCCACGCTCGAGACCGGCGCCGTCATCCAGGTGCCGCTGTTCGTCGAGCCCGGGCAGCGCATTCGCGTGGACACGCGCACCGGCGAGTACGTCGCCCGCGCCTAGATGCCCCGCCGCTCCGAGCAGCGTCGGGCCGCGGTTATCGCGCTCTACCAGCACGACCTCACGGGCCGGCCGCTGGCGCAGACGCTCAGTCCGCACGCATCGCTGTTCGCGCGGGCGCTGGCGCACGCGGCCGCCGATCGCGCCGGCGAGCTCGACGAGGTGATCGATCGCCACGCCCACGGATGGTCGGTGGAGCGCATCCAGCCGCTCGAGCGCAGCATCATGCGCGTGGCGCTGATCGAGATGCTCCATCCCGATGCCGCCCCCGCCGACGAGCCGATACCGCCCGAGGGAGCGATCGAGGAGGCGGTGGAGAGCGCCAAGACGTTCTGCGGCTCGGAGGCCCCCGGGTTCGTCAACGGCGTCCTCGCGGCAGCTTTGCGCGAGGTACGAGAGAATGCGCGTATCCAATGAACAAGGGGATGCGATGAGCAGTGTCGAGCGCCTGGACGACTTGATCACGCGCCTGGAGCGCGCAGGTGAGCAACTGCGCTCGGGCGAGCTTTCGCCGGACGCGGCCGCGACCATGGTCGAGGACTGCGCTTCGCTGGCCACCCAGGCGGCCGCTGAGCTGGAGCAGCTCACGCGCGCCGAGGTCCCGACGCCCGCGCCCGGCCAGGACACGCTTCTATAGGTGCCCTCCCGCTGTCTCCGCGCGTCCTGCGGCACTCCCCGCGTCGGCCCGCCCGCGCCGTGAGCGCGGGCTTCCCGGACCACCTGCGCGAGGAGGTCGAGCGCTACCTGGCGGACATGCGTTTCTCCGAGGAGCCGGTCACGGCGGGGCTGGAGGAGGCGATGCGCTACTCGCTGCTCGCCGGCGGCAAGCGCATCCGCCCGGTGCTCGCGCTGGCCACCGCCCGCACCGTCGGCCTCGACCAGGCCGCGGTGCTGCCGCTGGCGGGGGCGATCGAGCTGATCCACACCTACTCGCTGATCCACGACGACCTGCCGGCGATGGACGATGACGAGCTGCGACGGGGCGCGCCCACCTGCCACGTGAAGTTCGGTGAGGACGTGGCCATCCTCGCCGGCGACGGACTCTACGCGGAGGCGTTTCGGCACCTGCTCGCCAACCACCGCTCGCCGCCCGAGCACGTGCTCGCCGCCGCCGCCGAGCTGGCGGCCGCCACCGGCGTGAACGGCATGGTCGGCGGGCAGTACGCGGACGTGAAGGCGGGCACACCGTCCGGGCCGGCCGCGCTGCGGCGGCTGCACGAGCTCAAGACCGGACGTTTGATCGGCGCGTCCGTGCTGTGCGTACTACTGTTGACGGGGATCGACGACGCAGCAGAGCTGGCCCCGTTCCGCCGCTTCGCGGCTGAGCTGGGCGTGCTGTTCCAGATCGTCGACGACATACTTGACGTGACCGGGACCGACGATGCACTGGGAAAGCCACGAGGCAGCGATGAGCGCCACGGAAAGCGGACATACGTGAGCGAGTTCGGGATCCAGCGCGCCACCGAGTTGGCCGCCGAGTCGCACAGGACCGCGCGCGAGGCGCTGGCCGAGGTCGCCGGTCGCTCCGGCGGCGAGAGCAGCACCGCCGAGCTCGAGGGAATCGCCGACTTCATATATACACGTACCTCATGAGCCTGCTCGAGAACATCGACGGACCGGAGGACCTGCGCGGGCTGTCCGAGCAGGAGCTGGCCCAGCTCGCGCAGGAGGTGCGCGAGCACATCATCGACACCGTCGGCGAGATCGGGGGCCATTTCGGGGCCAACCTCGGCACCTGCGAGCTGGCCGTGGCCCTGCACTCGCTGCTCGAGTCCCCGCGCGACAAGATCCTCTGGGACGTGGGTCACCAGGCCTACCCGCACAAGGTCCTCACCGGCAGGCGCGAGCGGCTGAGCACGATCCGCCAGTACGGCGGCCTGGCGCCGTTCTGCTCGATCGCCGAGTCCCCGCACGACATCATGGGCGCCGGTCACGCGTCCACCTCCATCGGCTACGCCGTCGGCATCAAGGAGGGCATGCGCCACATCGCCAGGGAGGCGGCCGAGGGAGAGGCGGGCGCCGGCGAGGCGAGCAGCGGCAAGGTGGTGGCGGTGATCGGCGACGGCGCCATGACCGGCGGGGTGGCCTTCGAGGCGATCGGCCAGGCGGGCGGCCTGGGCACTCCGATCGTCGTGGTTCTCAACGACAACGGCATGTCCATCGCCCCCAACGTGGGAGCGCTGTCCCGCTACTTCAACCGCGTGCGCCTGAACCCCAAGCTGTGGCGTGCCCGCGCCGGCGTGGAGGGCGGGCTGACGCGCCTGCCCGCCGGGATCGGCTCGGCGATGGAGCGACTCGGGCCCCACCTGAAGGAGTCGATCAAGGCCTTCTGGGCTCCCGGGCTGTGGTGGGAGGAGCTCGACTGGGCCTACGTAGGGGTGGTCGACGGCCACGACGTGCGCGCGCTCCGCGAGGCCCTGCGCGAGGCGCTCGCGGCCGAGCGCCCCGTGGTGGTTCACATCGCCACGGTCAAGGGCAAGGGCTTCGCGCCCGCCGAGGACGGCGGGCTCGAGGGTATGGAGAAGTGGCACGCCGCCAAGCCCAAGTCGATTCTCAACGGATCGCCCACGCGCCCGGCACCCGCCGCACGCTCCGCGGGCAAGGGAGCTTCGCCACCGCCTCAGTACACGCAGGTGTTCGGTGAGGCGCTCGTACGCGAATGCGAGCGAGACGAGCGGGTCGTCGGCATCACCGCGGCGATGAACTCGGGGACCGGCCTGAGCATCCTGCAGAAGGCGATGCCGGACCGCTACTTCGACGTGGGCATCGCCGAGCAGCAGGCGATCCTGTTCGCCGCCGGCCTGGCCCTCCAGGGGGTCAAGCCGGTCGCGGCCATCTACTCGACCTTCCTGCAGCGCGCCTACGACCAGATCGTGCATGACGTGTGCCTGCAGCGGCTGAACGTGGTGTTCGCCATGGACCGCGCGGGCCTCGTCGGTGACGATGGCCCCACCCACCACGGCGCCTTCGACATCGCCTACCTGCGCTGTCTGCCGAACATCGTGCTGATGGCCCCGCGCGACGAGGCGATGCTCGTGAACATGCTGCGCACCGCGCTCGAGTACGACGACGGTCCGATCGCGCTGCGCTACCCCCGCGGCGAGGGCACGGGCGTGCCGCTGCCGCGCGAGCCGCAGGCGATCGCCATCGGAACCGGGGAGATCCTGCGCGAGGCCGCGGCCACGCGCGCCGGCACCGGTGCCGCGGGCGCCTCCGCCGCCGGCTTCCCGGTGGCCCGGGTCGCGCTGATCGGCTACGGCGCCGGCGTGGGCAAGGCGCTGGCCGCCGCCGACGAGCTCGCCCGCCGCGACATCGCCGTGACCGTCGCGGACGCCCGCTTCGCCAAGCCCATCGACGCGGGCCTGATGGCCCAGCTCGCGGCCGAGCACGACCTGCTGGTCACCGTCGAGGAGGGTGTGCTCGCGGGCGGCTTCGGCTCGGCCGTGTGGGAGACGCTCAACGAGGCCGGTCTGACGAAGTCCCCCCGGATCATGCGCGTGGGTCTCCCGGACGAGTACGTCACGCACGGCAAGCCCGCGCTGCTGCACGAGCAGGTCGGCTTCACCGCCGAGCGCATCGTCGAGCGTGTCGCCGCGGCCGTGTCCGACCCTGCGCCCGGGCGCATCCTGCGCGGCGCGGGGGGGTCCGATTCACGAGGTGCCGGCCCCGCGATCGTGGGAGCCTGAGCGACTCCTTAAATGAAACGACCCGCCGGGGAGAGCGGGCCGTTTCGGGGAGGAGGGATTCAGGAGAGTCGATGCTGCCCTCTCGATCACCGATCATGATGCCCGTGTTGGCCACCGGTATGTGTGACATCGATCACAGAGAGCAGGAATGATGGTCAAGCGCCGCCTGGACACGCTGCTGGCCGAGCGCGGGCTGTTCCCGTCGCGCAGCCGCGCGGCCGCGTCGGTGATGGCCGGCGAGGTCTTTCTGCAACCTCTGCGGTCCGGCGCGCCGCGCTCCGGTCGGGGCGAGCGTCGCGCCGAGAAGCCGGGCGAACTGGTCGACGTCGAGACCCACGTGAGGGTGCTGGCGCCACCCGCGTTCGTCTCGCGTGGCGGGATCAAGCTCGCGAACGCCCTCGACGCCAGCGGCCTGGGGGTGAGCGGCAGGCGGGCGCTCGACATCGGCGCCTCCACCGGCGGCTTCACCGACTGCATGCTCCAGCGCGGGGTGCGGGAAGTGATCGCCGTGGACGTGGGCTACGGGACGCTCGACTACCGCCTGCGCCGCGACCCGCGGGTGGCGGTCCTCGAGCGCACCAACGCGCGCGCGCTCACGCCCGAGCTGCTCCCGGCGGGGCGGGTAGCAGATGCGTTCCCGGCGAGCTCGCCGCCGGATCTCGCCACGATCGACGTCTCGTTCATATCCCTCGAGAAGGTCCTCGCAGCCGTGCTCGACTGCCTGGGGCGCCCCTATGACGTGCTGGCGCTGGTCAAGCCGCAGTTCGAGCTCGGGCGCGGCCGGGTGGGCAAGGGAGGCGTGGTGCGGGCCGCCGAGGACCGCCGCGAGGCGCTGCTCGGCGTCGGCGCGGTCGCGCTCGAGCTGGGCGCCGCCGTCGTCGGCTTCTACTCCTCGGGCCTGCCGGGGCCGAAGGGCAACCGCGAGACGTTCGCGTGGCTGACGGACCCGGCCGGCGGGCGTGGCACGCGCGAGGAGGGCGAGCTGGTGGGGATGGCCCGGGAGGTGGAGCCGTGAGGGAGATGACGGTGTTCACCCACGGCCGGCGCGAAGACACCCAGCCGGCGCTCGAGCTGCTCGCCGCCCGCGCCGCGGAGGCGGGCGTGACGCTGCGCCTCGACGAGGAGGAGACCCGCAAGCACGGGCTGAGCAACGGCCCCGGGCTGCTCGTGGATGCGCCGACCAAGGATGACGTGGAGCTGTGCGTGGTGCTTGGCGGCGATGGCACCATCCTGCGCGCCCTGCAGCGCTATGCCCGCACCGCGGTGCCCGTGTTCGCGATCAACTTCGGCAGGATCGGCTTTCTGGCCACGGTCGAGCCGCAGGACATCGAGGCGGGCGTGCGCCGCGCGTTGAGCGGCGACTTCGAGCTCCTGCGACTCCCGGCGATCGTGCTCGATCCGCCCACGGGGCCGCAAGCCCCGGCCGACTCGCAGCTTGCTCGCCGCATCGCCATCAACGACGTGGCCATCCATCGCAAGGTCGGCGAGCGCGTCGCCGAGCTCGCCTACGCGCTCGACGGCGAGGAGGCGGGCAGCGTGCGCTGCGACGGCCTCGTGGTCGCCACGCCCGCGGGGTCAACCGGCTACAACCTCGCCAACGGCGGGCCCGTCATGGCCTGGGGGGTCGAGGGGTTCGTGGTCTCGTTCATCGCGCCCCACTCCATGAGCGCCCGGGCGCTCGTGGTCGCCCCCGACGATCGGCTCACGATCTTCAACCGCTCGCGCGAGCCGCTCGACGTGGCCGTGGACGGCCGGCCCGCCGGGGAGATCCCGCCGGCCGGCCAGATCCAGGCACGGTTCGTCAACGACGTGGGCACCATCGCCCAGCTCCCCGGCTCCTCGTTCTATCGTCGCCTGCGCGAGAAGTTCGGGCGTCTGGCGAGCTGACGGGGCCCCGGCGCGTGCTGCGCTGCACGGCCGCGAGGCCCGCCCGCGTGCCGCATGGGTAGCGCCGGGGCGTGGCCGGGCGCTCAGGCGACCTGCGCGTCGTGGCGCTCGGCCGTCGGCGCGTCGGCTGCGCCGGTGCGCTGCATCGAGGCGATGAAGTCGTCGAGCTGGGCTCTCGAGAAGCGCCGCTGGCCGCCGGGCGTCCTGTAGCAGCCGACGTGACCGGCGTCCGTCCAGCGCCGAACCGTCGCCAGTGAGACCCCCAGGTAACGCGCCGCCTGAGAGCTTGTGAACACGAGCTGGCGCTCGCTGCGTCGTGGTGCGGGGGGCACGGATAGGGGCATGGGCTCGCCTCACTTGGTAGGGGACGCTATGTGTCTCGTCAGAACGCGCGGAAAACTTGAGCGCCGATTACGTTTGCGGACGTTTGGCCGCCGGCGCCCGAACCACGGTCCCGCGCAGGGGACGCACTTCGCGCCCGTCGCGGCGGACGCGGGGCGCTCATCTGCACGTTTCCCCCCACAGACCTGCGCAAACTGGACAAATCGAGCGAAATTGCGCTAGTCTTCCGAAACCTACTCAAAGCGAGAGGCAGCGGTGGTCGGAGGGATGGAGTTCCGAAGACCTCGCGGTTTGCCCTTCGGCGTTGAACAAGGAGAGCGCCATGGCGGAATTCCACAACAAGTAGGAACAACATTTCTGAAAGCAGTGCCCCGGCGATCAACCGGGGCGGTGAGGGCGCCGTGGGGCGCCCTCACTGTTTGCTGAGCGCTCGCCGTCCGAGCTCCAGTACCTCTGCGCGCCAGTCGCGGTGGCCCGAGGACTCGTCGTGGCGAGCACGGTGCGTTCGTTCTGGGGACTGCGGTTCGGCCATCTCGGCCACCCGCCGCTCGAATTCGAGCTCCGTCTCGAAGTCCGCCTCTTGGGCGAACGTCGGGCCTTCGCGCTCCAGCACGGCGATGAAGCGCTCGACGATTTCGGGGTCGAGCTGCCCATTGCGCGCGGCGTTGCGCAGCTCGAGCATCGCTTCCCGCGGCGGCATCGGCGAGCGGTAGCCCTGGCCGGTTGTCATCGTGTCGTAGGTGCAGCAGATCGCCAGCATGCGCGACGCCAGCGGGATCTCCTTGCCGATCAGCCCCGCCGGATAGCCACACCCGTCGAGTCGCTCGTGGTGGTAGAGGATCGCCTCGGCCACCGGGCCGTATCCGTCCAGCGCGCCGACCAGGATCGCTCCCTCGCGCGGGTGGTTCCTGACGATCGCCATGTCCTCGTCGGCGATCACCTCGGCGTGGAGCACGCGGTCCGGCCACGTGAACTTGCCGATCTCGTGGAGCAGGCCGGCGGCGTGCATGGTGTCGAGCTCCTGCTCGTCGCAGTCGAGCTCGCTCGCCAACGCCTTCGCGTAGCGGGCCACGGCGGCCGCATGGCGGCCCGTCGAACCGTCGCGCATCCCGAGGGCTCGCACGAGTGTACGCAGCACCCCCAACTGCAGGCCGACGAGCTGCCTGCTGCGCGCTTCGAGCTGCTCGGCGCGATCCTCCGAGCGCAACAGGGCGACGCTGAGGTGGCGGAGGATCAGCAGGACGGCGATCGCGCCGAACAGCGCCGGCAGGCCCGCGCTCCGGTAGGCGAGCGCGAGCATCGTCGCCAGCATGCCCGCGGCGAGCTGGCCCGGGAGCAGCGGCAGGAAGAGCTCGCGCACCTGGCGCGTGAACGGCCGACCCTCGAGGACGAGGTTGTCGAGTGCGATCACCACGAAGTTCAGGACCACGGCGACGACGAACGCGCCGAGCACGATCAGACCGAAGAGAAAGCTCTGGGTCACGTTCAGGCCGTGGACCTTGTGAACATCCCCTGCGAGAGCGCGCACGAGCAGGCCGCCCGCGAACGAGACGGCGCCGAACGCCGACAGATTGGTCAGCCATCTGGCCGGTGTCAGCCGCCGCGAGGCCGACGTGAGGATCATCGCGGCGACGCCGCAGGCGGCAGCCGCTGCCGGACCGAGCAGCGCCATCGCCATCACAATCGCGACGAGCGACGCGCTCAACTGGCCGCTCGGGGTTTCGATGCTCAGCCACTGCCCGACGAGTGCCAGTGCCAGTAGCAGCGCAACGAGCGCGATCGGCTGCCATTCGTCGGGCCGGGACAGCCACGCCGCCGCGGCGACGGTCGCCGCCAGCAGCAGTATCTCCGCTGCCCAGAAGAGCCCTCTTGCGCGCGTTGAGGTGTACATGTCGGCCTGTCGTACTTAACGGCCGACACGGGGTCGGGCTTAAGGGGGGCTCGCCGCGACCGCCGCGCGCTCGTCGTTGTCGGCTCTGGCAGGCTGTGTGGCCCGCGTGGCGCGGGTGGCCTGGCGCAGAAGGACGCCGGTGCTGGCGATCGCTCCGGCTCCCACCAGCGCGAAGGCGACGCGGGGCGAGCTGAGGGCGACGAGCACGCCGCCGAGGATCAGGCCGACGGCCGTGCACACGGCCCCGATCGATTCCACTCCTCCCATCATGCGCCCCTGCAGGTGAGGCGGGGTGACGTGCTGGACGATGCTGATGAGCGACGGCCACTGCAGGCCGTTGCCGATGCCGCCGACGAGCGCGGCGGCGCAGGCGATGGCGAGCGTGGGGGCGACGCCGAAGCCCACGTAGGCGGCTCCGAGGGCGAACGTGCCGGCGCTCAGCATGAGCGCCAGCGGCCTGGCCACGAGGCGCGCGAACACGAAGCTGCCGAGCACGGCCCCCGCTCCCCAGGCTGTCAGCAGCAGGCCGAAGCCGCGGTCGCCCGCGTGCAGCGCGCTCTTCACGTAGGCGATCTCGATCGGACCGCCAGATTCGATGAAGCCGAGCGCGAGCGTCTCCGCGAGCAGCAGCCCACGCAGCGAGGGCGTTTCGCTGATGTGCTGCCACGCCGCCCGCAGGCGCGCGCCCACCGAGTCGCCGCCCGCGATCTCGACGTGGGGGTGCAGGTCGATCAGCAGCGCGCCGCACAGCAGGAACGAGCCGACGTCGATCAGCAGCGCGCTCGACGCCCCGGCGGCGGCCACGATCACGCCCGCGAGCGCCGGGCCGATCACGAACGTGGTCGAGAAGGCCACGTTCAGAGCGGCGTTGGCGCGACGCTCGGCGACCTGCATGGCCTCCTCGCTCGCCTGCTCCAGGGTGCCCGCGAGCGCGCTCTGCTCGACGTGGTCGCGGGCGGCGCGCGCCACCTCCGACCGCAGCAGCGCGCTGGCCGCCAGCGCGGCGGTTCCGTCGAGTGCCGCGATCAGCAACACGGGCGCCAGCGAGAAGTGCCGCAGCAGGACCGCGAGGGCGGCTGTGGCGAGCGCCTCGAACAGGTACAGGCCGCTCAGCTCGTGACGGCGCTCGGACGCCTCCACCCGAGCCACCAGCGCGGGCACCACGAACGCCGGCAGGGCCTGCCACGCGAGCAGCAGCGCGGCGACGGCGAGGGCGCTGTGAGTGTGGTCGTACACGGCCACCATCAGCGCCACCACGCCGAACCACGTGCCGAGGCGGTTGACGGTGTATGCGGCGATGATCCTGCGCAGCCGTCCCGACTCCAGCGGTGATCGCACGCAACCAAGCTAGCGCCTGAATCGGGCGCTGTCGAGCCTGCGAGGCTCCGGCCAGCGCCCTATTGCACCGCCGGCCGCACCGCTCGTGCGCGACGGCGACACGCGCCGGGCGGGAGCCGGGGGGTCAGCTCACGAGGCGGCGCGAGCGCTCCGCGTCGACCACGTGCAGATCGGGGTAGCGGCGGCCAATCAGGCGGGCGAGATGCGCGGCGGAGGCGTCGTCGAGGGCCCCGCCCACCACCAGCATGCGGCTGCCGCGGGCGCGGTCGAGCGCCTCCGAGACGGTGCTCGCCTCGAGGAACACGGTGCCGGCGGGCAACGCCTCGCCCAACTCCTCGAGCAGCGCCGCGCGCCGCTTGGCGTCCCCGTCGGCGATCACCACGCGCGGGCCGGCGCCCTGCACGCAGAGCACCGCCCGGGCCAGCGTGACCGGCCGCGAGGCGCGGTTCGGGGGCGGCCTGTCGATGTGGGTGGCCACGAGCACATCATCCGCTCCGGCGGGCGATTTGTATGTAGGGCCGATGGTGCCGAGCGTGTCGTCCCAAAGGTGCAGGGTCGTGTCGTCCCGTGCAGACGTTGGTTCAGTCCTGCCGAGGCGCTACCGTCAAGCTTGTCGTGGAGGCCGGAATGCCAGGGGTGACGCGTCCGATCAACGTGATCATCGCCGATGACCACGCCGTCGTACGCGACGGCATACGCGCCGTGCTCCAGCGCGAGGGCGGAGAGTTCCGCGTGGTCGCCGAGGTCGCCGACATCCCCTCGATGATCCGCGAAGTACGCGAGCACAAGCCGGACCTGCTGACGCTCGATCTGACGATGCCCGGAGGCTCGAGCCTGGGGGCGCTCCCGTCCTGCTTCATCGCCCACCCCACACTCGCGGTGGCCATCCTCACGATGCGCGAGGACCCCGAGTACGCGCGCCAGGCGCTCCGGGCCGGCGCCCGCAGCTACGTGCTCAAGGAGGCCGAGCCCGCCGAGCTGCTGCAGGCCTTCCGCCTGGCGGTCGCGGGCGGCAACTACCTGCACCCGCGCCTCGGTGCGCTGATGGCCACCGGCGAGGACGGGGTCAACGACGGCGTCGTCCTCTCTGAGCGAGAGCGCGAGGTCGTCAGGCTGATCGCCAACGGCTACACGAACCCCGAGATCGCCGAGCAGCTCAACGTCGCCGAGCGCACCGTCAAGACCTACCGGGCCCGCGCCATCGAGAAGCTCGGGTTCTCCTCGCGCGCGGAGATCACGGCGTACGTGCGGCGCACCGGGCTGGCTGACTAGTCCCAGTTCCTGAGAGGACTGGCGCTACACCGTGCAGTAGCCGAGACGTGAAAAACTAGTCGGACGGCCAGCCAGGGTCATTTGCTCAATTAGGCTTGACACGAACCATATGTTCTGCGACGCTCGCCGTCGCGCCGCTTCGTCTGGCTTATGTGCGGCGCCACTGCCAGAAGTGGACTGGCCCGGGGCGCACTTTTGTCTCGGTTGGGGGCTCGGACGCCGTTCAATTACGCGCGAGAAGACGGAGGGGAGCAGTGAGCAAGATGAAACGTATTGGTGTGGTCGGACTATGCCTGCTGGTGATAGTTGTGTCCGCTGGGATGGCCGCGTCGTCGGCATACGCAGGGGAATACGGTCGATGTGTCAAAGAAGTGGGGGGTCCGTACGAAGACGCCAACTGTACGAAAGAAGTCGCTGTCGGGGGCGAATTCAAGTGGGTTCCCGGTCCTGGGCCCAAGCCACAATACAAGTCAAAGAGCAAGGCGGCGAGCATCACAGCCGAAATCGAAAACCCGGCGACCGGAGTGCTCGAAGCAAAGACCGTGACTTGCAAGGCGAGCAAGGACAGCGGCAAGATCACAGGCGTCAAAACGGATACGGACACGATCACATTCACCGGCTGCGCATTCGAAGCCAAAAAGTGCGCCAGCCCAGGCAAGAAAGCTGGTGAAATCGAAACCGTAGCTCTCCAGACGACGCTAATAGATCATGGTGAAACAGGGCCGTTTGGCGTAGGGGAACCCGCCGTAGGTGAAGTATGGACGCTGTTCAACGCGCCGCTGTTCGGTGACATCACTGAATTCACGTGCGGAGCCTTTGAAATCACGGTGAAAGACTGGGTCGCTGGAGTAACCACTCCGACCAATGAAATGAAGAAGGTATTCACAACGGTCTTCGAAGCAGGCAAGGGCATCCAGCACCTCGTCGTCGAAATCAAAGGCGTAGGAACCGCCGTCGGGGTCCTCAAGGTCACAACGACCACCAAGACCAAGGAAGCTATCGAGATCAAAACATAGGCACGGACCGTCGCCCGAGCTGATAACACGGGCGCGGGGCCGAACGCCCCGCGCCCCGCTCGGCTGACCAGACTCAGCAGTGTGTACGCTGAACTGATGGACTCCTCGACGTCGAGCGTTCTCGCGGAGGGCTACCGGTTGAGCGAGATCTCGCCGCGGGCCTTCCAGCACCCGGCCGACCGTGCCGCCACCGCCGCCCTTGGCGCGATCCCGTACCTGGACACGGTCGTGCGCAAGCTCATCGAGCTCGGCTACGAGCGCGCCCTGCGCCAGAGCTACCTCGGCTCCTCCGTGCGCCTCTCCGAACACCAGCTCGGCGAGGTCTGGCGCGAGCACGCGCTCGCCTACGCCACGCTAGACATGGCCGACGTCCCCGATCTGTACCTCACCCAGTTCCCGTTGCCGAACGCGATGGCCATCGGCGCGCGCCGCCCGATCGTGGTCCTGCAGTCGAGCCTCGTGTCGCTGCTCGACGCGCCCCAGCGGCGTGCGGTGTTCGCGCACGAGGCCGCCCACATCCTCTCCGACCACCAGCTCTACCGCACCGCTCTCGAGATCCTGGTGATGCTCACGCGCAGCGCACGGCTGCCGCTGCCGTTGACGCCGGTGCGCACCGCGCTGATGGAGTGGGGGCGCGCGACCGAGCTGAGCGCCGATCGCGCGGCGGCGATCGTCACCCGCGACCCGCTGGCGGTGTGCCGCACGCTGATGTCGCTCGCCGCGGGCACGATGGTCGACCAGCTCGACCTCGACGTGTTCATGCGCCAAGGGCTCGACTACAAAGACAGCGGCGGCGGTCTCGAGCGCCTCACGCGGCTGATGCTCGACCTCGGCGTCACCCACCCGATGCCCGTCAAGCGCACGCACGAGCTGATGGCCTGGGTGCGCGAGGGAGACTACGACCGGATCGTCGGCTCGGGCGAGTACCCGCGCCGCGGCGAGCCCGTCGACCCTCGTGCCGACGGCGGCGAGGCCGTCACGTTCTACACGGAGCGCATCCGCGACGCCTTCCGCGATGCGGGTGAGTCGATCAGCTCCGTCGGCAAGCAGCTCTCCGGGTGGCTGCGCCGCGACGACGAGGGCCTGCAGGATCTCGCCCGCGAGGACGGCGCCGGGGAGTAGCGCTACGGGGCGACCGCCGGGCGTCCCGCGAGCGGCACGGTCAGGCGCACGATCGTGCCGCGTTCGGGCGCCCGCGCCCACTCGAGCTCACCGCCGACGAGCTCGGCCCGCTCACGCATCCCCGACATCCCGAAGCCCCCCTCGAGGCCGTCGCCCCGCGGTCCCAGGCGTGCCGCGTCCGGCAGGCCCTGGCCGTCGTCGCGGACGGACGCCTCGATCACGCCGCCGCGCTCGCTCACGCTGATCACCGCCCTGCTCGCCTGCGCGTGGCGGCTGACGTTCGTGAGCGCCTCCTGGATGACCCGGTAGATGGTGCTCTCGAGCTCGGGGTCCAGACGCCGCGTGCCGTTCTCGCCGATGCTCTGCGGCGCATCCGGCGCATCACCGCCAAGCTGGATCTCGGTCTTCACCTCCAACCCGTCGATCGCCTGGGCGCGCCTGGCGAGCGCCTCCAGCGCCGCCGCCAGACCGAGGTCGTCGAGCGCGGCGGGGCGCAGCTCGGTGATCAGGTGGCGCAGCCCGTCGATCTCCGTGCCGAGCCCCTCGAGCACCGTGTCCACCGCCTCGCTCAGCGCCTGCTTGTCGTGGAGGTCGCGCGCGTTGGCCAGCTGCAGGCGCAGGGCGCCGATGCCCTGGATGCTCTCGTCGTGGATCTCCCGCGCCCAGCGAGCGCGCTCGCGCTCACGCGCCTCCATGCCGTAGCGCAGCCGTTCGATCTCCACCGAGCGCTCCGCGGCCAGGCGCTGGGACACGCTCGACGCGAACGCGCTCAGCGCCTGGCGGTCGGGGTCGCGGAAGCTGCCCTGCTCGCGCAGCGCGATCACCAGCCCGCCGCCCTGGCCCTCCATGCTCAGCGGCTCGACCAGCACCGCGCGCGCCTCGAGGCCGAGTTCGTGCAGCCACGCCGCCTCCGGTCCGCGCGGACGGTCGAGTGACACCGCCCTGCCCTGCTGGTAGAGCGCGCCGAGCGCGCTGCCCTGCACGGGGGTGATGCGCAGGCGCACGGAAGCCGCACCGCTGGACGCGGCCACCCGCAGCTCGCCGCGCTCCTCTATCACCATCAGCAGGGCGCTCGCGTCGAGCAGCGCGAGGCCGCGGTCCGCCATCAACCGCAGCAGCCACAACTCTGATCCCGACAGCATCAGACGGAGCTTATTGCCCGCTCGAGCGCTCCAGTGCCGCGGATGAGGGCCGCTGCTCGAGCGGAGCTTCCCCGGGGGCCGTCCCGTGCTCCTCCGCCGGTGTCACGGGCGGGTTGGGAGCAGGGTCGCCGTTCACGCTGCGCAGCGCCGCTCGGGCCTGAGCCACCAGTTCATCGGCGGTCCACCCCTCCCGCCAAGCGGCCAACCCCATGGACACCTGCAGCGGCAGGCGTCTGCCCGCCGATTCCACCTTGATCGTGCGCAGCCGCTCGAGCGCGCGCCGCGCCACGATCTCCCCGCGCGGAGAGTCCGCCCCGGGGAGCAGCAGCGCCAGATCCCCGTCCGCGGTCAGACCCACCCGGTCGAAGCAGCGCAGCTCTCTGAGCAGCGCCCCCGTCACATACTCGATCATCTGCTCGCGCAGCTCGCCGCCGTGCTCCGGCACGATCTGATCGAGCTCGTCGAACACCAGCAGCAGGCAGCTCAAGCCCGCCCCGTGCCGTTCGGCGCGGGCGATCTCCTCACGCACGCGCTCGGCCAGGGCCGTCGGCGTCAGCGCGACAGCGCCACCCGTCGAGCGGTGATCCGGATGCTGATGGGGGTCGCTGGCAGCCATGCCTGTTAGCGGACGAGTGTACGGCCGAGCCAGGGGTCCCCTCCTGGCAATCCTTCCCGGACCGGCCCACGGATTATGCTCCTCCCGCCTCCTCCGAGCAAGTGCACCGCCGCACCACCGCCGCGCGGCGCGCTCGCATCCGCCCTGCCGGGTGGCGCTGTCGCCCGCCGGCCTGCCGGCGATCTGTCCCCATGCGCTGCTAGACACTCGCTGATGCTGCGAGAGCTACGCGTCGAGAACCTGCTGCTGATCGAGCGGGCCGAGCTGCGCCTCGCCCCGGGCGTGAACGTGATCACGGGCGAGACCGGCGCCGGCAAGACCGTGCTCGCGCACGCGCTCGACCTGCTCCTGGGGGGACGTGCGCGTCCGGGCATCGTCCGGCCGGGCGCCGGCGAGGCCTACGTGGAGGGGACCTTCGACCTGCCCGAGCACCTTCGCGGGGAACCGTGGGCCGAGCGCCTGGGCGCCGATGCCGAGGAGCTGACGCTCGCGCGTCGCGTCGGCGCGGACGGGCGTACGCGCGCCTATCTAGGCGGGCGGGCGGCCACCGTCGGCGACCTGCGCGACGTGGGCGGCGCGCTGCTCGCCTTCTACGGGCAGCACGAGCACCGCAGGCTGACGCTGGCGGGCGCCCAGCTGCAGATCCTCGACGGACTGTGCGCGGGCGATCACGAGGCGCGTCTGCGCGCCTGCGCGGCAGCGTTTGCGAGCACACAGGCGCTGGAAGCACGGCTGCGGGAGCTGCGCGAGCTCTCCTCGCAGCGTGAGCGCGAGCTCGAGCTGCTCGCGTACGAGCTCGCCGAGATCGACGCGCTGGCTCCCGACGAGGGCGAGCACGAGCGGCTGCTGGCGGCGCGCGAGCGTCTGCGCCGCCTGGACGCGCTGTGCTCGGCCGCCGGCGCGGGCGCCGAAGCCCTCGCGCCCGAGAGCGGCGCGACGGTGGGGGCGGCGCAGCTCGTGGCGAGCGCCGGCGGGCGGCTGGATGCGCTCGCCGGAGTGGACCCGGCGCTGGACGAGCTCGCCGAGCGCATGCGCTCGCTGGTGATCGAGTCCGAGGACCTCGCCCGGGAGCTGCGCGACTACTGCGAGAGCGCCGCCGCGCTCGGACACTCATCGTCTCCGGACGGGGAGGACGGCGTCCGCGAGCTGGCCGGCGACGGATCCCTGGCCGGCGACGACGCGCTCGAGGCGCTCGAAGCGCGTCTCGCGGCGGTCGAGCGCCTGGCGCGCAAGCACGGCGGCAGCGTCGGCGCGGTGCTCGAGTACGCGCGCCACGCCCGCGCGCGCCACGACGAGCTCACCGGCGCGGAGGTCGCGCTCGCCAAGGCCACCGAGGACTTGGAGCAGGCGCGTGGAGAGCTCGCACGCAGCGTCCAATCCGTGCGCCGGGCGCGGCGGTCGTGCGCACGGGGCTTCGCCCTGGCGGTCCGCGAGCAGCTCCACTCGCTGGCCATGAGCGAGGCCAGCTTCGAGGTGCTGCTGCACGAGCGCGAGCCGGGTCCCACGGGCGGGGATGCGGTCGAGTTCATGATCGCCCCCAACCCCGGGGTGCCCGCCGGGCCGCTGCGGGAGATCGCCTCCGGCGGCGAGCTCTCGCGCATCATGCTCGCCATCATGAGCGTCGCCGGCGCCTCCCCGCAGGATTCCACGCTCGTGTTCGACGAGGTGGACGCGGGCATCGGCGGGCACACCGCCCGCGTCGTCGGCGCCCGCCTGCGCGATCTGGGTGAGCGCAGGCAGGTGCTGTGCATCACCCATCTGCCGCAGATCGCCTCACTGGGTGCCCGCCACTTCTCGATCGTCAAGGACACCGCTGCTCAGCCCACGCGTGCCACCGTCGTGCAGCTGGGCGAGGGCGAGGTCGTCAGCGAGCTCGTGCGCATGCTCGGCGCCGACAGCGACGACACCGCCGCGCGCCGTCACGCGCGCGACCTGCGCCGCGCGGCCTGAGCGCCTGCAAACGGTGCGTTTTGCCGCGCCGGTCGTTACTCTCGCAGTGTGGCAACACGCTCGATCGGGTCGTCCCCGGCATCGTCCCCGGAGGGGAACGGGGAGCAGGGCACGCCGGTCGGTGCGCCGGGCTCCGCGTCAGCGCTCGCGCCCGCGACCGTCCCACCGCCCGCGTCGGCGCCCGCCCCCGCGTGGAGCGTGGCCGGCTCGGTGCGCCCGGGCAGGCGCACGAAGCTGCTCGTCAGGCATCTCGTGCGGGGCGACATCGCGCTCATCGACCACCGCGACATCGACCGGGTGTCCGCCGAGGAGCTGATCGCGGCGGGCGCCGTGGCGGTCCTCAACTGCGGGAAGTCCTCCAGCGGCGCCTACCCCAACCTGGGCCCGCAGCTGCTGGTGGAGGCGGGCATCGTCCTGGTCGACCTGCCCGACGACTCGCTGTTTCAGACGCTCTCGGACGGCGACCCCGTCGTGATCCGGGCCGCCGCCCCGGCCGACGGCGGCGCGGAGGGCGCGCCGGGAGGGGTGCGCTTGACGCATGCGGAGGTCCTGCGCAGAGGCCAGCGGCTCGCGGCGGGCGAGCTCCTGGACCTCGAGCGCGTGTGCGCCGAAACCGAGCTTCGCCGGCGCGAGGTGGGGGAGGCGCTCGAGCGCTTCGCGTACAACACCATCGAGCACATGCGCGAGGAGCGCGAACTGCTCGACGGCCGGATCAGGCTGCCGCGTTTCGCCACCGACTTTCGCGACCGCTCCACGCTCGTGCTGGTCCGCGGCGTCGGCCACCAGCGCGACCTGCGCGCCCTGCGTCCGTTCATCCGCGACAGGCGCCCGCTGATCGTGGCGGTGGACGGCGGCGCGGACGCGGCGCTCGAGGCGGGGTTGACCCCGCACATGATCGTCGGCGACATGGACTCCGCCAGCGAGGCGGCCCTGCGCTGCGGCGCGGAGCTCGTCCTGCACGGCTATCCCGACGGCCGCGCGCCCGGCCGCCAGCGCCTGGAGGAGCTCGGCCTGAGCTTCAAGCTGGTGCCCGCGCCGGGCACGAGCCAGGACGTGGCGATGCTGATCGCCGCGGAGAAGGGCGCGCGCCTGATCGTGTCCGTCGGCTCGCAGTTCAATCTCGTGGAGTTCCTCGACCGCAACCGCAAAGGCATGTCCTCGACCTTCCTCACCCGCCTGCGCGTCGGCGAGATCCTCGTCGACGCCAAGGGGGTCAGCCGTCTCTACCAGCCGCGCCCTGGCCTCACGCCGCTGCTCGTGGTGATCGCCGCCGGACTGATCGCCATGATCGCCATCGTATGGCTGACCCCGGCGCTGCACGACGTGGCCGAACTGCTGTGGCTGAGACTGCAGACGCTCGCCGCCATCCGCGCGGCCGGCGTCGGCGGCTGACCCGCGGGCTGGCGGGCCGGTACTCCTCGCGCACCGTCCATGTTCGACTTCCGCTACCACGCGCTGTCTCTCGCCGCCGTCCTGTTCGCGCTCACGCTCGGCGTGCTCCTGGGTGTGGCCATCGGCGAAAACACCAACCTCGTGTCCTCGGCCAAGAACGGGATCGTCCACAACCTCAGCTCCGAAGTCAGGCAGGCGCGGACACAGGCGAGCAAGCTCCACGAACAGCTCGCCGGCGAAGAAGCGTTCGCCACCGGCCTGTACCCGCTGGCCGTCCACGAACTGCTCGCCGGGCGCGCCATCGGGCTGATGTTCCTCGGCGGCTCCTCGGACGAGATCAACACGCTCGCGCGCAACGCCGTCGCGCAGGCGGGGGGCCAGATCACGACGGTGGTGGCCGTGCGCGAGCCGCTCGACCTCGAAGGTCTCGCCCAGGAGACCACCGGCACGCACTACGCGGCGCTCGCGAGCTCCGTCCCGCTGCTGGGAAGCTTCGGCGATCTCCTCGGCCGCCAACTCGTATCCGGTGGTCCGCTCGTGGCGCGCGAGCTGATAAGCCGCGTGCGCGCCAGCCTGCTGAGCGCGTTCGACGGGCAGCTCACGCGCCTGGAAGGGCTTGTGGTGGTGCGCGCCGAGCCGAGCGGCATGAGCGCCGCGCAGAGCGAAGCGAGCAGCGCGCTCGAGTCCGGGCTGCTCGCGGGCGTGAGCGCCGTGGGCGTTCCCGCCGTGGGGGTCGAGCTGACGAGCACCGAACCGTCGCAGATCGCCTGGTATCGGGGCAAGGGCCTGTCGAGCGTCGACAACCTCGACCAGCTCGCCGGGCAGGCCGCCCTCGACTATGCGCTCGCCGGCAGCCGCGGTACGTTCGGGGTCAAGTCCACGGCCGAATCGCTGCTCCCGGGCGTCACCGGCGCGACGCCCGGGTCGTGAGCGCGCTTGCGCGATCGGCGCGCCGCGCGCCGCCCTGGCGTGTCCGCACGCGCCGCTAGCTTGCCTGCATGCACGCGCTGCCGTCCCTCGTAGCGCTCGCGGCCGGCGTCGCGCTCGCGCCGGCGCTGCTGCGCGCGCTGAGCGACGGCGGGCACACGCGGCCCAACTACCGCGGGCGCGAGCTGCCCTTTCCCTTCGGCGTGCTCGTGCTCGCGGCGGCGTCGCTCGCGCTGATTCCCCTGACGCTCCTGGCGTTTCTCGCCTCGGCTCACATCTTTCTCGAGCCGCTGCTGCCGATCGCCATCTACGCGCTCGGCGTGCTCGCGCTTGGGCTGGTCGACGACACCCTCGCGTGCGACGTGCGAGGCGCTGGCGAGCAGCGGGTACGGGGCTGGCGCGGACACGGCGCGGCGCTGGTGCGAGGCGAGCTCTCGACCGGGGCGCTCAAGGCGTTCGGATCGCTCGGCCTGGCGCTGCTGACAGCGCACGTCGCGGGCCTCGGCCTCGGGCTCCGGCTGTCTGACGGGCGCTGGCTGCTGGCCGCCGCCGTGCTCGTGCTTGCCACGAACGTCTTCAACCTGCTCGACCTGCGCCCCGGACGCGCGACGAAGGCGTTCGTGCTGCTCGGAGCGGGGCTGACGATCGGCTCGGCAAAGGTGGCGCCCCTGTGGGCGCTGGGCCTGTTCGCCGCGCCCGCGCTCGTCGCCGGCGCCTACGACCTGCGCGAGCGCGCGATGCTCGGTGACACCGGCGCCAACCTGCTGGGCGCCCTCGCCGGCCTGTGGCTCGTGCTCACGCTGTCCACCGCCGGGCAGATCGTGGCGCTCGCACTGCTCGCGATCATCACCGTCTACGGCGAGTTCCGCTCAATTTCCGCGTTTATCGAACGGACACCCGGCCTGCGCCAACTAGACTCCCTGGGCAGGCCCGCATGAGCATGCACCAGAGCGACCGCCACGCACAGGCGCCCGGCAAGACCCGGTTCATCTTCGTGACCGGCGGTGTGGTGTCCTCGCTCGGCAAGGGCATCGCCGCGGCCTCGCTCGGGCGCCTGCTGGTCTCGCGCGGCCTGAGCGTCGCCCTGCAGAAGTTCGACCCCTACATCAACGTCGACCCCGGCACCATGTCGCCCTACCAGCACGGCGAGGTGTTCGTGACCGAGGACGGCGCCGAGACCGACCTCGACCTCGGCCACTACGAGCGCTTCACCGACGCCAACGCCAGCCGCGCGTCCAACGTCACGGCCGGGGGGGTGTACGACGCGGTCATCCGCCGCGAGCGCCGCGGCGACTACCTCGGCGGCACCGTCCAGGTGGTGCCCCACATCACCGACGAGATCAAGCAGCGGGTCGCGCTGATCGCCGAGCTCAGCGACGCCGACTTCGTGATCACCGAGATCGGCGGCACCGTCGGCGACATCGAGTCGCTGCCGTTCCTGGAGGCCATCCGCCAGTTCCCGGTGGACGTCGGGCGCCGGCGCTGCATGTTCATCCACCTGACGCTCGTTCCCTACATCGGCCACGCTGGCGAGCTGAAGACCAAGCCCACCCAGCACTCGGTCAACGAGCTGCGGCGCATCGGCGTCACGCCGGACATGCTCATGTGCCGCTCGGAGGGCTCGCTGTCGAGCGAGATCCGCAAGAAGATCGCGCTGTTCGCCAGCCTGCCGATGGAGGCGATCGTGTCGGCCTGCGACGTGGGCAACATCTACGAGGTCCCGCTCACCTTCCGTGAGCAGGGGGTGGACGACTTCGTCCTCGAGCACTTCGCGCTGGAGGCGCCCGCTCCCGAGCTCTCGCGCTGGAAGGAGCCGATCGAACGCTCGGCGCGCGCCACGAACACCGTGCGGATCGCGCTGGTCGGCAAGTACGTGCGCCTGGAGGACGCCTACCTGTCGGTCTCCGAAGCGCTCCGCCACGCCGCCTCGCTGCAGGATGCGAGGGTGGAGATCGAGTGGATCGACTCCGAGGCGCTCGAGGGCGCCGAGGGCGCTGAGACGTTGCGGGCGCTGGCATCCTCCGCGGCGGAAGGCGGAAAGGGCGTGGACGGCATCCTCATCCCGGGGGGCTTCGGCGGGCGCGGGATCGAGGGCAAGATCGCCGCCGCTCGGCTCGCGCGCGAGCGCCAGATCCCCTACCTCGGGATCTGCCTGGGCATGCAGGTGGCGGTCGCCGAGTTCGCCCGGCACGTCGCCGGCATGGACGGCGCCAACTCGACCGAGTTCGACATCGAGACCCCGTTCCCGGTGATCGACCTGCTGCCCGAGCAGAAGGAGGTGGCCGACCTCGGCGGCACCATGCGCCTGGGCGCCGACCCGATCAAGCTGCATCCGGGCTCGCGCGCGCTGGAGATGTACGGCGAGGCCGTCATCTACGAGCGCCACCGCCACCGCTATGAGGTCAACAACCTGCTGCGCAAGCGCCTCACCAACGCGCGGGACGAGGGCTCGGGTGGCGGGCTGCGCGTGACCGGCACCTCGCCCGACGAGCGCCTGGTCGAGGTGATCGAGCTCGACGCCCACCCGTTCTTCGTGGCTTCGCAGTTCCATCCCGAGTTCAAGTCCCGTCCGGAGCGCCCGGCGCCGCTGTTCCGCGGCTTCATAGCCGCCGCGCTCGCATCGTCCCGGGACGGGGAGCGGGCCGCTGCGCGCGCCGCGCACGGGCAGACGCCCGAGGGCTCGCCGGCACGGACACAGCGGGAGCGGATCTCCGCGGGCGACTCGCGCGGGCAGGCGCCGGAGGTAACGCCCTCGCGGGCGCAGCGCGCCGGCCTGTCGTGAGCTCACCGGCGCCCACGGCGCGGGTGGGCGAGCTCGAGCGCCGCTACCTCGGCGGAACGTTCGCCGAGCTCTGCCGGATCGAGAGCCCCTCCGGTGCCGAGCGGGTCTGCGCCGAGCGCGTGATCGCCGAGCTGCGCGGGCTCGGTGTGAGCGTCCACGAGGACGACGCGGGGCCGCGCGCCGGCTCGGACTGCGGCAACCTGCTCGCGCGCATCCCCGGCGCCACGGACCCCTCGGGCGCCGACCGGGGCGACGGCGCTGGGCGTGCAGTGGGCGGCGCCACCCCTGAGCCCCGGCGCTCGCTGCTGCTGTGCGCACACCTGGACACCGTGCCGCTGCAGGCGCCAGTCGAGCCGGTGCTCGTGGACGGGTTCTGGGAGAACGCCAACGACGGCGTCCTCGGCGCCGACAACAAGGCGGCCGTGGCGGTGCTGCTGGCGCTCGCCCGCCACGTGTGCCGGCAGGGCGCGCCGGTGGACCTCGAGCTGCTGTTCACCGTCGGGGAGGAGGTCTCGCTGGCCGGCTCGCGCGCGTTCGACGCGTCCACGCTGCGCAGCGACTTCGGCTACGTGTTCGACCACGCCACGCCGATCGGCGAGGTCGTCACCGATTCGCCCACCCATTTTCGCGTGGAGGCGTCCTTCCGCGGCGCGGCCGCCCACGCGGGCATTCGTCCCGAGGACGGCCGCAACGCGATCCTCGCGGCCGCCCGCGCGGTCGCGTCGCTGCCGGCCGGGCGCCTGGAGGACGGGAGCACCGTCAACGTGGCCACGATCGCGGGCGGCACGGCCATCAACGTGGTCCCCGAACGCTGTTCACTGTTGCTCGAGGCGCGCGCCCTCGGGGACGCGCGGGCGGAGACGCTGGTCGCGGAGATCGTGGACCGGCTGCACGAGGCGGCCAACCTGCCCGACTGCGACTGCGACCTCGACGTGAGCGTGCAGCGCACCTTCTCCGGCTACCACCTGACCGGCTCGAGCCCGGCGGTGGGCGTGGCCGAAGCGGCGCTGCGCGTCTGCGGGCACGAGCCCGTGCGGATCTCGAGCGGAGGAGCCTCCGACGCGAACGAGCTGCTCGCGCAGGGCTTTCAGGCGGTGAACCTCGCCAACGGCACAGAGCGCAACCACGAGCCCGGGGAGCGCGTGAGCGTGCTCGCGCTCGAGCAGATGCTCGATGTTGCGCTCGCCCTGCTGGACGAGGCGGCAAGTCTCCCGGCGCCGCGCGCACTGTAGCTTGCAGCGCCCATGCTGAAGCTCCGCCGGGCAATCGTGGTCGAGACACGCAGCGCGCAGGGCGCTGCCAAGCCGGCCAAGCGCAAGCGCGCAAAGGCAGATCCCAGCCTCTTCGGGGCGGGCTCCGGCGCCGAGGGCGAGCAGCGCCTGGTGGTCGAGCTGTCCCCCTCCCCCGCGGGGGAGGATGCCGCGGCCGACGCCGGTGCGGCGGGGGCGACCGCGCGGCGGGAGGCGATCGCGGACGTCACGCTCGTGGGGCCGGCGCAGGTGGGCGACGAGGTGATCGTCAACACCGAGGCGCTCGACCTCGGACTCGGCTCGGGCGGCTTCGACGTCGTGCACGTCAACCTCACACGCGGTCTCGACGGCGCTTCCAGCGGCGCCCACCCGCACGTGATGAAGCTCAACTACACGAGCCTCCAGCACGTGGTGGCGCCGGTCGAGGGGCAGGCGGCAGGATCCCTGGATCTCCCGGTGAAGCGCCCGGCGGCGGTGCTCGCGCTGCACGGCCAGCTCGCCGCCGTGGCGTGGGCGTTCGCCCAGGGCGCACCCGAGGCGCGACTGGGCTACGTGCAGACCGCCGGCGGGGCGCTGCCCGGCGGGCACTCGCACACGGTGCGCATGCTGCGCGAACGCGGCCTGCTGGCCGGCCACCTGACCGCCGGCGCCGCCTTCGGCGGCGAGGGTGAGGCGGTCACCACCGCCGGCGCGCTGCACCACGGACTGCAGGCGCTCGGCTGGGACGCCGCGGTGTGCGGTCCCGGCCCGGGCATCATCGGCTCGAGCTCCACGCTCGGGCACGGGGGCATGGTCGCGCTGGACTCCGCCCACGTGGCGCTCGCGCTCGGCTGCCCCACGCTGCTGGTGGCGCGCATGTCCTGCGGCGAGGAGCGCAGCCGCCACCGCGGCATCTCCCACCACTCGCTCACCGTGCTCGACCTGCTGCTCGAGCCGGTGACGGTGGCGTTGCCCGCCGGCATGCGCTCGCCGGTGGGCACCGACCTGCGCGCCGGCCTCGAGTCGGTGTTCGGCGGCGCGATGCCCAGCCGCCCCGAGGGCGAGCGCCCGGCGGCGACGCTCCAGCTCGAGCGCCACACCCCGGAGCGTCCGGCGCGGATCGCGCGCCACGACTGGCGGCGCGCGAAGGTGGACCTGCCGGCGTACGCGGCGAGCGGTCTGCCCGCCGAGACGATGGGCCGCGGGCTGGCGGAGGATCCGCTGTTCTTCGGCGCGGCGCTCGCCGGTGGCAGCGTGCTCGCCGAGCTCGCGTTGGCGTCCGCGGCGGCCGACGGGCGGTGAGCGCCGTGCTCGCATCCATCGGGTCGAGATGAGCGGCGCGTTCGAGCCGATCGGCGGGGAGACCGTCTATCACGGGCGTCTGGTGGACGTGCGCATCGAGCGCTTTCGCCACGACGACGGCGAGGAGGTCACCCGCGAAGTCATCCGTCACAGCGGTGCGGTGGCGGTGGTCGCCTACGACGACGAGCACGTGTGGCTGGTGCGCCAGCCGCGCGAGGTGGTGGGTGAGCAGGCTCTCTTGGAGATCCCCGCGGGACGCCTCGACGTGAGCGGCGAGGAGCCGTTGGCGGCCGCCAGGCGCGAGCTCGCCGAGGAGATCTCCCTCGGTGCGCGCACGTGGGAGCCGATCGTCAGCTACCACGCGAGCCCCGGCATCCTCGACGAGCGCGTGCACCTGTTCTGCGCCAGCGACCTGCATCCGGCGCAGGCGGACAGCGACGAGGAGGAGCGCATCGAGATCGTGCCGTGGCCGCTGGCCGAGCTCGACGGCGCGATCGACGAGTGCCGGGACGCGAAGACGCTGATCGGCCTGCTGTGGCTGTCCCGCCGGCTGCGACCCTGACGCACCGCGCCGGCCGAGCGTGTGCCCGCTCCTGGGCGGGCGGTTGCAGCGCCCAGGAGCGCAACCGTCCTCAGCGAAGCTGGAAGCATGGCGATCACCGCCAGCGCTCCCGCGCCCGCTGCTCGGGCGAGCGCATCCTCCCCCCAGGGGGAGCCCCTGCTCCTGGACTTCCTCGCGTACCTGGAGCTGGAGCGCGGGCTATCGCGCAACACGCTCGAGGCGTACCGCTCGGACCTGCTGCAGTTCGGCGAGTTCCTACACCGCCGCGGCGTGCCGGCCGCGCGCGCGACCCACGGCGAGTTGGCCGCTTTCCTGTCGGAGCTGGCCGACGGGAGGCCCGGCGGCCAGGATGGGCGCGGACAGCAGGCGCGCGCGCCGGTCGCGGCGAGCACGCTCGCGCGCAAGGTGGCGTGCCTGCGCTCGTTCTACCGCTACCTGCGTCGTGAGGGGACGATCTCGCACGATCCCACCGCCGAGCTGCGCGGCCCGCGCAAGCCGCAGCGCCTGCCGCGGGTGCTCTCCCGCGGGGAGGTCGCCCGGCTGCTCGCCCAGCCGGCGGGCTCGCAGCCGTTGGCGCTGCGTGACCGCGCGCTGCTGGAGGTGATGTACGCGTGCGGCCTGCGGGCGTCGGAGCTGGTGGGCCTGGAGCTCTCGGACGTGGATCTCGAGGAGGGGTTGCTGTGCGCCCGGGGCAAGGGCTCGAAGGAGCGGATCGTGCCGATCGGCCGCCAGGCGGTGGCGGCGCTGCACGCGTACTGCCGCACCGCGCGCCCGGCGTTGATCGGTCCCCACGCCTCGCACACGGCCCACCGGCAGGCGCGGGTGTTCCTGAACAGCAGGGGCTCGGGGCTGACGCGCCAGGGCCTGTACAAGATCGTCCAGGGCCACGCGCGCAGCGCGGGTCTGCACGAGCGGATGAGCCCGCACACGCTGCGCCACAGCTTCGCCACGCATCTGCTGGCGGGCGGCTGCGACCTGCGCTCGCTCCAGGAGATGCTCGGCCACGCCGACCTGGCCACCACCCAGGTGTACACCCATCTGTCGGCCGATCGCCTGAAGGAGGCCTACTTCAGCGCGCACCCGCGCGCGAGCATGAACACCCCCGGTACAGCCGCACCGGGCGCTCTGGTCGAGCCTCCCGGTGGTGGAGAAGGGCGCGCCGACGCCGAGGAGTACCCGCGCGCGAGGATCACGCGCTAGAGCCCGGACGATGGGCGTAGCCATGGAGGTCCCACCCGCCAGGAGGGCGCTCGTGCTGGTGATCGACGCGTGCGGCGTGGGGGCGTTGCCGGACGCGGCGGCGTACGGCGACGAGGGCGCGAACACGCTGGCGCACCTGGCGCGGGAGCTCGGCGGTCTGGAGCTGCCGGCGCTGCAGGCGCTGGGACTCGGCTCGATCGTGCCTGTGGACGGCCTGGAGCCGAGCCCCGACCCGGCGATCCACGGTCGTCTGCACGCGCTGGGGCCGGGCAAGGACTCGATCAGCGGCCACTGGGAGCTGATGGGCGTGGTGCAGGAGCGCCCGCTGCCCACATACCCGGAGGGCTTCCCGCCACAGGTGCTGGCGCTGCTGCGCCAGGCGACCGGGCACGAGCTGATCTGCAACCGGCCGCACAACGGCATCGCGGCGATCGAGGAGTTCGGCGCCGAGCACCTGCGCACGGGCGCGCTCATCCTGTACACCTCGCAGGACTCGGTGGCGCAGCTGGCGGCCCACGTCGATCGTGTGTCCGAGGGAGAGCTCTACCGCGCGTGCATCGAGGCACGGGCCGTGATGGACGGCGAGCACGCCGTTGGCCGGGTGATAGCGCGCCCGTTCACGGGCGCGGCGGGCGCGTTCGTGCGTACGGACGGGCGGCGCGACTTCGCGCTGGCCCCGCCGGGGAACAGCTACCTGCTGGAGCTGCGGAAGGCGGGCGTGGAGGTGCACGCCGTCGGCAAGATCGACGACCTGTTCGCGGGCGTGGGGGTGAGCGCGGCGCACCCGGGCGCCACCAACGCCGTGGCGCTCGGGTCGGTCGATCGACTGCTCGCGGAGCTGGGGAGCGGGTTGGTGCTGGCGAACCTGATCGAGACCGACCAGGTGTACGGTCACCGCAAGGACGCCGAGGGCTTCGCGCGGGCGCTCGTCGAGATCGACACGCGCGTGGGGACCATGCTGGAGCGCCTGCGCGAGCAGGACCTGTTGATCGTGACGGCCGACCACGGGGTGGACCTGTCCCACCCGGGCACCGACCACACGCGCGAGTACGTGCCGCTGCTGGCGGTGAGCGGCCGCATGCTCGCGCGCCGGAGAGCCGGCGCGGGCCTGCGGGGCGCCCGCCACGACGGCCCGCTGGCGGACGTGGGCGCGACGGCGCTGCGCTGGCTCACCGGGCGCGACGCGGAGGGCCTGCCGGGCCGGGCGTTCCTGGCCTGACCACGGCACGACGCTCCAGGGCCTTCGCCATCGGGACGCTGCCGCGCGGGCGACGCTCATAAGCTGGACAGCGATGCCCGAGCTGCCCGAGGTGGAGACGATCAGACGCCAGCTGGCTCCGCTGGTCGAGGGTCGGCGCCTGCTCGGCATCGAGATCCTCGACCCGCGCTGGTCGCGCCCGCTGGCGCCGGCGGAGCTCGAGCGGGCGCTGGAGGGCAGGCGCATCGAGCGTCTGGGCCGGCGCGGCAAGTACCTGGTGTGGAGCTTCGAGGGTGACGTGCACCTGGCGCAGCACCTGCGGATGACCGGTGCGGTGCTCGCGGATCCGGACCCCGAGCCGGCCCACACCCGCGTGCGCATGAGGCTGGGCGCGCGCACCAAGCCAGGCGCGCGCACCAGGTCAAGCGGGCGTGCCGGCGGCGGCGGGGCGGGGCGGGGAGTGCGGCTGGTGATCGACGACCCGCGGCGCTTCGGCACGGGGGAGCTCCTGCTGGGCACCGAGGCGCTCGAGGCATTCCTGGCATCGCGCCTGGGCCTCGAGCCGTTCGACGAGGGCTTCACGGTCGAGCACCTGCGCGAGCTGGCGCGCGGGCGCACGGCCCCGATCAAGGCGTTCCTGCTGGACCAGCGCAAGATCGCCGGCGTGGGCAACATCTACGCCGACGAGGCGCTGTTCCGCGCGGGAGTGCACCCGCGGCGGGCGGCCGGGCGTCTGACCCGGATGCAGTTCGCGCGCGTGCGCGAGGGCGTGATCGCGGCGCTGAGCGCGGGCATCGACGCCCGCGGCGCGAGCATCGACGACTTCCGCCACGTGGACGGCGTCCGCGGGTCCTTCCAGGATCAGTTCCTCGTGCACCTGCGCGAGGGCGAGCCGTGCGGCGTGTGCGGCAGTCCGGTCGTGAAGATGGTGATCGCCGGGCGCGGCACCTACGTGTGCGAGACCTGCCAGCCGCGCCCGCGGGGCGTGCGGCCTCCGCGCTCACCCACGGCCACCGCGGCGTCCCGGGCGCTCGCCGGCTAGCGAATCGGCAACGGGGCGCGCGAGCGAGCCGCTCAGGCGGCCGGCTGCAGCAGCTCGTCCAGGCGCCCGCTCTCGGCGGCGGCCTGGACCTCGTTGAAGCCGCCCAGCAGGTGGCCGTCGACGATCACCTGGGGGAAGGTCATCATGCCGGTCCTCTGCGCCAGCTCGACCCGTCCGGCGGGGTCCTTCGAGAGGTTGATCTCGGCGAACTCCACGCCGCGGGCCTTCAGCAGCCCCTTGACACGGACACAGAAGGAGCAGGGATCGGTCGTGTAAACGGTTACCTGACTCATTACTTCATTTAGTATAGCGGGAGTTGCCGTGGTGGGCGTCGCGTGCATCCATCACCATGGTGGTGGTGACCAGCCGAGCGGTGAAGACGGAGGCGGTGGTGCTGCGCTCGATGCGCTACGGCGAGGCCGACCGCATCCTGCACCTGTACACGCCCCATCGCGGGCGCGTGGGGGCGATCGCCAAGGGCGTGCGCCGCGCCCGCAGTCGCTTCGGCGGACGGCTGGAGCCGTTCTTCCGCCTGCAGATCGAGCTGCACGAGGGGCGCGGTGAGCTGCTGACGGTGACGGGGGCGCACACCGTGGACGCGCATGCGCGCCTGCGCTCGAGCGCGCGGGCGCTGGACGCGGCGGCGCGGGCGTGCGACGCGGTGGGGCGGCTGTTCGAGACCTCCGAGCCGCACCCGGGCGTGTTCAACCTGCTGTGCCGCCAGCTGGCGCTGCTGGACGAGCGGGCCGGCGAGGTGGCGGGCTCCGCGAGCGCGCGCGCGGGAGCGCTGGCGTTTCGCCTGAAGCTGCTGGTGGCGGCGGGACTGGCACCGCAGCTCGGGGCGTGCGCGAACTGCGGCGAGCACGATCACCTCGTCGGCTTCTCGGGCGCGGCGGGGGGTGTGGTGTGCGGGGCGTGCGAGGCGGGATCGTTTCCCCTGCAGGAGGAGGCGCACCGCTTCATGACGCAGGCGCTAGGCAACGCGCTCACGGAGATTCCCGAAGCGGGCGTGCCGGCGCTCGGCCAGGTCGAGCGTGCGATCGCGGCGACGCTCGAGCACCACGCGCACGTGCGCCTGATGCCCGCCGCCGGCGGGCGCGCGAGCTGATCCGGGTATCGTGGGGCGCCGTGGACGAGGGTCTTCCGATCGCGTATCAGGTGCTCGAGAAGGGCGTGGCGGTGCTGGCGTCCGATGGCGAGCAGGTGGGCGCGGTGCACCACGTGGTGTCCGCGCCCGAGAAGGACATCTTCCACGGGCTGGTGATCTCCACCCCCGGGCACGGGCTGCGCTTCGTGGAGGCGGCGGACGTGGCTTCGCTGCACGAGTTCGGCGTGGATCTGCGGATCGACTCGGCGGCCGCCCAGGGATTGCCCCAGCCGGGTGGCGGGGCCCCGGTGTTCGACGAGGACCCCGGTGAGATGAAGGGCTGGCACCACTGGGTGCACAAGGCGAGCCTGCGCGGCGACTGGAAACGCGAGTAGCGGCCGGTGGCGCTGGCCGCGGCCGGTGGCACAATCGGATGATGGGCATCGCCAGCGAAGAGGACACCGTTGCGGGCGGCTTCGCACGGCGCGTGGCCGAGCAGGAGGAGCGTCTGCTCTCGCCGCTGGCGGCGCGCTCCTACCCGGCGCTGCGGGCGCGCGAGGAGCAGGACTGCTCGCTGCGCACGCCCTTCCAGCGCGACCGCGACCGGATCGTCCACTGCAAGGCGTTTCGCCGCCTGACGCACAAGACGCAGGTGTTCGTGGCGCCGCGGGGCGATCACTACCGCACGCGCCTGACCCACACGCTCGAGGTGACCAGCATCTCGCGCACAGTGGCGCGGGCGCTGCGCCTGAACGAGGACCTGGTGGAGGCGATCGGGCTGGGTCACGACCTGGGTCACCCACCCTTCGGCCACATCGGCGAGGAGGTGCTGGACGGCTGCCTGAAAGAGCGCTTCGGACGCGACTTCCGCCACTACGAGCATTCGCTGCGGGTGGTGGAGGAGCTGGAGCGCGACGGGGCGGGGCTCAACCTCTCAGAGCAGGTGCGCGACGGGATCGCGCGCCACTCCAGCCGCGCGCCGCTGCCGTACACGCTGGAGGGGAGGATCGTGCGGGTGATCGACCGCGTGGCGTACATCAACCACGACATCGACGACGCGATACGGGCCGGGCTGCTGCGCGAGCAGGAGCTGCCCGGCGAGCCGATCGCGGTGCTCGGCGCTGGCGGCTCCGCGCGGATCGACGCGCTCGTGCACGACATGGTCGAGCATTCGCAGCCGGCGGGCGACATCGTCCAGGGCCCGCTGGCGGGCCCGGCGATGGCCGAGCTGCGCGAGTTCATGTTCGAGCGCGTGTACATGGGCCCGGCGGTGCGGGCGGAGCACGCGAAGATCGCGGAGGTTGTGCGCCGGCTGTTCGAGCACTACGTCGAGCACCCGGAGCTGCTGCCGGGCGGCGATGGGGAGCACGAGCTGGCCGAGCGCGTGACCGACTACCTGGCGGGGATGACCGACAGGTACTGCATCAGGGCCTACACCGAGCTGCAGGTGCCGCAGGCGTTCGCCCGCTAGCGTTCGGCCGTGGCGCTTTACACGAAGGACTCCAAGGACCGCGTGCGCGACGCGGTCGATTTCGTCGAGCTGGTGTCGGCGCGCACGGAGCTGCGCCGCGCCGGCCCCGCTCGCTACGAGGGTCTGTGCCCGTTTCACGACGAGCGCACGCCGTCCTTCGGGATCGACCCGGCGCAGAAGGTGTACTACTGCTTCGGCTGCCAGGCGGCGGGGGACGTGTTCACGTTCGTGCAGGAGACCGAGGGCGTGGACTTCAAGGGCGCGCTCGAGCTGCTGGGCGAACGCTACGGGGTGGAGCTCCAGCGCGAGGCGGAGGATCCGAAGGAGGAGGAGCGGCGCCGGCGCAGGGAGCGGCTGCTGGAGCTGCTGAGCCGCACGGCGGCCTACTACGAGCGCTACCTGTGGGAGTCCGAGGAGGCGGCGCGCGCCCGCGAGTACCTGCTGGGCAGGGGCCTCGGCGAGCGGGCATTGAGGGAGTTCCGGGTGGGGTATGCGCCGAGCGCGTGGGACCGGGTGCTGACTGCCTCGCGCAGGGGCGGGTTCTCCGAGCGGGAGCTGTATGAGACGGGCCTCGCCCAGCGCTCGAAGGAGAACGGCCGCCCGTACGACCGCTTCCGCTCGCGGATCATGTTCCCGCTGGCGGACGTGCGCGGGAGGGTGCTGGGCTTCGGTGCGCGGGCGATGCGCGAGGAACAGCGCCCGAAGTACCTGAACACGTCCGATAACGACATCTACCACAAGGGGTCCCAGCTCTACGGCGCTGATCTGGCCCGCGCGCACGCGACGAAGGCGGGCGAGGTGATCCTGTGCGAGGGCTACACGGATGTGATCGCGATGCACGAGGGGGGGATCCGCAACACGGTGGGGCTGATGGGCACGGCGCTGACGGCCGAGCAGGTGGGCGAGCTGGCGCGGATGGCGCAGACGGTGCTGCTGGCGCTCGACGCGGACAGCGCGGGGCAGGAGGCGATGCTGAAGGCGTTCCGCCTCGCGACCAAGCGCAAGCTGGAGCTGCGCGTGGTGACGCTGCCGGCGGGCTCGGACCCGGCGGAGGTGATCCAGCGCGACGGCGCGGAGGCGATGCAGGCGTTGGTGAAGGGCTCGATCTCGTTCGTGCGCTTTCGCGCGGAGCGCGTGCTCGCGAGCGGCGACCCGTCGAACTCCGAAGAGCAGGACCGCATGATCGAGGAGCTGCGGCCGGTGTTCGCGGAGCTGCCGCCGAGCGCCCTGCGGATGGAGCTGACGCAGATCGTGGACAGCCGCATGGCGCTGCGTGACGGGCTGGCGGAGCAGTTGCTGGCGGCGCCGGCGCGGGCGCCCGAGCGGGGAGTGCGGCGCAGGCAGGGCCCGCCGGGCCGCGGTGCGGAAGGCGACGGCGAGCCGGCGGCGCGTGCTCGCCAGCCGCGCGCGAGCGAGATGACGCGCCGCGAGGAGACGGAGCGTGCGTTCCTCGCGTTGTGCATTGCCTCGCCGGATGAGGGCGCGCTGGCGCTCGCGGGCCTGGACATCGACGAGCACTTCTCGAGCGGTTTGCTGCGCCGCGCGGCGCAGCATCTGTGCGCTGGTGATCTGCGCGCGCCGATGAGCGAGGTGGGTGGTGTTGAGGAGCGCCTCGACGACGACCCGCAGCTGAAGGGGCTGCTGGCGGAGCTGGTGGTGGAAGCTGGGCGCGAGCAGCCCGACGGCGCGATGCTCGAGGTCCAGCGCCTGCAGCTCGAGCTCGCGCGCGTGGATCGCCAGATCCAGCGCGCGCGGGGACAGGATGGCGGTGACGTCAGCGCGCTCGCGCGGCACAAGGCGGAGGTCAAACGCGACTTCGACCGTGCCTACGGGCAGGTTCTGGAGCAGACGGGGGATAGGGAGGGCTGAGGGGGTCAGGGTCCGACGGACCGGGCGGGGCCGGCGTCGTGTATGCCGCGAGCTCGCGGTGCGCTTGCTGTGGTTGAGAAGTCACAGAGTTGGCACAGACGTCTTCGTTACGAACATATGTTCGTGCGATAGTCCGGTGCATGGATCGCGCTTTCTTGGAGCAGCTGTTCGCGGAGGGTCTTTCGCTGGCGGAGATCGGCCGGCGGGTCGGGCGCCATGAAGCGACGGTCAGTTACTGGGCCAAGAAATACGGTCTCGAGGCGGTGAACCGAGCCAGATACGAGGCCAAGGGCGGCCTGTCGCGTGAGGAGCTGACCGCGCTGGTCGACGCCGGCAAGTCGATCGCGGAGATCGCCGAGGCGCTCGGGCGAAGCAAGGCGACCGTGCGGCACTGGCTGACTCGCTACGCACTCAAGACACGCGGGACGTTGGGACGTCGCGTGCGCGTCGAGGCGGCGAATGCCCGAGACGCTGGCCTCGAGGTCACGACGCTCGAGTGCAAGCATCATGGTGAGACTGCTTTCATCCTCGACCGGCGCGGCTACTACCGATGCAAGCAATGCCGCTCCGCCTCGGTGTCTCGACGCCGCAGGAGGGTCAAGGAGCTGCTCGTCGCAGAGGCTGGGGGTGCCTGCTGCGTCTGCGGCTACAGCCGCAATGCGAGGGCTCTGCACTTCCACCACCTGGATCCTTCGTTGAAGCGAATGGAAATAAACGCGGGGGGCGCCGCCGTGGCCATTGGCCGACTGCGCGATGAGGCACGCAAGTGCGTGCTGCTTTGCGCGAACTGCCACGCAGAGGTGGAGGCCGGACTGGTTTCGCTCGCGCCCGACGGCTCTGTCCGCGTAGAATGACCCCGCACTCCGGCTCCAGTCCGGGGTAGCCCGATCCGGGGTAGCTCAACTGGCAGATGCGCTCGACTGTTAATCGAGAGGTTGTGGGTTCGAGTCCCACCCCCGGAGTGCCCGCTGTGACAACGGCTCTACGCCGTTGCGGAGCGGGCCAGTACGGAGCATGGAGGCGACGGCCTCGGTCAGCGTGGCGCTGATGGAGAGGGCTCTCGAAGGGACGAAACGTCTTGGTTGGTTTCGGAGGCTGGACGACGGGCCGCGTCCATCGGATGCCGATCCCAGCCGCGAACACGACATATACGAGGGTGAGCTCTCGTACCCTGACGCGCCGGTCGTAGACGACGCGCTACGACCTTATGCCGGTGCGATCACCTTGACGTGGGCGCGGGTGAGGGCATCGGCCATACGGTGGTCATAAGTCGCCACGCCCGCAAGCTCACGGTCGAGGCTGAGCGCGCTTGCAATGTGGATGGCGTCGAGCGCGCCGACGTGGATCGGCTCCACATTTCGCGCGGCGGTCACGATGTCGTCGCTCAGCTCGATGATTGCGGCCGAGGCGATGACGCCTTGCAGGATCAGGCTTCCGTCAATGACTGCCTCGGGGCGCTCATCGCGAGCCCGTGCCACAGCACGTGGAAGCTCGACTTCGGTGACGACACTCGTGGCGAGGTTCGTCCATTGCACGAGTTCCGCCTCGATCGCGGTTGACTCGGCCTCGCGCACCAAGAGCTTCAGCAGGGCGGACGTATCGACGTAGAGGATGCCCGCTTGTTGCGAGGGCGGCTCAGTGCTCGCCATGCTCGTCGTCGGCGGTCTCGCCGCGTACTGCGAGCAGCGCACGGGTACCGGCGTCTGTGACCGGCCCGGTCAGCGGGCCACGCTGCTCCAGCACGTCTGAGAGCCGTCGTGTGGCCGGTCTCAGACGCCCGGCTCGAACCGACGGAGCATTCGCCGTCGGCTGAGATTGGCCCGAATCGACTCCTGTACGCTGCGGCTTAGCCATTCCTACAGGCTAGCGATCGCCGCTGCTGGTGTCGTAACTTGGGCGCTCAGTCGGCCAGGCGGTAGTCCTGGCGCAAGGTTGTCGTAGTGTGCGAGTCGGACCCCCGGAGTTGTTTTTGCGACAACCGCGGCTCTAGCCCGTCGCGGAGTATCGAGGCGACGGCCTCGGTCAGCCGCGGCGCTGATCTAGGGTCGGTGGTTCGCCTTGTCGTAGACCACACGAAGATCGAAGGTGTCGCAATGGGCTGTTTTTTGACCGACGCTGATGTCGTCTCTCCGGAAGCCAAGGAAGCGTTCGCCGGACTATTTGAGCCTTATTTGAACCGCGGCCCGCGAAGGGGCTGGTGGCGATTATTGTCCCGTCTTGGTCACCGCTCGCGGAGGTGCTGAGCGCTGCTCGCTGAAGCCGTCCCGACCTTCCCGAGTGCCTACTGGCGGCGCCGGCGTCAGGTTCGGTATGCGTCGCTTCGATGCCGAACGCTGGTGACCTTGACGGTCCTAGCAGCGTCGTCGATGAGGTAGATGATCCGGTATGCGCCCCGACGCGCTGACCATGCCGGTGCGAGCGGTGCGTTCAGAGGCTTGCCCACTCGCTTTGGATTCTCAAGCAGCGCGTGAGTGATGAAGGCGTAGGCGGCAGCGGCAACCTTCGGCGGAAGCGACTCTGTCAGTGCCCGGACTGCTGGACCGGCGATTTCGAGCCTGTAGGGCTCTTGATTCACTTAGCCGACGGCAAGCGGCCCGCGGAGCGCATCGCTTGACGCAGGCCGTCTGCATCCATGCTGTCGCCGGCCTTGAGAGCTGCGGCGCCCTCGATGTGGTCGCGTAGTAGGTCCGTGTCGCCGAGCACGGCGATCGTCTCGCGCATCGAGTCGAAGTCGTCTGCGCCGAGGAGAACTGCAACGCGTTGACCACTGCGGGTGATCTCGAAGCGCTCGTGGGTCGTCGTTGCTTCCTCCACGAGTCTGGAGAACTGAGCTCGTGCGTCCGCTACAGGGAGAGTAGTCATGTACAGAATTCTAGCGCGTTGGGCGCGAGCTCGAGATTGCAGCGCTCGCGGAACGCGTGCTGCACCACCGTCCCAAACTCCCGCAGCTCCCTTGCCTGGCGGTGGTGGAGCTCATCGAGCGTGTCAGCAGCCCCGTCTCGTTCTCGGCGAGTAGTCCGGTCAGCAGCTCGACCCAACCACCGGGCCCCCGGAGCTCGCTGTCAGGCCAGTTCGTGGCACGGGCGGGGCGGGCTGAGGTGCGCGTCGCCGGCGTGCCATTGGCGCCTCAAGCCGCCATCGCCGTGCGCCGATGCATGGCGTGGAATGTCCTCGCTCGACCACGCGACAGCCGCCCGCAGCGCGCCGGCGAGCGTGGTCGCGCCGAACGTGTGGATCCGCAAGGCGCGCCGGACGGGAACCTTCGCCGTGCTCGCATACGTGAACGCGGCGGCGTGGGTGGCGATCAGCGTGGATGTGGCGAGCAAGTCGCAGTTCACCAGCCACCTGGGCAGCTTCGTCGTGATGCTCGTGTTCCTGCTCGGGGTGGCCGCGCTCAGCGTGATCACGGGGCTCCGGCTTGCGAGCTGCGGGCTGTGGATGTCGCAGGAGAAGGTCGTAGTCGTCGGGCCGCTGCGGACGTGGACGCTTGGCGTGGGGGAGGTCGAAGGCTTCGAGCCGGGTGTCAGAGGCGCCCGCAACGGGACCCCGTGCCCGGTGCTCAAGCGCACGCACGGGCGGCCGATTTGCGTGTGGGCGCTCGGACGCGAGGGCCTGATCTCGAGCTACGACCGCTTTCTGGACGAGTTGCGGCCGCTGTGCGAGGAACTCAACGAGCTGCTGCACACGCTCGACGCCGTGCCCGACACCCCAGTCGAGTAGGACGCCCACGCCGCTGCGCCCCAGTCGGCCGCGCGCCTTTGGAGCGCCGCCGCGGGCCGCCGTTGAGATGCGCGCTCAGCCTGCCAGGCGCTCGAGCAGACGTGCCGCCGCTGCTCCTGAGTCGTGGCCCGCCGCCCACGTGGCCAACTCCCGCGCGTGCGCTCGTATGTCCGGCTCGGTGAGCGCCCGTTCGACCGCCAAGCGCAGCACCCGCGGGCTGACGAATCGCCGCGGCACGCGCACTCCGGCGCCCGCCCAATCCACGCGGGCGGCGTTCTCGTTCATGTCGCCCACCGCCGGGCACGCCACCACCGCGCATCCGCTCGCCAGTGCCCGCACCAGCGTGCCGTGGCCGGCGTGACACACGACCACGTCGCACGCGGGCATGGTGCGCGAGTAGGACACCCAGTCGACCACGGTCGCGTTTGCCGGCACCGGCAGCGCGCGGGGAGGCAGCCGGCGGTTGTACGTGGCGAGCACGCGCACCGGTGCGCCCGCCAGGCCGCGGAGGGCCGCACGGAGGAGGGTGTGCTGGGCGTCCTGGGCGGTGGACGGGGCGATCAGCACGAGCGGCGCGTCCCGCCGCAGCTCCCCGCCCGCCCGCCCGCCCGGCTCGCGCCCGCCTCCCGGCAGCGGCACGTCGCGTGCGGGCGGCTCCCACATGAGCGGGCCGACCACGTGGGTGTTGCCATCCCAGCCATGCGCCGCGCGCGGGTACTCGAGCTGGGGGAAGCTCGCCACCAGCGCCAGCTCGCGGCTGATGCCGCCGTGCACGTGGTCCTGCGGGGCCAGGCCGAGCCGCGCCCGCGTGGCGTTCAGCTCCACCCGCCCTCGCTCGAGCCCGCGAGCCACCGCCCGATGGGCCTGGCGCCACAGCGCGCGCCCGGTCGCGGTGCGGGGCAGCCGCGCGCCGAGCGAGTAGATGGGGAACTCCGGCGGGCTGTGGGGATGGACGTGGGGGATGAGGGTCGCGCGGCGCACCCCCTCGATCTCCGCGGCGAGCGCCGGCGCGAGCGTGAGGATGTCCGCGACCACCACCTCTGGCTGGAGCTCGCGCACCAGCGGCAGCGTGTCCTCGGTGGCGTGGACCACCGCCTCGTAGAAGTCCAGCGGCTCCGGCCCGGAGGGGAACACCTGGTACTCGGGGGCCGCCGCGAAGCGCAGTCCCTCCGCCTCCACGTCCTGTTGCCAGCGCGTCCAGGTCTGCAGCGTGACCTCGTGTCCGCGTCCCGCCAGGGCGCGCCCGAGGGCGATCATCGGAAATGCGTGTCCGGGGTCGCCGAACGCACCCAGCAGGATGCGCCTGGGGTGGTCGGGTGCCCGATCGCGGGGGTCAGCGTCCACGACCACCGTGCCTGCGCCCAGCCGCCACGCCGCGTGGCTAGGCCGCCAGCTCGGCCACCAGACGCAGCTGCTCCAGGCGCTCGTCCGCCGTGAACGCGGTCGGGGTCACCCCGAGGGTGCCCACGCCCGCGTCGCGGTACACCGCCAGGCGCTCGCGGACGTGGTCCTTGGGGCCGCACAGCGACACCGTGTCGATCAGCTCGTCGGGGATCGCCGCCATCGCCTCCTCGCGCTTGCCTTCCAGATACAGATCCTGGACCTGCTTGGCTGCGTCGTGAAAGCCATAACGCTGCACCACTTGGTTATAAAAGTTCTTCTCGCGAGAGCCCATGCCGCCCACATACAGAGCTATGAACGGCCGCATCGCATCCCGCGCGCCCTGCAGGTCGTCCGTCACGAACACGTTCACCGTCGGCGCGATGTCGAAGTCATCGAGCGATTTGCCGGAACGGTCAGCGCCTTCCTGCAGCAGCGGGCGCAGCTCCGACACGTGCTCCGGGGAGAACAGCGTGGGGATCCAGCCGTCCGCGATCTCGCCCGCCAGCGCAGTGTTCTTCGGGCCGATCGCCGCCAGGTAGACGGGGATGCGCTCCTGCACCGGGGAGATGGTGAGCTTCAGCGCCTTGCCAGGGCCGTCCGGCAGCGGCAGCTCGAGCGTCTCGCCGTGGAACTCCACGCGCTCGCGCGCCAGCGCCATGCGCACCACCGCCACGTACTCGCGCGTGCGCTGGAGCTGCTTGGCGAAGCGCTGGCCGTGCCAGCCCTCGGCCACCTGCGGCCCCGAGGAGCCGATGCCCAGGAGCATGCGCCCGCCGGAGAGCTGATCGATGGTCGCCGCCGTCATCGCCGTCATCGCCGGCGAGCGCCCGGGCATCTGGAAGATCCCCGCGCCCAGGCGGATCTTCGTCGTCTGCCCCGCGAGCCAGCCGAGGACGGTGGCCGTGTCCGAGCCGTACGCCTCCGCCGCCCACACCGAGTCATAGCCCAGTCGCTCGGCCTCCTGGACGATGTTGAGCTGGTCGGCGGAGCTGAGGCCGAGGCCCCAGTAGCCGATGTGCACGCCGAGCTTCATGTGCAAGTTTCCTTTCAGCAGGAGGGAATCCGTTGCGCGCTTGGAAGGCCTCGCATACCCTTGGCCGCGCACCGCCGGACTTTGGCCACACAGCCAGTCCCGCGGCAGCACAGCCTATGCGAAACCGCCGCCGCCAGAGCTCGAGCCCCGTCGAGCGCCTGCGCACCGCCATCGACTGCCTGCCCGTGGCCACGCGCGAAGCCATGCTCGCCGGCGTTCGCGCCAACGAGCGCGTGATCGTCGGCGCCTACGTGGACGGAATGGGCGGCGTCTGTCCGATGCTCGCCGCCCACCGCGCCGGCGCCCGCACCGACTTCCTGTCCTTCGCCCGCTCCTGGGACCGTTTCGGGCGAGCCCGAGACAAGCCGCGCGCGGCCACCGAGCGCGAGGTGGGCATCCTCATCGCCCAGCTCGAAGACAGCCTCCAGGACAGCCACGGTCTGGCGTTCGACGTGGCCATCGCCGAGCACCGCCAGCTCGTCAGCCGCTCGCGGCGCGTCGCCGGTCGTGCGCGCCGCGCGCTGCCCGACACCGCCGACCCGCGCGGCGAGATCGTCGCGCGGCGCCTGCGCGGGCCGGCCTCGGAACGAGCGCTGCCGTCGCTGCTGGTCTCGCGCTAGCGCTGCCGCCGTTCGAGCGCTAGGGTCCGGTCGATCCGGCGGTGTCGCCCGGGCGGATGAACATGATCTCGGGAACCAGGCACGCGGGGGAGACCTTCAGCAGGTAGCGCACCGACTCTGCCACGTCCTCCGGGCGGATCATCTCCTCCGCCGGCACCTGTCCCTTGACGAAGTCCGTCATCGGGGTGTCCACGAACGCCGGGCACAGGGCCGTCGAGCGGATGCCGCTGGTGGCCAGCTCACGGTTCATGGAGTCGTTCCAGCCGACCACCGCGTGCTTGGTCGCCGAGTACACGGACAGCCACGCCTCGCCGTGCTTGCCCGCGATGGAGGCCGTGTTCACCACGATCGCCCGTTTGTGGAGCGCGCCCGCCTCCTTCAGCATCGACACGCATTCGCGGTAGAACAGCACGATCGAGCGCAGGTTGATGTCCATCTGCATGTCCAGGCGCTTGGTGTCGATCTCCCCCACCGGGGCGCCGATGCCCACGCCCGCGTTGTTCACCAGCACGTCCAGACGCTCGTAGCGCTCGCGGTGGGCGTCCACCACCTTCTTGATGTCCTCCTCCGAGGCCACGTTCGCCGCCACCGCCTGCACGTCGAAGCCTTCGTCCGCCAAGCCATTGGCCGCGTCCTCGAGCTTCTCGGGGCGACGCGCCGCCACCGTCATGGCGTAGCCCTCCTGGCCGAGCACTCGCGCGATAGCCAGGCCGATGCCGCTCGATGCTCCCGTGATGATCGCCGCCCGCTCTACCGACATCCCTCTGGTCCTCTCATTCGTTCTGTCCTCTCCGCTCGATGCTCCCGGTGGGAGACGCCGGCCGACCGCCGGACGGCGCGCGGGAGCATCGCACACCTCGGTGCCGGCGCGGCACGCTGTGCGGGCGTCCGGCGCGTGAGGATGCGCCCAGACCGGTCGGTCGTGCTTTGGGTGGGCCGCGCCAGCGGGTTCGTCGACGTCAAGGCGTGAACCGCAAGCGCGAGCGCTGGTAGCGTCTGGCGAGCGCTCCACGGTGGATGCGTGGCGGGCCCGTAGCTCAGTTGGTTAGAGCTGCCGACTCATAATCGGTAGGTCCCTGGTTCGAGTCCAGGCGGGCCCATGCGGAATCGCACACTTTGCAGGGGTGATCTGACCCGGTTTGGTTTGTGGCGAAATCTCGACGGGTGGTGATGGGCCGTGGCTGATGCGTGAGTAGCGCGAGAGGTTGACGAAGCACGAGGTCTACGGTAAGGTTTACATTACGGTTGACCGATAGGAGTATGTGATGGAGCGGACCATTGGAGTCGATAAGGCGCGGGCGAAGCTCGGCCAGATAGCGGAGGAGATCGCAGCCGATGACGAGGCTGTTGTCCTCACCCGCCGGGGCGAGGCTGTCGCGGTGCTCATCAGCCCGTCGGAGTACGACTCGCTAGTTGAGAGCAGGCGAAGACTGGCCAGGGAGGATCTACACGCACGGTTGGCCCAGGTCCGCAAGAGTGTCGCGGCTGCTGGGCTCGATGTGTCGGTCGTCGACGAGGCGATTACGGCAGCGCGGTCAGCTGAGTGACACCGAGGGTCGTCCTCGACTCCAACGTCATTGTCTCCGGTCTGGGCTGGTCTGGGCCTCCTGCGAGAATCCTCGACGCGTCACTCGGCGGACAACTGCTGCTCGTGACCAGCCCGCCGCTCCTTGCCGAGCTTCGCAGGGTACTCGGGTATCCGAAGCTCGCGAAGGTGCTCGATGGAGCAGAGCAACTCGCAGACCTTGTTGAAGCAGGCGGCTTGGTGGTTCCCCCGACTCGCGTGATCGCGGCCGTCAGCGACGAGAGCGACAACCGCGTCTTGGAGGCCGCTGTAGAGGGGGCGGCCGACTACATCATCTCCGGCGACGACCACCTGCTTGGACTTGGCTCCTTCAAACGCATCCCTATCCTGACGCCTGGCCAGTTCATCGAGGCTGCCCTCGATTGATGGGGCGACGATCGGGCGCGCGCCACCGAAGGTGGATGCGCGGGCGCCTGGCGGCGAACGCTGCTGACGGCGACGGTGGGACGAGGACGAGGGCGAAATGGCAGCCCTGCCACTATCGGCCTCAAGCGCCCATAATTTGGGGCCGTCATGCTCGCTGGCGCGGAAGCCGGGCGTTAGGCGAATCCTCAATGTTCATGCGTGGTTGAGGCAGTTAGGTCATGCCCCTGGCATCGAGTCATAATCGGTAGGTCCCTGGTTCGAGTCCAGGCGGGCCCACTGGCCAGACCTTTTCACGGGTCGTGGCTCCGTTTCGCGGGGTTGCCGCGTTGGGATTGCGGGCGCGGCGCGCTGCGCGGGGAAAGCCGGAGCGCGGATACAGCATGCCGAACCCCCGTGCTCCCCGAGGCCCGGCGGGTTGTAGCCAACCCGCCATATGGTGTTTACTACGTGCATGGGGGATGTGAGGGAGGGGAAGGTCCCGCTGCCCGCCGAGTCGGCGAGCGGCGATTGTCGGGCAGTGAGCCGCGTGCTCGTCGCAGCGACTGCGCTCCGGCGTCGTGCGCGGATCGGCGCTGTGGCGGCGCTTGCGGCGACCGCCGTCCTGCTCGTCGCGACCGCGACCGCGTCCGCCTTCAGCGCCCACGGGAGCGTGGAACAGGTCTACGTCACCGGCTTGGCCCCGAACGCTCAGATGTCCTTGCTCCGGTCGAATGGCGAAACGGTGTCCACGCAGACCGCTGACGCGCTCGGGGGTCTGCTGTTCCGGAAGGTCGCGCCGGGAAAACGCTACCGGGTCCGGCTGACCTCCTCAGGCGAAGAATCGGGGCCGCTCACCGTCCACACGCAGGCCGCGGCGCCATGGGATCACGGCATCTACAAACAGTCGATCGCGGACAGCGGATACCAGTACCTGACGACGCGTGACGGCACCCAGCTCGCGATCGACGTCCACCCGCCCACCTTCCCCCCGACGAAGCACAAAGGTGCGTATCCGACGCTGATCGAATACTCCGGATATGGCTACGCGAACCCCGCGGGCCCGGAAAGCGGCCTTGCCCCGGTGGCCAACGAGCTGGGTTTCGCAGTGGTCGACGTGAACATCCGCGGTACCGGCTGCTCGGGCGGCGCCTTCGACTATTTCGAACCGCTTGAGAATCTCGATGCGTACGACGTGATCCAGACGATCGCCCACCAGCCGTGGGTGCTCCGGCACAAAGTGGGAATGTTCGGCGTCTCCTATGGCGGGATCAGCCAGCTTTTCGCCGCCCAGCTGCGACCGCCGGCGCTCGAGGCGATCGCGCCGCTCTCGGTGGTCGACGCAACGGCGACGACCCTCTACTCCGGTGGCATCCTGAACACGGGCTTCGCCGTGCCCTGGGCCGAAGGGCGCCAGTTCGACGCCGAAGCCGCCGGGCCGTCCAGCGGCGAGCACTGGGCATACGAACAGATCCAGAACGGCGATCAGACTTGCGCGGCCAACCAGGATCTGCACGAAGAGGCTTCAAACCTGCTGACCGAAATCAAGGAAAACGCGACCTACAACCCGCCGGTGGCCGACCCGCTGGACCCGGTGACGTTCGTGCACAACATCGACGTTCCGACGTTCATGGCATGCCAGTGGGAGGACGAGCAGACCGGCGGGCACTGCGCCGACCTGGCGGAGCACTTCACCGGCACCGAACACAAGTGGTTCACGTTCACCAACGGCGCCCACATCGACTCGCTGGATCCGTATACGTTCGACCGCTTGGACGACTTCTTGGAGCTGTACGTCGCCCACCAGCCGCCAATGGACAACCGGGGGATCCTGGATACGGCGGCTCCGATCGTCTATCAGGCCGCGCTAGGACTCCCGTCCGGAGACCACGTCACGCTGCCGCCGGACCCGATCCAGGAAAAGACGAAATACGCAGAAGCGCTGTCGGCCTTTGAGGCGCTACCGGAGGTTCGCGTGCTGTTCGACAACGGCGCGGGAACCGCACCGAGCGGCGGCACGACCGCTGCGGGCAATCCCTATCCCGGGTTCGAACAGTCGTTCTCGGCGTTCCCGATTCCCGGCACGGTCGCTCGTTCCTGGTACCTCGGGGCCGAAGGCGCACTCACTGAAGAACCGGCAGCGTCCAATGGCACCGACTCCTACACGTCGGATGCGGGCGCCACGCCGCTGACGGATTACACGGGCAGCGCGGGCCCGGGTGGGCTGTGGGGCAACGCTTCCCAGTGGGAATGGAACTGGGTGCAGCCGCCGGCGGGCTCCGCCGTCTCCTACGTGTCCGCGCCACTGACCAGCGACACCACCGTGATCGGCGGGGGCGCGGTCAACCTCTGGGTGGAGTCGAGCACTCCCGACGTCGATCTCCAGGCGACCATCAGCGAGGTGCGCCCGGACGGCAACGAGACCTTCGTCCAGAACGGCTGGATCCGGGCCAGCGAGCGCAAGCTCGCCACCACCTCGGAAAACATGTTCGAGGAGACCCCCACGCCGGTCACACCGATCCCGACCTTCCTTGCGTCCGACCTGCAGCCGATGCCGGCCGGCGAATTCGTCCCGGTCACGATTCCGCTGTACTTCGAGGGGCACGCGTACCGCGCAGGCTCGCGCATCAGGGTGACGATCTCTGCACCCAACGGCACGCAGCCCGTGTGGTCGTTCGACCAGACGCAGCCGGAAGGTGGCACCGCCAACGTGTCAATCGCGTACGGGCCCGGTATGCCCGCCAACCTCACGCTCCCGGTCGTGCCGGGCGTCAGCGTGCCCACCGGACTGCCGCCCTGCCCCAGCCTGCGCAACGAGCCCTGCCGCCCTTACCAGCCGTTTGTGAACAACGGTTCCTGACGGCGCCTGCGCCGCGAGCGCGAGGGCCTCGACCTGCGGTGTGATTCCGGTGCCTGGAGCATCGACCTCCAGCAGGGTGCGAACGTGCTGAACGCCGTCGACGCGCTGCACGGTGGCGTGATCGCGACCGTCCTCGACGTCGCTGCCTACATCTCCGTTCTGCCTCACCTGGCGACAGACGAGGAGGCCATCACGGTCGCCTTCGCCGCCCAGTACGTCGCCGGCGCCGAGCGGGAGGAGCTGCTGCGTGCGCGCGGCTCCTTCACGCGTCGCACGCGGCGACTAGCATTCGCGGGCGCCGAGTTGCATTGCGAGAGCGGGCTGCTCGCGCGCGCCGCGGTGACCAAGGCGATTCGGAGCTCATCCTGACTGCGACGACGAACAAGGATTCCCACCCCCCGGTGACGCTCGGCGAGGAAGGGCCGAAGGGGCAGCCGAGCGCCCCGCTGGCGCTGTCGTGGAGCGGCGGCAAGGACTCGGCACTCGCGCTGCGTGCGCTCGATCAGGAAGGGCGCAGGCCCGACGCGTTGATCACGACCGTGACAGACGCCTATGACCGGATCAGCATGCATGGCGTTCGGCGTGAGCTGCTGGCGCAGCAAGCCGACGCCCTGGGCCTGCCGCTCGTCGAGGTCCCGATCCCGGTCGGGTGCGACAACGAGGAGTACGAGGCCCGCATGGCGGAGTCGTTCGCGTCGCCTCGCTTGACTTGCGTCCAGGCGGTTGCCTTCGGCGACCTGTTTCTCCAGGACGTGCGCGCCTACCGCGAGGAGCGTCTGTCAGCGAGCGGCAGGCACGGCCTGTTTCCGCTCTGGGGACGCGACACCGGGGAGCTCGCCCGGGAGTTCATCGCAGCCGGCTTTGAGGCGAGGATCGTGTGCCTCGACCCGCGAGCCCTCGACGCCTCCTTCGCCGGCCGAGCGTATGACGGCGACCTGCTCGCCGCGTTGCCCGCGGACGTCGACCCGTGCGGCGAGAGGGGCGAGTTCCACACCTTCGTCCACGCCGGTCCCGTCTTCGACGCGCCGATCCCCTGCGAGACAGGGCAGGTCGTGGAGCGCGATGGCTTCGTCTTCTGCGACCTCCTGCCGTCGCGGCACGCCACGGGTCGATGACGGAAGTGCGGCTGAGTCCATGGCATAGTTGTGGCATAATAAGGGCATGGCCAGGTCGAGGGTGAGCACCACCGTGGATGAGGAGCTTCTGACGAGTGCACGCCGTGCCCTCGCGCCACTGCCGGACGCTGCGGTGTTGGACCAAGCGCTCGCCGCGCTCTTGGATCGTCACCGTTCCGCTGAGATCGACGCCGCGTATGAGGTCTATGATGCGCACCCGCTCGAGGAGCCGGACGCATGGGGTGACCTCGCGTCGTTCCGGGCAGCGGCGTCGAGCGCGTGAGCGGTGAGGATCTCCCGGCGAGGGGAGAGGTGTGGTGGTGCGAGCTGCCTGACATCGGCCGGCGGCCCGTCGTCGTGCTCTCGCGTGATGCGGCCATCCCACGGCTGAAACGGACGCTCGTAGCACCCTGCACGACGAGCGTGCGCGGCCTCGCGAGCGAGGTCGTCCTGGAGCCGGGCGACGATCCGGTGCCGCGGCGCTGCGCCGTGAATCTCGACTCTGTGGAGAGCGTGTCCGTAGCCGTATTGGTCGAGCGCGTCGGACGGCTGAGCGGCGACCGAATGCGACAGGTGTGCGCAGCGATATCGGTGGCCGTGGAATGCTCTGGCTAGGCTAGGCCGAAACGCGCTGACCCTGTCTGGTACATGGTGAGGTACCGGTGGTGCAAGAAGCCGCCGAGGACGGCGCTCACCGCACCACGCACCCCGAGCCGCTGACCGACGCGGGGAACGCCTGCGCGAGCGCCTGCGCGATCAGCCGGCTGCGCGCTGCGTAGCCGGGCGAGGTGTAGTGGATGCCGTCGTCGATGAACCATGCGCTCTTGGCCAGCGCGGCCCAGTCGAACACGCGCATGTCCGGGTACTCGCTGCACGCCTGCACCAGCGCTTGGTTCCATTCGCGCATGTTCCGCTCGGCGTACGGTCCGGTGCTCAGCAGGGACTTGACGTTCACCCACATCACCGGCTGGTCGCCGATCAGCGACATCATCTTCTGGATTCGCGCGAGCGGACCCACGCTCGAGCCCACGGACACGTCGGCGGCGTCGTTGGTGCCGAGCGCGAGCACCCAACAGCCGTGGTAGCCCGCCCGCAACCAGCGCTGCGCCACTTCATAGCCGTTGGGCTGGCCTTCGAAGGTTTCGACGATCGAGCGGGCGCCGGAGATCTCGTAGTGCTGGACGGTGGCGCCCACGCGGGCGTACTGGGCTTCGATGCGCTGCTCGGGATCGGGCAGGTAGTCCTTCGAGACGAGGCCCTCGGAGGTCGAGTCGCCGATGTGGATGACCGAGGCGCAGGCCGTGCGCTCGCCCGCGCCGGTGCCCGCCCGCGCGCTGAACGATCGCGAGACGGGCGACGCTTGGACGCTCGCGGCGAGCCGGCCACTGGCGGAGGCGGTGGCTTCGCGGGCGGGGCTCCACAGGGTCAACGCCACGATGGCGGTGACGAGTACGCAGAGCGCTCCGCCGACGGCCGCCAGGTCCCGCGGTCGGACGGCCTGCGGCCGCCAGCCGGCGGCGCTGAGGCGAGCCCACAGCCGTTCCACGGCGCCGTGGCGAACGGGCTGCTCCAGGAACCGCCATGACGCCGCCGCCACGCACACGATCGCGAGGACCTGCAGCAGGGCGCGCGCGAGGTCGCTGCCATGGGCGCCGGCCGGGGTGGTGAGCGCGATGATGGGCGTGCTCCACAGGTAGATGCCGTACGAGCGGGTGCCGATCCAGCGCAGGGGAGTGAAGCCGAGCGCGCGCCCCAGCCGGCAGGCGGGATGCACGAGCACTCCCACCACGCACGTGGTTGCCAGCGACAGCAGCAGGAATCCGCCGCGGTAGAGAAACGGGGAGTACTCGTTCGTGCGCCAGATCAACACGCCGATTGCGATCAGCCCCACGCCCCCGAGGCAGTCGAGTGCGAGCCTCGCGTTGGCGGCGATGTCCGTGCGCAGTCGCGCGCTCGGCCACACCATCGCCAGGGCGGCTCCCACGAGCAGCTCGAACGCGCGGGTATCGGTGCCGAAGTAGACCCTCGAGGGATCGAGGCTCGGGCGATACAGCAGGGCCATCTCCGCGGCCGACGCGGCCGCGATGATCAGCGTGACGATCGCCAGCCGCGGGCGCAGCCCCGACGGCGAGGATCCGTCGCTCACGACGCGCACGCCGAGGAGCAGCAGCAGCGGCCAGATGAGGTAGAACTGCTCCTCCACGCCGAGCGACCACAGATGGCTCATCGGCGACAGCGGACCGAAGCGCGCGAAGTAGGACACGTGCTGGAAGACGAGCTGCCAGTTGCCCACGTACAGGGCGGAGGCGGCGATCGCCCGTCCGAACTGCGGCGGCTGGGCCGGCCCGGCGACGGCCACCCACGTGGCGACGACGGCGAGCATCAGGAACAGGGCCGGCAGCAGGCGTCGCGCGCGCGCCAGCCAGAAGCGCGTGAGCCGCAGCGAGCCGCGCTGCAGCTGCGCGAGCAGGATGTCCGTGATCAGGTAGCCGCTGAGGGTGAAGAACACGCCCACGCCGAGCAGTCCGCCCTGCGCCCACACGAGTTCGAGGTGGTAGGCGACGACCGCCGCCACCGCGATCGCGCGCAACCCGTCCAGGCCCGGCATGTAGCGCTGGCTGGGCCCGAGGGGTTCCGGCATGGCGAACCCGATCGTAGAGGAGGAGCGTCACTCCTGTGGCGGCCGACCGCGCGGCTCAGCTCTCGCCTGACAGGCGCGCTCGCATCTCCGGGACGACCATGTCGAGGTACTCGTCGGGGTGGTGGGCGATGTAGTCGGCGATGAAGGGGCACACCGGCACGACGGTCAGTCCCCGGGCGCGGGCGTCCTCGAGCGCCCCCCGGGCGAGCTGGCCGCCGAGGCCGACGCCCTCGTGCTCGGGGTGGATCTCGGTGTGAAAGAAGGTGATCTGCCCGTCGTCGAGCCGGTACCGGGCGAAGCCCGCCAGCTCCCCGTCCGCGCGGATCTCGTAGCGCGCCTCGTCGGGGTTGTCGCGTACCTCGACGGCCATCGCGTCAGGTCTTTGGCCGGCTCGCGCCGAGCACCGGCGCCAGCCAGTGGGAGACGGTCGTCGGTCGGTCCGGGTCGGTCATGGCCCGGATCTCGTCGAGGCGCTGCTGGTCGCGGAGCGTGACGCGCTCGTGCTGGCGCAGGTGTTCATCCCAGGAGCCGACCACGAACTGCTCGAGAATCCGCCCCGGATCGGCCGCGTCGCGCCACACGCGCCAATTTATAGCCCCCGTGCGGCGTCGCGCGTGGCGCCCGGCGTGGAGCGCGTCGACGAGCGCCTGCTCGAGCCCGGGCCGCGGCCGGTACTCGACCGTCACCAGCACCGGCCCGTCCGTCGTCTGTGCATCCACGAGCCGCGGGTCCGGCCAGTCGCCGGACGGGAGCAGTTCGCTCGGTGAGATCGCGCTGAACGGCAGCCACAGGCCTGCGACCGCCGCGAGCGTGAGCCCGCCAGCGGCGACGAGCAGCGCCCGCGTCAACCCGCTGTTCTGCGCGAGCACCCCGAAGAGGGCGCTGCCGAGTGCTCCTGCGCCCTGGAAGATCACCAGGTAGTAGGACATGCCGCGGGCCTTGGCCCAACCGGGGAGGGTCGACTGATACTGGGAGTTGAGTGTCGAGAGCACGAGGATCCACGCGACCCCGCCGATCACCAGCGCGAGCGCCACCAGCGCGCTCACCGTGACGTAGGCCAGCGCGAGCGTCACCGCCGCGAACACGAGCGTGCTCGTCCCCATCAGGGTCCCCGCGGTAACGCGCCCGCGCAGCCGCGGCAGCGCCACCGCGCCGGCGATCGCGCCGACGCCGACGCCACCCAGCAGCAGGCCGTAGCCGCCGGCGCCGAGGTGAAGCCGCGTGTGCGCGACCAGTGGCAGCAGCGCCCAGATGGAGTTGGCGAACAACATGAACAGCCCGGCGCGCAGCAGGATCACGCGCAGCGCCGGGCTGCCCGCGATATAGCGCCCTCCCGCGCGTACCGCCTCGCTCACCTGCTCGGGCGCGGCCGCGCCGGCCGGACGCGCGCCGCCGCCCCAGCGGGCGACCGCGCCGATCACCGGCACGAAGCTCACCGCGTTGACGAGGAACAGCACCGAGGCGCTGCTCGCCGCGTACAGCGCCCCGCCGATCGCGGGTCCCACCGCGCGGCTGAGGTTCATGTTCACGGCGCCCAGCGCGATCGCCTGCGTGCGGTCCTCGGGCGCGACGAGCTCGGGCTGCAGCGTCTGCCACGTCGGTGATGTGAGCGTCTGCCCGGCGCCGACGGCGAAGATCAGCCCGAGCAGCACCCACGGGGTGACGAGCCCGGCGAGTGCCAGCACGGCCAGCACGGTGGCGGCGAGCAGCATGAACGACTGCGCCGCGATCAGCAGCCGGCGGCGATCGACGAGGTCGCCGATCGCGCCCGCGGGCACGGCGAACAGAACCACCGGGAGCCCCGCCGCGGTTTGAATCAGCGCCACCAGCGTCACCGATGTGGTGAGCGTCAGCATCAGCTGCTGGGCGCCGACAGTCTGCATCCAACCACCGACGTTGCTCACGAACTGCGCCGAGGACATCCGCGCGAAGTCCGCCGAGCGAAACGGCGCCCAGGCGGACGAGCGGGTCGCCGGCTGGCTCACGTGGGGGAGACCCGGTCCGCGACGAGCAGTGCGAGCAGGCCGCTCGTGCGCTGGGGGCTCTTGCTGGTTCTCATCGGACCGAGCTCTCGGCCAGAGTGTCGCAGAGCGCGTTCTCCGGCGGACGCTAGGATGCCTGCACCCGTCAGCATTCGAGGTGAGTATCGCGGTCGCCGCTCCAGCCGTTTCCCGCTCCACAGGCAAGCACGGGGTCGGGGTCGTTTTCAGTGGCTTGATGCTGGTGCTGCTGCTGGCGGCGCTGGACTCGACGATCGTCGCCACCGCGCTGCCCACGATCGTCGGCGACCTCGGGGGCCTCGAGCGGCTGTCGTGGGTGACGAGCGCCTACCTGCTCGCGCAGACGGCGGTCACGCCGCTGTACGGCAAGCTCGGCGACCAGCTCGGGCGCAAGCGCGTCCTGCAGAGCGCGATCGTGCTCTTCCTGGTGGGCTCGGGCCTGTGCGGGCTCGCCGGATCGATGACCGAGCTGATCGCGTTCCGCGCCGTCCAGGGCCTCGGCGCGGGCGGGCTGATCGTGCTCGTGCAGTCGACCGTCGGCGACATCGTGTCCCCGCGCGAGCGCGGTCGCTACCAGGGGCTGTTCGGGGCGGTGTTCGGTCTGGCGAGCGTGGCCGGCCCTCTGCTCGGGGGCCTGATCGTCGAGCACCTGTCGTGGCGGTGGATCTTCTACGTCAACCTGCCGATCGGCCTCGTCGCCCTGACGGTCATCACCCTGACGCTGCCGGCCGTGAGCGTGCGCACGCGCCCGGCGATCGACTATCTCGGCGCCGGGCTGCTGGCCAGCTCGCTGAGCGCGATCGTGCTCGTGGCCAGCCTCGGCGGCACCACCTGGCCGTGGGGTTCCGGGCGGAGCGTGATCGTGGGCGCCCTCGGCGTGGCGCTGTTCGGCGTGTTCCTGCTCGTCGAGCGCCGTGCGCGCGAGCCGGTCCTGCCGATCGCCGTGTTGCGCGACGAGGTCTTCCGCATCGCCGGCCTGCTCTCGCTGATCGTCGGCTTCGCGCTGTTCGGATCGGTGACGTTCCTGCCCCTGTTCTTCCAGACCGTGTTCGCGGCCAGCCCCACCGGGGCGGGCCTGCGCCTGATCCCGCTGCTCGGCGGCCTCGTGATCACCTCGATCGCCTCGGGTCGTCTGATCTCACGGACCGGCCACTACAAGCTGTTCCCGATCGCCGGCACCGCCACCATGACGGTCGGCATGCTGCTGCTGTCTCGTCTGGGCCTCCACACGAGTCCGGCGGCGGCCGACGTCTACCTGCTCGTGCTCGGCCTGGGCTTGGGGATGGTGATGCAGGTGCTGGTCCTCGCCGTGCAGAACGCGGTCGACTACGCGGTCCTCGGGGCGGCGACCTCGGGCGTCACGCTGGCGCGCGGCATCGGCGGGTCGCTCGGCGCGGCGGTGTTCGGGACGATCTTCACCACCCGCTTGCGCGCGGAGCTGCAAAATGCGATCAGCGGTCCACTCGGAGCCCAGGTCGCGAAGGGTGCGCGGCTGACCGGCACGCAGGTGGCGAGCCTGCCGCCGGCCGCCAGGCACGCGTATGAGAGCGCCTACGTGAACGCCCTGCAGCCGGTGTTCCTCGTCGCCGCCGGTGTCAGCGCCGTGGGGTTCGTGTTGAGCCTGCTGCTGCGCGAGCGGCCGCTGCGGGCGACCGCGTCGACGAGCGCGGGTCTCGACGATGCGCTCGCGGCGCCGAAGAACCCGAGCTCGCTGGCGGAGGTCGATCGTGCGCTCGGGGTGCTCGTCAGCCGCGAGCGGCGGCGGGCGTTCAACGAGCGGGTCGCCGCCCGCGCGCACGTCGACCTCAGTTCAGGTGCGGTGTGGGCGCTCGTGCGCTTCGGCAGCTACGGGATCGACGGCACGCGCGGGATGGCCCGCGAGCAGGAGATCGACGAGCAGCGGGTCGCGGCCGTGGAGCTCGAGCTGCGCGAGCGTGGCTTCGTCGTGGCAGGCGAGGGCGAGGGCGAGGCGACGCTCACGCCGGCGGGCGTGTCGATGGCCGACCAGTTGCTGAGCGCTCGCCGCGACGAGCTCTCCACGATGCTGGACGATCACGATGCGCAGCGCGTCCCCGAGGTGCAGCGGCTGCTCGAGCAGCTCTGCGTGGAGCTCGCCGGCCAGCGCCCATGAGGCTCACGGCGGCCCGCCCTGGCGTTCGCTGCGCAGCGACTCGAAGATGAACTGGTCCAGGCGCCGCTCGTCGGCGCGGGTGATCCGCTTGAAGACGATCGCGCAGCGACCCTGGGGGTCGGTCCTGACGACGCTGCCGGTGCCCGTGACGGGGGGATCGCCGGGGGCGAGCGTCAGCTCGAAGTCGAACGGTTCGCCTTTCTGCAGGTCGGCCAGCCCGGCCACGAGCAGGCCCCCGGCGCTGATGTCGATCGTGAAGGTGTGGGCGGGCGTGCGGTTGGCCCCGATGTAGGCCACCACCGGGCGTTCGACGCGCACGCGCACGTTCTGGCGACGTCCGGCTCCTCCGGTGTCGGGGGCGGAGGTGGCACCCGCGAGCGACTCCAGGTGCTCGCGCTTGCGAGAGCGGGCACCGGCCACCTGGAGCATCACGAGCTGGCGCCACACGAACACCGCCCCCGCCCACGCCACGAGGTAGCACACCATGCCGGCCACGAGGGCGCGCAGGCCGGCGGCGGCGAGCGTGCTGGTGGGCAGCGACAGGTAGCCGCCGAGCAGGAAACCCAGGAGCCCGCCCCAGCCCTTGGCGCGCGCCACGTGCAGCGCGGCGCGCGGGTGTGCGGCTACGCTCGGCCCCGCGGGAGCCGCGTCCGCGTCCCCGACCTCACCCTTGGAGTCCGCGTCCGACGCCTGTGCCTTCGCCTCCTTCGTCGCGGCCATTTGCATGGAATGTTCGCGTTCCCACAGGACAACACCGCCGCGACGGGCGAGCGCTTCCGGCTAGGCGGCGGCCGGCACGGACCGCGCGCCGGCGCGCGCGCCGAGGTGCCTGCGCAGGAAGTGCAGCTGGTCGGCGACCGCGCGCTCGAAGGCGTCTCCGGTGCACACGTCGAAGTGGCCGAGCGGGTAGGTGCGCACCTCCGCGCGGCCGGTGGCGCGGAAGGCGGCCTCGTGGGCGGCCTCGGCGGGAGCGATGGCGTCGCGGTCGCCGGTCTGGACGAGGATCGGGCACGGCAGGCGCTCGGCCTGCAGGCCGGGGCGGTACGTGCCCACGCTCAACGCGATCCGCGCCGCCACTTCGTTGCGCCAGCTCGGCCCGGCGATCGCGCGAAAGCCCGGCTCGGCGTCCGGCGTGCTCATCGCCGCCACCGTGCCCGGTGCGCCCACCACTGCCACCATCACCGGCTCGCGCCCGCGCAGGGCGCCCAGCAGGTCGCGCACCCCCAGCGCCGTCAAGCGGGCGAGCTGGCCAGCTCCGGCCTGGCGCAGCAGCGTCCTCATCGCGGCCAGCCCGTCCATCGCGGGCAGCATCGAGATGACGCCCGCCACGCGTCCGTCGGCGATTGCCGCGCGGACGACGTGGCCGCCCGCGAACGAGTAGCCCCACAGCACGATCCGCTCTGGATCCACGCCCGGCAGCGAGCGGGCGTACGCGATCGCCGCCGCGTAGTCCTCGAGCTGGCGGGGGATGGACAGCAGCTGGCGCGGCTCGCCGTCGCTGCTCCCGAAGTGGCGGTAGTCGAACGCGAGCGCGTCGAGGCCGGCCGCGGCGAAGCGCTCCGCGAACGGGGTCAGCCCGGAGTCGACGGTGCCGCTGAAACCGTGCCCGAGGACCACGCACGGACGCCTGCCGTCCACCGCCAGCTCGTCGCCCGCACCGGGGAGGTGGACACCCCTGCAGGTGACCCCGCCGCTCGAGAACTCGACCGCGCTCACGCGACCACGCGGGCTGCCAGCGAGCGCCCGGTGGGCGCGCCGGCGCGCGCCCGGGCCTGCCCGTTGGGGATCGAGCGGGTCTTCAGCTCGCGCTCGAAGGCGTACCAGTCGAGCTGCATGGTGTGTCGCGGCTTGGCCACGAAGTGGCCCGTGTGGAACGCTTCGTCGCGAGGGATCTCCTCGCGCATCTGCTCGTCGCTCGGGGGCGCCCAGTCGCCGCTCAGCCAGCGTGCGGCCAGCTTCGACTGCAGCTCGGCGAACGGGAAGATCGTGGGTATCGCCTGGCCGAGGCCGATGAACGCGAGATCGTCGATCCCGGGCTTGAACATGCGCTTGTACAGCGGCAGCGCGTTTTCGGGCGCGGACACGAGCTCGGGGTCCAGGAACGGGAAGCTGATGTTGTAGCCGGTCGCGTAGATGATCGCGTCGAGTGTCTCCACGCTGCCGTCGGCGAAGCGCACGCGATCGCCCATCAGCTCCTGCGCGTCGCCCTTGGCCACCGCGTCGCCGGCCCCCAGGCGCCCGAGCAGCTCGCTGGAGACGGTGGGGTGGGCGTCGAGGAAGCGGTGGTTGGGCGTGGGCAGGCCGAAGTCCTCCATGCGGCCGTTGATCACGCGCTGGAGCACGCGGCCCATGCGCCGCTGCAGGCCGGCCGACACGAGCGGGTTGGGCTTGACGACCTGGTCGGTGGGTTTGCCGAACAGGTACTTGGGCACGACGTACGCGCCCGAGCGGGTCGACAGGAAGACCGTGTCCGAGATGGTCTTGCGGGCGAGCTCGGAGACGATGTCCACGGCGCTGTTGCCGATGCCCACCACCAGCACGCGCTTGCCGTAGAGATCGAGCGGCGTGCGCGGGTCGATGTAGTCGTGCGAGTGGATCTGCGGTCCGTCGAACGTGCCCGGGTAGTCCGGGAGCCGTGGGCTCCAGTGGTGCCCGTTGCACACCAGCAGGGCGTCGAAGCGCTCTCCGCCGCCGTCTTCTTCCTCGCCGTCTCCCTCCGCTGCGAGCGTGACCCGCCAGCCGCCCTCGGGCACCCGCTCGGCGCGCTGCACGCGCGAGTCGAAGCGGATGTGCTCGCGTAGCCCGAACGCGTCGGCGTAGTCGCTCAGGTACTCGAAGATGTGCGTGTGGTGGGGGTAGTCGGGGTAGCGCTCGGACATCGGGAAGTCGCGGAAGGAGATGGACGGCTTGGAGATGTCGATGTGCAGCGAGCGGTAGGCCGAGGAGAAGCCGTTGGGGTTCTGGAAGTACCAGTTGCCGCCCACGTCGTCGGAGGCCTCGAAGCAGGTGTGCGGCACACCGAAGTCCGCCAGCGCCTTGCAGGCGGTCAGCCCGCTGACGCCCGCGCCGATGATGCCCACCGTGGGAAGCTCGCCCATCGGGTTTGATCTTAGAGAGCCGCTCGCCGGGGCGATGCCCGCGCGGCGCGATCGCTAGGGCGAGCGGGCGGCCGGCGGACGGGCGCTCGCGAAGCGGGCGTAACCTGGCGGGCGTGCGATCGGAGAGCCCCGGGACATCCGCTGCGCTCGCGCAGCGCGCGCGGGCCTGGCGGACGGCTGGGCAAGCGGCCGTGTGCGATGTGCTCCTGCCGTGGGCGCACGGCACGGTGGTGCTGGCGACGCGCTATCCGAGCTACTACGACTACAACGTGGTGCGGGTCGAGGACGAGCCGCCGCTGAGCGCGGGCGAGCTGGCCGCGTACGCCGACGAGGCGCTCGCGGCAGTGAGCCATCGGCGGCTGGATTTCGACGTGCCCGCCGCCGGGGAAGCCGCGCGCGCGGAGCTCGTCGCGCTCGGCTGGCGAGCGACCCGCCTGCTGTGGATGCGTCACGAGCCCGCCGCGGCGGGCTCGGCGGGCGGCCAGGCACGGGACGCGCCGGCGATACGGCTCGAGGAGGTGCCCTACGACGCGGTCCTCGAGCTGCGCCTGACCTGGCACGCGGAGGAGTTCGGCGCGACCACCGCGGACGAGCTCGAGCACTACCGGACGGCGGACAGGGAGGTGGCGATCAGCCGCGGGGCACGGGTGTTCGCCGTGCGCGAGGGAGACAGGCCGGTCGCGTTCGCGCAGCTCGAGCGGCTGGGTTCGGCGGCGGAGGTCTCACAGGTGTACGTCCATCCCGACCATCGCGGCCGGGGCCTGGGAACGGCGCTCACGCAGGCGGCGATCGCCGCGGCGGGGGACGTGGGCGATCTGTGGATCACCGCCGACGACGAGGATCGCGCCAAGGATCTCTACGCGCGGCTCGGCTTCCGCCCGGCGTGGACCTCGATGGAGTTCCTGCTGGTGTCCTGAAAGGCGCGCAGGCAGCGCTCGCTGCAGAAGTAGTGGCGCGCGCCGTGCCGCTCGCCGTCCGCGAGCTGCAGCGCTTTGGCGCGATCGACCTCCATGCCGCACACCGGGTCGCGGGCGCCGCGACGCCGCGTGAGCGCGAACAGCGCCGCGAACACGACCAGCGCGAGCACGTTGGCGATGAGGTTGTAGCCGAGCTGGATTTCTCCGAAGACCTCCGCGCGCGTCGGGCGCGCGGACGGGATCAGCCCGGCGCCGGCGAACAGCACGTCGATGAGCGCGGCGGCGAGCACGATCGTGACGAACATCAGGGCGGTGATGCGCAGCGCGAAGGCGCGGCCGTAGTACTTGCGGTAGATGAGGACGATGGGCACGACGATGAGGTCGGCGAAGATGAAGGCGATCACACCCCCGAAGCTGATGCCACCCGACCACAGCACGGCGGCGACGGGCACGTTGCCAACCGAGCAGACGAAGCTGAGGACGGCGATGACGGGGCCGACGACGACGTTCTCGAGCAGTCGCAACGCGGGCGGGGCGTGGCTGAGGAAGAGCGCGCCCAAGAAGTCGTTGCCGAGCAGGCCGATGAAGCCGGCGAGCAGGAAGCCGAGGGTGACCTCTTTCCACAGCATCGCCCAGTCGTTGCGGAAGTTGTGGGCGACGTCCGACCACGCGTCGATCGTGCGCAGGCGCTCGCGGAGGGGGAGCTCCGTGGCGGCCGAGTGGTGCTGGTGGCCGTCGTCGGCCGCCTGGGCGTGGCGGCGCGCCTGGCGCTCGAGCGCGGGCGAGACGAACAGGCGCAGGAGGGCGGCCATGATGGCGATCAGCACCAGCCCGCCGAGGAACTCGGCGAGCGTGAACTGCCACCCGATGAGCACCCACATGATCACGCCGAGCTCGACCACGAGGTTGGTGGAGGCGAACTGGAAGGCCAGCGCGCTCGCCGCGGAGGCGCCCTTCTGGAACAGCGACTTGGCGATGGCGACGGCGGCGTAGCTGCACGAGGAGCTGGCCGCGCCGAGGCCGGCGGCGAGCGCGAGCGACCGCCCGCCCGTCCCGCCGAGGGAGTCCCGGACTCCCTCCCGGGGCGCCCAGGCCTGCACGATCGCGGAGATCGCCAACCCCAGCACGAGCGCCCACCACACCGTCCACGCCATCAGCAGGGCGTTCGAGAGGCCTTCCCACAGCGTGTTCAGCACGCCGCTCATCCTCAGTGGCCGTCGCGCCGGGCGTCGGCCCCGGCGGTCGCGCCGGTCTCGGCGCCGGCGCCCTCAGCGCTCTCGAGCAGCCGCGCGCCGGCGGCCGTGAGGCGGTACATGGTCATCTTGCCGTCCTTGCGGGCGGTGACGATGCCCGCCCCCTTGAGCACTTTCATGTGGTGGGAGGTGAGGTTCTGCGGGCGCCCGGCCACCCACGAGAGGTCGCACACGCACAGCTCCTGCTCGCCGCGCAGGGCGCGCGCCAGGCCGAGACGGACGGGGTCGCTGAGCGCGCGAAAGCGTCCCGCGAGAAGCTCCGCGCCGGCCCGGTCGAGGCGGGCGTGGCGGAGGGCCAGGGCATGCGGTCTGTCGAGATGCAGCAGCTCGCCATGGGGCTCAGTCATAACAACATAATAATATATATGGATATGTTGGTGTGTATCCGGGCGCCGTCCGAGCGGCATGGGCCTCGGTCACACGTCCTGAGCCTGGCGGCGCGCGGCGCGCCACACCGAGTGGACGAGCAGCGCGGCCACGGCTGGCGGCATCGCCCACCAGGCGGAGGAGCCGGCCGCGGCGAGCAGCGCGGTCAGCGCGAGCGCGAGCACGACCCCGAGCGCCGTCAGCCAGTCATCGCCGACCACGAACTCCCACACGGCCTCAAGGAGCCGCCGGGCGCGCATCACGCGCCCACCGTCGCCCGCCCGCCGGCCTCGGCGGGCGTCTGGCCGTCTCTCCCACGCCCGCTCGTGGACGCGACGCGGCGCACCGTCCAGGCCAGCGCCAGCGCCGTGGCGAGCGTTCCCGGGATGATCGCCAGCAGCGCCGCCTCCCCGCCCGGCCAGCTCGCCCCGGCGCCCTCGGCGCCCCAGAACATCCCGAAGGAGCTGAGCATCACGCCGACGGCGAGCTTCATCGTGTTCTCCGGCACCCTGGCGAGCGGGGCCCTCGCGGCGGCCCCCGCGACGCTGACCACGAGCACCGCCGCGCCGGCGGCGGCGGCCGCGAGTGCCACGTGGTGCTGGTTGGCGCCGAACGTGAGCACGATGAACGCGACCTCGAGCCCCTCCAGGAGCACCCCCTTGAAGGAGATGGTGAAGGCGTAGGCGTCGAAGCTCGAGCGTCGGCCACCGGCCGCGCGCGCCGCCTCGGTCTCCCGGCTGAAGATCGCGAGCTCGTCGTGCATGGGCTTCAGGCCGGCCGCGCGCATGACCGCCTTGCGCAGCCACTGCAGGCCGAAGATCAGCAGCAGGCCGCCGATGGCCACCCGCAGCAGGTCGATCGGCAGGGACGTGAGCGCGGGGCCGAGCGCTGCCACGATCACGGCGAGCGCGAGGGCGGCGGCGGCCACGCCGCTGAGCGCCGAGGACCAGCTGCGTGTGGTGCCGACCGCGAGGACGATCGTCAGCGCCTCGACCGCCTCGACGGCGCAGGCCACGAACACCGACAGGGCCAGCCCGATCTCCGCTGCGCTCATGCGTGTGATGATGGCGAAGTCGCCTCGGGGCCGTCCGGGCTGACATCCGGGCCTGCTTCGCCTGGCGCGTTCTCAGCCGAAGAACAGCTCGGCGGTCGCGTACAGCTCCGGGTCGAGCAGCCTGGGCTCGGCGAGCGCGTCGGCGAGCGCGACCTCGACGATCGCGTTGCCGCGCAGCGCGACCATGGCGCCGAAGCGCCCTGCGGCGACGGCCTCCAGGGCGGCCACGCCCATGCGCGTGGCGAGTACCCGGTCGAAGGCCACCGGCGTGCCGCCGCGCTGGACGTGGCCAAGGATGGTGACGCGCGTCTCGAAGCCCGTGCGGGCCTCGATCTCGCCCTCCAGGAGCACGCCTATCCCGCCCAGACGGGCGTGCCCGAAGGCGTCCTCGGCGGCGGCTCGGGCGACCGGCCCGCCGTCCGCCTCGAGCGTGCCCGCGCGCGGCGTGGCGCCCTCGGCGACCACCACGATCGAGAAGTTCCGCCCGCGCTCGTGTCGGCGGCGCAGATGGGCGCACACCTCCTCGATGTCGAACGGCCGCTCGGGCACGAGGATCGCATCGGCGCCCCCCGCGATCCCCGCATGGGTGGCGATCCAGCCGGCGTGGCGACCCATCACCTCGACCACCATCACGCGGTTGTGGGACTCGGCGGTGGTGTGCAGCCGGTCGATCGCGTCGGTGACGATCTGCACGGCGGTCTGGAAGCCGAACGTCACATCGGTGCCGCCGAGGTCGTTGTCGATCGTCTTGGGCACGCCGACCACCGGCACGCCGTCCTCGTGCAGGCGCAGGGCCACGCCGAGCGTGTCCTCGCCGCCGATCGCGATCAGGGCGTCGACGTCCAGGCGGGCGAGGCTCGCGCGCACCAGCGCGCTGCCGTCGGCGCCGCCGGCGTAGGGGTTGGTGCGGGAGGTCCCGAGGATCGTGCCGCCGCGCGGCAGGATCCCGGCCGTGCTCTCCACGGTCAGCTCGAGCGCGTCGCCGCCCAGCACGCCGGCCCAGCCGTAGCGGAAGCCGACGAACTCGTGGCCGGCGGGCAGGCCGCTGCGCACGGCCGCACGGATGACCGCGTTCAGGCCGGGGCAGTCGCCGCCGCCGGTGAGCAGGCCGATGCGCGCCACCGCGCAAAGCTTAGTGGCGGGCGTACGCCGGCCATGGCGGCGCTCAGGCCCGGCGCTCCGGCTCGCCGGCGGGCGCGGCGAGTGGCGCGTAGGCGTCGGGGCGGCGGGTGCTCAGGAACGGGAACAGCTCGAGCCAGTCGCCGCGCTGGTCGAGGTCGAGGTCGGCGACGAGCACCGCGGGGTCCTCACGCGGGGCCTGCACGAGCTTGCGACCGTATGGATCGCAGATGAAGGAGGAGCCGTAGAAGCGCAGCGGCGGCTCCTCGCCGACGCGGTTGACGGCCACCATGAACAGGCCGTTGGCAATGGCGTTGCCCCGGATCACCTGCTCCCACAGCGGCTCGGTGTCGAAGTCGGGATGGTCGGGCTCGGAGCCGATCGCGGTCGGGTACACGAGCACGTCGGCGCCCGCGAGGCTGTAGGCGCGGGCGAGCTCCGGGAACCACTGGTCCCAGCAGGTCGGCAGGCCGAGGCGCGCCTGCCCGAGTGCCACCACCGGAAAGGGGTCGCCGTCGGCGGGGCCGGGACGGAAGTAGCGGTCCTCGTGGTAGCCGGCGGTGACGGGTATGTGCAGCTTGCGCGTCCGTGCCATGAGCTCGCCGTCGGGAGCCACGAGGATCGCGGTGTTGTAGCCGAGCTCGTCGCCTGCGTCCCCCGCGCCCTCCGCGGAGGGCGCCGCGCGCTCGTACAGCGAAGCGTGCACGTACACGCCGCTCGCGCGCGCGACCTCGGCGGCGAAGCGGTGGGTGGGCCCGCCGGGCAGCTCCTCCGGCTGCGCTCCCGCCGCCCGCGCGCCGGCGGGATCGACGGCGAAGTAGCGGCTGAGCGTGAGCTCCTGCAGGCACACGAGCTGCGCGCCCTCGGCGGCGGCGAGGGCGACCGCGGACGCGAGCGCGCGGGCGTGCTCGGCGGGATCGGGGCGCCAGCGCTCCTGGACGGCGGCGATCCGCAGCGGCGGGCGCCGCGGCGGACGGGTGCGAGCGGGGGAGGACCGTGGTCCCAGGGCCGTGATCAGCTCGATGTCGGGCACCGTCGGGGACTGTAGGCGCTCCAGCGAGCGCCGGCGCTCACGGGCGAGGCCGTCCTCTACGCTGCGCCGGGATGAGCGCCACGCTTGCCTCCACGCCGGCCGCCGACGGCTTCAGGATGCCGGGGGAGTTCGAGCCGCACGCCGGCTGCTGGATGGCCTGGCCGGAGCGCCCGGACAACTGGCGCCTTCGGGCGGAGCCCGCCCAGGAGGCCTACGCGGCCGTGGCGGAGGCGATCGCGGCGTGCGAGCCGGTGACGATGGCCGTCTCCGACGGGCAGTTCGAGCGCTGCCGCTCGCTGCTGTCCGCGGCCGTGCGCGTGGTCGAGATCTCGGCCGACGACGCCTGGATGCGCGACGTCGGCCCGACGTTCGTGATCGGCGGCCACGGTGGCGTGCGTGGAGTGGATTGGGGCTTCAACGCCTGGGGCGGGCACGACGGCGGCCTGTATTCGAGCTGGGCGCGCGACGAGCGGGTCGCGCGCAAGGTGCTGGAGGTCGAAGGGGTGGATCGCTACCGCGCGCCGCTGGTGCTCGAGGGTGGCTCGATCCACGTCGACGGGGAGGGGACGGTGATGACCACCGAAGAGTGCCTGCTCAACCCCAACCGCAACCCGGGGCTCTCGCGCGAGCAGATCGAGCAGGCGCTGTGCGCCTACCTCGGCGCCGAGCGGGTGCTGTGGCTGGGCCGCGGGGTGCCCGATGACGAGACCGACGGCCACGTCGACAACCTCGCCTGCTTCGCGCGCCCCGGTGTGGTGCTGCTCACGTGGAGCGAGGATCCGGCCGACCCGCAGCACGCGATATCGCGCGATGCGCTCGCGCGGTTGCAAGCCGCGAGGGATGCGCAGGGACGCTCGCTCGAGGTGGTGCGCCTGCCCTCGCCGGGGCCGCTGACGATCACCGCACGGGAGGCCGAGGGCGTGGCGCCCGCGCCCGGCACGGCGCCGCGCCAGGCCGGCCGGCGTCTGGCGGCGTCATATGTGAACTCCTATCTCGCCGACGGCCGCGTGGTCCATCCGCTCCTCGACGAGCGCTTCGATCACGAGGCGGCGGCGATTCTGCGCGGTTGCTTCCCCGGGCGCGAGGTGGTGGGAGTGCCCGCCCGCGAGATCCTGCTGGGTGGCGGCAACATCCACTGCATCACCCAGCAGGTACCCTTGGACGCCAACGGGGCAAGCCCCCGGTAGCTTCCCGATGCGCGCTGCACCTGGTGGAGCTACGCTGCGCAGCGCGTCGCGCGACCGTCCGCTGCCACTGCTCGCAAGCCCGTCGGCCCATCCAGGCGGCACCTGCCCTCATGAACTCGCTTTCCGACACCGCCAACGACGACCTCGCTCCCTTCACGGTCGACGCGATCAGCCAGTTCCTGCAGGAAGCCGCCCGCTACCCGCTGTTGCGGCCAGCCGAAGAGCTCGAGATCGCCAGGCGCATCGAGCAGGGCGACCTGTGCGCCAAGGAGAAGCTCATCACCCACAACCTGCGCCTGGTGGTGTCCATCGCCAAGCGCTATCAGGGCGCGGGCGATCTGACGCTGCTCGACCTGATCCAGGAGGGGATGCTGGGCCTGATCCGGGCTGCGGAGAAGTTCGACTGGCGCAAGGGATTTCGCTTCTCGACCTATGCGACGCTGTGGATCCGCCAGGCCATCCAGCGTGGCCTCGCAGACCACGGGCGCACGATCCGTCTGCCGGTGGCGATCGCCCAGCGCGAGCGCAGGGTCGCCACGAGCCACCGCGAGCTGCTCACCAGGCTCGGGCGCGAGCCCTCCGAGCGCGAGCTCGCGGACGCGGCCGCGGTGTCCGTGCAGGAGCTGCACGATCTCGCCGGGGCGGCGAGGGTGACGACCAGCCTCGACCGTCCCGTCGGCGAGCACGGGGAGACCTCGCTCGGGGCGCTCGTCCCCGACGGCGGTGTGGACGTGGGCGAGGAGGTGAGCACCGGCCTCGGCCACGAGGCCGTGCGCCGCACGGTGGCCGAGCTGCCCGAGCCCGATCGGACGGTGATCGGCCTGCGCTACGGGCTCGATGACGACGGCCAGGCGCAAACCCTCGCGGCGATCGCGCGGCGCATGCAGATCAGCCCGGAGCGCGTCCGCGCGATCGAGGAGCGAGCGCTTGGCAGGCTGGCGCTGCACCGCGAGCTGCAGGCGCTGGGCGAGGCGGCGTAGGCACTTGTCCCACCGGCCTCCGTCTGGCGCGCGCGCGTCGAGGGGCCACATCGTTGGGCAGCGGCACGCTGCGCGCACGGGCGCGGACGCGGGCGCGGGCGCGATCGAGGATTCGCCGGCGTTCGGCGCCGGCGCTCACTTCAGCGACCGCCGCGACGCGGGACGGCGGCTGGCCGCCCGGCTCGAGCGCTTTCGGGGCGCGCGGCCGGTGGTCGTGGGCATACCCCGCGGCGGGGTGCCGGTCGCCGCCGAGGTGGCGCGGGCGCTCGATGCACCGCTCGACGTGGTCCTCGTGCGCAAGGTCGGCGCGCCGCGAAACCGCGAGTTCGCGATCGGGGCGGTGGCCGAGGGCGGCGTGCGGATGCTCAGCGCGCACACGGTGCGTGCTCTGGGCATCTCCGCGCGCGACCTGGAGGCGTTGACGGCGGGGGCCGAGCGCGAGCTCGCCGAGGAGCTGGGCCGCTATCGCGGCGGGCGTGCGCCCCGGTCGCTGTCGGGGCGCACGGTGGTGGTGGTGGACGACGGCCTCGCCACCGGCCGCTCGGCGCGCGCGGCGATCGCCGCGGTGAGCATGCGCGGGGCCGCACGGGTGGTGCTCGCCGTGCCCGTGGCCGCGCCGGAGTCGGCGCGGGAGCTGTGCGCCTGCGCGGACGATGTGGTGTGCGTGCAGACGCCGCCGGACATGTGGGCAGTGGGCCTCTGGTACGAGGACTTCTCGCCGACGGGCGACGCGGAGCTCGTGGCGCTGCTCGCCGGCGGGATTCACAGCGGCCAGTAGCGGCCGATCTGCGCTGCGGCCCGCGAGGTGAGAAGCGCGTCGGGCGCGGCAGAGCTCGCGGTCTCGCCCGCGGCGAGGGCCGCGAGCGTCGCCTGCACGCACTCGGCCAGCGCGGCGGGTTCGTAGCCGCCCTCGAGCACCATCCCGAGCGGCACGCCGAGCTGGCGGGCGATGTCGTGCACGTGGCGGGACATCTCGGCGAACGAGTCGGTCTCCAGGCGGCACCCGGCCAGCGGGTCGGCGCGGTGGGCGTCGTAGCCGGCGGACACCAGCACGAGATCGGGTCTGAAGGCCGTGGCGGCGGGCACCACGATGTGCTCGAGCAGCGACAGCCACAGGTCTCCTTCGCTGCCCGCGGGGACGGGCAGGTTGATGGTGTAGCCCTCGCCCTCGCCCGAGCCGACGTCGCCGAGGGCGCCGCTGCCGGGGTAGATGCCCGCCTGGTGGATGCTCGCGAACAGCACGTCTGCACGCCGGCGGAAGGCCTCGGCGGTGCCGTTGCCGTGGTGCACGTCCCAGTCGAGGATGAGCACGCGCTCGGCCCCCAGCTCGCGGATCGCCAGCTCGGCGGCGATGGCAACGTTGTTGAACAGGCAGAAGCCCATCGCGCGGTCGGGTTCCGCGTGGTGACCGGACGGCCGCGCGGCGCTGAAGCCGAGGCTCGTCTCGCCGGCCAGCAGGGCAGCGGTCATCGCGCACGCGCCCCCCGCCGCATGCAGCGCGGCGCGATAGGAGGGCTCACCGACGAACGTGTCCGGGTCGATGGCGCCCCCGCCGGCAAGGCACATGGCACGGATCTGGTCGACCAGCCGGCTGGAGTGGATCAGCTCGAGCTGCTCGCGCTCGGCCGGCGGGCTCTCGCGCCGTTCCCAGCCGAGCCAGTCGGCGCCGGCCAGGCGTGCCTCGATGGCCTGCAGCCGCTCGGGCGTATCGGGATGGCCGGGCATGTGCACACGGGGGTCGTGCTCGAGGCACACGGGGTGGTGGAAGTACAGGCCGGTGCTCATCGTCGCGTGGGAGGGTCGGGCGGGTGCGTCACATGCGAGGGGCAGCATATGCATGCTGGGGTTCTGCGTGAAGGGGCCGTTGCGAGCACCCGGCTAGGCTGTGAGCTGTGGCTCGACGGCTCGTGATCACGTGGGTGTTCAACACGCTCGCCCTGTTCGTGGCGACGCGGCTGCTGTCCGGCCTGGGCTACGGGAGCGACTGGTGGGCGCTGCTCCTCGCCGGCCTCGTGTTCACGCTGGTGAACGTGTTCGTGAAACCGGTCCTGGCCTTTCTCTCACTCCCCTTCATCATCGTCACGCTCGGCCTGTGCTACTTCCTGATCGACGTGCCGATGCTCTACCTGACGCACTGGATCGTGCCGGGCTTTCACATCGCGAGCTTCTGGTGGGCGGTGCTGGGGGCGGTGATCGTCAGCGCGGTCAACGCGATCCTGCGCGCGTGCTTCGGAAGGCCCGGTCGTCGGCGGGTGCGCCGCCGCGGTGCGATCGCCATGCAGTGGCGTTAGGCCGGGGCCCAGCATCAACGCCCCCGCCGGGCGGGGAGCGACGGGCGCGCGGGGCGGTTGAGCGCGCTTCGCCGGGGCCCGTCAAAAAAGGGGCCGCACCCGGATGGCACGGCCCCTTCGAGGGATGGACGAGAGATACGACATAAAAAGCTTATCCATACTGGAGGACGGATGCACACCCGAAGCCGCATCCTGCGGAATTTGCTGCGTCCGGCCCGCTCGGGAGGCGTTCGCGCCGGCGCAACGACGGGAAACATTGGGTGCCATCTGGCGTCTGGCTTGGCGAGGGACACGAAGACATCTGCCCAGACCAAGTCCCAAGACTGCGAGGGAATCCAATGAAGCGAACGTACATCCTGCTGAGCCTGGTGTTGGCGAGCGTGGCGGGCGGCTCGGCGGTGGCGAGCGCCAACGGCGGCGCCCCCGACGCGCGCGCGAGCGCGGCCGCGAAGCTCGAGCTGCGTCACACCCACCTGGGATCGATCCTTACCACCTCCGCGGGTTTCACGGTGTATGAGTTCACCCGCGATCACGCGGGCGAAGACAGCTGCGTGAAGATCCACGCCTGCACGAAAACCTGGCCGCCGCTGCAGACGAGCGGGAAGCCGCTGGCGGGTCCGGGTGTGAACGCCGCGCTGCTCTCGACAATCCGCCTGGCGGACGGCGCCCAGCAGGTGACCTACGCCGGGCATGCGCTGTACACCTACGTCGGCGACAGCTCCGGCTCCATCGGATATGTGGGCATCGAGGCCTTCGGCGGCAACTGGGACGCGCTGAGCGCCTCGGGACATGCCGTGAAGTAAGGGCGCGTTCAACCGTCAAGTTGGCGTGGCCGCGCGCCGATGCTGAGCAGGTGCCAGCACCGACCGGACCTGCGGGCGAGCCCGAGCAGATACTGGCGAGCGCCGATCAGGCGGCTGCGGCCGCGCTGCGCGAGCTGCCCGAGGCGCTGATCGTGGTGTTCGACCGTGAGCTGCGCTTCGTGCTCACGGCCGGCCACGCGCTCGAGCGCCTCGCCAAGCCGCGGGCGGCGCTCGAGGGAGAGCTCGTCGGCAGCATCTTCCCGGCGGCGCTGTGGAAGCCGGTCGAGCCGCTGTTCCGTTCGGCGCTCGCCGGCGAGACGCGCTCGCGCGAGGTGTGGACGCCCGAGGGGCGCCACTGCCTGATGGTCGATGTGGGGCCGCTGCGCGCGAACGGCTCCCAATCCCCATTTTCCCCCGGGGACGATGTGCCCGGCGGCGCAGCGGCAGCGGGGATCGTGGGCGGCGTGGCGGTCGTGCTGGACATCACGGCGCGAAGGCACGCCGACCTGCTGTCACCGGCGGCCCGGGGCGGCAACTTCGAGGAGGTCTTCGAGCGGGCGCCGATCGGCACGGCGCTGCTCGACGGCGCCGGGCGCTGGCTGCTGGTCAACCGCGCGTTGTGTGAGATCACCGGCTACACCGCCGATGAGCTGGTGGGCAAGCGCTTCGACGGCATCGTGCATCCGGAGGACGCCGAGAACGACAGCGAGCAGCGCCAGCGCCTGCTGGCGGGGCAGATCCCCGCCTATCAGGTGGAGAAGCGCTATCTCGATGCCGCCGGTGAGGTGGTCTCGGCGATCCTGTCGGTGTCGCTCGTGCGCGACGAGGCGGGGGAGCCGCTGCACTACATCGCCCAGCTCCAGGACATCTCCGAGCGCAAGCGCCTGGAGGAACATCTGCGCCACCTCGCCGACCACGACCCGCTGACCGGCCTGCGCAACCGCAGGCTGTTCGAGCACGACCTCGAGCTCCAGGTGGGCCGCTCGCACCGCTACGACGAGATCGCCGGACTGATGGTGATCGACCTCGACGACTTCAAGGAGATCAACGATCGCTACGGCCACATGGTGGGCGACGACACGCTGAAGGCGGTCGCCCGCGCCCTGACCCGCCGGCTGCGGGCCACCGATCTGGTGGCGCGCCTGGGCGGTGACGAGTTCGCGGTGATCCTGCCGCACATCGACGACGAGGGGATCGCGATCGTCGCCGACGGGCTCGCCCGCGTGCTGCCGGCGTGCAGCATCGACGTGGGCGACGACGTCATCCACCCGTCTCCCAGCATCGGATACGCGATGATCAACCAGCGCACGGCGAGCGCCGAGCAGGTGCTGGTGAAGGCCGACCGGGCGATGTACGCGGACAAGCGCGCCCGGGCCGGGATGCTGGGCTGAGCGTTCCCGCGGCGCCAGCCGGTGCGGTGAATACGCTGGAATGATGCAGCCAGGCGAGCGGCTCGCGGTGATCGACCTCGGATCGAACTCCTTCCGCCTGGTCGTGTTCATGGCGGGCGCGGGCTGGTGGAAGCGCACGGATGAGATCTACGAGCCGGTGCGGATCGGCGAAGGGCTGATGGCCAGCGGCAGGCTGGGCGAGCGTCCGATGCGCCGGGCGCTGGCCACGCTGGACGTGTTCGCCCACTTCTGTCGCGCGGCCGGCCTGGGCGAGGGGGCGGTGGACGCGGTGGCCACCAGCGCGATCCGCGACGCGGAGAACGCGGCCGGCTTCCTGGAGCGCGCGCGGGCGTGTCTGGGGCTGCCCATCCGGGTGCTCAGCCGCGAGCAGGAGGCGCGCTACGGGTACCTGGCGGCCGTCGACTCGACGACGCTCGAGCACGGCTGCGTGCTCGACCTGGGCGGCGGCTCGCTGCAGCTCGTGCGCGTAGCCGAGCGGAAGATGAGCCGCTCGGGCTCGTGGCCGCTGGGCACGGTGCGCATGAGCGAGCGCTTCCTGCCACCCAACGGTCCGGCCAAGCGCAAGCAGCTCGAGGAGCTGCGCGAGCACGTCGCCGGGGCGCTCGCGGACGCGCGCTGGCTGGCGTGCGACGCGGGCGAGGGTCGCGGCGGGCGGCTGGTGGGCATCGGCGGGACCGTGCGCAACCTGGCGGCGGCGGCTCAGCGGGCCGCGGGACTGCCGTCCAACGGGGTCCAGGGGATGCTCGTGGAGCGGGCGGCGCTGGCGGAGCTCGTGGAGCGACTGGCCGCTCTGCCCGCCGCTGAGCGGGCGAGCGTGCCGGGCATCAAGCCCGCGCGGGCGGACCTGATCCTGGCCGGGGCGCTGGTCGTCGAGGGGGTGCTCCTCGCGGGGGGCTTCGACGCCCTGGAGGCGACCGAGGCGGGCCTGCGGGAGGGCGTGTTCTTCGAGCGGCTCGCCCCCGGCTACGGCGAGGACGTGCCCGAGGACGAGCAGGCGCTGTTCGCCGACGTGCGGGTCGTGAGCGTGCTGAACATGGCCGCGCAGTACCAGATCGACAGCGAGCACACCGAGCACGTGGCGGCGCTGGCGCTGGGCATGTTCGACGAGCTCGCCCGGCTCGGTCTGCACGAGGGCGACCCACGCGAGCGTGAGCTGCTGTGGGCGGCGTGCATGCTGCACGACATCGGCATGTCGATCGACTACGACGACCACCACAAGCACTCGCGCTACCTGATCCTCAACGGCAGCCTGCCGGGGTTCGCGCCGGTGGAGACGGCGATCATCGCCCAGGCGGCGCGCTACCACCGCAAGGGCATGCCCGCGCCCGGGCCGATGGAGGCGCTGTTCGGCCCCGGCGACGCCGAGCGCCTGGAACGGTGCGCGACGCTGCTGCGCCTGGCCGAGGACCTCGAGCGCTCACGCGACCAGCTCGTGCGCTCCACCACGCTGGCCTTGCACAACGGCACGGTGGAGATGCGCCTGATCGCCGACGGCGAGTCGGCCGTGCCGCGCTGGGCGGTCGGGCGCGAGCGCGAGCTGTTCGCACGGGCATTCCACCGCGAGCTGTCCGTGGCGGCCTAGCACAGCGCAGGCGGGCTGACGGATTCAGAGCGCTCGGAACGGCCGCTGATTACCGATAGCAGGAACTATCAAAAGCACCGGTATCGGCTTTGGCGGCGCGCTCACCCGTAATTGGTCGCATTTAGCGGAGATATTTGGCGCGGCGTCGTGCTCACAGGCCCGCACTGAGCGATACCGTGTAAGCCGTCCTCGAGGACACCGGGGCGGCCGCCTCGTCGCTCCCGGCATGGGGTCGGGTGGGCGACGAGGGGCCGACCTATAGGGAGGGTCTGTCTCTTTGCCTGGGCAGGCCCTCCCGCCTTTCTCGGCTCGGTTTCTTCGAGCGTCGTGCCCGAAAATGTATCGCCTACCGTTGGGCCGGCTGCCGCCCGCGGCGTATTTGTTGCGGAGATTGCGGGCTTTTCGCCTCTGACAAGTATCTGCGCTCGCGCGAGTTACACGGGAATGTTTCCGACCCGGCGCGGGAGTTCCCGCCTCGGCTCAGCTCGCGGCGAGCGCCTTTTCGCGTCCGGCGCAGTCGAACAGCACGAGCCCGTAGGGGTAGGCGACGGGGCTGTGCCACTCCCACGGCGCGAGCTCCTTGCAGGCGCGCAGCACGGCCTCGGTCGCCTGGTTGCCGCCCCGCTGCGAGTAGCCGCCGCCGAGCAGCACGTAGCGGGCTTCGCCACGGGCCACGTAGCGGGCGAGGCCGGCCCCGTTGAGCGCCGGGTCGTTACCGCTGTAGCCGCCGAGCGCGCCGGCCTGCAGGCCCATGAGCATCATCGGCGCGGCGGTGTCGGAGGCGACGGTCAGCAGCGCCCAGCGCGAGCCGGGGTGGTGGGTGCTGACGAAGTCGAGGATCTCGCGGTTGAGCGCGGCGTCGCGTGCGTTCAGGCCGTAGCCGCCGGGCCCGGCATAGGCTTTGGGTCCGGCCACCGGGAACGTGCCCTCGACCGGGGCGAGCCACGTGGAGGTGGCGTAGGCGGTGGGGGTGAGGAGCAGGAGGGCGAGCGTGAGGGCGACCGCGGGGACGGCCAGCCGCCTGGCGGCGAGCAGCGCGATCATGCCCACGATGGCGCCGACGACGAGCACGGGGGCGAACCACAGCATGTAGTGCTCGCGGTGCATGAGCACGACCTGGGCGAGGATCGTGCTGGCGAGCGCACAGGCCACGAGCACGACGCCCAACAGCCGGCGATGGCCCTGCGCCAGCTTGACGAACGCGAACGCGCCGGCGCCCACCATGGCGCCGGTGGCGGGCGCGAGCCCGGAGACGTAGTAGGGGTGGACGATCCCCTTGGAGACGGTGAGCACGACGACCTCCGCGAGAAACCAGCCGCCGAAGCACACCACGAAGGCCCGGCGCGAGCGCGCGACCTGCTCGTCGGGCTGCTCGGGCTGGGATGCCACGACACCGTCCGCCGGCTCCGGGTCGTCCTTCCCGGCGCCGGCGGCGGGGCGCGCACGCCGCCTGCCGGTGAGACGCTCGGGCACCACGAGCAGCGCCATGGCCAGCAGGCCGAACAGCGCGAACGGCAGCATCCAGCCGTCCTGGTCGCCGAGGCCCTTGCCGAACAGGCGCACAGGGTTGGGCGACGGGCCGAACGGCGTGGGCTCCGCTGCCCTGCCCTTGACGCTCACGGGCGCCGACACGGGCTCGGGCTTGGGTATGTGCTCGCCGGGGGCCGGGGGCGGGGCGTGGACGTGGTGGGCCTGGGCGGCCGCGTCGGAGATGCGCTCGCGCGCGATCGGCACGTACCCGCCGGGCCGCACGGGCGCGCCGCTGGGGCCGCCGGACTGGCCTTCGACGCGGCCCAGCCCGTTGTAGCCGAACGTCAGCCCCAGCTCGGAGTTGTTGGTGGAGCTGCCCACGTACGGCCGCTTGGCGGCGGGCGTGGCGTCGACGAACTCGATCCAGGCGAAGGACACGATCAGCAGGACCGCGCCAGCGACGAGCAGTTGGGCGAGGCGGCGGCGGAGCGAGCCGGGTGCGCACAGCAGGTATCCGAGGGCGATGCCGGGGACGACGAGGTAGGCGGCGAGGGTCTTGGTGTTGAACGCCAGGCCGACGAGCACCGCGCTGCACAGCAGCGTGCGCCAGCGTCCGCTTTCGCACGCGCGCACGCCGGTGGCGCAGGCGGCGAGCATCAGCAGTAGCAGCACGGGGTCCACGCCGTTGTCGCGGGAGACGGCGACGAAGGAGGGGAACACGGCGAGCGCGAGTGACCCTGCGAGCGCGGCGCCGAGCCCGAAGCGCCTGGCGAGCAGCACGTACAGGAGCGCCACCGACAGCACGCCGGCGAGGGCCTCGGGGAGCAGCAGGCTGAGCGGGGCGAAGCCGAACACCCTGGCGCTCGCCACCTGTACCCACAGGGCCACCGGGGGCTTGTCCACGGAGACGAGGCCGCCCGGGTCGAAGGACACGAACAGGAAGTTGTGGAACGAGCGGAGCATCGACTGCACGCCCGCGGAGTAGAAGACGTTGGCGTAGCCGTTCTGGGCGAGCCGATGGGTGTTCAGGACGAGCGACGCCGTGATGACGAGCGGCAGGCCGGCGTAGCGGAGCAGCAGGCGGGAGGGGGGGTGCGGCCCCGGTTGCGCGGGCGCGCTCGGGGGGGTCGGCTCGGGTGGCTCGACGTCCGGCGCGCGGGTGGCGGCGACGCTCATCCGTGGAGCGCGTGCGCGGTCGATGCAGACACGCACAGAGATTACGTGACACCGGGGCGCGCAAGGGTCGATCGACGGCCTTCGTGGCGGCGTGCGGATCGGGATGCGGGGCGTGGGCGCTAGACGGAGAGGCCGTCGAGCAGCCGCGCGAGGTCGTGCTCGTCGTTCCATGCGCCGACCGACGCGCGCAGCCACGGCCGGCCGGGAATGTCTCGCACGATCACCCCGCGCTCGGCCAGCGACGCCCGCTCGCCGGGGGGGTCGGGGCTGGGGAAGGACACCAGCGTGGTGTGCGCGCGGGGGGCGGGCTCGCGCCCGCGCTCGATGAGCAGGTCGGCCAGGCGGGCGGCGAGTGAGCGGGCGTGCTCGTGCACGGCCGGCCAGCCGGCCGTGGCCAGGACGCCGGACGCGGCCAGCGCACAGGCGGTGGTCTCGGCGTTCAGCGACAGCGTGTCGAAGCGGCGGGCGTCCTCGTGGACGCGGGCGTCGAGCCCGGAGTTGGGGTCTTCGAGGTTGGTGTAGCCGCGGCGGGGGACGGCCAGGCGCTCGCGGAGCTCGGCGCTGACGTACAGCATGCCGGTGCCGTCGGGGCCGCACATCCACTTCTGCCCGGCGCCCGCGTAGGCATCGCAGCCGAGCGTGCCCACGTCGACGGGGATGGCGCCCACCCCCTGGGCGCCGTCGAGCAGGACGGGGACGTCGAGCTCGGCGAGCTCGCCCGGCGCGAGGCAGCCGCTCACCCACCCGACGTGCGAGCAGGCCACCAGGCGGGTGCGGGCGCCGACGGCGCTGGCCACCTCCGCCAGCGGAACTTCGCGGACGTCCACGCCGCGGAGCTCGCGGGCGGCCGACAGCGCGCCCAGCAGCCCCGGATGCTCCTCGTCGCTGGTGAGGATCTCATCGCCGCGACCGAGCTCCAGGCCGCCGATCACCTGGGCCATGCCCTCGGTGGTGCAGGTGGTGAGGGCCACGTCGGCCGCGTCGGCGCCGAGCGCGGACGCGTAGGCGGTGCGCAGCTCGGCGGTGAGCTCGCTGCGCCGTTCGAAGTGGGCGGTCGAACGGCCCGTGCGCAGCTCGCGCTCGAGCTCGCGCCCGGCAGCGTCCGCGGCGCGTGCCGGCAGCGGACCGTCGGTGCCGGCGTTCAGGTATGCGACGCTCTCGAATACGGGAAACTCCTCGCGCAACCCAGGCAGGCTCACAAACCGCGAGAATAGCCGTATGGCAACGGTGGACTCCGATCAGCAGCCCCTGTGGACGCCTTCGCGGGAGAGGGCGCAGGACGCGGAGATGACTCGCTTCATGAGCTGGGTTGGCGAGCGCCAAGACCGCGCGTTCGTGGACTACGAGGAGCTGTGGCGCTGGTCGGTGGAGGAGCTGGAGGAGTTCTGGGCGTGCCTGTGGGAGTTCTGCGGCGTGCGCTGTTCGCAGCCCTACGAGCAAGTGCTGGCTGCGCGGGAGATGCCCGGGGCGCGCTGGTTCGAGGGGGCGCGATTGAACTACGCGGAGAACCTCTTGATGGGCCGTGCCGGCCAGCAGCGCCCGGCGGACGAGGTGGCGGTGCTGCACTGCTCGGAGCTGCGCGAGCTACAGGAGCTCACCTGGGGGCAGCTGCGCGAGCGGGTGGCGGCGTGCGCGGCGGGCCTGCGCTCGCTCGGAGTGGAGCGCGGCGATCGCGTGGTGGCATACATGCCGAACATCCCGGAGACGCTGATCGCGCTGCTCGCCACCTCGAGCATCGGCGCGATCTGGTCGAGCGCGGCGCCGGAGTTCGGCGCGCGCAGCGTGATCGACCGCTTCGCCCAGATCGAGCCGAAGGTGCTGCTGACGGTGGACGGGTACCGCCACGGCGGCAAGGACTTCGACCGCACGGAGAACGTGGAGCGGATCCTCGCCGAGATGCCGACGGTGGAGCACGTGGTGACGCTCGAATACCTGGGTAGGGAAGACGTTTATGAGGCCGCCTCCGGTCGGCGACGGCCCGGTCGCGGCGGGGAGGGGTCGCGCGGCGTCGTCTCCTGGGATGAGCTCCTAACCCGCGGCGCGGACGCCGAACTGGCCTTCGAGCAGGTGCCGTTCGACCACCCCTTGTGGGTGCTGTACTCGTCGGGCACGACGGGGCTGCCGAAGGCGATCGTGCAGGGTCACGGCGGCATCCTGCTCGAGCAGTACAAGAAGCGCCTGCACCTGGATCTGCGGCGCGGAGACCGCATGTTCTGGTTCACGACGACCGGCTGGATGATGTGGAACTTCCTGGTCGGCTGCCTGGTCTCGGATGCGGCGATCGTGCTCTACGACGGCAGCCCCGCGCACCCCGACCTGGGGTTCCTGTGGCGGCTCGCCGAGCGCACCGGGATCACGTGCATGGGCGTCAGTCCGGGGCTGCTGGCGAGCTGCGAGAAGGCGGAGATCGAGCCGGGCCGCGACTACGACCTCAGTCGCCTGCGCGCGCTCGGGGCGACGGGCTCGCCGCTCTCGCCGGAGAGCTTTCACTGGGTGTACGAGCACGTCAAGCACGACGTGTGGCTGTTCTCGACGAGCGGTGGCACGGATGTGTGCACGGCGTTTGTCGCCGGCTGCCCGCTGCTTCCCGTTTATGAGGGTGAACTGCAATGCCGGGCGCTGGGCTGTGCGGTGTACGCGTGGGACGAGGACGGCAACAGCCTCGACGACGAGGTGGGCGAGCTGGTGATCACCGAGCCAATGCCGTCGATGCCGCTGTATCTGTGGGGTGACGACGACGGCTCCCGTCTGCGCGACAGCTACTTCGCGATGTACCCGGGCGTGTGGCGCCACGGCGACTGGATCCGCATCACGCCGCGCGGCGGCGCGGTGATCTCGGGACGCTCGGACTCGACGATCAACCGCATGGGCGTGCGCATGGGCACGGCGGAGATCTACCGGGCGGCGCTGAGCGTGGAGGACGTGCTGGACGCGCTCGTGGTGGACGTCCCTCGCCAGGACAGCGAGCTGTGGATGGTGATGTTCGTGGTGCTGCGCGAAGGCGTCGGGCTTGATGAGGAGCTCACGGCGGAGATCAAGAGCCGCATCCGCGAGGACTGCTCGCCGCGCCATGTCCCCAACGAGATCCGCCAGATCGCTGAAGTCCCCCGCACGCTGTCGGGCAAGGTGCTCGAGGTCCCCGTGAAGCGCATCCTGATGGGCACGCCCCCGGAGCAGGCGGCGAGCGTGGAGTCGCTGGCGAACCCGCGCTCGCTCGACTACTTCGTGGAGCTGGCGCGAGAGATGAACACCGCACGCGCGGTGAGCTGACGCCCCGCCGGGTGCCAAAGGACGATCGTCGTTACACCTCGCGGCAGGGGCAAACGGGCTTGAGCACGAGGTTCACGAACCGACCCTTGCTGTCGGCGTTCTCGAACTCACGCCAGATCGAGCGCGGCACTCCGGCGTAGGCGTAGGTACGTCCGTTGTGAAACTCGACGTACACCTCGAGCACGCGCTCGTCGTAGCCGATCGCGGCGACGCAGCTGGAGACCACTGGCCGCATTGTGGGGACCACGCGCCCTCCTTTGCCTGCCGTCGGCGCTGGTTGTGCATATAGCACTCTGCGAGCAGGCTGCTCGGCAAGTTCGCACAGGCGCGAGCGTTCAGTCGTAGCAGTCGGGCGCGCGCTTCAGCTGTGAGAAGTTCTCAGGGTCGTGCCCGAACACGAGCAGCGGTTCGATTTCGTCAGCGAGATCCCGCAGGCGCTCGCGGGAGCGCTCGGCCTGCTCGGCGTCGTGGAGCGAGCGTGGGGGCTGGCGGCCCTCCCACTGCGCCCGATTGTCGACCGCATCGGCGGTGAGGAGCACGGGCCCGGTGTGCCCCAGCTCGAGCAGCAGCGATACGTGGCCCGCGGAATGCCCGGGCGTCGGCAGCAGCCGCACGCTGCCGTCGCCGAACAGGTCGAGCTCGCCCGTGTAAGTGCTCCATGCGAGCCCGGGCTGTTCGTAGTCGGCGCTCACGTAGCCGCGCGCGTGAGGGCGCTCGCCGCGCGCGCTCTCGAGCTCTGACGCGTGCACCACGATCTCCGCGTCGGGGAAGTGTCCGAGCGCGCCCGTGTGGTCGATGTGCATGTGGGTCTGCACCACGCGCGAGATCGACTCGGGCTGGAAGCCGTGCTGGCGCAGCTGGGCGACGCAGTGCTGCTGCTCGGTCATGTGCACCTCGAAGATGTCCGCCAGTTTGCCCCAGTGCGCGTGCGGGTCGCGCGCGACCGCCAGCGGGTTGCCGCCGTCGACGATCACGTCGCCCTGTGGGTGGCGGATCAGGTAGAAAGGCACCGGCACCTCGAACCCTCCGAGCCCGAGCGTGCCGCTGGTGAACAGGTGGAGCTCTGGGCCTGCCACGTGGGCATCCTAGCTGCGCCGCGTGGCGCGCTAACCGCCGATGCCCAGCAAGGGCTGTAGATCACTCAATCGGTGATCCCATACCCATGAGATCTCGGCCGCGTTCTCGTCTAGCTGCTGTGACCGGAAGTGCCCGAACAGGTGCAGCACGACCACGACGCTCTGGCCGCATGTCATTCGCAGGCTACGTCCCATGTTGGTAGCCACGTTGAGTCGCTTGCTCGAGTTGATGGAGTCCCCCGATGAAAGCGACTCAATGACCACCCGGGGAAGCTCCGAGTCGAGCGGAGCGATAACACAGTCGACCTCAGTCTTCTGTGGCCAGCCAGCGAGCGCGATCTCTGGGATGTTCCGATTGAGGCTGAACGTGCCAGGGCTCATCTCGAATGCCGGCTCGGATGACTCGACGAACCCGCAGCTTTCGAGGAAAGCGCGTAGCGAGCCGTGCTGGTGCGCGTGCTTGCCGGAGACGATTCGCGGGGTCGCTTGCGCCATGCGCTCGCCGATCGCCAACAGCGCCTGTTTGCGCTCCTCCTCGGTGGGAGCGCGATCCTCGTCGAGCCAGCACAGTAGCCAGCGATCGAGCCGCGGCCATAGAAAGTCACACATAGCCTGGATCGCCCCCAGCACCGCGGGGGCGTCCTCCGGGATCACGTCGCGTTCCATCTCGGTGACGAGTCGTGGGCGCACCCCGCAAGTAGTGATGAGCTGCCTGCTGGCCATCGGCGGACAGGTGCAAGCACGCGCTACCGCCAGCGCTCGGGGCCGGGTGATCAGTGAGTCAACGTCGAGCTTGCGGAAGTCATGCGTGGCTCGCAGGGCGTCGGCCGCGTCGGCGATGAAGCGGGTTCGTTCTCGCTTGAAGATGGCTGAGGAGCGGGCGAGATACCACGCGTCGTATTCGGCGGCGCTGCGCTCGCTGTCGGACTTCCACCCGGCGATGGGGATCTCTACCAAGCGTGCGGCTTGCGTCGCGACCGACGTCTTTGTTGCGCGACTGCGTGCGCGAAGTTCGCGCGCCCGGAACGGGGCCTTGGCGAAGGTGAAGAGTGCGTAGGCAATCATGCTCAGCGGACCTCCGGCGTAGCGGACGTTCGCCCGATACTCCTCATCCTTGATCGGGCGGTTGGGCTCATCGAAGCAGCGTGCCGCGGCTCTGACGATGCGGTCAGCCACCCATGGGGTCCAGCGCCTGATGTCCAGCACCGCGAGCGCAACGACGATCGGCACGAGTATTGCTGTGACCACCAGCATCAGACCGCTCCGCCGGGCTGGGGTGTCCATCGCGGCGACTTGCGCAATCGCCCGAGCAGCTGCATCTGTGTCGCCAGCGCGTCTCGTGCGAGGCTCTCGCCGAGACCGGTGAGGCTGTAAAGCCGCCGGCGGGGGCGCCCGTCGGCGCGCGGATCGATGTTCTCCCACTCGCTGCGCAGCCAGCCGGCCGCCTCGAGCCTTGCGAGCGTGTCGTAGATCGTCGTGTGGCTGAGCTCGGCCGCCCTGGCAATCTCGAGGCCATAGCGCGGGTGGGTGGAGTCCTCGGCCAGCACGGCGAAGATGCCTAGCACCGCAGCGGTGATGCGTGGCTCTCCCACAAGCCGAAGGCTAGCACTATGCCTGAATACGGCATAGGTAGGGAGCTGTGGGTTCTACAACCCCAGCGAGCGACCGACGATCTCCTTCATGATCTCGTTGGCGCCGCCGTAGATGCGCGTCACGCGGGCATCGGCGAAGGCGCGGGCGATCGGGTAGTCGAGCATGTAGCCGTAGCCGCCGAACAGCTGCAGGCAGCGGTCCACCACCCGGCCCTGCAGGTCGGTGGCCCACCACTTCGCGGTGGCGGCCTGCTCGGGGGTCAGCTCGCCGTCGTTCAGGGCCTGGGCGCAGCGGTCGACGAACACGCGACCGATCTCCACTTCGCCGTGGAGCTCGGCGAGCGTGAACCGCGAGCTCTGGAAGGAGCCCACCGGCTGGCCGAAGGCGGTGCGCTCGCGCACGTACTCGAGCGTCCACGACAGCGCGGCTTCGGCGGCCGCCACGGCGGAGGCGGCGATCGACAGGCGCTCCTGCGGGAGGTTGGAGACGAGGTACAGAAATCCCTGGCCCTCCTGTCCGAGCAGGTTCTCGACGGGCACCCGCACGTCGGTGAAGGACAGCTCGGCGGTGTCCTGGGCATGCTGGCCGATCTTCTCGAGGTTGCGCCCGCGCTCAAAGCCCTCCATGCCGCGTTCGAGGACCATCAGGCTGATCCCGCGGTGACGCTGCGAGGTGTCGGTCTTCACGGCCACGATCACCAGGTCGGCGTTGATGCCGTTGGTGATGAACGTCTTGGCGCCGTTCACCACGTAGTGCTCGCCCTCGCGCCTGGCGCTCGTGGACATCGCGGCCAGGTCCGAGCCGATCGCCGGCTCGGTCATCGCCAGCGCCGTGATCAGCTCGCCGGAGGCGATCCCGGGCAGCCAGCGCGTGCGCTGCTCCTGACCGCAGTAGGTGAGGAAGTACGGCAGGCAGATGTCGTTGTGCAGCGTTATCCCCAGCCCGAAGCTGCCGACCCCGGCGCGCTGGGTCTCTTCGCCGATCACGAGGTTCAGGCGGAAGTCCTCGGCGCCGGCGCCCCCATGGGCCTCCGGGACGGCCATGCCGAGGAAGCCGTGACGGCCCGCGAGCGCGAACACCTCCCGCGGGATGATCCCCTCGCGCTCCCACTGCCCGTAGCGGCCGTCCCCGCCCACCACCTCCCGCTCCAGGAACGTGCGGAAGCTCGCCCGGAAGTCTTCGTGGAGATCCTCGAACAGCCCACGCCTCACACATACGACCCTATCGGGGAGGAGTGCGAACCGCTCACGTCGAACAAGAGCGCCGATGAAGCGCGCAGCAACCAAGACCGCGGAGCGTCCGACCAACGGCAGCTCCCCAATCGGCGGCACCAGCGAGCACCAGAGCCTGTCCAAGTACATCCAGGCGCGCTTCGACGAGTGCTCGCGCTCGCAGAAGGACGTGGCCCAGTACATCGTCGACCACCTGGACGAGGCGGCCTTCCAGACGGCCGAGGAGCTGGCCCGTCGCGCCAACACGTCGAGCTCCACCGTCGTGCGCTTCTCCCAGGCGCTCGGCTTCGAGGGCTTCCCCGAGCTCCAGGCGGCGGCCCGCGAGGAATACCGGCGCGTCAACGCCAAGGCCGCCAAGGAGGGCGGGCCGGGCGGCGCGCCATCCTCGACGCCCCTGTTCGCGCTCGACCAGAACGAGTTCGAGGCGGCGCTGGCGGCCGACCACCTGAACGTCGAGGACACCGCCCGCAAGGTCTCGCGCAGCTCCGTGGACGCCCTCATCGAGGCGATCGTCGCCGCCGAGAAAGTGCTGGTCGCGGGCACCGACCAGATGGCTTTCTTCGCGAGCTACCTGCGCCACCTGCTGATGCTGCTGGACCTGCGCGTGGACGTCGTGGCGAGCCCCTCCCAGGAGGCGCTCAGCCGCCTCGGTCGCATCGACGAAGCCACCCTCGTCGTGGGGCTCTCGGCCGGGCGACCCCACCCCCTGGTGGTGCGCGCCATGAAGCTCGCCCGCCACCGCCAGGCGAACACCGCCGCGATCACCGACGCCACCCTCTCGGAGGTGGCCAAGCTCGCCCAGATCAAGCTCTACTACTCCTCCAACAGCCCCGCCTACGTGCGCTCGCATGCCGCTCTGCTGAGCGTGATCCAGGCCCTCGCGTACGGGGTGTATGCACGCGACACGGCCTCCTACGACGATCGGATCAAGGCCTTTCGCCTCAAGTGACGCTTCGCCCCAAGTCGTGCGTCTCGCGGCCGCTTCGCGGCGTACGAGCCGCCCGCCTCGGGGCTTCGCTTGGCGGGGCGGGTGATGTGCCGGAGCCTCATGTTTGGCTGGGGCGGGTGATGTACCGAGCCCGATGCTTGGCGGGGCGGGTGATGTACCAGGGCCCCGTGTTTGGCTGGGGCGGGTGATGTACCGGGCGCGTGGGTAGGGTTCGACGGCGATGGGGACGGCTTGGGATGCGGGTACCTACGATCGGACCAGTGCGCCTCAGCAGGCGTGGGCGGCCGATGTGTTGGCTCGGCTCGACGGGATCGCGCCGGATGCGCGCGTGTTGGATGTCGGGTGCGGCACGGGGCGCGTCACCGAGGCGCTGGCGGCGCTCGTGCCGCGGGGCCGGGTGCTGGCCATGGATGCTTCGCCGCAGATGGTGGCGCTTGCGCGCCGGCGGCTCGGGAGCAGGGTTGAGGTGTGGTGTCAGGACGCGCTCGAGATCGAGCTCGACGAGCCGGTTGACGCGATCGTGTCGACTGCGGCGTTGCATTGGGTACGCGACCACGACCGGCTCTGGATGCGATTGGCGGCGGCGCTGCGGCCGGACGGCGTGCTGGAGGTCCAGTGCGGCGGACGGGGGAACATCGACGGCGTCCGTCGCGTGATCGACGCCGTTGCGCGCGAAAGCGCGCCGGAGCTCGTCGACTTCTCCCCGTGGACGTTCGCGGGGCCCGAGGAAACCGCGTCGCGCTTGCGCCAGGCCGGCTTCACGGCCACCCGCTGCTGGCTGCAGGAGCGCCCGACCTACCCGGAGGACATGGACGCGTTCGTGCGCACGTCGATCCTGGCCGCGCACCTGGAGCGCCTGCCCGAGGAGCGTCGCGAGCCGTTCGCCGCCGGGGTCGTGGCGGGCGTGGGGCCGCCGCTGGACTACGTGCGTCTGAACGTCTCCGCCGTGCGGGGCGGGGACGGGTGAGACGGCCGGCAGGCCGTCCCGCGCGCGTAACGGGAGCGGCGCGACGCGCACCATGTCACTGAGAGGGCTCGCCACGGATGCGCGGCCCGCGGGAACGCCAGCGCGGCTGTCAAACTAAAGGACATGCGCGACGAGGCCACATTCCGGGTCAAGACCGGCCTGGCGGAGATGCTCAAGGGCGGTGTGATCATGGACGTGGTCACGCCCGAGCAGGCGAAGATCGCCGAGGATGCCGGTGCGGCGGCGGTGATGGCGCTCGAGCGGGTCCCCGCCGACATCCGCCGGGACGGCGGCGTGGCGCGCATGTCCGACCCGGAGATGATCGCCGGCATCCAGGAGACGGTGAGCATCCCCGTGATGGCCAAGGCGCGCATCGGGCACTTCATGGAGGCGCGCGTGCTGGAGGCGCTCGAGGTCGACTACGTGGACGAGTCCGAGGTGCTCACCCCCGCGGACGAGGCCAACCACATCGACAAGTGGGACTTCAAGGTGCCGTTCGTGTGCGGCGCAACCAACCTCGGCGAGGCGCTCCGGCGGATCGGCGAGGGCGCCGCCATGATCCGCTCCAAGGGGGAGGCCGGCACCGGCGACATCGTCGAGGCGGTCCGTCACATGCGCCAGATCACCGGCGAAATCCGTCGCCTGACGATGCTCGGCGACGACGAGATCGCCACCGCCGCCAAGAACCTCGCCGCGCCCCTTGACATCGTCCGGGCAGTCGCCGGCGACGGGCGCCTGCCGGTCGTGCTGTTCTGCGCCGGCGGCATCGCCACACCCGCGGATGCCGCCCTGATGATGGCCCTCGGCGCCGAAGGCGTGTTCGTGGGCTCAGGCATCTTCAAGTCCGAGGACCCGGCCACGCGGGCACGGGCGATCGTCGAGTCCACCACCCACTGGCAGGACGCCGAGCGCGTCGCCCAGGCTTCACGCGGACTCGGCACGGCGATGGTCAGCCTCGAGAGCTCCAAGCTGGAGGACGAGCAACTCCTAGCCCAACGTGGCTGGTGAGCGGCCGCCGCCGGCACCGCCTGCAAAGCTGGTGGTAGGCGTGCTGGCGTTGCAGGGCGGCTTCGACGCCCACGAGCGGATGCTCGACGGCCTCGGGGCCGACACCCGCGAGGTGCGCGTGCCGGACGACCTGGAGGGACTCGACGGCCTGATCGTGCCGGGCGGCGAGTCCACGACCATCACGCTCGGGATCGCACGCGAGGGGCTCGCCGAGCCGCTGCGCGCGCTCGCCCGCCGCGGCACGCCCATCCTCGGCTCGTGCGCCGGGCTGATCATGCTCGACCGCGACCATCTCGGCCTGATGGACATGCGCGCCGAGCGCAACGCCTTCGGGCGGCAGGTACGGAGCTTCGAGGCGGACGTCCACGTTCGCGGCATCGACGGCCCGCCCATCCACGGGATCTTCATCCGCGCCCCGTGGATCGCCCAGCACGGCGAGGACGTGGAGATCCTCGGCGAGCTCGAAGGTCACCCGGTGGCCGCACGCCAGGAACGGATGCTCGCGGTTGCCTTCCACGCGGAGCTGGGCGCCGACGATCGCCTGCATCGGCTGTTCCTGGAGCTGGTGGCCGAGCGCAGGGCGTCGCGCGAGCCGGTGCTCGCGGACGACGGGGGGGAGGGCCGCTGATGCGGGTCTCGATCTCCGTCGACGAGCTCGCCGGCGTCGCCGGTGCGCTCGTTCCGGAGCTGGAGCGTCGCGGGCACGGGGTGATCCGCCACGGAGCGCTCGCCCCGGGCGAGCGCGACGACTGGGCGTGGGCGTCGGAGGCGGCCGCCCGCGACGTCGCCGACGGGCGCGCCGAGCAGGCCATCGTGTGCTGCTGGACGGGCACCGGCGCGTCCATCGCCGCCAACAAGGTCGATGGCGTACGCGCCGCCCTGTGCGCCGACGCCCCCACCGCCGCCGGTGCCCGGCGCTGGAACGACGCGAATGTGCTTGCCCTCAGCCTGCGCACCACCTCCGCGGCGGAGCTTGGCGAGATCCTCGACGCGTGGTTCGCCGGCGAGGCCAGCGCCGAGGTCGATGACCAGGCAAACGTGGCGCACCTGGCGGCCATGGAGGAGGATCGGGCATAGGGCGTCTGCCGCCGGAGTAGGTGCCGCACGGTGCTACACTTGGGTCGTGCCCACGACCAGACCCCGTCACACGATCACCGAGACCCCGCCCGTACAGGAGGCGCTCGACGAGCTGCGCGCCAAGCTGAACGGCGAGCAGCTCGACTTCGCCGAGCTCGTGATCCTGGGTGCCCGCGCGAAGGCCCGCCGGCTGCCCGACCAGAGCGAGAAAGCCCGCAAGGCGCGCGAGGAGCTCGCCGAGTGGATTCGCAGTGGCACAGGCCCCAAGCTGGACATCACCGCAGCCGAAGAGGTCAAGTACCTCGGGCAGATCGCCAACTACGACGAGTAGCGTGCTGCTGCTCGACAACTCCGCATGGGGACGGTTGCTCCAGGGCGTCGTTCCCAAGGCGCGGGCGGAGACAATCGCGGCGCTGACGGAAGCCCGCGAGATCGCCGTGTGCTTGCCGTTCGTGCTCGAGGCCGGCTTCTCGGCCCGCTCGCTCGGGGATCGGAAGGCGCTCATGGCGCGTTTGGACGAGCTGCCCCGCGTCGCCCTTGACGGCGAGGTCGAACGCCTCGCCTCCCGGGCGCAGTACGAGCTCACCGAGGTCGGCCATCACCGGGTCGCGCCCGTCGATGTGATGATCGCCGCGTGTGCCCACCGGGCTGAAGCCGGCGTGCTGCACTACGACCGCGACTACGACGTTCTGGCCGAGCACACCAGCCTGCTGTTCGACAGCGAGTGGCTGGCGCCGGCCGGCACGCTGTAGCCGTGGACGCGAGATGGTCCGCTACCGGCGTGTGCTCGCCAGCGCTCGGACAGCACACGGGACGTGTGCGCCCCGGAACAGGTCTCACTCGAGCTGCTCACTCGACTTGGTCTGAGAGGTTCCCCGGTTTGTCGTCCCCGGGCATCTCCGTCGTCGTCATAACCAGCTTCTTCGGGCACGCACGGGACGTCGTCTTGAACGTGCCCGACAGCGTGATTTCAAGCGGTCCGTTGAGCGTGTCCGTGGCCTTCACGTGTTCGCTGCTGTATGTGCCGCAGGTGAACGCCAGCATCACGTCCCCCACCAGCGAGCCCTTCCCATTCACCCCCAGCTCGAGCTTCCAGGGGGCACCGAGCACGGTCACGTGTTCGCCGAAGCAGGTTTCTTCCTCGCCGTTTTCGAACAGCGAGAGCGCGCTGGCGCGGAATTCGTCGGTGCGCTGATCGTTGATTTGGATTTCGGCACTCAGCACGCCGTCGCAACTGAAGGTCTCGTGCAGCGTTGGGAAGAAGAAGTCGATGCCGTTGAAGCCATCGAACTGGCCCGGCGCCGGCGGCTCGACCGAGGCGTGCTGGGGATCGGAGACGTTGAGGATCTTCGGTGAGGCGAAGGCGGTACTCGCCGACATCGCCGAGAGCGTCAACACGGCTGCAACCAGGCTGAGCTTGCGAATGCGGTCCATCGCGTTCTTCTCCCTTGCTCGGGTTGCGGACGACAGGCGCGTCGGCCGCGACGAGGGCATGATCGCAGAAGACATCGCCGCCCGGCCAGCACTCTCCTCGCACCGCTACGCGCGGATGCCCGCGGGCGGGCTCGCCCTCTCACGCCGCCCCGAAGCGCACCACGCCATCCTTCTCTTCCTCTACGACCGCCCCGTCGCGCAGCAGCAGATCGACGTGCCCGAGCACCTCTGACAGCGTCAGGAACGCCTGGGTGACCGCCACGTTGCCCCACAGCTCCTGGGCGATCTCGTGCGCCGTCCGCGGCTCGGTGGCGATCAGACGGCCGATCTTCTCCGCCCGGCGGCGGTGCAGGCGAAAGCGCTCGTCGATCAGCCGGGCGTGATCCGTGATCGGGCGACCGTGCCCGGGCAGCACCAGCGAGAGCTCCATCGCCCGCGTCTTCTCGAGCGAGTCGATGTACGTCAACAGCGCCTGCGGGCGTGGACCGTCGTATGCCGTCTCGCTGCTCGCCCCCAACGGGCGCGCCAGCAGCGGGTTCGACGAGATGTGCGCGATCAGGTGATCGGCCGCCAGCATGATCGACCGGGACTCGTCCACGAGCACCGTGTCCGACGGGCTGTGGCCGGGGCGGTGGAGCACCCGCAGCGTGCGATCGCCCAGCTCGAGCGCGCTGCCGTCCGCCAGCGGGCGGGTCACCTGCACCGCCGAGCCCCATGCGCGAAAGCCCGCCGACACCGCCCGCAGCACCGTCACCACTTCCGGCGGGATGCCGTGGCGCAGCATCAGACGCTCCGCGAACAGGTCGTCGAGCTCGGCCTCCTGGCCGTAGCTGGCGAGGAACGGCGCGACCGCGTCGAGCGCCGCCACCTCCGCGCCCGAGCGGCGCGCCAGGATCGCCGCCAGGCCGAAGTGGTCGATGTGCTGGTGGGTGATCACCAGCAGCTCGAGGTCCTCGACCCTGTGACCGCGCGCCGCCAGCGCCTGCTCGAGCTCGTCCAGCGCCTTCGCCGAGTTCGGTCCCGAGTCCACCAGCGTCAGCGGCGAGTCCTCGATCAGGTACGCGTTCACCCGCCCCACCATGAACGGCGTGGGGATCGCCAGCCGGTGGATGCCCGCCTCGGCCGCCACCGCCAGCGCCCGCTCGGCCTCCCGCTCTTCGCGCTCGCGCGCCCGGAGCTCGCCGGCGGGGGGCTCGCCGTCGCTCACGACCCGGGCGAGCGGATCAGCGCGAGCACCTCGTCGCGGCGGCGTTCCATGTCCTCGCGGGAGACGAGCGACTCCAGGCACAGGCGCAGCAGCGGCTCGGTGTTCGACGCGCGCACGTTGAAGTGCCAGTCCTCGTAGTCGATCGAGATCCCGTCCAGGCGCTCCTGGCGGGCATCGGCGTAGCGCGCCGCGATCTCCTCCATCTTCGCCTGCTGGTCGGCCACCTCGGAGTTGATCTCCCCGGAGATGAAGTACCGCTCGCGATACGGCGCCAGCAGCTCGGACATGCGCGCGCCCTGCTTGCACAGCAGCTCCAGCACCAGCAGGGCGGGCAGCGTGCCCGAGTCCGCGCAGTAGAAGTCGCGGAAGTAGTAGTGCCCGGAGACCTCCCCGCCGAACAGCGAGCCCTCCTTGCGCATGCGCGTCTTGAAGAACGCGTGGCCCACGCGGTTCACGTACGGGATGCCGCCCGCGCTCCTCACGGTGTCGGGCACCGCCCACGAGGCGCGCACGTCATACAGGATCGCTTCGGGGTGCGATGGATCGGTCCGCTTGCCCAGCAGCGACTGCGCCAGCAGCGCCGTCAGGAAGTCCCCGTCCACGAACTGGCCCGTGTCGTCGATGAAGAAGCAGCGATCGGCGTCCCCGTCCCACGCGATGCCGAGATCCGCGCCGCTCGTGCGCACCTGCTCGACGATGAAGCGCCGGTTCTCCTCGAGCAGCGGGTTGGGCTCGTGGTCGGGAAAGCTTCCGTCGGGCGTCCAGTAGGTCTCCGTCAGCTCCAGGCCGAGGCCCTCGAGCAACGGTCCCACCATCGGCCCCGCCATGCCGTTGCCCCCGTCCACCACCACCTTCAGGGGTCCTCCGCTGCGGGAGCGGATCGTCTCGGGGTCGATGAAGCGGAGCGCCGCCGCCTGGAACTCCTCGTACAGGTCGACCTCCTCCACGCTGCCCGTGCCCGTGCCGGTGGTGCCGAGCGCCGGCGCCGCCGATGCGCCGCCCAGTTCCGCCTCGATCTCGCGGCGGATGTCCTGGATGCCTTCGTCCCCGGACAGCGCTATCGCCCCTTCGCGCACGAGCTTCGCGCCCGTGTACGCCTTGGGGTTGTGCGAGGCGGTGCACATCAGCCCGCCGTCGAGCTCGCGCGAGCCGACCAGGAAGTAGAGCATCTCGCTGCCCACCTGGCCCGCGTCGATCACATGGGCTCCCGCTCCCGTGAGGCCGTCGCGGTAGCGCGCCGCGAGCTCCGGGGCGCTGAGGCGCATGTCGCGGCCGAGGCCCACGCGCAGCTCGTCCACCGGCTTGCCGGCCAGCCCGGCGAGCACGCGCGCGAACGCGCGGCCGATCCGCTCCGCCAGGTCGCCGTCGATCTGCTCGCCGTAGAGGCCACGAATGTCGTAGGCCTTGAAGATGTCGGGCGTGCCGGTGGCGCTCATCGCCCGGGCATCCTATGTCGCTGCGGGCGCACCCGGCCGGACCGCGCGCGCGCAGCCACCTGCGCGTGCCGGATTCGTAGACTGTGCGTGTGTCCGGGCACTCCAAGTGGGCGAGCATCAAGCACAAGAAGGCGATCGTCGACTCGCGCCGCGGCGCGCAGTTCTCCAAGCTCACGCGCGCCATTACCGTCGCCGCCCGCGACGGCGGCGGCGATCCCGTCGGCAACCCCGCGCTCGACCTGGCCATCCGCAAGGCCAAGGAGGCGTCGATGCCCAAGGACAACATCGAGCGCGCCATCGCCAAGGGCACCGGCGAGGGCGGCGAGGCGGACGCGATCGAGAGCGTGCTCTACGAGGGCTACGGGCCGGGCGGGGTGGCCGTGCTCGTGGAGGCCCTCACCGACAACCGCAACCGCACCGGCGCGGACGTCCGTCACGCCTTCTCCAAGAACGGCGGCAACCTCGGCGAGCCGGGCTCCGTCGCCTATCTGTTCGACAAGAAGGGCACCATCGTGATCGACGGTGGGCGCTACTCAGAAGACGAGTTGATGCTCGCCGTCGACGCCGGCGCCGAGGACATCGTCACCGACGAGGACGTGTTCGAGGTGATCACCGAGCCCGCCGACTTCACCGCCGTGCGGGCGGCCCTCGAGGACGCCGGCGTGGAGATCGAGAGCGCCGAGCTCGCCTACCGTCCATCCAGCCTCGTGCCCGTCGACGAGGGCCAGGCCGGCAAGCTCATGCGCCTGATCGACTCGCTCGAAGACAGCGACGACGTCAGCGCCGTCCACGCCAACTTCGACGTGTCCGCCGACGTGCTCGAACGCGTTGCCGGCTAGAGGGTGGCGCAGCCGGCAGGATGCCGGCCAGCCGGGCTCCTCTTTCTCGATCCCAACGACGCCCGCTGGCGGCGCCCGCGGCGTGCGCGACGAGCCGGCCGGTGCGCGACCACCGGTGGCGATCCTGTGCGGGGGCCGGGGCACGCGGCTGCAGGAGCGCACCCGCGCGATCCCCAAGCCGCTCGTCGAGATCGGCGGGGTGCCGATCGTCGGGCACGTCATCGAGCTGTACCTCGCCCAGGGGTTCCGCCGCTTCCTGCTGGCCACCGGCTACCGCGGCGAGCTGATCGAGCGGTTCGCCGCCACGCACCCATGGCCGGCGGGCGTGCGCGTCGAATGCGTGGACACTGGCCTCGACACGCCCACCGGCGGGCGCCTGAAGTCGCTCGCGCCGCTCCTGTGCGACCACGAGCTGTTCTGCGCCACCTACGCCGACGGTCTCGCGGACATCGACCTCGACGCCCTGCTGGCGTTCCACCGCGCCCACGGAGCGCTCGCGAGCATGACCGTCGTGCGCCCGCGGCTGCAGTTCGGGGTCACCGAGCTCGACGGCGACGGGCGCGTGACGGGCTTTCGCGAGAAGCCCACCAGCGAGCACTGGATCAACGGCGGCTTCTTCTGCTTCGCCGCCGGCGTGCTCGACTACCTCGAGCCGGACAGCGTGCTCGAGCACGCGCCGCTGGAGCGCCTGGCCGCTGCCGGGGAGCTGCGGGCGCGGCGCCACGAGGGCTTCTGGGAGTGCATGGACACCTACAAGGACGCCGTCGCGCTCAACGACCTGTGGGCGTCGGGGCAGGCGCCGTGGCAGCGTCGGCCGGGGTACGTCACCATATGAGCACGATGGCCGACTGCACGCACCTCGACTCGGTCGAGTTCCTCGAGCTTCCCGACGAGGTGGCCGGCTGCGAGGAGTGCCTGGCCAGCGGCGGGCGCTGGGTGCACCTGCGGATGTGCCAGAGCTGCGGGCACATCGGCTGCTGCGACAGCTCGCCCGGGCGCCACGCCACCGCTCACCACGGTGCCACGGGGCATCCCATCATGCGCTCGGCCGAGCCCGGCGAGGACTGGAGCTGGTGCTTCGAGGATGAGCTGATGATGCGCCTGAGCGCGTCCTGAAGCGCGGCGCTCGAGTGACGCCTCAGCCGCCGCCGCGCCGCGCCCGGAACAGCGCCACCGGCTCGCGGATCCCGCGCAGCCGCCGCTCGCCCGCGTAGGACCAGCGGTAGCCGTCCTGGACGGCCTCGCGCACGTCGCGCTCGACCAGCACGCTGCCTGGCCGGGCGACGCCCGTGATGCGGCTCGCGAGGTTCACCGGTCGCCCGAACCAGTCGCCCGCGCGCGGCAGCGCCATCCCCAGCGCCGCGCCCGCGCGCAACTGCGGGAAGTCCTCGCCCTCGGCGTCCGCCGCGTCGATCAGCTTGAGCGCCGCGTCCAGCAGCAGCTCGGGTGCGGGCGAGGTCAGCATCGCCGCGTCGCCGATCGTCTTCACCAGCCGCACCGGCGGCTCGGCGGCGTCGGCGGCGAGCGTTTCCAGGCGCACCGCCAGGTGCCCCAGCTCGTCCGGCGGCACTTCCTCGCCCAAACGGGTGAAGCCCACCAGGTCGGCGAAGCACACGGCCACCTCGCGTGAGCCGGGCAGGCGTCCCCCCAGGCGCTCGAGCTCGTTGACCACCGTGCTTTGGGTGGCGTGGCGCAGGTGCAGCGCGAGCATGCTGCTGATCAGCGGGTCGACCAGCGGGTACAGAACCCCGGCCGCGGTCGCGTAGCTGTGGGCGAGCTCCGACTCGCTCATCCCGGGCTCGAGCACCAGTTTGAGCGGCAGCGCGCGCAGGCTTTCGGCAGCCTGCCCGAGACCCCGGCCGAGCACGCGCAGGAGGTCGAGCATGTCCTCGTCGGAGATGCCCGCGTTGCGCGCCACGAGGGTCATGCGCGCGGTCTCGATCTCCGCGTCCGTGTACACGGCCTCACCGGGCTCGGGGATCGGCAGCCCCATCGCCCGCCGCGCCGCCAGCAGGAACTCCTCGGTGATGCCGCTGCGCTCGGCCACCTCGGCCGCGGTGTAGCGCTCGGGGCTGCCGATCACGCGGTCGGCCGCCAGGTACAGGATCGTGCCGCTGGCCGTCGAGCGGCGCAGCTCGGACAGCGACACGCCTTCGCCGGCAAGCTGCGCGAGCAGGGCCTCGCGCTCCGCCCGCGCCGGGCCCTCGAGCCCATCGAGCAGGCCCTCGCGGGCGAAGTCGAGCGGCGCGGGTTGCCCAGGCGGGTCGAGGTCCATCGGAATCTGAGCCTATGGCACCGGGCAGGTAACCCCGTGTGGAGCGCAGGCAGGCGTCCGGTGGCGGGCGCAGAATCAACGACCGTGATCGTTCTCGGCATCGACCCGGGCCTCGCCAGCACCGGCTACGGCGTGGTCGAGCGCCGCGACGGGCGGCTGCTGGCGCTGGACGGTGGCGTGATCGCCACGCGCGCGGGGCTCGCGCCCGAGCGGCGCCTGACAGAGATCCACGCTTCCGTGGACGCGCTGCTCGGCGAGCACCAGCCGCACGCCGTGGCACTCGAGCAGCTCTACTTCGGCCAGAACGTGCGCACCGCCTTCGCAGTGGGGCAGGCACGTGGCGTGGTGCTGCTGGCCGCCGGCCAGCACGGGCTCCCGTGCGCCGGCTACACCCCCCAACAGGTCAAGGCCGCCGTCTGCGGCAACGGACGGGCGCACAAGGACCAGGTCGCGCGGATGGTGCAGGCGCTGCTCGGCCTGGCCGACGAGCCGCACCCCGACCACGCGGCCGACGCGCTCGCGGTGGCCGTCTGCCACGTCAACTGCGCGCCGTTCGCGACGGCGCTTGCCGGCGCCGCGGCCGGAGCACCGGCGTGATCGCGCTGCTGCGAGGCGAGGTCGCGGTGCGCGGGGCCGATCACGTGGTGGTCCTCAGCGGCGGTGTCGGCTACCGCGCGGCGGTGTCGGCGCACACGCTCGCGCAGGTCCCCCCGATCGGCCAGCAGGTGACGCTGCACACGCACCTGATCGTGCGCGACGACGCGCTCGCGCTGTACGGCTTCCAGGGCGAGCTCGAGCGCGAGCTGTTCCTGATGCTGCTGTCCGTGCAGGCTGTCGGCCCCAAGGTGGCGCTCGCCGTGCTCTCGGGCGGTGTGCCCGCGGAGCTGATCGCCGCGCTCGCCGCCGGCGATGCCGGACGCTTTCAGGCCGTCCCGGGCATCGGCAAGCGCACCGCCGAGCGCATCATCGTCGAGTTGCGCGAGAAGGTCGCAGCGATGGATTTCCGTCTGCCCGGCGCCGAGGAGCCGGCCCCGCGCACGCCGATCCTCGCGCGTCGCGGGCAGGCGCAGGACTCGATCCCGCCCGCGCTGCTGGCGCGCGAAGGACTGTTGGAGCTCGGCTACGCGCCCGCGGAGGCGCAGGAGCTCCTGCTCGACGCCGAGGGTGAGACCGCCGAGGAGCTGATCGCCGCCGCCCTCCGTCTCTCGCGCGTGCCATGACCGACGCCGTGGCCCGCATCCAGACGCCATACCTGCTCGAGGAGGACGAGCTCGACCGCTCGCTGCGGCCGCGACGTCTCGACGAGTTCGTCGGCCAGGAGACGCTGCGCGAGCAGCTGGCGGTGTCGATCGAGGCGGCCAGCGCGCGGGGCGAGGCGCTCGACCACGTGCTGCTGGCGGGACCGCCGGGGCTCGGCAAGACCTCGCTCGCGCAGATCCTGTCCGCCGAGCTGGAAGTCCCGTTCGTGCAGACCGCCGGACCGGCGCTCGAGCGCAAGGGAGACATAGCCGCCTTTCTGACGGCGCTCGAGCCGCGCAGCGTGTTCTTCGTGGACGAGATCCACCGCCTCGCGCGCACGCTCGAGGAGACCTTCTACCCGGCGATGGAGGACCGCCGGCTGCCGATCACCGTGGGACAGGGCGCCGGGGCGCGCGTGGTGACGCTCGAGCTGCCGCCGTTCACGCTCGTCGGCGCGACCACGCGCACCGGCCTGCTGACGACGCCGCTGCGAGACCGCTTCGGCATCCAGGCGCGCCTGGAACCGTATGTGACGGCTGAGCTGGCGACGATCGTGCGCCGCTCGGCGGCGATCCTGGAGATCGAGCTCGAGGACGGCGGCGCGCTCGCGATCGCCGCCCGCAGCAGGGGCACCCCGAGGGTCGCCAACAGGCTGCTCAAGCGCGTGCGCGATTTCGCCCAGGTGCGCATGGAGGGCGTCGTCAGCGCGGACGCCGCCCACGCGGCGCTCGAGCTGCTGGAGGTCGACGAGCGCGGGCTCGACCGTCTCGACCGCGAGATCCTGAGCGTGATCTGCGTGAAGTTCGACGGCGGGCCCGTGGGACTGTCGACGCTGGCCGTCGCCGTCGGCGAGGAGCAGGACACGATCGAAGACGTATACGAGCCTTATCTCCTGCAGGAGGGGCTGATCAAGCGCACGCCCCGCGGGCGGGCGGCCACGCCCGCGGCCTACGAGCACCTCGGCCTGGAGGCGCCCGCACCGAGGGGCCCCGCGCTGTTCTAAGGCGCCTCGTCGGCTGGCCCCAAGTACTCTGTGTGGGGACACCATGACCCACCCGTTCATCTGCCCCAACTGCGGTCACCGCACGAGCGAGCTCGATCGCAACATCGGCTTCACCCGCCAGCCCAAGGGTTGCGCCAAGTGCGGCTTCGCCTTCCTGTTCGAACTGCTCGACGACTACTACCCCGCGCCAGACGCCGCCTTCTTCGTGTGCGACGGCGAGGGGCGGGTGGTCGGCTGCGGCAAGAACTCCTTCGCCTTCACCGGGCTCGAGGAGGAAGAGGTGATCGGCCAGCGCGTCGAGCAGGTGCTGGGGCTGAGCTTCGCCAACGGCGATGACCCGGTGGCGACCGTGCTGGAGTGGGGTGTGCGCAAACTCGAGGTGCCCGTGCGGGTCAGCGGCGAACGCGACGTAGCGGCCAGCGCGAAAGCGGACATGTTCCCCGCCTATGACGACGACGGCGGTCTTTTGCTCGTCCTTACCCCCGACAAGTAGGCTGGGCCAATGCCCGGCCGGCCAACCGCGCCCGGAGGGCGAGACGCCCAAGAAGACGCGGGGCCGCCGGCCCCGCGGATGTATTCTCAAAGACGATGACCGACCGCCGCCGCAACACGCTCGTCCTGCTCCTGGTAGCGGGCCTGGTCGCCGCGTCGCTGGTGGTGATCGCGACCAAGCCCACGCGCCTGGGGCTGGACCTCAAGGGCGGCGTCGAGCTCGTCTATCAGGCGCGGCCCACGGCGCAGTCCAAGGTCGACTCGGAATCGCTCGAACGGGCGATCAACATCATGCGCACGCGCGTCGACCAGCTCGGCGTCGCGCAGCCGGAAATCCAACGCTCGGGCGCCGACGAAATCGACGTGGCGCTGCCCGACGTCAGCAACGCTGAACGCGCCCAGGACGAGGTCGGCAAGACCGCTCAGCTGTTCTTCTACGACTGGGAGCCGAACGTGATCGGAGCCAGCGGCGAACCCGCGCCCAGCGAAGGCACGGTGACCGGCGACACGACCAGCACCGGTCCGGGTGGCGTGACCGCCGGGCTGCCCGAGTACCAGGCGGTCCTGCGGGCGGCCAAACGCAAGCCGATCCTGCCGCCCAAGAACAGCGATCTCGTCTCGCTGCAGCCCGGGTGCACCGCCGAACAGAAGGAAAACTGCATCTACGGGAGCTGGTACCTGCTCGACACCGCGCACGAAAAGGTCCTGCGCGGCCCCGAAGAAACCGAACACAACCTGTACACGGACCTGCCCACGCCCCCCAAGGGCGCGAAGCTCAAGGCCGTCCACGTCAATCCCGGGACCGTCGTCATCGAGGCCCATGCGGCGGAAAGCAACGCCGGCAAGGTGACCAACCCCTCGCCCAACAGCTACTACGTGCTCAACGACAACCCCGTGCTGACCGGCAGCGACATCACCAACCCCACGCAGAGCTTCGACGAAGGCGCGGGCGGCAGCGGCCAGCCGAACGTCAGCTTCGGCTTCACCTCGCACGGCAAGAAGGTGTTCGAACAGGTCACCAAGGAAATCGCCCACCGCGGCCAGGAAGCGCAGCTTCCGGGGGTCTCGCACGAAGCCGCGCTGCAGCACTTCGCGGTGATGCTCGACAACCAGCTCATCACCGTGCCCTCGATCGACTTCACGCAGTACCCGGAAGGGATCGACGCCTCCACCGGCTCGGAGATCTCCGGTGGCTTCACCATCACCTCGGCGCAGAACCTCGCCAGCGAGCTGCAGTCGGGCGCCCTGCCCGTGAAACTGCTGCTGATCTCGCGCTCGCAGGTGTCCGCCACACTCGGCAAACAGGCGCTCGAACAGGGCCTCATCGCCGGACTCGCCGGCTTCCTCGTGGTGTGTCTGTTCCTGCTCTTCTTCTACCGCGTGCTCGGGCTGATCGCGGTCGGCGGCCTGACGATCTACGGCATCTACTTCTTCGCGCTCGTCAAGCTGATCCCGATCACGCTCACGCTGCCCGGCATCGCCGGCCTGATCCTCACGATCGGTGTGTGCGCGGACGCCAACATCGTCATCTTCGAGCGCGTCAAGGAGGAGATCCGCGGCGGCAGATCGATCGTCTCCGGGATCGCCAGCGGCTACAAACACGGCTTCGCGGCGATCGTGGACGCCAACGTGGTGACCTTCATGACCGCCTTCATCCTGTTCGCGCTGGCGACCGCCGAAGTCAAGGGCTTCGCCTTCATGCTCGGCATCGGCACGCTCGTGTCGCTGTTCACCGCCGTGCTCGCCACGCAGGCGGCGCTCGGCGTGATGAGCCGCTCGCGGGCGGTCTCGCACCCGGCGCTGCTGGGGGCCACCAAGCGGCGCGGAACCGGTTGGCGTGGCTTCGACTTCATGGGCGCCTCCAAGTGGTTCTTCTCGATGTCGGGGACCATCCTGCTGATCGGCGCGCTCGCGATCGGCGGCAAAGGCCTGAACTTCGGCATCGACTTCAAGTCCGGGACCCGCATCCAGACCGCTTTCATCAGGTCCGTGAGCGAGAGCGAAGTGGCCTCGGCGATGTCGGCGGCCGGCTACTCCAACGCGCAGGTCCAGAAGTTCACGAACGCCAGCATCGGCGGCTCGGGCTACCAGATCTCGACCAAGACGCTCAAGCCCGAAGCGCTCGACAAGGTCCAGTCGCTGCTGAACACGAAGTTCGGCAACGGGCCCAACGCGCCGGGCACGAAGGACTTCTCCTCGACCTCGATCGGACCCACGTTCGGGAAAACCATCGCCAACAGCGCGGTCATCGCGATCATCGCCTCGCTGCTCGTCATCTCCGCCTACATCGCCCTGCGCTTCGAGTGGAAGTACGCGGTGCCCGTGCTGATCGCGCTGATGCACGACCTGCTGATCACGGCCGGGGTCTACTCGCTCACGGGGAGGGAAGTCACGACGGCGACGGTCGCCGCTCTGCTGACGATCCTGGGGTACTCGCTGTATGACACGATCATCGTGTTCGATCGTGTGCGCGAGAACGTCCCGCGGATGCCGCGGGCCGCCTTCTCGCAGATCGTCAACCGCTCCATGTCCGAGGTGCTCACGCGCTCCCTGGCGACGAGCTTCTGCACGCTGCTGCCGGTCGTCTCGCTGCTCCTGTTCGGCGGCGAAACGCTCAAGAACTTCGCGTTCGCGTTGATGATCGGCATCGCCTCCGGCGCGTACTCCTCGATCTTCATCGCCTCACCCGTGCTCCAGCACTGGAAGGAGCGCGAGCCGGGCTACAGGCAGCGGCGGGCACGCATCGTGCGCGAACTGGGCGTCGTGCCTGCCTACGCCACCACGGCGACAGGCGCGCCCGAGGACGTGGAGCCGATGCGCAAGCGCAGGCGCACGCGCAGCGGCAGCCTGGCCTCGCCCGAGGCGCCCGGCGAGCAGATCTCACGCGACGAGTTCAGGGAACTGGTCGCCGACCTCGACGTGGATGGCGCCGGCAACGGCGAGGCCACCCACCCGCCCGCGCCCACCCGCGGGCGGAGCGCGCGCACGGCCGCACCCGAGGCGAGCGCCACGGTGGCGCCGCCCGCCGCGCCGGCGTCCTCGCCGGCTGAGGAGCAGGACCCCACCGCCGACCTCACACCCGAGGACCTCGTGCTCAAGGAAGAGCGCAAGCCGCGCCAGAAACGCCCGCGCAACCGCCGGCATGGGAGGTCGCGCTGATGGGCCTGCTCGGCTGGGTGATGATGGGCCTCGCGGTCTGGCACTACACGATCTGGCTGCCCGACCGCTTCTGGGGCGGGATCGTCGGTGCGCTCATCGGCTCGCTCGTCGGAGCGGTCATCTTCGGCCTGCTCGTGTACGGCGTCAAAGTCTCCGCCCTCACCATCCCCGGTGAAAAGGAGACGGACATCGCCGTCGTCCTGTATGCCGTCCCCGGTGCGCTCATCGGGATGGCGCTCGTGTACGTCGAGGGCGTGCGCCGCGAACGCGCGGCGACGCAGCTCGTCCCCGAGTAGCGCCCGCCCGAACGCGGGCGATGGCAAGGCACAGCTCGCCTGAGCGCGAGCGAAGCCGGTGGCCGTGCGACCAAGCGCACGGGTTCACAGCGCGTGTGTGCACAAAGCAGCCACACATGACAAAACAGTTACACGCAGGTGCGCGAAGCATTCACACAGATGGATTGCGTAGTATCACGCCGACGACGCGCGCGGGAAGGCCCACGGGTGCGAACGCTAACGACTGGGAGGCAAGATGATTGGAAAGATTCCTACCTGCCCTGCAAGGTTGCTGACCGCGGTTCTCGCGATCGGCGGGCTGCTGGCAATCGGCTCCGGGGCAGCGAGCGCAATGACGCCCACAGTGGTCTACAGCAACACGAACACCGTGTCCGCCACGGTGAACGGGTTCCCGAACCAGGACACCTTCTCGCTGGATTCTGAAAACTTCCCGATAGGAGGGATGGTGGAGTTCTCGCCGCGGCCGGGAACCCTCAAGAGCCTGACCACACAGGTTGACAGCTTCACCTGTGAACACGGCGTGTACAGCCTCGAAAACTGCCTCACGCTCCACCCGACCAAGAAGTTCCACTACCAGATGACGGCGAGCGTCTACGAAGTCGGGCCGCACAACGAAGCACTCGGCTCGCCGATCGCAACCTCCACTGAGACCCTCAAACTTCCGTTCCGTCCCACGACGGACACGACCTGTCCCGCGACCGTCGAAGGCAAGGGCTTTGCCCCGAACTGCGATGTGGGCGGCGTCCTCGCCACCGTCACGTTCAAGAAGTTCACGCCCGCGGCTGTTCTTCCCGAAAAGGCGATCATCCTGCTCAACAGCACTTCGGAGAACAGCCCGAGCGACATCGTCAACGTCGGCCTGCAGGCCTCGTACAAGGAATTCAAGAACGGCGAATTCGTCGAAGAACCGGCTGCCGATGGTGGCGTGCCCTCGGTGGGCAGCGACCCGCTCCCCGAAGCCATCTTCACCCAGGGACTGCTGAACGCGGGATCCGACTGGCAGGGCTACCAGCCCGTGTTCTCGGTTCTCGCCGTCCAATAGCGGGTGAGCCGCCGCGCGTTGCGATGAGGCGAGCGGCGGCCCGAGCGCTCATGTAGGCGTACCGGTCAAGTGGGGCCCCCGATGGCGGGGCCCCACTGCTTCCGTCCCATCCTGCCCGTAGTCTCGCCGCGTGCGCCCGTCCCGCTTCGAGATCGCCGAGTGTCCCGTCGAGGATGTCCGGCGCCTGGAGCGCGAGCTGGGAGTGAGCGGGCCGCTCGCGCAGGTGCTGGTGCGCAGGGGCATGGCCGAGACGGCGCACGCCCGTAGCTTCCTGGACGCGCGCGAGGAGCATCCCCCGCAGGCGTTCGCCGGCATCGAGCAGGCGGTGGCGCTCGTCCTTAGCCACCTGGCGTCCGGTTCGTCGATCACCATCCACGGCGACTACGACGTCGACGGCATCTGCTCGACGGCCGTGCTGGTGCGCGCGCTGCGCTCGCTCGGGGCAGACGTCGACTTCTATCTGCCCGATCGCGCACGCGACGGCTATGGGCTGAACGTCGGCACGGTGCAGCGGCTCGCCCAGCGTGGGCCGGGCCTGCTGATCACGGTCGACTGCGGCGTGAGCGCCGTCGAGGAGGTCGCCGCCGCGCGGGCGCTGGGGATGGATGTGCTCATCACCGACCACCATGCCCCGCGCGCCGACGGGAGACTGCCGGACGCGCCGATCGTGCACCCACGCCTGTGCGGGTACCCGTGTGCGGAGCTGTGCGCGACCGCGGTCGCGCACAAGCTGGCTCAGGCGCTGCTCGAGGCGGCTGCGCGCGGGGACGCCGGGTCCGAGCTGGCCGCGTGCGCATGCGATCGGCGCACGCGCGAGGCGTTGGCGGAGGATCTCGATCTGGTGGCGCTGGCGACGATCGCCGACGTCGTGCCGCTGCTGGGCGAGAACCGCACGCTCGTGCGTCGCGGTCTGCGAGCGTTGGCGGGCACGAGCAAGCCGGGTCTCCGTGCGCTGATGGCCGTCGCCGGGGTCGACCCGAGCCGGCTCGGCGAGCGCGCGGTGGCGTTCGCGCTCGCGCCCCGCTTGAACGCCGCCGGGCGCCTGTACCACGCCGACGCGGGCCTCGAGCTGGTCCTCACGGCCGACGCCCGGCGTGCGGCGCAGATCGCGGATGAGCTCGACCGCGCCAATCGCGAGCGTCGAGCGCTGGAGCGCGGCATCCGCTTCCAGGCGGAAGCGCAGATGGCGGAGCTCGGAGAGCGAGCCGCGTACGTGCTCAGCGGCGAGGGCTGGCACCCGGGCGTGATCGGGATCGTCGCTTCACGCCTGGTCGAGCAAAGCGCTCGCCCGGTCGTCCTGATCGCGCTCGACGCAGACACCGGCAAGGGCTCCGGGCGCAGCGTCGAGGCCTTCGATCTGCTCGCCGGCCTCAGCGCCTGCGAGCAGCACCTGGGCCGCTACGGCGGTCACCGCGCGGCCGCGGGTCTGGAGATCGAGCGCCGGCGCGTGGACGAATTCGCCAGCGCCCTGTGCGTGTACGCAGAGACCGTGCAGCGCCCGCAGGATCTGGTGGCGGTGGAGCGCGTTGACGCGGTGCTCGCGGGCGAGGATCTCGGCATGCCACTCGCCGAGGAGCTGCAGGCGCTGGCCCCGTTCGGCCGCGGCAACCCCGGCGTCTCGCTGATGCTCGACGGCGCGAGCTTCACCGACGTGCGGCCCATGGGCGAAGGCAAGCACGTGCGCTTCACCGTCGAGGCGGGTGGCGTGCGCGCCCGCGCGGTGGCGTTCGGAACGGGTGGACGCCTGCCCCTGCCCGCCCGCGGCAGCGCCGATCCGCCGGCCGGCGAGATGCAGGCGACGTTCACGCTCGAGGTCAACGAGTGGAACGGGGTGAGCGAGCCGCGCCTGGTGCTCCGCCGCGCGCAGTGGCCCGAGCGAAGCGAGCCAGCCGAGCGCGAGGAGCTCGCGCTGTTCGCACTCCCCTGAACCAGACCTTCAATCAACGCTGAGCGTCCCCTACCCTTAGGTCATGGCCATCGCCGAAGATCCGAAGCCCACGCCCGGACGGGGTGTCACCGACGAGCTCGCCGTGAGCGAGGTCGCCGACGCCGTGGCCCGCCTGCACGGGTCCGCCGCGCAGCCGCCGGCCAAGACGCCGGTCGAGCCGGCATCGCTCGACGCCGCGCCCACGCCGGCGCTCAGCGCTTCAGAGCGGCGTCTGCTGGGCGACCTGTTCGCGATCGTCTCCGAGCACGCGGCCGACTCGGCGGTGCAGATCGATCGCACGCGCGTCCAGGACGCGTTCGTGTTCGCCTGCGAGCACCACGCCGATCAGCGGCGCAAGTCCGGCGAGGACTTCATCGTGCACCCGGTCGGCGTCGCGCGCATCTGCGCGAGCATGCGCCTGGACACAGAGACACTGTGCGCGGCGCTCCTGCACGACACCGTCGAGGACACCTCGGCCTCGATCGAGGAGGTGCGCGAGCGCTTCGGCGAGGACATCGCGGGGGTGGTCGACGGGGTGACCAAGCTGACCGGCATCACCTTCCAGTCGCGCGACGAGGCGCAGGCCAACAACTACCGCAAGATGATGGTCGCGATGGCCAGCGACCCGCGGGTCATCCTCATCAAGCTCGCCGACCGCCTGCACAACATGCGCACGATCGACGCGATGCCTAAACAGAAGCAGATGGAGAAGGCCCGCGAGACGCTCGACATCTACGCGCCGCTCGCCCACCGTCTGGGCATCCACGCGATCAAGTGGGAGCTCGAGGATCTCGCGTTCGCGACGCTGCACCCGCGCAAGTACCAGGAGATCAAGGGGCTCGTCGCCCAGCAGCGCAACGAGCGCGAGCACTACGTCGCAGAAGCCGGCGAGTACCTGCAGGGGGAGCTCGCGGAAGTCGGCATCGAGGCGCAGATCGCCGGGCGCGCCAAGCACTTCTACTCGATCTACTCGAAGATGACCAACAAGGGCCGCGAGTTCAACGAGATCTACGACCTCACGGCGATGCGCGTGATCGTCGACTCGATGAAGGACTGCTACGGCGCGGTCGGCGTGATCCACTCGTTGTGGAAGCCGCTGCCCGGGCGCTTCAAGGACTTCATCGCGATGCCCAAGTTCAACATGTACCAGTCGCTGCACACGACCGTCATCGGGCCCGAGGGCCGCCCGCTGGAGATCCAGATACGCACGCACCAGATGCACGAGATGGCGGAGTTCGGCGTGGCCGCGCACTGGGTGTACAAGCGCCCCGCATCGTCCCCGGACGGGGAGGGCGCCGCCGGCGACGAGGACGCCAAGCTCACGTGGCTGCGCTCGATGCTCGACTGGCAGAAGGAGCTCTCGGACCCGCGCGAGTTCATGGAGACCTTCAAGGACGGCCTCGTCGAGGAGGAGGTGTACGTCTTCACCCCCAAGGGCGAAGTCAAGTCGCTCGCCGCCGGCGCCACGCCGCTGGACTTCGCCTACGAGGTGCACACCGAGATCGGCCACCGCTGCGTGGGCGCGCGCGTGAACGGGAAAATCGTGCCGCTGCACTACGAGCTGCGCTCGGGCGACAGGGTCGAGATCCTCACCGCCAAGCGCGAGCGCGGCCCCTCGCGCGACTGGCTGGCGATGGTCAAGACCACCCGAGCGCGCAACAAGATCAAAGCGTGGTTCAAGGCCGAGAGCCGCCAGGACACCGAGCACGTCGGACGCGAGCTGCTCCAGGAGCACCTGCGCAAACAGGGCCTGCCCGCGCAGAAGATCACAGGCTCGGCGCTGCTCGCAGACGTGATCAGGGAGGTTGGCTACCGCAAGGCCGACGACTTCTACATCGCGCTGGGGGCCGCCAAGGTGTCCCCCAAGCTCGTCGTCAGCAAGGTCATGCAGCGCCTGAAGCAGGGCGAGGCCGCCGACGGCGAGGACACCGCCGCCGACCTGCTGCGCGTCGGGCGCGCCCGGCGCAGGCCGGTCAAGTCCTCCGGCCAGTACGGGATCAGGGTCGAAGGCGTCGATGACGTGATGCTGCGCCTGGCCAAGTGCTGCCGGCCGGTGCCCGGCGATGAGATCGTCGGCTACATCTCGCTCGGGCGGGGCATCACCATCCACCGCCAGGACTGCCCGAACGCGCTCGTGCTCGGCAAGAGCCCGGAGCGCTTCACCAGCGTGGCCTGGGAAGGCGACCAGTCGACGGGCTTCGTCGTGGAAATCCAGATCGACGCCTGGGACCGCCACCACCTGCTCGCCGACCTTTCCCGCGCCTTCTCCGAGTCCGGCGCCAACATCCTGGAAGCGCGCTGCCTGTCGATGGGGCCGATGGTCAAGAACCGCTTCGTGATCGAGCTCGCCGACACGCACGCGCTGAAGAGCGCGATCACGCGCCTGCGCAACACCGAGTCGGTGTTCGACGCCTACCGCGTGACGCCCGGCGCCGCCGTCTAGGGCGGCGCTAGGAGATGACGCTCAGCGCTCCGGGTAGGACCGAGTAGCGCGCCTCGGTGACCTCGCCCAGGTAGTCGCCGTCGACCTGCAGCGGCAGCGGCTTCTCGCCGGCGCTGCGCACCACCAGCTCGCTCAGGTCACGCAGCCCGGTCACCCGCCGGTGACCCGCCACTCGGGCGCGCGGCGAGAACGCGCGCCAGGCGATGAACGGCATCGACAGCAACGTCGCGCTGTGCAGCACGCCGCCCGCGAGCGCCCCCGAGTCGAGCCTCGCGCCATCCACCAGCTCGATCGGACGGTCCTGGAAGTAGGTGAACGGCCCCCCGTTCTGGACGATCGCGGTGACGCCCGCGAAGCTCTCGCCCGCGGCCTCCAGTTCGAGCCGCGGCGGTCTCACCAGATAGCGGCGCAGGAACGTGCGGACGGCCACCCACGTGAAGAAATAAGGGCCGAAACGGGCCTTCATGCCCGGGTTGGCGTCGACGCGCTCGACCACGCTCGCGTCGAGCCCGAGGCCGGAGGCGAACGTGAAGCAGCGGCCGTTGACCACCCCCACGTCGACCTGGCGCGGGCGCCAGTCGTCGGCCATCGCCAGCAGGTGCTCGGTCGCGTCGACCACGTCGCCGGGGATGCCGAGCATCTTGCCGAACACGTTGGCCGAGCCACCGGGCAGGCAGCACAGGGGAGTAGGGGAGGGGTGGGTGGGAGATCCGATCAATCCGTTGGCGGCTTCGTTGACGGTGCCGTCGCCGCCGAAGGCCACCACCACGTCGTAGCCCTCGTGGGCCGCCTCGCGGCACAGCTCGGTGGCGTGGCCGCGCGCCTCCGTGTCCACCGCGTCGACCTCGAAGCGACCCTGCAGGGCGTACACCACCAGGTGGCGCAGGCGGTCGGAAACGGTCGTGGCGTACGGGTTGACGATGATCAGCATCCGCCGGCGGTTCTCCGGAGCGGCGAAGCGGAAGGGCTCACCGGCCTGGCGGGTAGGCTCCTGCTGGGTGCGCGTGGGAGTGCTCACGGCTTCGCCTACACCGGGCGCGGGACGACGTTACCCCTGGGTGTCCACTCCCGTTCATGGCGGATGTTGCGTTCGCCGATATGGTTGCTAGACTGCCGAACTACAGATGGACACATCGAGAGGGGTGGAGGGCCTGGCCCTGCGAAACCCCGGCAACCACCGCCAAGTCACAGGCGGGAACGGTGCCAATTCCAGGTGATGTGTGGCCGGGCTT